>Ga0209572_1001446_pt1 | contig 16314 bp, 13 predicted proteins | sample EBPBio232012_DNA_FD_185867 | JGI IMG/M metagenome (GOLD analysis project Ga0209572, IMG submission 185867) | Wastewater treatment Type I Accumulibacter community from EBPR Bioreactor in Madison, WI, USA - Reactor 1_1/23/2012_ DNA (SPAdes)... | ecosystem: Engineered > Bioreactor > EBPR >...
GGTGTCCACGCGCAGCATGCCGGCGCGGGCGATGGCCGCGTCGTACACGTCGTCGGCGCCGGCCAGCGCGCCGGTGTGCGAGGCGGCGGCCTTGCTGCCCTGGGCGCTGCGGCCGGCCTTGACGACGATCACCGGCTTGTTGCGCGCCGCCGCGCGCGCCGCCGACATGAACTTGCGCGCCTGGTCCACCGATTCGATGTACAGCAGGATGGCGCGGGTGCGCGGGCAGGTGGCCAGGTAATCCAGCATGTCGCCGAAATCCACGTCGGCGTGCTCGCCAAGCGAGACGAAGTGCGAGAAGCCGATCTGCCGCGCCTCGGCCCAGTCCAGCATGGCCGTGACCAGGGCGCCCGACTGCGAGACGAAGGCCAGCTCGCCCGGCCGCGCCGGCAGGTGCGCGAAGCTGGCGTTCAGGCGCGCGTGCGGCGCCAGCAGCCCGACGCAGTTGGGCCCCAGGATGCGCAGCAGGCTGGGGCGGGCGGCGTCCAGCATAGCCTGCTTTTGCTCGGCCGTCTGGCCGGCGCTGATGACCACCGCCGCGCGCGTGCCGCGCTGCGCCAGTTGCTCGATGAGGGGCGCCACGGTGGCGGGCGGGGTGCAGATCACCGCCAGCTCGGGCGCCTCGGGCAGATCGTCGACGCTGGCGTAGCAGGCCTGGCCGGAGAGTTGACGGTGTTTGGCGTTGACCGGGAAGATGCGGCCGGCAAAGCCGCTGGCGCGCATGTTGCGCCACAGCGTGCCGCCCACCGAGAAGGGGCGCTCCGACGCGCCGATGACGGCCACGGACTGGGGGTCGAACAGGGAATCGAGGTGACGGATGCTCATGGGCAACGACGCGAGATAAAGGCGCGTTCCGAGTAATGGAATGCGCGCAATCTAGCGGCGTCACCTGACGTGAATGTTAACGAATCGCAAACATGGACGTCGCGGCTGCGTTGTGCGAGGGACGACCGGGCGCGAACCGGTGGCCCGGCGCCCAAGCAAAACGCCCCGGGGTGCGTGACCACGGGGCGTTGCGGTGTTTTGGTGGGTGATACATGGATCGAACATGTGACCCCTGCCGTGTGAAGGCAGTGCTCTACCGCTGAGCTAATCACCCAATTTCTGGCGTTGCGCCAAAACCGGCATTATGCCATAAGCCTTGGCGCGTTTCGCGGCCCCTGGGCTCAGGCCGAGGGTGACAGGCGCCAGACGGTCTTGCCGCGGCTGCTCTTGTCGATGTCGTTCAGCGTGGCCTCGTGGGCGGCCAGTTCCTGGGCGTTGGCGGACAGCACGGGCAACTGGAACTGGCGCAGGTCGATGGTCCGCGCCTCGGCGGCGTCGTCGCCCACCTCGCCCAGGTCGATCAGCAGGGCTTCCTGGCCGCGCGTGAGGTTGATGTAGACGTCGGCCAGCAGCTCGGCGTCGAGCAGGGCGCCGTGCAGGGTGCGGCCGGAGTTGTCCACGCCCAGCCGGTCGCACAGCGCGTCCAGGCTGTTGCGCTTACCGGGGTAGAGCTGCTTGGCCATCGACAAGGTGTCGGTGACCTCGGCCACGAAGCCGCGGAACACCGGCTTGCCCAGGCGCTCCAGTTCCTTGTCGAGAAAACCGACGTCGAAGGCGGCGTTGTGGATGATGATCTCGGCGCCTTCCACGTAAGTCAGCAGCGCGTCGGCGATCTCGGCGAACTTGGGCTTGTCGCGCAGGAACTCGTTGCTGATGCCGTGCACCTTCAGTGCGTCCTCGTGGCTGTCGCGCTCGGGGTTGACGTAGAAGTGCAGGTTGTTGCCGGTGAGCTTGCGGCCCACCAGCTCGACGCAGCCGATCTCGATGATGCGGTCGCCGTTGTCGGCGGACAGGCCGGTGGTTTCGGTGTCGAGGACGATCTGGCGCATGGGCGTGGCCGGGGGGCGGGTGGAACAACGCGCCGACTGTAGCGCAGCCGGCGCCGCGCTACCATGCGCCCATGACGGAGCCGACCGCCGCCGCGCGCCTTCCCACCGCCCTGCCCAGCGACGCGGGCGGTATTCTGGAGCTGGCCGCGCGCTCCATGTTCGATCTGTTCGACGGCGCCAGCGAGGGCATGCTGCTGGTGGACCGCGATGCGCGCGTGGTCTGGATCAACGACCAGTACCGGCGCTTCCTGCCGGCCCTGGGCTTCGAGCGCGAGGCCGATTTCGTCGGCCACCCGGTGTCGCGCGTGGTGCAGAACACGCAGATGCACCACGTGCTGAAGACCGGCAAACCGATCCTGATCGATTTGCTCAGCAACAAGGCCGGCACCTTCGTGGTCAGCCGCATCCCACTGCGCGACGGGCAGGGCGAGGTGATCGGCGCGCTGGGCATCGTGCTGTTCGACCAGAGCTCGCACAACCTGCAGCCGCTGCTGGCCAAGTTCTCCCAGCTGCAGCAGGAGCTGGAGGACGCCCGCCGCGAATTGGCGGCCCAAAGACAAGGAGGTCGGCGCCACGAAAGGCAATCGCGCTATACCTTTGCGAGCTTTATCGGCACCAGCCCGGCCGCCGTCGAGGTCAAGCGCCAATGCCGGCGGGCGGCGCAGTCGGGCAGCCCGATCCTGCTGCTGGGCGAAACCGGCACCGGCAAGGAACTGCTGGCGCACGCCATCCATGCCGCCTCGGCGCGGGCCCAGGGGCCGTTCGTGGGCGTGAACATCGCCGCCGTGCCCGATTCACTGCTGGAGGCCGAGTTCTTCGGCGTGGCGCCTGGCGCCTACACCGGGGCCGACCGCCGCGGGCGCGAAGGCAAGTTCCGCCTGGCCGACGGTGGCACCCTGTTTCTGGACGAGATCGGCGACATGCCGCCCGGCCTGCAGGCCAAGCTGCTGCGCGCGCTGCAAGAAGGCGAGATCGAGCCGCTGGGCAGCAACCAGTTGCTGCCTTTCGATGCGCGCGTGGTCGCCGCCACCAGCCGCGACTTGCCGGCCATGGTGGCGCAGGGGCGTTTCCGCGAGGACTTGTACTACCGCTTGAGCGTGCTGCCGATCGCGGTGCCGCCGCTGCGCGCGCGGCGCGCCGACATCCCGGCCCTGATCGAGGTGCTGGGCGAGGACATGGCCCAGCGCGGCACCCAGCCACCCGAGCTGAGCCCCGACGCCGTGGCGCTGCTGGCGGCCCAGCCCTGGCGCGGCAACATCCGCGAGCTGCGCAACGTGCTGGAGCAGGCGGCGTTGCGCAGCGACTCGGCCTACCTCGACGCCGCACAGCTGGCGCGCATCCTGCGCGAAGCCGGCCTGGAGAAGATCGAGCCGGCTGCGCCGGATGCCGCCGCCGCGCCGCCCGACGCGCTGCTGCGCCCACTGAGCGCGCAAGTGGCGGAACTGGAGCGCCAGGCCATCGCCGCCGCGCTGCGTGCCACGGGCGGCAACAAGCTGGCCACCGCGCGCCTGCTGGGCATCTCGCGGGCCACGCTGTATGGGCGCATGGAAAGCTTAGGGCAGGCCGTCGCTGGTGCGGAGCGACAGGAAAGTTGAAGACCCGCGCCTTGCGGATCAGGGCGATTTTTTCAACCGCTGTGTCGCCGCGTGCGTCGGCCGCGCCATTTGACATGCAAACGAGTGGTTTGCCAGGCGCTTGAACCGATGCAGGGAGGCCGTCTAAGATTCCGGGCTTTGGTTCGGGTTCCGGCCCTGATCCCTCGTCGGCCTGAACAAGCCGAGTCCCATACCGCTGCCCATGTAGAGCCATCCACCCAGCACGACAGGGTGCCGCTCATCCATCAGCAGTTTCGCCAGAGGGCGCTTGCGTCAAAGAGCACCGCTGCGGCAACGGCAAAGCAAATGCTTTGACTCAATGGCTGTTCACATCGTGGGGGGCCAGTTATGGGTTTCACCCTGACAGTGACAACACCAGGCATACAGGGCGTCGTACACAACCAAGCCGTGCTGGAGCATCTGATGATCGTCCTTGAATACCGCCGAGAGACCCAGGGAAATCGCATACAGGCCATGAGATTGAGGCGTCAGTTCGAGCCTTGAGGTGTCGGCGCCACGCACGATCTCGGCCAACTGCTTGAGGGCGGGCTGTTGCAACTTGTACTTCTTCAAGAAAGCATCAAAGCTGCACAAATCCGCCTCATGCGACAACGCCACACCTGGGATGTCGTAGGGCGTCGCGCCTGTCTCCTGGGCGATTTTCAAGACATCGCTGGCAGGCACGTAGAGAAATTCCGCGCCCGGCTCGATGAACCGATCAATCAACCAGGGGCAGGCAATTCGGTCGATCTTGGGTCGTTCCCGCGTGATCCATTTCATATGGCGTTCTCCTGAAGGTCATCCCTGTGCTCAAGGCGGAGTGGCTTGCCTTTTGCGCGTGTGCTTGGACGGCTCGATCTGCGCCAACTCCCCACGAAAAAGAAGCTGACCGCCACTCAACAAGTTGATCTCGCGCCCCCTCTGATGAACTTCAAAACACTCATCGAGCTTGCGAGGTCGCTCACGGTGAAGGCACAACCGAGCGCCGTCGGCGGTCCAGCGACCCCTCACGTCCTTGGTCATCTCAGCACCCGTCAGAGCGCCGTCCGCGTGGAACTGATAGTCGTAATGAAACCCATCGCCAAGCGACTTGCGTCGAAACGTGGCGTCAATTTCAGATGACCCAAGCGCTTTCCATCCTGGCAGAGGCTTTGTGGACCACGCCAATGGTGTGAACAGCACAGCGGACAGCAAGAGAGCAATTGTTCGCACGATCACTCAATCCTTGCGAAAAGCCTTGTGACAGGCGTTGCAAACCTCTCTCATCTGGCTCACGGCGGCCTTGAAACGCTGGAGGTTGCCGGACTCGGCTGCCACCGTCACCGCGGCGCTTACGGCTTGAAGATCGATCCCGTAGCGTTTGAACTTGTCGTCCTCCAGCCAGATATCCGCCTTGGCCCGGGTTTCGCCGCGTTCACTGCCTTCCACAAAGCCCTCCCAGGGCAAGCGGGTCAGCAACTCCAGCGTTTTGGCATCCTGAGCCATCAATTTCGCGTCAAATGGCCGGTGCCCCTCCACGGTTTGCACCATCCGGCTTACATAGGTGGCCATGAGTGTGAAAGCCGCCTTGCGGTGTTTGATGGCCTGTTCAATCTTGCGGTCCTGCGCGGCGGCTTGCAAGGGCGCCAGCGCAGCGAAGCATGTCAGCCCAAGAAGCAGGAATTCTTTTTTCACGCGTGCCTCATCCATGGATAAACAAGCATGCCCAAAAGCGCTGCGCCGATCACCAACACAGGTTCGGGGATCTTCTTGAACTTCCATAGCAAGGCCGTGGCGCCAATCGCCAAAGCAGCCGCTGGGATATCAGTGAGGGTGCGTTGAGCGATGACCACGACCGATCCGGCAATGGCACCAATGGCCGCCGCGGTGATGCCGTCCACGAAGGCGATCACCGAGGTGTTCTTACCCCATTTTTTGAAGTGCGGTGCGGCGATGATGGTGATGAGGTAGCACGGTAGGAAAGTTGCCGCCGCGGCCATGCAAGCGCCTGAAAACCCCGCAACCAGATAGCCGATGAAGCCGGTGGTGATCACCACCGGGCCGGGTGTCACCATGGCCACGGCCACGGCATCCACGAACTGCCGGTCCGTGAGCCATTGGTGCTCGGTCACGGTGCCGCCGTAGAGAAAAGGCACGATGGCCAGGCCCGAGCCAAAGACAAACGTCCCCGCCTTGGCAAAAAACACCCCGATCTGGATCAGCAAACCAGGATCGGCCAGGACCGGCGCGAGTTGGGCCGCATCCACAGGGGCCACCAGAGCCAGGGCTCTGTTGCTGAAGTTGGGCTTGCAGCGGACCAGCCAGACCACCACCCCCGCCGCGATGAACAGCCAGACGATTTCGGACTGGGTGATGATGGTGACCGCAGCGAGCACCGCGAAGATGGCCCACAGCAACTTGTCCTTGCCGATGCTCTTGGTCGAGAGCTTGTGCGCGCCAATCGCCATGATGCCCAAGACGGCCGAGCCCACGCCATAGAACACCGCTTGCATCCAGGGCAGGCCACCATACGACGTATACGCCATGCCGAGGCCCAGCACCATCAAAAACGAGGGCAGCACAAAGGCCAGGCCGACTGCCGTAGCCCCGAGGACTCGGTAGTGCACAAATCCCAAATAGATCGCCAACTGAGCCGCCAAAGGCCCCGGCGCAATCTGTGCCAGTGCCAAGCCTTCGCGGTAGTCCGATTCCGAAATCCACCCGCGCTCATCCACCAGGTCGCGGTGCATGAAGCCCACGAGGGCTACGGGGCCGCCAAATCCCAGTGCGCCCAGCCGCAGGAAATACCGCGTCATGTTCCACAGGGAGTACTTGACCAAGTCTGCTTCCGTGTTCATGGCGGTGTTCCCTTTTGGGGCGGTGGGTCCTGGAAGTTGGCCAGCAAGCCATCGAACAACGCGCTGGCCACGGCGAGCAAGTGATCGTCGTCCGCGATGGTGTTGCGCAAGCCTTGCAGTGCGGCTTCCACACCCGCGGCCTCCTGGGGCTGCACGCCGCCGATGTCCAGGTAATGGATCAACAGACCCAATCGAACGAGAGCGGGATCAGACAGGCCAAAACTGGCAACCACCACTTCAAAGGTGATCCTGGCGCCGACATGCGAGAAAGTGGCTCCGTCAAAGTCGAATCCCAAGGCGTTTTCGGGGCAGTCGTTGGGTGACTTCAACCAAACGATCTTGGCGTTGGGGTCAATGAACCGGCGAATCAACCAGGCGGTTGCCAGTCGGTCCACCCAGGGCCGAGCCCGTGTGGCCCAGGTGCGCCCTTGGTAGTCCGACACTTTTAATTCGAGCGGTGCCCCCGCGATAGCGTGTGGCTCGTCAGGCGACAAGATGCGGGCACAGTTGATTTCCAGCTCGCTCAAAGCCGCCTCGGTTTGAGCCCGCGAGGGGCCGGGGAAGAAGTCAATCTGGCTGATCTGATCAAACGCCTTGCGCAGCTTTCTGGCTTGCTTGAGGACTTCTTGCACCGAGTCTGCGTTCAGAGCGCTTGCCGCATCGGAAACTTCGGTCAAGACATCTACATAGTCCCGAGAGCGGTTGAACAGCGCCGGGAAATCTGCCCCGTCGGGCTCCTGGGTGTCGAGCACCAGGGCGGTCCCCGCGCCCGACAGCACATCGGCCGCGACACCGTCCAAGCGCGCGCGGTTGCCTGCCAGATCGGGCAAAAGATAGACGCCATCACGCAGCACGCACGCCCCAGAGGATTTCAGTGCCCGCCAGGCACGCTGCCGCAGGGTGGCGTTCTCCGTGGGAAGGCTTGTGATGAAGCAAAGCCAATTCATTGTGTAGTGAATTCTACATAATGAATAAATATCTACAAATTTTATTCTTGAATTTCGTGATCTTGAGTGTGGTCGGGAGGGGTGAGTGCTCGAGCAGCCAAAAAAAGGACTGTTCCTGGCCGAGCCTGGACGGTGGAAGTTTTTTGCTGAAAGCAGCGGGTCCTGGTGTACGCATCCACCCGTCGTTGCGCATATGGGCGTCCGAATCTGGTGGGTGATTTCGATGCGACTCAGGCGGAAGCGCCTTGCCGTGCCATCCGACGTCATCAGCGTTTGCTGGTCTTTTCACGATCGGTGTCATGAATTCTTCAAGCGCTTGGCGCTGTTTTCACTTGTGCTGCCGTCGGGCAGTCTGCGCAGGATGATTCTGGTTAACCCTGACTAATTTTTATGCAATTGTCTAATTTTCATGCAATAAATTTGTCTGAAAATTAGACATACCCGAAAATCGTCAAGAATTTTCTTTACAAATCATGGGCTTACCGTTTGGCACGCCCTGTGCATTGCTCAGTTGATTGATTAGGAGACCCTTCATGCAACGTCGTTCCCTCATGGCCCTGGCCGCCCTGGCCACCGCGTTCAGCGCCTCCGCGCTGGCCCAGTCGGGTGAGATCAAGATCGCCCACATCTACAGCAAGACCGGCCCGCTGGAGGCCTATGGCAAACAGACCCAGACCGGCCTGATGATGGGCCTGGCCTACGCCACCGGCGGCACCATGGTCGTCAATGGCAAGAAGCTGACCCTGATCGAGAAAGACGACCAGGGCAAGCCCGATCTGGGCAAGAGCCTGCTGGCCGCCGCCTACGCCGACGACAAGGTCGATCTGGCCGTTGGCCCGACCAGCAGCGGCGTGGCCCTGGCCATGCTGCCGGTGGCCGAGGAATACAAGAAGATCCTGCTGGTCGAGCCCGCCGTGGCCGATTCGATCACCGGCGACAAGTGGAACAAGTACATCTTCCGCACCGGCCGCAACAGCAGCCAGGACGCCATCAGCAACGCCGTGGCCATGGACAAGGATGGCGTCTCGGTGGCCACGCTGGCGCAGGACTACGCCTTCGGCCGCGACGGCGTGAAGGCCTTCAAGGACGCGCTCAAGCACGCCAAGATCGTGCACGAGGAGTACCTGCCGCAGAGCACCACCGACTTCACCGCCGGCATCCAGCGCGTGGTCGATGCGCTGAAGGACAAGCCCGGCCGCAAGGCCATCGAGGTGATCTGGGCCGGCGGCACGCCGCCCTTCAACGCGCTGGCCGCGCAAGACTTGAAAAAGCGCTACGGCATCGACGTGTTCACCGGCGGCAACATCCTGCCGGCCATGGCCGCCTACAAGAACTTCCCCGGCATGGAAGGCGCCAGCTACTACTACTTCGGCATCCCCAAGAACCCGGTCAACGAAGCCCTGGTGGCCGCGCACTACAAGGAATTCAAGACGCCGCCCGACTTCTTCACCGCGGGCGGGTTCTCGGCCGCCATGGCCATCGTCACCGCGCTCAAGGCCAGCGGCGGCGACACCAACACCAACAAGCTCATCAAGACCATGGAGGGCATGAGCTTCGATACGCCCAAGGGCAAGATGACGTTCCGCAAGGAAGACCACCAGGCCATGCAGAGCATGTACCACTTCCGAATCAAGGCCGACCCGGCCTTTGCCTGGGGCGTGCCGGAGCTGGTGCGCGAGATCAAGCCTGAGGAAATGCAGGTGCCGATCAGGAACAAGCGCTAACCCCCTGAGGCGCTGACGCGCCTTCCCCCCTGTTGCTGCGCAAGGGGGGACGACGCCAGTGGCCGGTGCAAGCCCGGCCACGGCGTCCGCTTGGCTGGCCTGCTCCGCGGCCATCTGAATCCCGTCACCCCCCTTGTGGCGATAGCCCCATGCTCCAAACCCAAGACCTGACCATCCGCTTTGGTGGGCATGTGGCGGTGAACGCCGTCTCATGCCGTTTTGAACCTGGCACCTTGACGGCCATCGTCGGCCCCAACGGCGCGGGCAAGACGACGTACTTCAACCTGATTTCCGGCCAGCTCAAGGCCAGCTCGGGCAGCGTGCACCTGGATGGGCGCGAGCTGTCCGGGCTGTCGCCCTCGGCGCGCACGCGCGCCGGCCTGGGGCGGGCGTTTCAGCTGACCAACCTGTTTCCCAACCTGTCGGTGCTGGAGAACGTGCGCCTGGCCGTGCAGGCGACGGTGGACGGCCCGCACCGGCGCGGGCTGAACCTGACCAGCATCTGGAGCGACCACCGGCGCCTGACCCAGCGCGCGCACGAGTTGCTGACCTCGGTGGCCCTGGCCGACCGCCAGGACATGCCGGTGGCCAGCCTGCCGCACGGCGACCAGCGCAAGCTGGAGGTGGCCTTGCTGATGGCGCTGGATCCCAAGGTCTACATGTTCGACGAGCCCACCGCCGGCATGAGCCACGACGAGGCGCCAGTGATCCTGAACCTGATCCGCCAGCTGAAGGCCGACCGCAGCAAGATCATCCTGCTGGTCGAGCACAAGATGGACGTGGTGCGCGAACTGGCCGACCGCATCATCGTGCTCACCAACGGCACCCTGGTGGCCGACGGCGAGCCGGCCGAGGTGATCGCCTCGCCGGTGGTGCAGCAAGCCTACCTGGGCGTGAGCCAGGACGAGGAGGCCACGGCATGAGCGACGGCGACCTGCTGTTGGAATTGCACGGCGTGCACACGCACATCGGCGTGTACCACATCCTGCACGGGGTCGATTTGCGCGTGCCGCGCGGGCAGTTGACCATGCTGCTGGGGCGCAACGGCGCCGGCAAGACCACCACCTTGCGCACCATCATGGGCCTGTGGCAGGCCAGCCGCGGCCACATTACCTTCAACGGCCAGAACATCACGCGGCTGACCACGCCGCGCATCGCCGATCTGGGGATCGCCTACGTGCCCGAAAACATGGGCATCTTCGCCGACCTCACGGTGAAGGAGAACATGGTGCTGGCCGCGCGCGGCGCGCGCACGGCCGCGCAGATCGACACCCAGCGGCTGGAGTGGATCTTCAAGCTGTTTCCGGCCGTCGAGAAGTTCTGGAACCACCCCGCCGGCAAGCTCTCGGGCGGGCAAAAGCAGATGCTGGCGGTGAGCCGCGCCATCGTCGAGCCGCGCGAGTTGCTGATCGTCGACGAGCCCAGCAAGGGTCTGGCGCCGGCCATCATCAACAACATGATCGAGGCCTTCCAGCAATTGAAGGCCAGCGGCGTGACCATTTTGCTGGTCGAGCAGAACATCAATTTCGCCAAACGCCTGGGCGACACGGTGGCGGTGATGGGCGATGGCCGCGTCGAGCACGCCGGCAGCATGGCCGAGCTGGCCGCCGACGAGGCCCTGCAGCAGCGCCTGCTGGGCTTGTCGCTGTGATCGAATTTGAGCAAAAACCGCCATCGGTCGGCGCCAGATCATCCTGAATAGCTATGTTTTAGATAGCAAACGAGTGCCCATGAAATCCCTCGACTACGACGTCAAACCGCTGCTGCTGGTGCCCGTGCTGGCGCTGGTGGCGCTGCCCTTGATCGGCTCGGGCTCGACCTGGCTGACCCTGACCGTGGCCGGCCTGGCCATGGGCATGATCATCTTCATCATCGCCTCGGGCCTGACCCTGGTGTTCGGCCTGATGGACGTGCTGAACTTCGGCCACGGCGTGTTCATCGCCTTGGGCGCCTTCGTGGCCACCAGCGTGCTGGGCGGCATGGGCGACTGGACCGGTTCGGGCGACATCTGGCGCAACCTGGTGGCGGTGCTGCCGGCCATGCTGGTGGCCATGGCGGTGGCCGGCGCCGTGGGGCTGGCGTTCGAGCGCTTCATCGTGCGGCCGGTGTACGGTGACCACCTGAAGCAGATCCTGATCACCATGGGCGGCATGATCATCGGCGAGGAACTGATCAAGGCCATCTGGGGCCCGCAGCAGATTCCGCTGCCGCTGCCCGCCGGCATGCGCGGCTCCTGGCTGATCGGCGAGGCGGCGATTGAAAAGTACCGCGTGGTGGCGGTGATCGTCGGCGTGATCGTGTTCACGGCCCTGGCCTGGACGCTGGCGCGCACCAAGCTGGGCCTGCTGATCCGCGCCGGCGTGCAAGACCGCGAGATGGTCGAGTCGCTCGGCTACCGCATCCGGCGCCTGTTCGTCGGCGTGTTCGTGGTCGGCAGCGCGCTGGCCGGCCTGGGCGGGGTGATGTGGGGGCTGTACCAGCAAAGCGTGGTGCCGCAGATGGGCGCGCAGGTCAACATCCTGATCTTCATCGTCATCATCATCGGCGGGTTGGGCAGCACCACCGGCGCGCTGATCGGCGCGCTGCTGGTCGGCCTGATGGCCAACTACACCGGTTTTCTGGCGCCCAAGGTGGCGCTGTTCTCCAACATCGCGCTGATGGTGGCGGTGCTGCTGTGGCGCCCCCAGGGCGTGTATTCCGTCGCCAACCGCTGAAGTTGTAGGCCATGCTGAACCGACTGCTCTCCCATGACCTGCCGCGCAACCGGCTGCTGGCGCTGATTCTGATCGCCATCGTGCTCGCGCTGGCTTGCGCGCCGTTTCTGTTTCCGGGCGTCAAGGCGCTCAACGTGGCCGCCAAGGTGCTGATCTTCATCGTGCTGGTGGCGGCGTTCGACCTGCTGCTGGGCTACACCGGCATCGTCAGCTTCGCCCACACCATGTTCTTTGGCATCGGCGCCTACGGCATCGCCATCGCCTGCACGCGCATGGGCCAGAGCTGGAGCGCGCTGGCCGTGGGCACCGGCGGGGCGCTGCTGCTGTCGCTGCTGCTGTCGCTGGCCATCGGCCTGTTCTCGCTGCGGGTGCGGGCCATTTTCTTTGCCATGATCACACTGGCCGTGGCGGCGGCGTTCCAGACCCTGGCCTCGCAGCTGTCCGAATTCACCGGCGGCGAGGACGGCCTGAGCTTTCGCCTGCCCCAGGTGCTGCAACCCAGCTACGAGCCGTTCGAGACCGAGTTCCTGGGCGTGCTGATCGACGGCAGGATCATCACCTACTACCTGCTGTTCGTGGTGGCGGTGCTGCTGTTCCTGGCGCTGCTGCGCATCGTCAACTCGCCCTTCGGGCGCGTGCTGCAGGCCATCCGCGAGAACGAATTCCGCGCCGAGGCCATCGGCTACCGGGTGGTGGTCTACCGCACCTTGTCCAGCGTGCTGTCGGCGCTGTTCGCCACCCTGGCCGGCTGCATGCTGGCGCTTTGGCTGCGCTACAACGGGCCCGACACCTCGCTCAGCTTCGAGATCATGATGGACGTGCTCTTGATCGTGGTCATCGGTGGCATGGGCACGATGTACGGGGCCTTGATCGGCTCGGTGCTGTTCCTGGTGGCGCAAAGCTACCTGCAGGATTTGCTGCGCCTGGGGCACGAAGCCACCAGCGCCATCCCGCTGCTGCCCGCCGTGCTCACGCCCGACCGCTGGATGCTGTGGCTGGGGGTGTTGTTCGTGCTCTCGGTGTACTACTTCCCCACCGGCGTGGTCGGCAAGTTGCGCGCGCGCAGCCAGCGCCGGGCCTGAACGCTGGCGGCGCGCTGCCCCCACTTCCCCATCCCCCCAAAACAGAAACAGGAGACCGACCATGATCTTGCGCATTTCTCCCCTTGTGCCAGCTTGCCTGGCCGCCTGCGCGCTGGCGGCCTGTGGCGGCAGTGACACGGAATTCAACACCCGGCCGAGTGATATTGGTCCGGTCAAGCTCACGCGCTACGATGGCAACGCCGACGATCTGCTGACCGCCGGCCTGGGCAAGAGCGGCCTGCAGTCGGCCGTGCCGCCCAGCTACGCCGATCCGCTCAAGCCCAGCGCCGCCGAGTTGCGCCGCGCGGCCATCTACAACAGCTACCGCGCTCTGGTCGACATGACCGCCGGCGGCGGCTACGGCAGCCTGTACGGCCCCAACGTCAGCGCGGCCGGCCTGGTCACCGGTGGCGAGGGCAAGGTCGCTGGCACCGAGTACATCGCTTTCCTGGACGATGGCACGGGTCGCCAGAACGTCACCGTGATGGCCCAGGTGCCGGACAGTTTTGACCCCAGCAACCCCTGCATCGTCACCGCCACGTCGTCCGGATCGCGCGGGGTGTACGGCGCCATCTCCACCGGCGAATGGGGGCTCAAGCGCGGCTGCGCCGTGGCGTACACCGACAAGGGCACGGGCGCCACGCCGCACGATCTTCAGAACGACACCGTGGCCTACATCGACGGCACACGCGCTGGGTCCAGCGTCGCTGGGGCCCAGGCCGCTTTTCACGCCGGGCTCGCTGGCACCGAGCTGGCCAGCTTCAATGCCGCCACGCCGAACCGCTTTGCCTTCAAGCACGCGCATTCGGGCCTGAACCCCGAGAAGGACTGGGGCCGCCACACCCTGGCCGCCGTGCGCCTGGCCTTGTACGCCTTGAACGAACAGTTCGGTGACACCAACCTGATCGGTCAGCACGCGGTGCGCTTCACGCCAGCCAACACCCTGGTGATCGCCTCCAGCGTGTCGAACGGTGGCGGCGCCGCCATCGCCGCGGCCGAGCTGGACGCCGAAGGCCTCATCGACGGCGTGGCCGTCGCCGAACCGGCCATTGAGATGCCCGCCAACGCCGGCGTGGCGGTGCAGCGCGGTGGCGCGCTGGTGCCGACGGTGGGCCGGAACCTGGTCGACTTCACCAGTTACGCCAATCTGTACCAGGCCTGCGCATCGCTGGCGCCGTCCGTCGCGCAGGGGCCGTACGCCGGCAGCTTCGCGGCGCTCTTCAACAGCGTGGCCTTGCCGATTGCCGCCAACCGCTGCGAGGCCTTGCAGAAGAAAGGCCTGCTGACCGCAAGCGGCACCATTGCCCAGGCCGAGGAGGCCCTGCAGCGTCTGCGCGACTACGGCTGGGAGTCTGAGTCGGCGGTGCTGCAGCCCTCGCACGCGGCTTTCGAGATCGCCCCGGCCGTCACCGCCACCTTCGCCAACGCCCTGGCACGCGCCAGCGTCGCCGACCACCTGTGCGGCTTCAGCTACGGCGCCACCTCGGCCACCGGGGCACCCACCGCCCTGGCGCCGGCCGCGCTGAGCACCATGTTCGCCACCGGCAACGGCGTGCCGCCCTCGGCCGGCGTGGTGTTGATCAACAACCTCGGTCGGAATGGTCCGGCGCGTGATTTCCTCGGCGCCAATGCCGCTGGCGTGGCCGACTGGAACCTGGACGGCGCACTGTGCTTGCGCGAACTGGTCACCGGAGCAGGCGCCAGCGCGCGGCGCCTGCAGGCCGGCATGGCCGAGACCCAGCGCAATGGCAACCTGCGCGGCAAGCCGACCATCATCGTGCACGGTCGCGACGACGCGCTGCTGCCGGTCAACCACACCTCTCGGCCGTACTACGCGCTGAACCAGAAGACGGAAGGCGTCGCCAGCCGGCTGAGCTACATCGAAGTCACCAATGCCCAGCACTTTGACGGCTTCATCGGCTTGCCCGCCGTGCTGCCCGGCTACGACAGCCGCTACGTGCCGCTGCACGTCTACCTGAACCGCGCGCTGGACGCCGTGTACGACCACCTCAAGCGCGGTCAGGCGCTGCCGCCCAGCCAGGTGGTGCGCACCGTGCCGCGCGGCGGCGAACCCGGCAAGGCCCCGGCCATTGGCGCGACCAACGTGCCGGCCTTCGCCGCCACGCCGGTCGCTGGCAACGCCATCACCATGGCGGCGGGCCATACGGTCGTGATTCCCGATTGAGCCTCGAGCCGCCTCACCCAACCCCCGTGTTCGCCCCCAAGACCATGACGTTCTCGTCCCAGTACCTGACCTGCGCCGAACGCGAGATCCATTACACCGACTGGGCGCCGGCCAGCGGCGCGGCGCGCGGCACCGTGATCGCCTGGCACGGCCTGGCGCGCACCGGGCGCGACATGGACGAGCTGGCCGCGCACCTGGCCGGGCGCGGCTGGCGCGTGCTGTGCCCCGACACCGTCGGGCGCGGCCTGAGCCAATGGGCCGCCAACCCGAAGGACGAATACTGCCTGGCCTTCTACGCCCGGCTGGCGCGCGAATTCCTGGTGCAGCTGGGCATTGAGCAGTGCCATTGGGTCGGCACCTCGATGGGCGGAGCGATCGGCACGGTGGGGGCCTCGGGCTATTTCGAGCCCGAACTCCAGCGCCGCATCCGCAGCCTGGTGCTGAACGACAACGCCCCGCAACTGGCCGCGGCCGCCATCGAACGCATCAAGGCCTACGCCGGCCAGCCGCCGGCCTTTAGGCGCGTGAGCGAGCTGGAGGCCTTTCTGCGCACGGCCTACAAGCCCTACGGCCAGCTCACCGACGCGCAGTGGCGGCGCCTGACGGAAACCAGCACGCGCCGCCTGCCCGACGGGCGCGTCACGCCGCACTACGACCCGGCCATCGTCGGCCAGTTCACCCATTACCCGGACGACTACCTGATCTGGCACCACTACGACGCGCTGGCGTTGCCGGTGCTGCTGCTGCGTGGCGCCGAGTCCGACCTGGTGCTGCGCGAAACCGCCGAGGCCATGCGCACGCGCGGGCCGGGCGCGCGCGGTCAGCTGCAGGTGGTGGAAGTGCCGGGCTGCGGCCACGCCCCGGCGCTGAACGTGCCCGCTCAGCTGAGCCTGGTGTCTGATTTCATCGAACAGGCGGGCTGAGTCGGGTTTTGAAGGGTTTTTGACCGCCTGCCGGCGTCAGTACATCCTGGTTGGCTATAAAAAAAGAAGCAAATCTCAGCGTTTGGCGCCCTGCGTCAAGGCCCGGTGCAAGCCGTTTTGTGCCCGCGCCTGTGCCGCGGCCTGGGCCTCGGCGCCGGGTGCCGGCACCGGCCAGCCTTGCAGGTGCGTGGCGACCAGCTCGGTCAGCGCGGCCAGCCAGCGCGGGTGGGTGTTCAGGCATGGGATGTACTGGAAGTCGCCCCCGCCGGCGGCCTTGAAGGCGTCGCGCCCCTCCATGGCGATTTCCTCCAGCGTCTCCAGGCAGTCGCTGACGAAGCCGGGGCAGACCACATCCACCCGCGCCGTGCCGGCGGCGCCCAGCTCGGTCAGTACCGTCTGCGTGGCCGGCTCCAACCACTTTGCCTTGCCAAAG
>Ga0209572_1001448_pt1 | contig 16262 bp, 14 predicted proteins | sample EBPBio232012_DNA_FD_185867 | JGI IMG/M metagenome (GOLD analysis project Ga0209572, IMG submission 185867) | Wastewater treatment Type I Accumulibacter community from EBPR Bioreactor in Madison, WI, USA - Reactor 1_1/23/2012_ DNA (SPAdes)... | ecosystem: Engineered > Bioreactor > EBPR >...
CAAGCTCGTCATTATTTACTTTGCCGATGAACGCGGTCTTCGCACCCAGACTCGACATGCCGGCCAATGTGTTCGCGGCCGAACCGCCCGATACTTCGGTCGCGGTGCCCATGGCGTTGTAAAGCGCTTCTGCGCGCGTATCGTCGATCAGGCACATCGTGCCTTTACGCATTTGCTGTTCGTTGACGAAGGTATCATCTGCGAAGGAAAGCACATCCACGATCGCGTTGCCGATGGCGACCACATGGTACGGTTTTTTTACTGACATAATTCTTCCCTTGCTCGCTCAAGATCTGCGGGCGTGTCCACGCCCAAGGGCACCGTATCTACCACAGCTACCTCAATGTGCAAGCCATTCTCGAGGGCACGAAGCTGTTCCAGTTTCTCGCGTTTCTCGAGTTCACTGGGTGCCAGCGACACGAATTTCTTCAGCGCCGAACGCATATAGGCATAGACCCCGATATGGTGATAGCGCGGGCCTTCACCCGTCGGCACAGCGGCGCGGGTGAAATAAAGCGCGGTTCCTGAAGAACTTATCACGGCCTTCACCACCGATGGATTGTCGTGCTCCTCATCACGCACGATAGGCGCGACGAGTGTGGCGATATCGGCATTCGGGCGTGCCAGCGCCTGCATCAACAGCGGCAAAAGATTGGGTTTGAAGGTCGGAAGGTCGCCTTGCAGATTCACGATGACATTATATTGCTCGTCCGGGTCATAGACTTTCACGGCTTCCCACACGCGGTCAGAGCCCGAAGGCAAATCGGGGTCAGTAAGGATGGCGACACCCCCCACCTTGGTGATGGCATCCGCAATCTCTTGTGCGTCGCAGGCGACGATCACCGGTGCGATATTCGCTTCGATCGCGCGTTTCCATACATGCACGATCATGGGTGCATCACCGATCATCGCCAAGGGCTTGTTCGGTAGGCGCGACGCGGCAAGGCGCGCGGGAATCACTATTAATGGCTTTTGTTGCGTCATCGTTACTGCCTGTTAAAACCTACTCGTGGGCTGGGGTACATACGATATCTTTATTGCGGCTTCGATACGCATATGGTACCCGCGCTCTGTCATACACAACGAATTATGGATTTACCATGAATATGAAATTGAACACCATCGCAATGGCCGTGCTCACCGCAGGCCTCATCGGCATGGTGACCGGCAAGGCCACCGAGTTCCTCTATGACGGCGGCCCGAAGCACCCGGGCGGCCACCACGAAGAGAAGCGTGGCTACAGCATTGAAGTTGTTGAAGATGCAGGCGCCGGTGGCGCAGCGGCTCCCACGGGTCCTGCCGATATCTCGGCACTCTATGCCAGCGCGGACATCGCCGCAGGCGCAGACTATTTCAGCAAGAAATGTGCGACCTGCCATACCATCGAAAAGGGTGAAGCGGCGAAAATCGGTCCGAACCTTCATGGCATCATGGGTGGTCCCAAGGCACACATGGCCGGGTTCAGCTACTCGGATGCGATGAAAAAAGCGGGCGGCACCTGGACATGGGAAGACATGAACCACTTCCAGTGGAATCCGAAGAAAGCCATCCCCGGCACTATCATGGCCTATGCGGGTAACAAGAAAGATCAGGAGCGCGCGAATCTCATCGCCTTCCTGAACAGTAAGGGCAGCAACCTTCCCTATCCGCCCGTGACCACACCTGCAGCCGAAGAGGCACCTGCCGAGACCGCCCCTGCAGAAAAAGCTGACAGCGCGACAGAGAAGAAGTAGTCTACCGTTCTGAGTTCACACGGGAGGTTCCATGTCTGCATCCATCCTTTGGTTGATTGCCGGTGCCATCTTATTGGCGCTTGAAGCGTTCGGTATTCCCGGTGTTGGTTTCCTGTTCGTAGGCCTTGGCGCTTTGGCGACCGCCATCACCATCGAGATCGGTGTGCTGCACCCGCTTGCCCACATCAGCCAGTTCGCATGCTTCTTCATTACCTCCGCTGCCATCACCGCACTGCTGTGGAAACGCCTCAAGACATGGCGCATCGGCAAGGGTGAAGGCTACTCGAATATGGTCGGCGATGTCGCGATCGTCGGTAAGGGCGGTCTGGTCAAAGGCCACGAGGGCGAAGTGCGCTGGTCGGGCACAAATATGCGCGCTATATTGCACGCGGATGCTGCCGAGGCGCTCGCCGAAGGCGCGACCGTTACCATCATCGCCGTCAAAGGCAATATCGTCACCGTTAAGTAGGAGCTTTCATGTTCGCATCATATTTATTACTGACGATCGGCTTCGTCGGCATTCTTGTACTGTTCAAGGGCGTCAAGATCGTGCCGCAACAAAGCGCGTGGATCATCGAGAAGCTCGGACGTTTCGACCGCAAGCTCGAACCCGGCCTCAACATCCTCATCCCGTTCATCGAACGCGTCGCCTACAAGCACAGCTTGAAGGAATTCGCCTACGAAGTGCAAGAACAACCGGCCATCACCCGCGACAACGTGACCATGATGATGGACGGCATCCTCTATCTGCGCATCATCGACCCCGTGCAGGCATCCTACGGTGTGGCCGATCCCGTCTATGCGGTCAGCCAGCTCGCCCAAACCAGCATGCGTTCGGAAATCGGTAAGCTCTCGCTCGACCAGTGCTTCGAAGAACGCGAGACGCTTAATGCCAACATCGTCACCGCGCTGAACCTCGCATCGCAGACCTGGGGCATCCAGTGCATGCGCTACGAGATCAAGAACATCACCCCTCCGACCAGCGTGTTGAAAGCGATGGAGCTGCAAGTTGCGGCAGAGCGTCAGAAGCGTGCGGAGATCTTGCAATCCGAAGGTCTTCGTCAATCGAAGATCAACATGGCCGAAGGTGCGAAGCAGGAAGTCGTCCTGAACTCCGAGGGCTCGTTGACCGATCAGGTCAACCGCGCGAAAGGTGAAGCGGAAGCGATTCTGGCGGTTGCGGAAGCGACCGCGAAAGGTATCGAACTCGTGGCCGCCGCGATCCAGAAGGCAGGCGGTGAAGATGCCGTGTCACTCAAGATCGCCGAACAGTATGTCGCTGCTTTCGAGAAGCTCGCCAAGACCTCGACCACCATTCTGCTTCCTGCAAATGCAAACGATGCGGGTTCGATGGTCGCACAGGCACTGACGATCTTCGAGAACATCCGTGGCCAGAAAGCGGGTTCGAAAGAGGCGCTGAAAGCCGCACCGTGGGGTAAGCCGAACGCTTAAGCGTCGCACTGCCACACCTGCACGTGAAGTAACGCATGGATGCCGTGTTTACGGCTTCTTTACTAGACCCCGCACGCCGCCTTCGTTACGACTGGTTTCATGAATCGATTCTCGAAGGCACTTTTGCTTGCGGCCTGCCTATGTTTTGGCATGCCCGCGCACGCCGAGCGACAATACGGCCTCAACATGTTCGGTGAGCTGAAATACCAGCATGGTTTCAGGCATTTCGAATATGTGAACCCCAAGGCACCCAAGGGCGGCACACTCAAACTCGCCTACGCTGGTAATTTCGATTCGCTCAATCCTTACATCCTCAAAGGCGTCTCGGCACCGGGTGTCACCGCGTTCATGTTCCAGTCGCTCATGATCAGTTCCTACGACGAGCCGCAATCCTATTATCCGCTCATCGCCAAATCGGTCGAGGTCGCCAAGGATCGCACCTATGCGGATTTCTTCCTCAATCCCAAAGCGCGCTGGCATGACGGTGAATCCATCACCGCCGAGGACGTGAAATTCAGCCTAGACACCTTGAAGGGTGAAGGCCATCCCGTGTATCGCGTCATGTATAAACCCATTACTTCGGTCGAGGTGATGGGCAAGCATCACGTGCGTTTTCACTTCGATGATATCGAACATCTCGAATTGCCGCTCATCGCGGCTGCCATGCCCATCCTGCCCAAGCACTACTACAAGAACGTGACCTTCAACAAGACCACGTTGGTGCCGCCGGTGGGCAGCGGTCCCTATAAGGTACAAAAGGTCGAGGCGGGTCGTTCCATCACTTTCGAGCGCGTAAAGGACTATTGGGGCGCGAAGCTTCCCACCCAGATCGGTTTCTATAATTTCGATACCATCCGTTACGATGTCTATCGCGATGATGTGGTGGCGCTTGAGGGCATCAAGTCCGGTCAGTTCGATTATTACGAGGAATACATCGCCCGCAATTGGGCAACGGCCTATAATATACCGGCCGTTGCACGTGGCGACATCCTGAAACTCAAGATCCCTAACAAGATCCCGCGCGGCATGCAGGCGTTCCTGTTCAACACGCGCCTCGAGAAATTCTCCGATTCGCGTGTGCGCGAAGCCATCGGCCTGACGATGGATTTCGAGTGGATGAACAAAACGCTGTTTTATGAGGCCTACACGCGCTCCAACTCCTTCTTCCAGAACACCGAATTCGCGGCCACCGGTTTGCCCAAGGGCGAGGAATTGAAACTACTCGAACCCCACCGCGAAGAACTCTCCACCAGGGTCTTCGATGACCTGTTCAGTGTGCCCACCACCGATGGCACCGGTTATGCGCGCGACAATCTCATCAAGGCACAAGTGCTGCTCGACGAGGCAGGTTGGATACTCAAGGACGGTGTGCGCGTGAACGCCAAGACCGGCGAGAAAATGACCATCGAATTCCTGATGACACAGCGCACGTTCGAGCGCGTCATCTCCATCATGCGCAAGAATCTGAAGCGCCTCGGCATCGAGTCCAGCTTCCGCTATGTCGACGCGTCGCAATACCAGAAGCGCATCGACCGTCGTGACTTCGACATTGTGTCTATCTGGTGGAATCTAGGCCTCTTCTATCCTTCCACCGAACAATATACCTACTGGCATTCAAGCCAGGCCGATGTCGAGGCCAGTCAGAATCTCGGGGGCATCAAGAACCCCGTGGTCGATGATCTGGTGACCAAGATATTGCGCGCCCAGACACTCGACACATTGCGACCCGCTGCACAGGCGCTTGATCGTGTATTGCTATGGGAACATTACGTGATTCCGCATTGGTCGCTCACGGCATGGCGTATCGTGCATTGGAACAAGTTCGGCAAACCGAAAGTGCAGCCGCTTTACAATACCGCGACGGATACATGGTGGTCGGAGCCACAGACCAGTAGGCCGCCTATTGCGCCCACGACATTGCGGAGGGCACCATAATGCTTGGCTACATCCTGCGTCGTTTAGCGTTGTTGTTGCCGACCCTTATCGGCATCCTGCTCATCAATTTCCTGATCATCCAGGCAGCGCCCGGTGGCCCCGTGGAACAAATGGTCGCGACCCTCACCCAAGGCAGCATGCATAGTGGTGGCGCGGGTCGTGTCGGTGGTCCCGGTAGCGACTTCGGTGCGCAGGCACAAGCGATGCAAGGGCAAGGCTCCTATCGCGGTTCACAGGGCATCGACCCCGAATTGCTCGCGGATCTGAAGAAACAATACGGCTTCGACAAGCCCGCACATGAACGCTTCTTCGACATGGTCGGCAATTATCTTACCTTCGATTTCGGCACCAGTTTTTTCCGTGACGAACCGGTGATCGACCTGATGCTTTCCAAGCTTCCTGTATCGATCTCGCTAGGTCTATGGACGACGCTGCTGGTCTATCTCGTCTCGATCCCGCTCGGCATTCGCAAGGCGGTGAAGGACGGTTCGAAGTTCGACGTCTATTCCAGCGCCATCATCGTCGTCGGTCAGGCAATTCCCGGCTTCCTCTTCGCGGTACTGCTGCTCATCCTGTTCGCCGGTGGCAGTTATTGGCAGATATTCCCGCTGCGCGGCCTCACCTCCGACGGCTGGGAGGCCATGAATCTCCTCGAGAAAATCGTCGATTATTTCTGGCACATCACCCTGCCCGTCATCTCGATGGTCATTGGTGGTTTCGCGTCGCTCACGCTGCTCACCAAAAACAGCTTTATCGAGGAAATTTCCAAGCATTATGTCATGACGGCACGCGCAAAGGGTCTTTCCGAACGCCGCGTGCTCTACCGCCATGTCTTCCGTAACGCGATGCTCATCGTCATTGCCGGTCTGCCATCTGCCATCATCAGTATCCTGTTCACCAGCTCGCTGCTCATCGAGGTCATCTTTTCGCTCGACGGGCTTGGTCTGCTCGGCTTTGAAGCCGCACTCACCCGTGATTACCCAATCATGTTCGGTACGCTCTTCCTCTTCACGCTCATCGGTCTTGTCTTCAAATTACTCGGCGATATCGCCTACATGCTGGTCGATCCGCGCATCGATTTCGAGCGGAGGGGCGCATGAGTTTCTCGCCCATCACCAAACGCCGTTGGCAGGCCTTCAAAGAGAATCGCCGCGGGTATATCTCGTTCTGGATCCTCATCGTCATGTTCACGCTCAGCCTCTTCGCCGAGTGCATCGCCAATGACCGCCCTATCCTTATCCAATACAAGGGCGACTACCTCTTCCCTATCTTCAAGACCTATAACGAGAACACCACCTTCGGCGGCACGCTCGAGACCGAGGCCGATTATGGCGATCCGTGGGTCATCAAGGAAATCTCCGCGCATGGCTGGATGATCAAGCCATTGATCCCCTATGATTACGCCAGCATCAACTTCAACATCCCCCGTGCCCCTGCCCCGCCCAGCACCCAGAATCTATTGGGCACCGACGACCAGGCGCGTGATGTCTTGGCGCGCGTCATTTACGGCTTCCGCCTCTCCATGCTCTTCGCATTGATCCTCGTCTCGCTTTCAAGCATCGTCGGGGTGACGCTCGGTGCCTTGCAGGGCTACTTCGGTGGCCTGCTCGATCTGTTCTTGCAACGCTTCATCGAGATGTGGCACGGCATTCCCGTATTGTTCCTGCTCATCATCCTGTCTTCCATGGTCGTACCCAGTTTCTGGTGGGTGCTGGGGCTCATGCTCTGCTTCACCTGGATGGGACTGGTGGATCTGGTGCGCGCCGAGTTCTTGCGTGCCCGTAACTTCGATTATGTGCGTGCTGCCCGTTCGCTCGGCGTGCCTGAGCTTACTATCATGGTGCGTCACGTATTGCCCAACGCACTGGTGAGCGTATTCACCTATGTGCCCTTCATGGTCGTTGGCGCCATTACGCTGCTGGCCTCACTCGACTTCCTAGGCTTTGGCCTGCCCTCGGGTTCACCCTCGCTTGGTGAATTGCTGCAGCAGGGCAAGAACAACCCGCAATCACCATGGCTGGGCATCACCGGCTTCTTCGTACTGGCCATTGCCCTGTCGCTGATGCTGTTCATCGGTGAGGCCGTGCGCGACGCCTTCAATCCCCGCAAGATCTTTACCGGGGGGGTGAAATGACCTTACTCCAAATCAAGGATCTGCATATCGGCTTCGGTGATGGCGTCCGTTATCGCGAAGCAGTCAGTGGTGTGTCGCTCACCATCAATAAAGGTGAGCTGGTCGCGCTGGTGGGCGAATCCGGCTCGGGTAAATCCCTCACGGCGCTTTCCATCATGCGTTTGCTGGCCAAAGAATCGCGCGTTCCTAAGGGCGAGATATTCTTCAATGACGAGGCGCTTCACGAGGCCTCATGGAAGCGCATTCAGGAACTGCGGGGCAATCGGGTCGGTATGATTTTCCAGGAGCCGATGACCGCGCTGAACCCGCTACATCCGATCGAGCGCCAGCTCGTGGAATCCTACAAATGGCACAATCAGACCAAGGGCGTACCCGCACAGGAAAAGATCAAGCAACTCTACGAAGCGGTCGGCCTACCGCATTTCATCGGCCGCAAGAATCTCTACCCGCACGAGCTTTCCGGCGGCGAGCGGCAGCGTATCATGATCGGTATGGCAATCGCCAACGACCCCGACTTGCTGATTGCGGATGAACCCACCACTGCGCTCGATGTGACGCTGCAGGTGCAGGTGCTGAAACTACTGAAAAAACTGCAGCACGAACGCAATATGGGTGTGCTGCTCATCACCCATGATCTTACCGTCGTGCGTAAGGTGGCCGATCGCGTCTGCGTGATGCATGAGGGCAAGATCGTCGAGACCGGCAAGACCGAGGACGTCTTCAAGGATCCGCAGCATGACTACACGAAGATGCTGCTGGCAGCGATGCCGCGGGGCGAAGGCGTGCCCATTCCCCGCCCCGCCACCGACGTGCTGCGTACCGAAGGCATTAGCGTGCGTTACCCCATCAAATCCGCTGTCTTCCGTCGCACCATCGGCCATGTCACGGCAGTCGAGAACCTGCCGCTATTCATCCGTTCCGGCGAGACGGTCGGCATCGTGGGCGAATCTGGTTCGGGTAAATCCTCACTCGGTTATGGTGTGCTGCGCCTGTTGCCTGCAGAGGGCGAAGTGGTATTCCTCGGCAATCGTATCGATGATCTCAGTACCAAAGCGTTGCGTCCCATGCGTAAGGACATGCAGCTCGTGTTCCAAGATCCCTACGCCAGCTTGAACCCGCGCATGACCGTACGCGATATCATTGCCGAAGGCCTTGAGGTGCATCACCCGGAACTCAGTCGTATCGAAGTCGAACGACAGGTAGATGCGATGTTGGAACGTGTCGGCCTGACTGGCGGCATGAAGGCGCGCTACCCCCATGAATTCTCCGGCGGCCAACGCCAGCGTATCGCGATTGCACGAGCCATGATTTTGAAACCCAAGCTCGTCGTGCTCGATGAGCCTACCAGTGCGCTCGATATGTCGGTGCAGGGTCAGGTGCTTGATCTGCTAAAGGATTTGCAAGCAAGCCACCAAGTGGCCTACATCCTCATCAGCCACGATCTCCGCGTGGTAAAAGCCATGGCGCATTACATCTTCGTATTGAAAAAAGGTCAGGTCATGGAACAGGGCAAGACCGAAGAGATATTCCAGAATCCGCAGCATGAATACACCAAGTCGCTCATGCACGCGGCCTTCGGCGATTCACTTTAAGGCACCAAAATACTTGCACCTATGGTCGCGCGTGACTCCATCGCCTGATGGGCTTTGGCGGCGTCTTTCAGCGCGAAACGCTGATGCACATCCACTTTCAATTTACCCGCAGCGACCAGTGCAAAATATTGCGCGGCGGCACGTTGATACGTATCGTCCTCGCGCACATAATCATGCAACGTAGGCCGCGTGACGAACAGCGATCCACGTTTGGAAAGCTCCAACAAGCTCACTGGCGGCACCGCACCGGATGCATTCCCGAACGACACCATCAGACCCTTCGGCCGCAAGCAGTCGAGCGACATGGTGAAGGTGTCTTTTCCCACCGCGTCATAGACCACATCCATGCCATGCGGCTCGAAGACCTTCACCTTCTCGGGCACATTCTCCGTGCGGTATAGAATGACTTCATGACAGCCATTCTCTCTGGCGAGTTTCGCCTTCTCTTCACTACCCACTGTCCCGATCACATAGGCACCGATGAGGCGCGCCCATTGCGTCAGGATCAATCCCACACCCCCTGCTGCGGCATGCACCAAGAGTTTCGTGTGCGCCGTAACGGGATAGGTCTCATGCAGTAAGTACCACGCCGTCAGCCCTTTTAGCATCGACGCGGCAGCGGTCTCATCACTCATATGTTCGGGTATCTTCACCAACTGGTTGGCAGCGATATTACGCGCCTCTGAATAGGCACCTACAGGGCCTCGGCAATAGGCAACGCGGTCACCTATCGAAAGATGCTCTACGCCCTTCCCTAGCGCTTCTACGACGCCAGCGGCTTCCAGCCCCAGTCCCGAGGGCAATGGTAGTGGGTAAAGCCCCGAACGATGATACGTATCGATGAAGTTGAGGCCGATGGCCGTATGACGAAGCCGTACTTCGCCCGCAGCAGGCTCTGGCAATTCAATCGGCTCGAAACGAAGCACCTCTGCCCTACCAACCGCAGAAAACCTGATTGCATTCACCATCACTTCCTCCTAGATGGCCTCATGAAGAGCGCCAACACCATTTATGCACTCGCGACCCCTCCGGGCAAGGCCGGCGTGGCGATACTGCGTGTTTCCGGCAGCCACGCGGCTGAGGCAGTTCATTTGCTGGGTTGCAGCCTGCCCGAGCCACGCGTCGCAACGCGCCTAACGTTAAGAGACGGCGATAGAATATTGGACGAATCCTTGGGTTTGTATTTCAAAGCGCCCCATAGTTTCACCGGTGAAGATGTAATCGAGCTCCACGTGCATGGCAGCCGCGCGGTGGTGAAATCCGTATTGGAAAAATTATCCAAAAACAAAATGCTCAGGGTCGCTGACCCTGGTGAATTCTCCAAGCGCGCCTTCTTCAACGGCAAGCTGGATCTGGCTCAGGCCGAGGGTTTAGCCGATCTCATTGATGCGGAGACCACCGTCCAGCATACACAGGCCATGCGCCAATTCTTGGGTAAGAATAGCGAGCTGTTCGAACAGTTGCGCATGAGCGTGCTTGAGCCCCTCGCCTTACTTGAAGCCTATATCGATTTCCCCGAGGAAGAAATTCCCGAATCCGTGCTGAGCGACGTGAACAGCCGTATTGCGTCACTCAAATCCAGCCTCACGTCACTTCTGGACGACCAGCACATCGGTGAAAAAATCCGTGAGGGCATCGAAATCGTCATTCTCGGCGCCCCCAATGCAGGCAAGTCGTCATTGCTGAACACATTAGCCAAGCGCGATGTAGCGATTGTCTCCGATATCGCCGGCACCACCCGCGACATGATCGAGGTGCATCTCGACATTGCAGGCTACCCGGTGACCTTGATCGACACGGCCGGCCTCCGCGAGACCGAAAATACCATCGAAAAAGAGGGTGTTTTACGTGCCCAGAAACGCGCCGAAAAAGCCGAGCTCAAATTGCTCCTCATCGATAATGTTACGAACTCGGAACAAGGCAATGATTTATTAACGATAAAGGATGAAAACACCCTGATCGTTTACACCAAATCTGACCTGCAGAAAGCACCTATGAATAGCCTCTCTGTTTCGACCAAAACGGGGGATGGTATCGAAGCACTAATTGCAGCCATCAAAACCCGTGTTATTGATGCTATGGGGGTGGCACCCTCCCCCCTTATCACCCGTTCGCGTCACCGCGATGCACTATTGAGGGCATCGGATGCGCTGAACCGGTTTTCGACCGACCAACCCCTCGAACTCCAATGTGAAGAGTTGCGAATCGCCGCGACCGCCATCGGTAAAATCACTGGCAAAATCGAGGTCGATGATTTATTGGACGTCATCTTCTCGCGCTTCTGTATCGGGAAGTAGTTCGAGCTCATTTTAAGGGGTATGTTTCACGTGAAACAATTCGACGTCATTGTCATAGGCGGCGGCCATGCCGGAACCGAAGCAGCAGCCGCTGCGGCGCGGATTGGCGCGCGAATTTGCTTGCTGACCCATAAGCGCGCGACCGTCGGTGAGATGTCCTGCAACCCCGCTATCGGGGGTATTGCCAAGGGTACTTTGGTACGTGAGATCGACGCCCTCGACGGAGTCATGGGGCGCGCCATCGACCGCGCCGGTATCCACTATAAAATGCTCAATGCGAGTAAGGGGCCTGCCGTTCGAGGTCCGCGCGCTCAGGCCGACCGCAAGCTCTATCGCGAGGCCATCCAGTCCATTCTCTCGGAGTATGAGAATCTGACCATCGTCGAAGATGCCGCGGAAGACCTGATGATCGAGAATGGTGAAATCAAAGGGGTGATTGGCGCCTCGGGCACCACCTACCCTGCCCCCAAGGTTGTTTTGACAACCGGCACCTTCCTTCGTGGCCTCATACATTGTGGTGAGGTGAAAACGCCCGCCGGTCGTGTGGGTGAAAAACCCTCGATTGGCCTCTCGGATACACTTCATGGGCTGAACCTTATGATGGGGCGTCTGAAAACGGGTACCCCTGCTCGTCTGGATGGCAAAACGATTGATTGGTCGGTCTGCCAGCCCCAGCCCGGCGACAATCCGCCTGTGCCATTCTCATACATGACGGGCACAGTGACCGTTCCGCAAATCACCTGCTACATCACCCACACCACAGCAATGACCCATCAGGTTATTCGCGACAATCTTCATCGCTCGCCTATGTATTCGGGTCAGATCGAATCCACGGGTCCGCGTTATTGCCCATCAATCGAAGATAAGGTCGTGCGTTTTGCCGACCGAGAGCGCCACCAGATCTTTCTCGAGCCCGAAGGCCTCGATGACGACACCGTATACCCCAACGGTATCTCGACATCGCTTCCCGAAGAGGTTCAGCATACCCTCATTCATTCGATTCCGGGTCTTGAGAATGTCGCCATTCTTCGCCCTGGCTACGCGATTGAATATGACTATGTCGATCCGCGTGAATTGAAGCCGACCCTCGAGACCAAAAAAGTCAAAGGTCTCTATTTAGCAGGCCAGATCAACGGCACGACCGGCTACGAAGAGGCAGGCGGGCAGGGACTTGTCGCTGGCCTGAACGCCGCTCTGGCTGCGAGTTCCAGCGAACCATTCATTATCGATCGCTCAGAGGCCTATATCGGCGTGATGATTGATGACCTCATTACACTTGGCACTAAAGAGCCTTACAGAATGTTCACGTCGCGTTCGGAATACCGTCTGAGCCTACGTCCTGATAATGCGGATCTTCGTCTTACCAAACGAGGTATCGATATTGGCTGTGTTGGTAACAAGCGCCGTGAAGTGTTCGAATTGAAAAGGCAGTTGCTCGACGAAGCATTGGGTCAAGCGACGAAGTTTGCCATCACACCCAACCAAGCACGTGAATATGATCTGGCACTGAACCAGGATGGTGTGCGTCGCTCGATTCTGGATTTACTCGGTTATCCCAATATCGGCTTTGATGATATCGCGCCGATTTGGCCAGAGATACGTGAGTGGCGTTCCGATATTCGAGAGCAAGTCGAAATCGAATCGCTCTATCGTGGGTATCTCGATCGCCAGCAAAGCGACATCGACATGTTCAAACAGGAAGAGCACGTGAAGATACCCGATGACCTCGATTATGACTCGGTCGGCTCTTTATCGAATGAACTTCGTGATAAATTGAAAAAGACCAAGCCAGCCACCTATGGTGCCGCCAGTCGTATCCCGGGCATGACGCCCGCAGCCATCGCGGCCTTGATGGCTCATATGCGTCGGGGCAGGGCGGCGTAAATGAACCCGATTGTTTCACGTGAAACATTAGAGAAATACGTCGTGCTTCTTCTCAAATGGAATCAGAAAATCAACCTGATTGGTCCTTCTACAGAGCAAGAAGTCTGGGATCGCCATATCGAGGATGGGCTCCAGCTGGTGCCACTCATCCCCCAGGACACCCAAAATATCGTCGATATGGGAAGTGGGGCAGGGCTCCCCGGTTTGGTCGTTGCTAGCCAAATCACCGCCCCCATAACGCTCATCGAACGCGACCAGCGCAAATGTGCTTTTTTGGCCGAGGCCATCCGAATATGTGGTTTTAATCATGTAACTTTATTGAATTCTGATGTGCTCAGTCCACAGTCAAGATATACTGTGATAATGGCTCGTGCTCTAGCATCGCTAGATATTTTACTTGGCTTCGCTGAACCTATGATTATGGAAAATTCTATTTGTCTCTTCCCAAAAGGCAAATCTTACGCTAATGAACTACATGAGGCTCAAGGGAGATGGAACTTCGACTACCACCTCACCCCAAGCCTCACGCAGTCCGATTCCACGATCATTTCGATCAGCAACTTAAAGAAGAAGTAAAAATGCCTCGTATCATTTCTGTGGTGAATCAAAAAGGTGGGGTCGGCAAAACGACCACCGCCGTCAATATGGCGACCGCACTCGCCGCTATCGGCAAGGAAGTGCTCATCATTGATCTCGATCCGCAAGGCAACGCATCGACCGGCCTCGGCATCACACCGGATAAGCGTATTCATACGTCTTATCAGGTGCTTATTGGTGAAACGTCGCTCGAGCAAGCAGCCGTTCAGACCATCATTCCGCGCCTTTTCATCGCCCCTGCGACCATCGATCTGTCGGGTGCTGAGATCGAACTCGTGAATATGGACAACCGTGAATTCCAATTGAAAAACGCCGTCGCGAACATTCCCGAGCACTTTGATTACGTCATCATCGATTGTCCGCCTTCGCTGGGTCTACTCACCATCAACGCGCTCACCGCGTCGGATTCCGTGTTGATTCCGCTGCAATGCGAATTCTACGCGCTGGAAGGTTTGAGCCATCTGCTCAAGACGATCAAGTTGTTGCAGACCAAGCTGAACCCCGCACTCACCGTACATGGCGTGGTGCTCACCATGTATGATCGCCGCAATAAATTAACCGAACAGATAGAACAGGATGTGCGTAGTTTCTTGGGTTCTGAAGTCTATCGCACCGTCATTCCGCGCAACGTGCGCATGTCTGAGGCACCCAGCCACGGCAAGCCAGCATTGGTCTATGACCTCAAATGCACGGGCTCACAGGCCTATCTAAAACTCGCGCGGGAAGTCATCCAGCGCGAACGTCATTTTGCGCAACAACGCGCCGCATAACAGGAAGAGAAGGGGAAGAACATGGCAGCCGCTAAAGGTCTTGGAAAAGGGCTCTCAGCCTTGATGAAAGAGGATTACTCATCCGCGCAGCAAAATGCATCGGCCAATGATAATGGCACCGGCACCCTGCCGCTCGACAAGCTCGTCGCCGGTAAATACCAGCCACGCAATAGCTTCAGCAGCGAAGCGCTCGATGAACTCGCGACCTCGATCGAAAAGAACGGCATCATGCAGCCCATTCTGGTGCGTGCGGTCGCCAACGGCAAGTATGAGATCATCGCCGGTGAGCGTCGTTTTCGCGCCGCCAAGCTCGCGAAGCTGAAAGACGTTCCCGTATTGATTCGTGACGATGTGAACGACCAGCAGGCGCTCGAGCTCGCGCTCGTCGAGAACATCCAGCGTCAGGATCTGAACCCGCTGGAAGAAGCCACCGGCTATCAACGCCTGATGGATGAATTCAAATACACGCAGGACAAACTCTCGAGCGTGGTTGGCAAAAGCCGCTCACATGTCGCCAACCTGTTACGCTTGCTCAGCCTGCCTGAGGGCGTGAAGAAATACGTCGAGACCGGCGATCTTTCCATGGGTCATGCCCGTGCACTGATCGGCGTCGATGGCGCAGAGAAAATGGCGAAAGAAGTCGTCGCGAAGCAACTGAGCGTGCGTGAGACCGAGACGCTCGTACGTGGTGGCGCGGCACCTCAACCCCAACAACAAAGTCGCCCGGTAAGTCCACAAAAACAACCTGCGAAAAGCAGCGGAAACAAGTCGGAAGATGTGCTTCAGCTCGAGCAGATGCTTTCCGACAATCTGGGTCTGGGTGTCAGCATCACCAGTCGAGGCGGGCAAGCAGGCGAAGTGACGATCTCCTATAACTCATTGATGGAGCTGGATGAAATCCTGCGCCGTTTGGGTGGCAGTATCTAAAAACCGTCATCAAACCATCATGTTTTTCTGTTAGAATCCTGACAGAAATATGAAGCCAGAAACCATAGTCCTAAGCGATGCGATGCGCGATCGCCTTGAAGCGGCCTTGCAGCCGTTCGAGGACGCCTATCCCTACCAGAAATGGCAAAGCGCAGGGCACCGCCAAGGCAATGCGCGCAGCTACAAGGGTTCGACCAGCGAGAACGTCCTATCGGTGAATATCAAGCTCGGGCTTGCGAAGGCCGTCGCCTCGGCCATCTATCCAAGCCCGGAAAGCATGGACGCTGTGGCCTATGAAACGCTTAAACGCGAGCATCCCGAAATCATCGAGGAATCCTTAAAGATTGGTGGGGCACTACTCGGGATGGCCGATGGTTCGGGAAGCCCCGGTATCATGCTTGAGAATCTGCCGAAAGAAGGGAAGGGGTTCTATTTCCTCGCAGGCATCCAGCAACTCATGGGCGACTCGCCCGACACTCCCTATCGTAACGAACGCTCGAGCTGGCTGTCATTTTCGAAGAAAAACCATGCCATCCAGCACCGCGACGCCATCAATGTTTCCAGCGGCGCCAAAGGCGTCATCCATCTACGCGGCATGATGGGGCGCCACGAAGGCGGCAAGCCTTGGCCAACAGTCATCACCAGCGCCGACGAGATCATTCACGTCATGGCGAAGCGGATGCTGAAAGACGAACAGATCGAACCCTCCGAAACCGCACTGGCACAAAAGACCAGCGAGATCGAAGCATGGTTCAAGAAGCCCATCTGGCACACTGCTGCAGACAAGCCGGGCGCCCCGGCATTGCTTGAAAACACAGTGAAAGGCGAGGGCGTTACTACGCTATTCAATTTCCTGTCGCAGGATTTCAAGGTCACGCCAGAGGATGCAAAAACTCTGACGGACGACGAGCTGGAAACCTGCGATAGCTTGGTGAAGCACT
>Ga0209572_1001453_pt1 | contig 16168 bp, 13 predicted proteins | sample EBPBio232012_DNA_FD_185867 | JGI IMG/M metagenome (GOLD analysis project Ga0209572, IMG submission 185867) | Wastewater treatment Type I Accumulibacter community from EBPR Bioreactor in Madison, WI, USA - Reactor 1_1/23/2012_ DNA (SPAdes)... | ecosystem: Engineered > Bioreactor > EBPR >...
TCAAGGATTTTCTTGGCGACGTCGATGCCGGTCGTCATGTCGGTGACGACCTTGGCGTCGTGCCAGAAGCCCAGAGCTGGCGAGACGACTGAGTTGGACGGCTCGGCGTAGCCCTTGAACGCGGCCTTGACGATCAGCTGACGGTCAACAGCACGCGACAGCGCATTGCGGAACGCGACGTCGTTAAACGGTGCCCGGCGATTGTTGAGGGCCATGTAGCGGAAGCCCATGTCGACAGTCGACACAACTTCCAGATCGCCGTCTGCATCTGCAGCGTCAACCAGAACCTTCGGATCGCCGGTAAACTCGCCCATGAAGTTGATTTCGCCCGAGCGCAGCATTCCCAGCGCTGCTTCCACATTGGGAACGATACGCAGGATCCAGCGGTCAGCCTTGGGAGCGTTGAAGTGATCCTTGTTTGCCGACAGAACGATTTCCTCGTTGGTCAGCCAGCGTTCGAACTTGAAGGGACCCGAGCCGATCGGGGTCTTTTCCTGATGGCTTTCGGCGTTGGTTTCCTTTGTCTTCAGGTCCTCGATGACCGGTTCCCAGACATGTTTCGGGATCAGGTTGATCTTGGCCAGGCTGGAGGTGACGAACGATGCCGACTGGTTCTTCAACTTGAAGGTCAGGTTCGACGGATCGACGATTTCGATCGACTCGATGTTGGACGCAAACGGCGCATACATCGGCGCCTCGCCGGAGGTCGCTGCCTCAAACGAGAATTTCACGTCTTCAACCGTGACCGGCTGACCGTCATGCCACTTCATGCCGGAACGCAGCTTCACATTCACCGTCTTGGCGTCGGCAAAGTCGATGCTTTCAGCAGCCCACGGCTTGGGCAGGCCATCAGGTCCGACACGCGCCAGACGATCGTAGACGAGTTCAAAGACCCAAGAATCCACGCCGCCGGAAATGTAGAGCGGATTCACCGCCTGAACATTGTCACCGGAGTTGATGATGATGTCCTTCTTGTCGCCCGCCGGCTCGATCCCCATGAAGGTCCAGGTATTGCGGATGCCGATACCGCTCTGGTTGACAACCGATTCCGGCTTCCAGACCGTCTTGTCGAACGCGAAAGTCGATTTGGGGTGAACCAGCATCATGTTCGGCTGGTCGCGGGCCAGAATTTCCTGCGCCTGATCAACCAGGACCTTACGCTTTTCCTGATCAACCTCGACACGTTGGGCTTCGGCCACGGCGTCATATTCGGGGTTGTTGTAGCCGATGAAGTTGTAACCCTTCTCGGCAGTCGATGAATGGAACAGATTGTAGAGGATTTCGTCCGGGTCGGACCGCTCCGGGCGGCCAACCATCTGCCATGCTGTCACGTCCCATTTGTCGCGCTGATACCAGACCACGTCCGACATCTGCTCCCAAGGCATGACCTTGACCTCGACATCGAGACCAAGCTTGCGCCATTCCTGCGCGATAAGCTGCGCCGACTGGAATTCCTGCGGCTGAGACGCCTGCGGACGGCTCAAGAGTTCGATCTTGCGAATTGGGTCGCCGGCGATTGCGGGTGATGCCGCAACAAGCGCAGCGATTGCGGTCGACATGACCGCAAAGACACTGGATTTCATTTGGACTTCTCCTCTGGATTCGGTTCGATGATGTCTTCTTCGTTCTTATTGGCGGATTGTCAGGCAACCCGCAGTGCTTCGAAGGATTTTCCAGCCTGCATCTTGGCCGGCTTTGGATAGGCGGTCTTGGACTGCGACAGCCCCATCGAGACAAGCATTTCGGCGTGTTTCAACGCCGCCTTGCCAGCATTGACCGCGGGAGCGCCGACGGCCGCAGCAACCTCGTCGCCCATGTCCAGGAAAGACATGGTCATGCAGCCAAACAGAAATGCGTCTGCGCGATCTTCGCGCACACACCGGCCGGCTACCTCAATCAGCCGCTCCTTTGTGGCCGCCGGGTCCTTCATCAGATCGAGAACAGGAATGCCGGTCGCACGAACAGAGGCGAGCTTGTCCCGGACGCCGGTCCGGTAGGCAAGCAATTCCTGCCCTGCGGCCATGCTGTCGAAGATCGTGAGGATCGAGAATTTGTGGCCAAGGCCAGCCGCAAGCAGCAGCGAGCTCTCGCAAGGGCCAACAACCGGAATGTCAACGAGTTCGCGCGCAGCCTCAAGACCGGGATCGCCGAAGCAACCGATGATCGCGGCGTCATATCCGTCCTGCTCGCATTTGACGATCAGATCGATTGTTGCGGGGACGCTGAGGGCCTCTTCATAGGCTGACTCGATTGAGGCCGGACCTTCAGGCACATCGACAACCGTGACTTCAGTGCCCTCAAACGCCCATTTGTTGAGAAGGCCTTCGCGCCGACGCATCTCGGCGAGACCCATTGGGCCTTTCGACATCGGACCGGGAACCACATACGCTATACGCATTGACAATTCCTCATAGTGTTTTAATGAATGAAACAGTGTTTTTACTAATGAGCCGAGTAGAGCACAATTTTCGGATATTGCAAGCCATGGCGATTCGATGAAGCCGCAGCGACCTGAGGAAATCAGCATGAAAGCCAAGAGTTTGACCCGCGACTACACGATTGCCGCAGTTGACCGGGCGCTGCTTGTTCTGGAGGCGCTTGGCGAAAAGCCTGGCCAGGGCGTGTCGGATCTTGCGCGCATGGTTGGCATGACGAAATCGATTGTGTTTCGGCTGCTGCAAACGCTGGAGGATCGGGGCTTTGTGTTCCGCGATCCGGATCTTGGCTTCTATTCGCTTGGTCATCGCGTTGGGGTCTTGGGTGAGCGTGTCGGCCGCGACGGCAGTCTGCTGTTTGCTGCCCGCCCAGTGATGGATGGATTGCGCGACCGGACGTCCGAAAACGTCAATCTCGTTATTCGCGAAGGTATGAAGTCAATGGTGCTCGCGACGCGGTCGGGCCGGCACTCAATCCGATTGTTTGCGCAGGCCGGGCGATATGGTCCACTTCATGCCGGTGGCGGCTCGATGTGTATTCTCGCGCACTGCGAAGAGAGCGTAATCGAGGCCATTCTGGCCGGGCCGCTGGAAGCATATTCTCCTTATACAATCACGGATCCGGAGAAGCTTCGTCAGGCTTTGGCTCGTATTCGCACCAACGGCTACAATATCGCCCTTAACGACCTCGACGACGGGGCATTCTCGGTTGCAGCACCGATCTATGGTGCCGACGAAACCGTCATTGCCTCTATATCTGTTGCAGGTGCCGCCGCGCGACTGGACGAGGAAAGGCGCGAAACCTATGTCGCGGCAGCGCTTCAGGCGGCGCAGGAGATTTCCTCCCGCCTCTCGCTGCACTGGGTAGGCGATGCAGCGGCGAGGCCAGCGCAAACCAATTTCGCCTGACGACAAGGCCACCTACCAGTCAATCCTGCACGCGAACTTTGCAATCGCAGCGTCCTTTACGGGCGCTGGAAGCTCTGTTACCGTTGATCTATTAAAACATTGTTTCAATAGATAAAACAGATTGGATTTCGCAATGGATCAGACCGAATCTAAAATCCTTTCCGCTGTGACGCTTGATGAACCCTGGGGGCTGGTCGAAAGCTTTGCCACGTTCAAGCGCGAGCATCCCGACGATGTGAACCGTGGCATGGACGAAGTGGTTTCGCGTCTGCGCGCCCACGGCGTGGAGGTCACGGTCCATGAGCCTTCTCTCTATCTTAGCCTGCCGGGCGTTGCCCGCGTGGAAGCTGGCGGCAAGACATTCCGCGCCAAGCCACCGGCCTATAGCGTCGATGCCCGCAACGGAATGAGCGGCAAGATCGTTTATGTCGGCGCCCACCACAATGCGATGATCGAAGACATGTTCGAGCAGAAGGTGGAAACCACCCAGGAGCTCGCCGATCTCGTGCGCGGCAACATCGTCATCTCCGAGGGTTTCGCCAGCCCCGGTCTTGTTTCCCAGTTTGAGGAAATTGGCGCAGCTGGCGTCATCGGCATCAACCCCGGCGTCGACATTCACTGGGGCATCTGCACCACGATCTGGGGCACGCCTGATCTCGACGACCTGCCGCGCAAGCCGCAGATCCCTGCGGTTGCAGTCAACAGGGACGCCGGAGCGGCTCTCGTCGAAATTGCCAAGAAGGGCGGCTCGGCGACGATCTTCACCGAAATGGAAGAAGGTTGGTACACGTCGAAACTGCCGGAAGTGTTCATTCCCGGCACCGAAGAGCCGGACAAATATGTCTTCCTTCACGGCCATCTGGACAGCTGGGATGTCGGCGTTGGCGACAATGCGACGGGCGACGCGACGATGCTCGAGATCGCGCGCGTGCTGTGGGCCAACCGTGGCAGCCTGAAGCGTTCGGTCCGGATCTGCTGGTGGCCCGGACATTCGACCGGTCGCTATGCCGGTTCGACCTGGTTCTCTGACGCGTTTGCGCTCGATTTGGAGCAAAATGCAGTCGCGCAGGTGAATTGCGACAGCCCCGGCTGCCGCTGGGCGACCGAATTCATCAACCTCACCCGCATGAGCGAGACGGAAACCTTCCTTGCCGACGTGGTCAAGGAGGTGGCCGGCAAGGTCATCGAAGGCGAGCGTCCGCACCGCGCAGGCGACTATTCCTTCAACAATATCGGCATTTCGTCCTACCTGATGCTGTCGTCGACGATGCCGGACATCCTGCGCGAGGAAAAAGGCTACTACACGGTCGGCGGCTGCGGTGGGAACATCGCCTGGCACACCGAAAACGACATCCTCGAGATTGCCGACAAGGACATTCTCTTGCGTGACATCAAGGTCTATCTGCTGGCGGTGCTGCGCAACGCAAACGCGACGATCCTGCCGTTTGACTGGCGCGCGACCGCCCGCGAGTTTGCTGAAACGGTCGCCGGATACCAGAAGGCAGCAGGCGATCGCTTCGATCTGAGCGCGTCGAAGGATGCGGTGACAGAGCTCGCCGGTGCGCTCGAAGATTTCTACTCGCGCGTCGAGGCAGGAAAAATTGAACCTGCGGCGGCAAACACGGTGATACAGGATCTGGCGCGCATTCTTGTGCCGATCAACTTCACGAGGGTGAACCGCTTCCGCCACGACCCGGCATTGACGATTCCACCGTTGCCATCGATCGCGCAGGCTGCGGAACTCGACCAGTTCGATGACGAAACGATCGGCTTTGCCAGGACGCAGCTTGTCCGCGGCCAGAACCGTTTGATTTCGGCCCTGCGTCAGGCGCGCCGCCATATCGAACTGGTTGCCGGCTGATCTGTCGCAATTGCGAACCTCGCTTGTGCTGAACTAGGCCTGAGTGGGGTAGTTATTCGAGCGAACGGCCGGGCCTTGTGGCCCGGCCGGCGTGACCGGCAACCCTTCAAGGGCTGTGGGCGGACAAGCTGCTCTTGAGCCCGAACCCTGGGCGGGCTGCACCTGCTGCAATTCCCGAAAGTTGAGAGATACCCAAGCGTCCCGCCGCGTTTGGATGGGTACAAACTTGCTCGGAGTGTCGGCTGACTTGCTGTCATCGCGCAACATTGATCAAGTCACGGCAGTACTCCAATTGCCCCGCGCTGCTCACCGGCGGACCTAATTCGGCTAGCTGATCGTTTGCGAGCGATCGATAAAATTTCATTATGTCGCGGATTTAGAATGAAGATTGGACTGATGCGGCATCATGTCCCCAAACTCTGGTAATTCAATGGCTTTCGCTGCAGAGGACGTTAGATGGGCGACCGCAAACTTTACCTGAAATTCGTTGACGCAAATGTCGAGGGTATTATCGATCTTTATTGGGAGAATGCGCCGGAAACATGCAAGGCGCTTTGGGGCGCGCTCGAAAATCCGATCCGCTGGCCAGCAAGCCACGCCATTTTCTCAGGCCCCGAAATCATGATGGGCCTGCCGGAAGAGAACCGCAATTTCGACCCCACGAAACTGCCGCCGGAAAACCAGACCGTTCTGCCAGAGCCGGGCGAAATGCTGTGGTTCTATCAGCCCAAGAACTTCTTCAAGATCGATCCGGAAGAGTTCTGGGAAATTGGCATGTTCTACGGTGTCGGCGGACGGACATTTGGTCCGACGGGATGGATTCCCTGCACCTATTTCGGCAAGGTTTCAAAGAACCTCGAAGGCCTCGCTGAGCAGTGCCGCCTGATCCGCAAGGACGGCCAGAAGATCGTCGAGATCGGCCGCGTGAAATAACAGCCAAGTCATAGTTTTAGAGGAGAATGACCATGAAAAGCAGGTTTGTTACAGCATCCATCGGAGTTTCCATGCTCGCACTGACGGCTGGAGCCGCCAATGCGCAGGACAAGACGATTGTTATCAATTCATTCGGCGGCGCCTACGAAGCAGCGCACAAGACTTGCGTCATCGAACCATTCGAAGCCGCCACCGGCGCAAAGGTACAGATCGTGACGGCCTATTCGGCTGACGCATTTGCCCAGCTGCGCGCCCAGAAGGACGCGCCGCAGTTCGACATCATCAACTTCTCTGGCGGTCAGGAAATCGTTGCCGCCGCCGAAGGCCTGCTGTCGCCGATCGACGCCACGAAGCTGACCAATGCCGCCGACGTCTATGATTTCGCCAAGGCAAATCTCGCCAAGGGCGAAGGTCCGGCCTACTCGATTGCAGCTATCGGACTTGTCTACAACAGCGAAAAGCTTGCCAAAGCTCCGACCAGCTGGAAGGATCTGATGGCGCCGGAGGTTGGCGAACATCTCGTGCTGACCGATATTTCGAATGGCTATGGCATGCTCGGCTTCCTGATGCTCAATCAGGTTGAAGGCGGCACGCTGGACAATATCCAGCCCGGCCTTGATGCGGTGACCAAGCTGCTCGCGGGTGGCGCTGTCGTCGTCTCCAAGTCGCCGGAAATCCAGCAGGAATTTGCCCAGAACGACGCTTGGCTCGCGCCTTACGCGTCCGACTATGCATTCACGCTGCGCAAGGCTGGTCTGCCGGCCAAGTTCGTGCAGGGTGCCGAGGGAACGCCGGCCAGCTACATCACGACCAATCTGGTCGCAGGCCGTCCGAACCAGGATCTGGCGCTGCAATTCATCGACATCTCGATCTCGCCTGCAGCGCAGGTCTGCTTCGCTGACGCGTTGCGCTACACGCCAACCAATGCCAAGGCAGAGCTTGCGCCTGAAATCGCAGCAGATGTCGCCTATGGTGCCGAAGGCGTTAAGAGCCTGATCCGCTTCGAGCCGGCCAAGATCGAGGCGAACCGGGCTGCCTGGGTTGAGGCCTGGAACAAGACCATCGCGAAGTAAGGATAGCCGACGTCGTCGGACGTGTAAGGTGCCGGGAGCTGGCTGTGAGTGATCGTATTGAAAATCTCCTGCTGGTGCTCCCGGGCCTCCTGCTTCTGGCGTTGGCATTCTTCCTGCCGATCTTCCAGATGCTGGCGCTCAGCGTCGACGGTCCTGAAGGCCCGACGCTGGCGCATTTTTCCCGTTTTCTGGGCGATTCCTACTATCTGGGAATCCTCTGGCGAACGGTCAAACTGTCTTTCATCATCACCGCCATCTGTGCCCTAATCGGCTTTCCGCTCGCCTACATCATGGCGCGCGTCGGGCCGACGCTTCGCCTCTGGCTGGTCATCATTGTCATCCTGCCATTGATGACGAGTGTCGTTGTCCGCACATTTGGCTGGATGGTGCTGCTGAGCCGTTCGGGCATGATCCCCGATATCCTGCGCGACCTTGGGCTGGTCGGGCGCAACTTCGCTTTGATGCAGACCGAAACCGCCATCATCATCGGTATGGTGCAGGTATTGCTGCCATTCATGGCGCTGTCGATCCTGGGCGTCATCACCCGGATCGATCCCCGGCTTGAGGAAGCGGCCAGAACCATGGGCTGCTCTTTCCTCCAGACGATCCGCACGGTCGTGCTGCCGCTGTCGCTGCCTGGTATCGTCGCTGGTTCCCTGCTTGCCTTCACGCTGTCAGCAAGCTCGTTCGTGACACCGAACCTGCTCGGCGGGTCGCGCATTCAGGTGCTTGCCGCATCGATCTACAATTCAGTTACGCAAACGCTCGACTGGCCGTTTGCGGCAGCGCAGGCAGTCATCCTTTTCGTCGGCATCCTTCTGGTGCTCGTCCCCTACATCAACCTGACGGGGCGCGCCCGTGGTTAAAGCCGTTCCAAATTCGATCCGCTTTGCCGCGATGATCTTTGTCGCGTTGACGACAATTCTGCTCCTCGCGCCATTGATCGTTGTTGTCGGCGCATCCTTCAGCGCCAGCCAGTTTGTGGTGTTCCCCCCGCAGGGGTTCTCGCTGGAGTGGTATCGCAAGGTGCTGTCGTCGCCGGAATATCTGAATGCCGGCTTTGTCAGCCTGAACGTTGCGCTGCTCGTCACGGTGACAGCGACGCTCGTGGGCGGGGCGGCTGCCATCGCCATCCATCGCAAGCAGTTGCCGGGCTCCGAAATTCTGGCGGCGCTGTTCCTGTCGCCGCTTGTCCTTCCGACCATCATCTACGCGATCGGCATGCTGATGTTCTGGAGTTCGGTGTTCGGGCCGGTTTCGCTGCCGGTTCTCTGGATCAGCCACACGGTCATCGCCATGCCCTATGTCATTCGTACAACGCTGGCCGTGCTGTCGGAGTCAGATCCGTTTCTGGAAGAGGCTGCGCGCACCATGGGTGCCAATCGCATGCAGCGGCTATGGCTTGTCGTCGTGCCGCAATGCCTGCCGGGACTGGCCGCCGGCGCGTTCTTTGCTTTCAATGTCTCCTTCGACGAAGCCGTCCTATCACTCTTTCTGCGCAAGCCGGGGCTCACCACCTTGCCGGTTCAGATTTACGGCCAGCTCGAATTTAGCCCCGATCCTTCGGTCGCGGCTGTTTCCGCCATCATGATCGCTCTGACCGTGATCCTGATCCTGGTCATTGACCGGTTCCTCGGCATCAAGAAATTCGCGAATGCTTGACCATGGCTAATGTTCGTCTCGAAAATATCCGCAAATCCTTCGGCAAGGTGCAGGTGTTGCACGGCGTTTCACTCGACATTGCTTCGGGCGAATTTGTCAGCCTGCTCGGTGCATCGGGCAGTGGCAAGACAACCCTGCTGCGCACCGCGGCTGGTCTGGAAAGCGTCACATCCGGATCAATCTCGATCGACGGGCAGGATGTGACCGATCTGCCGCCCGAAAAGCGCGACATCGCCATGATGTTCCAATCCTATGCGCTGCTGCCGCATCTGTCGGTCTCGGAAAACGTCCGGTTCCCGCTGCGCATGCGCAAGATCGGTACACGCGAGGAGCAGGCTGAAAGCGTGCGCGGCGCTCTTGAAACCGTGCAACTTGGTCATCTGGCGGACCGTCTGCCGCGTCAGCTGTCCGGCGGTCAGCAGCAGCGTGTCGCACTCGCCCGCGCCATCGTCTCCAATCCGAAAGTGCTGCTGCTCGACGAACCGCTGTCCAATCTGGATGCGCGTCTGCGCGAAGACATGCAGGTGGAGCTGATCGAGATCCACAAACGGCTTGGTCTAACCACGATCTTTGTCACGCATGACCAGGAAGAGGCGCTTGGGCTTTCCGATCGCGTTGTGCTGCTTCACAAGGGCAAGGTTGAGCAGGAGGGCACTCCCGCCGATATGTATTCGCAACCGGCAACTGTTTTCGCCTCGACCTTCATTGGTTCGGCAAATCTCGTTGCGGCGACAATCTCGGAAATCGATGGTGTGCTCGTTGCCCGCCTTGTTGATGGCCAGACCCTGCCTTTGCCGGCAAACATCGCCAAGCGCGGCGAGGTGCAGCTTGTGTTGCGTCAGGAAGATATGACGATCGGCGGCGAAGGCCAATTGAAGGCCAAAGTGCGCACGCGCGTGTTTCTGGGTGCGCGCAACAGATATGTGCTGTCGCTTGCCGGCCAGGAAATTCGCGTGCTCGCAGGCAATGATGAAATCTTCTCGCGCGGCCAGACAGTGTCCTTGGGAATTGATCCGGCGCGTATTCGCGTCATGAGCGATTGAATTGCCGCCTGAAGTTGCAACTTTGCCGATTGTGGCGGGCCCGCCGAAATCTGCTAGAGGATATGCCATGCGTATCCTCGATCTGAACACCTTTCTGGTGCTGGCGCGCAACCGGCATTTCGGCCGCACGGCCCAGGAGTTGAACACCACGCAGCCGGCGATTTCAACGCGACTGGCGGCACTTGAGCAGGAATTTGGCCGCCGGCTGGTTCACCGTGGCGATCGCGAATTCAGGCTCACCCCTGAAGGCGAGCGCGCGCTTCAGGTGTTCCAGGATATCCTCGGATCGCTGCAGGACCTACGCAGCGAACTCGACCGGGGCTATTCGGCATCGGTTGTCACGGTGCGCATCGGCGCAATCGACTCGGTCGCTTCCACCTGGATGCCGCAGCTTATCGAAACCCTTCATGAGATTGCGCCCAATCTACGAGTGGAACTGACGGTTGAAACGACCAAGGATCTGGTCCAGCACATGTCGAAGGGCGAGCTCGACATGATCTTCTGCCTTGACCCGGCAATCGGCGATGGCTTCCGCAGCTTCGTGGCTTGTGTCTGGCAGATGATATGGGCTGGGTCGCCGAAACTGGTCCAGAAGGGCAGGGTTTACAGCGTCGACGAATTGTCGCGCATGCCCATTGTCACCTTCCCGAAGGACACGCCGCCCTACCGTCAGATTGCCCCCTATTTTCAGGACGAGCGTGTGCTGGCCTCTACGCTGACAAGCTCCAATTCGTTATTTGCGATCATCAATCTCATCATTGACGGTTTTGGTGTTGCCGCCTTGCCGACAGTCACCATTGAACGCGAACTGAAGTCGGGTCTGCTGAGCGAGATCGATGTCAAGAAGTGGTTTCCGCCGATGCCGATCATCGCCACCTATCAATCGTCAACGCATCAGAACGTGATCCAGCTCGTGGCCGATCAGGTGCGTGAGGTGGCTGGTGCCTTTGCACGCTCAAGACCGGGCACTGTCTGGACAACCGAAGCGATGCCGGGACAGGGCGACCAGAAATGGTCTCAGACTTCATGACGACGCCGGTCACCGCTAGATCGGCTCGCTTGCGTTGTGCCAATGTAGCCCATTCAATTTGCTGACGCGCGATCGGCGTTGCAGGCTTCGGTGCAATTTCGAGATCTGCCGTGCCAGAAAATTTTAGCTGAGCTAAAATTTCCGTTGACTCATCTCCCGCTTGGTGTTGATTTTAGTGAGGCTAAAATTTGGCAACACTGAAGTCAGCGGGGAGGCTGGTTTGGTTCAGCGGGGGGCGGCGGCAAGCACGACTGATAGCGACGCGCCGCTCGCGGAGCGCTTGCGCAGTCGCAGGCGCGAACTTGGCCTCACTCTCAAGGAAGTGGCCGAACAAACGAGCCTGTCGGTTGGGTTCATTTCCCAGATCGAGCGAGGGCTGGCCATGCCCTCGATCAGCTCACTGGTTGGTGTCGCCAGAGTGCTCGAGGTCAATGTCAGTCATTTTCTGACGCAGCCAAAGGCGACCGCGCCGACCACTCGCCAGAGTGATCGGCTGCACTATGCCGTGGGCTCAAGCTCCGTAACCTACGAGCGCATATCGTCGAGTTTCCCGGGCAACATTCTAAGCAGCGTGCTTATCCACGAGCCGCCGGGCCATCGCTCCGAACCAATCGCTCATGAAGGCGAAGAGCTGTTTTTTGTCATTGATGGTGCTCTCACTGTCGAGGTGGAAGGTGAGCACTTCGTATTGACGCGCGGGGATTCCCTGCATTTCGCGTCGAGTCGAATTCACTCTGCGTGGAACCACACGCCGCTGCCGGCAACGGTCCTGCACACATGCACGATGGATGTTTTCGGCGACAAGACGTTGACCGACAACGACGCTTCTCAGCCGGGTCGCGTTGGCAAGAAAACTGGAACAACCAAATCAAAGGGGAGTAAGTCATGATTTACAAAGGAAAGATGTCATTTGCGGCATTGCTGCTTGCGGGCGCTGCATTCGCGCCATGGCTTGTTAGCACTGCCTCGGCTGAGACTGTGTTGCGCGTCGACGAAGTTGCAGTGGGCGAACTCGACCCGGCCAAGGCTTCCGACTATGCCGACTCGGTTCTCATGTTCAACGTCTACGACACGCTGGTTCTGGCGAACCAGGGCGCGCCAGGCGTCCAGCCACACCTTGCCGAAAGCTGGGAGACGGACGGCAAGACCTACACCTTCAAGCTTCGTTCAGATGTAAAATTCCAGAGTGGCAACCCGCTGACTGCCGAAGATGTCGTCTTCTCTTTTGACCGCATGAAGGCGATTGGTCAGGGCTTGTCATATCTGTTCACCCAGGTTGAGAAGGTCGAGGCGCTTGATGCCCAGACGGTCAAGTTCTCGCTGTCGACCGACTACTCGCCGTTCATTTCGGCGCTCTTGCGCCTGCCGATCGTCGACAAGAAGCTGGTCATGGAAAATCTGGGCGCCGGTGATGGTGACATGAAGGACTGGGGGCAGGGCTGGCTGTCCACTCATGCGGCCGGCAGCGGTGCCTACAAGGTCGTCTCGCACAACCCCCAGGAAGAGACGGTCATGGGCAAGAATGCAGACTACTTTCTTGGCGTGCCGGCAAAGGCACCTGATACCGTTCGGTATCGCTACGGCCTGGAAGCCGCGACCGTGCGCACGCTGATTGCGCGGGGCGAACATGACATTTCGTCCCAATGGTTGCCACCGGAGGTGCTGAAGTCGCTTGCGGGCGAGGGCGCGCAATTGCTGACGGAATCCGGTGCCGCGGGCTTCTACATCAAGATGAACACGACCAAGGCGCCGTTTGACGACGTCAACTGTCGCCTCGCCGTCAGCAAGGCTTTCGACTACGCTGCTGCGACAAAGATTGTTGCCGTCACCGACACCGTTTCACAGGGCGTTCCCGCTACCGGAGCGTTGCCGCAGGGTGTGCTTGGTGCACTGCCGGCTTCCGAGGTGATCAAGCGCGACCTGGAAGGCGCAAAGGCAGATCTGGCAAAGTGCAAATACAAGCCGGAAGACATCAATATCGAGTTGAGCTGGATCGGCGAAGTGCCGCTGGAAGAGCGTTTCGCGCTTCTGATGCAGGCGAATTTCGCAGAGATCGGGCTGAAGTCGGAAGTCAAGAAGTTCCCTTGGGCGTTGTTCGCCGAACAGGTGACCAAGCCTGAAAATACGCCCAACATCAGTCAGATCTTCGTCAACGCGGTGACCGGTGATCCTGATACGCTGCTTTACGGCATGTATCATTCTTCGGCGGCGGGCACCTGGCAGTCGCCTGAATATCTCAAGGACGCAAAGGTCGACGAACTGCTGGACAAGGGCAGGACGGTGACCGCGCCTGAGGAGCGTGCAGCTGCCTATGCTGAAGCCGGTGAGCGGTTGAAGGAACTTGCCCCGACGATCTTTGCCTATGACCAGATTTCGGTCTTTGCCGGCAGCAACCGCGTAAAGGTGCCGATGATGACCGATCCTTCCAAGGCGTTCAGTCTGATCGGCATGAATTTCACGTTCCGTCTTATGGAAATGAACGAATAGCAGCATATCAGCAGCCAATCGGGATGGCGGTCCGCGCCATCCCGAAATTCCACACATCGCACGACTCTGGTCAGAAACAATATGCCCGCTGTCCTTCGCCTGCTCGCGAAGAGGCTCGTGACTTCCCTCATCGTCTTGATAGGGGTTTCGATGCTCATCTTCGCCATCGCCCGGGTCATTCCCGGTGACCCTGCGCGCATAGCGCTTGGACCCAATGCAACTGCGGAACAGGTGGCCGCATTGCGTGAAAGGCTGCATTTGGATCAACCGCTCGTGACGCAATACGCCAACTTCGTGGCGGATCTTTCACGCGGCGATCTGGGCATCTCGCTCTACACCAATCGTCCGGTGATGCAGGACATTGCCGACTTTCTTCCAGCCACTCTAGAGCTTGTCTTTGCTGCCGGCATTCTGATGGTCCTCATCGGTCTGCCTCTTGGCATACTGTCTGCCCGCTATCGCGATACATGGATCGACAATCTTGTGCGTCTGGTGACGCTGCTTGGTGTGTCGGCTCCAGCCTTTGTGTGGGCCGTCATTCTGATGTTGCTCTTTGCATATTTCGTCCCACTGTTTCCGATCGCTGGCAGGATCAGCGACAGTTTCGCCATCCCTTCCGTAACCGGTTTCCTGCTCGTCGACACGTTGCTGGCAGGCAATGGCCGCGCATTTCTGGACGCGGCCTGGCATATCGTCCTTCCCGCCTTCGCCCTCGCACTATCAGGCATCGGACAGGCGGCAAGGTTGACCCGATCGAATATGGTCGAGACCTACAGCAAACCCTATATCGAGATGGCGCAATCCTACGGCTTTCCTGAAAAGCGCATTGCGCGGCGATACGCTTTCCGCCCGTCATTGATCCCGTCGCTGACCATCATTGGCCTCGACTTCGCCGCCATGCTTGGCAATGCGTTTCTGGTTGAGGCTGTTTTCGCCTGGCCCGGCCTCTCCCGCTACGGCGTCGCTGTTATTCTGCGCAAAGACCTGAACGCAATTGTTGGCACGGTGTTGATCATTTCGGCGATGTTCCTGATCATCAATGTGATTGTTGACCTGCTGATCGCTTACATCAATCCACGTATTCGCTATTCGCAGAGGCAGTCATGAAGCGGTCGATCTTCATCCTGCTGCGCAACCCGATGTCGCTGCTGGGCATCTTCCTCATTTCTGTGGTCGTCTTTTCGGCAGTGTTTGCGGATTTCATCACGCCCTTTCCCGACCATGTGGGCGCCGTGGTCGATTTTGCGAATTTCAACAAGGCTCCCGAATGGCCCTACATATTCGGAACCGACCTTGTCGGGCGCGACCTGTTCACCCGTATTGTCTACGCCTATCGCATTTCGCTCTTGCTCGGCATCGTCGTTTTGGCGATTTCCGTCCCGATCGGCGTCACTGTTGGTCTCGTTGCTGGCTATGTCGGCGGGTGGACCGAATGGGTGCTGATGCGGATCACGGATGTATTTCTGTCGATCCCGCCGCTGGTGCTCGCAATGTCGATGATGGGTGTGCTGGAGCCGACGCTTCTGAACGGAATGATCGCGGTCACGATCATGTGGTGGCCTTGGTACACGCGTCTTGTCTACAATCTGACGCGGGCCGAGCGTGAAGAAGGCTATGTGCTCGCCGCAGAAGTGATCGGCGCGTCACCAATACACATCATGTTCCGGGAAATCCTGCCGAACTGCGTGCCTTCCATCCTGACCAAGATGACGCTCGATCTGGGCTTCGTCATCCTTATTGCATCATCGCTTTCGTTCCTGGGCCTCGGTGTTCAGCCACCGACACCGGATCTCGGCTCGATGGTGGCGGAGGGTGCAAGATATCTGCCCGACAGCTGGTGGCTCACTGTCTTTCCGGGCCTGGCCATCCTGGTCGCGGTTTTCGGATTCAACCTGGTCGGCGATGCAATGCGCGAGATCCTCGGAGGCGATCAATGAGCGCTACTCCGACACTGAGGATCAACGATTTGCAGCTGAGCTTCCGGGGCTATGCTGGAACTGTCGATATTCTCCATGGCATCTCGCTGCACATTCAACCCGGAGAACGCGTGGCTCTCGTCGGTGAGTCGGGTTCTGGCAAATCTGTCACGGCGCGTATCGTGCTCGGCCTTCTTCAGACATTGAAGAGCGCGCGCATTTCGGGAGAGCTGGAATTCGAGGGTCGCGACCTTTCCGCGATGACCGACCGGGAGCGTCACGGGTTGCGCGGCACCGCCATGTCGATGATCTTCCAGGACCCGACATCGTCGCTCAACCCGGTCTACCCGATTGATGTCCAGTTTCTCGAAGTGCTGCGCCGCCGTCAGCCGGGCCTGAAAATCGCCGAAGCGCGTGCAATGGCTGAGAAGGCGCTTGCAGACGTTTCGATCCCGGAACCGGCACGCGTGCTGAACTCGTTCCCGTTTCAATTGTCCGGCGGAATGAACCAGCGTGTCATGATCGCCATGGCGCTTGCGAACGAGCCTTCTTTGCTGATCGCCGACGAACCGGGCACGGCGCTTGACGTGACGGTGCAGGCACAGACGCTGAAATTGATGCGCGAGCTTGTCGAGCAGCACCACACGTCCGTTCTGTTCATCTCGCACAATCTGGGCGTGGTGCGGGAGTTCGCCGACAGGGTCTACGTGATCTACAAGGGTCGTATCGTCGAACAGGGGCCGCCTTCCGCGCTGTTTGAAGCGCCCAGGCACGCTTACACGCGCGCGCTCATTCGCGCGGTGCCGCGCATCACTGGCG
>Ga0209572_1001455_pt1 | contig 16158 bp, 14 predicted proteins | sample EBPBio232012_DNA_FD_185867 | JGI IMG/M metagenome (GOLD analysis project Ga0209572, IMG submission 185867) | Wastewater treatment Type I Accumulibacter community from EBPR Bioreactor in Madison, WI, USA - Reactor 1_1/23/2012_ DNA (SPAdes)... | ecosystem: Engineered > Bioreactor > EBPR >...
AAGCCGATTTAGAAACCATCAACTATGTAATTAAAAAAGTACTTTTTCCTGAAGAGAGTAAAGGAAAATCATTACATTATCATATTGATGAGCGAGGCAACATTTGGCTTAATTTAGATTATACAGCTAAATATCCTGGTGGACCATTCATGAATGAAGAAATTTTGAGTGCACTTACTTTAAATTAATTTTTCAAAACACATCAAATAAAATAGTATATTAGCTATTTAAAATCAGAATTATATGAAAAAAATAATCGGTTTATTTTTGTTAGGAACTTTGCTTGTTTCTGCTCAAGAAAGTAGTCCTTTTGATAATAAAAAAAATGAATTTCGTGTTGATGTACTATCAGCCATTGCATACGGAAAGTTAAGTTTTAGTTATGAACGTTTTCTTGGAAAGGATTTTTCAGTTGGAGTAAATACTAATTTTTCGAATAGTCAAAAAATAGAAGACGATTTTAACGATGGTTTTAGAAATAATTTACCCAAATACGAAATCAATCCATATGTGAGATATGCTTTGTCTAAAAGTAAATCACGTTATTATTTTGCTGAAATTTTTGCTTCTGCTAATGGTGGTGATTTCAAAGAAATAATAAGAGATACCGATTCAAATGGAAATGGATTTTATACTATAAAAAAATCAAAATATACCGATTTTGGACTTGGAGGTAGTTTAGGATACAAAATGTACTTTAAAGAATCTTGGGCGTTAGAATTCTTAGTTGGTTTTGGTTCTAACTTGACAAAAAGAGAACAAAGTCCAGATGTAATATCACGAGTTGGAATTAATTTAGGTTATAGATTTTAAAAAAAATATAGTATGAAGACATTAAAAATAATAACATTATTAATTTTATTTGTAACAACATTCAATTCATGTGATACAAATGATGATGATTTTTATAATACAGAATATATATCTGTTCCAAATTTAGTTTCAATTCAAACGCAAGCTAATTATAATGTTGGCGATTATCTTTATGTAAATTCCTATATCAATCGTCTTTTAGCTGAACCAAATCAAACTAATTTATTAGATATTAGAAAAACCACCAACAATGCTCCATCATTTGCATTTAGCTATTTATTAGAAAAAAAAGTTGGAGATGAATGGATATTAGTTGATGCAAGCTTTCCAAATATTGATTTAAATTTGGGTAAATTTATAACAGGTGGTTTTTATAACGCCACAGCAGAATTTAATGTTGCAAATGATCGATATGAATTTTTATGTGGAATAAAACTACCCACTTCAGGACAATATCGTTTAAGTTTTGGCTACAATAGTTCTTCTACAACTCAAGTTGAAATACGCTCAAACAGCAGTGCTGAAAGCATATCACTTACCATTTTTTCTAATGTAAGTAACTTAGATGCTGAAGGTTATTATAACTTTACAGTAAATTAAAACAGTAAATCCATCCAAAGTGATGGATTTTATTTTTACCATTCTATTTCTTTAAGCTTCTTACTCTTTAAAAATGAGTTTGTTGTACTAAAATGTTTGTTACCAAACCAAAAACCTCTATTAGCACTTAATGGCGATGGATGACCTGTTTCTAAAACCAAATGTTTGTTTCTATCAATCTTTCCTCCTTTTTTCTTTGCAAATCCACCCCATAAAAGAAAAACAACATTTTCTTTTTCATTAGAAATTTTTTGAATGACCGCATCAGTAAATTGTTCCCATCCTTTATTTTGATGGCTTCCTGCCTCACTTTCTCTAACTGTTAAAGTTGCATTTAGCAAAAGAACTCCTTGCCTAGCCCATCGCTCTAAATTTCCAGATTTTGGAAAAGGAATATTTAAATCTTGTTCAATTTCTTTAAAAATATTAATTAGAGATGGAGGAAAAGCTATACCATCATTGACAGAAAAACACAATCCGTTGGCTTGTCCAAATCCATGATAAGGATCTTGTCCAATAATTACAACTTTTACATCATCAAAAGGGCAAAAATCAAAAGCTGAAAAAATTTGTTTCACTTTAGGATAACATTTGTGTGCATTATATTCACTTTTAATAAAGTCAACTAAACCCACAAAATAGTTTTTTTCGAACTCTTCTTGCAACTTCTCTTTCCATGACGAATTGATTTGTATCAACATATCTTAATTTTTTACCAAAAATATAAAAATCTATTGCAATATGCTTGACAACATTCGTAACTTTGAATTCATAAATATTTAGAATGATTTCCATAACCAATAAAACTCTTCAAGATTTAGAATTTGATACTATTTTAAATACTATATCTGATGGATGCAATACCGAATTAGGCAAAAGCAAAGCGCTTCAAATAACTCCATTTAAAGAGAAAGAATTTTTAATGGATAATTTGTTACAAACCTCAGAGTATGTTTCTTCTTATTCAAATAATAATGCTATTCCAAATCATGGCTTTGATTCTATAAATAATGAGTTAAAGTTTTTGGCTATTGAAGGAAGTCAGCTTGAAGTTTCTGGTTTTAGAAAAATTGCCGCAATATCGGAAACTTCAAATACTTTGATTTTATTTTTCAAGAAATTTCAAGAGTATTATCCCAAGCTTAATGAGAAAGCTAATCAAATTCAAGTTACCAAAGAAATTGTAAAATATATTGATGAAGTTATTGATAAACATGGTGAAGTAAGAGATAATGCATCGCCAGATTTATTGAATATTCGTCGTGATATGAATGTCGTTCGCGGAAAAGTCAATCAAAGCTTTGGAATGGCAATGAGCCAATATAATTCTTTGGGGTATTTGAATGACATCAAAGAAAGTTTTGTCGAAAACAGAAGAGTTTTAGCTGTTTTGGCAATGTACAGAAGAAAAGTGAAAGGCTCAATTTTAGGAAGTTCTAAAACAGGAAGCATTGCCTACATTGAGCCAGAAGCTACATTAAAATATTCTAGAGAGTTGAACAACTTAGAGTATGAAGAAAAAGAAGAAGTTACACGAATTTTGAAACAACTTACCAATGACATTCGTCCGTTTCATGAACTAATTGTTAACTATCAAGAATTTTTAAGTGATATTGATGTTATTGCTTCAAAAGCTAAATATGCAAATAAAATTAATGGAATTCTTCCTAAAATTTCAAATGAAAAACGTTTGTTTTTTAGAGATGCCTACCATCCTATTTTATATTTGAATAATAAATTAAAAAATGAAATTACGCATCCGCAAACAATCGAATTGAATCCAGAAAGTACCATTATAGTCATTTCTGGACCAAATGCCGGAGGAAAAACAATTTCACTTAAAACTATAGGATTACTTCAATTAATGCTACAAAGTGGTATCTTAATTCCAGTTCATGAACGTAGCGAAACCTTTCTTTTTGATAGAATTTTGACTGATATTGGTGATAATCAATCTATTGAAAATCATTTAAGCACCTATAGTTATCGTTTGAAAAACATGAACTATTTTTTGAAAAAATGTAATTCTAAAACGTTATTTTTAATTGACGAATTTGGTACTGGTTCTGATCCTGATTTGGGTGGCGCTTTGGCAGAAGTTTTCTTGGAAGAATTTTACCATAGAGAAGCTTTTGGTATTATTACAACACATTATACCAATTTAAAAATATTGGCAAACGAATTACCTAATGCCACAAATGCCAATATGTTATTTGATGAAAGAACACTCGAGCCAATGTATAAGTTGCACTTAGGACAAGCCGGAAGTTCTTTTACTTTTGAAGTGGCACAAAAAAATGGAATTCCATTTGGGTTAATTAACAGAGCCAAAAAGAAAATTGAAGGTGGCAAAGTAAGATTTGATAAAACCATAGCTACTTTGCAAAAAGAGCGTTCTAAAATGGAAAAAACTTCTTTAAATTTGAAAGAAGAAGAATCCAAAGCTCGTGAAGAAAGCAAAAAAATGGAATCTATTAATGCTAAGATAAAAGATAAATTAGAACGCTATCAAGAATTGTATGATGCCAATCAGCGATTGATTCATATGGGGCAAAAGATTGATGAAATTTCTTCTAACTATTTTAACAATAAAGACAAAAAAGCACTCATTGGTGAATTTTTAAAAGTGGTAGAAATTGAAAATTCCAAACGAAAAAAAGCAACAGCTAAAGAGTTAAAGGAAAAAGAAGTTATTCAGAAAAAAATAATAGAAGAAGTTAAGGTTCAAGTAGAAGAAATCCGAAAAGAAAAAAAAGAGAAAAAACTCAAAGCAAAAGAGGTTCTTGAAAAACCAAAAGTTGCTCTGAAAATTGCTGATAGAGTGAGAATGATAGATGGAAAAGCGATAGGTACAATTGATAGTATTGAAAAAAACAAAGCAACTGTAAATTATGGAGTATTTACCTCAAAAGTTAGTTTGGATGCTTTAGAATTTGTAGAAAGACCTAAATAATTATGGAAGAATTACCAATAGATAAAAAAATCATTCTTTTTGATGGTGTATGCAATTTGTGTGATGCCACTGTACAATATGTTATAAAAAAGGATGTCAAAGATGTCTTTAGATTTGTTGCTATTCAATCTGAGCTTGGACAAAAAATTATTAATTACATAAAGATTGACACTTCACAAACGGATAGTATTATTCTTTATATTCCAGGAAAGGCCTATTTTATAAAAGCTGATGCAGCATTTAACATAGCCAAAGAACTTGGTGGATTGATTAGTTTGACAAGTATTTTTAGTGTCCTTCCGAAGTTTTTAAAAAATTTTGGATATGATTTTGTTGCAAAAAACAGATACAAATGGTATGGCAAAAAAGATAGTTGCATGATGCCAACTCCAGAGTTGAAGTCAAAATTTCTCTAGTATGATAATTGTCATATTTAAAGTGTGTTTTTTGAAATACTTTTGGATATCCTAAACAATTGAAATCATGAACAACTTATTGTTACCTCTTTACTCTCACGATAATGGAACTTTCATTATGATTGGAGTCTTTGCTTTAGTTACCATTGGATTAGTTGGAGCCATTTTCCTTATGATGGGAAGTGATAAAAAGAAAAAAGACTAAGCAATGCTTAGTCTTTTTTTATTTAGAAAATAAAAGTAATTATTCTTTAATTACTTTTTTAGTAACAATTCCTTTATCAGAAACTATTTTCATTGTGTAAATTCCTTGAGCTAAATCAGAAACAGTTACTTGAACTTCAGCTACATTAGAGAATTGTTGGTTTTTAACAACTCTACCATTGATATCAGTAATTTCAATTCCAGAAATTAATGCATCTGTAGTATTAGCAACATTAATTACATTTTTAGCTGGATTTGGATAAGTAGAGAATTTAGACTCTAACACTTCATTATTAGCTAACGTTTGAGAAACTGTAAAGTTATCAATGATTAACGCATGAGTTGAGTTAGCAACACCATTTATAGGAGATGTATTTCTAACACCAATGTAGTAAACACCTGTTGTTGGAGGTGTAAATGTAAATGTTTTCAAAGCAAATGCCGATGCTGTAGCTGTTCCTGTCCCAACTGCAATAGTTTGAGAAGCAGCAGTTTGACTAGTTCCTGCAGTTATTGTAAAAGTTGAAGTGTTTGTTGCACCACCTGCTTGATAGTTACTTGCATAAAAAGTAATAGTAACAGGGTTAGCGCTAGCTTGCAAATTTAAACCTCTTGAATACATAATTCCAGAAGCTTGAGTATTAGCACTTCCTAATGAAACTGAAGAATATAGTCCATTTTGTACCAAAGCACTACCAGTTCCACCATAAACTGTAAACCAATCAGTACCATTTGGCTCCTCTTCTGCCAACCATCCAATATTTGGGTGGTTATCTATTTCAAAACTTGTGTTGTAGCTTGGAGTTGCTGGTTGGAAAGTAGTATGAAATGATACAGGTACAGTATTAGCACTTGTACCTAAAAAACCACCACAGTCAGACTTAGTATAGATTTCATAAGCTGTACTTGGTTGTAAACCATTTAATGTGTAAGGAGAAGAAACTCCATTAACATAAGTTCCAGTTGTTGCAGGGTCAAAATCATAAGGACCATATTGAATATTCACTGGATTACTTGACGTAAATGTAATATTTGCAGAATTTAAAGTTGTGCTTGGTACAGCAACATCTAAAGGTCTTGCACAATTAACTAATTTTCCTAATCTAGTTTCTGGTCTGAATGCTGAAGCAGTCAAAGTTGCTGGAATAGCTGTTGTACTTCTTGCTCCTTTCAAACCTGCAGCAAGTGTATTACTACATAAAGCTGTGTTAGGTATAGTTGCCAAATTTCCAGCAGCATTTTGATAATCAAATGCTACATATAAATTACCTCCTGTGTAAGTAAAAGCTGTTCCATTAGAAAATGGAAAATCTACTGGGCCAACCGCAGCAGGAATAGTAATAGTTGCATCACTAGCAAGTGTCATACCTGTTAAAGCTGTTGTCCATGTTGCACTTTTCGTATTTGTTGCATCAGTTGTATTTTGTAAATACACTTTAAATGAACCAGAAGTAGTTACATCTTGAAAATCTCCATTGGCATCTGCAATGTAGTTAAAACCAATTGAAGTAATAACATCTCCATTTACAAAACCTGCAGCTGTCAAATCCGCAGCCAAAATTAACCAATGACTTCTATCATACCTGTCAGCACCTTGAGGAGCACGTCCATTTTGAGAAGTACTATTATTACCTGGTAATGCAGTGTAATAATCTGTTTGAGCATAAGTATTTGTAGAAATTGCAGAAAGCAATAACACAAATAATAAAGTAATTTTTTTCATAAAAATGATTTAAAGTTTTTTTTCGAAGTCAAATTTAGTTATTAATTTTTAATTTTTAATTTTTTTAACTTTCTTTTTCCCATTTTCCTACAACTGAGGTAGCAAGAGCATTACCTAATACATTAGTTGCACTTCTAAACATATCACAGAAATGGTCAATTGGTAGAATTAATGCAATACCTAAAGTTGGAATATCAAACATTCCACAAGTAGCAGCAACTACCACTAAACTAGCTCTTGGAACACCTGCAATTCCTTTACTCGTAAGCATTAAAACCAAAAGCATTGTCATTTGAGTTCCCAAATCTAAAGGTACACCATAAGCTTGTGCAATAAAAATACTTGCAAAAGTCATATACATCATACTACCATCAAGATTGAAAGAATAGCCCAGAGGAAGCATAAAAGAAACTATTTTATCTTTTACTCCAAATCGTTCCAATTCTTCAGTCAATTTTGGAAAAACAGCTTCACTACTTGTAGTTCCAAATGCAATTGCCATTGGAGAAGTGATGTGCTTGAGCAAAATTATCATTCTTCCTCTTAAAAATATAAAACCAATAATTAATAAAACAACCCAAAGCGAAGCAATACCTACTAAAAATGATCCAAAAAAATATATATATGTTTTAATTAATTCCCAAAAATCAATTATGGCTAAAACACTAGCAATTGCACCAAAAACACCGAATGGTGCAAACTTCATTACATAAGTTACCATTTTAAGAATAATATGTGAAGTTTTATCTAAGGCATTTACTACAGGTTTGGCATGGTCTCCAATTGAAGCGGCTGCCAATCCAAAGAAAATTGAAAAAATTACAATTTGTAATATCTCATTGGTTGACATAGCTTCAAAAATACTTTTTGGTATAATATGTTCAACAAAATTTTGAGCTGAAAACCCTTCAGTTTTTGCTACAATTTCTGTTGCTGATTCTACATTAACATCAGTCAATACTATGTTTTTACCAGGCTCTAATATGTTTACCCAAAACATTCCTATCAAAAGAGAGATAAATGAAGCTGTAAAAAACCATCCTAAAGCTTTACCTCCAATTCTACCAACTGACTTAATATCACCCAACTTTGCAATTCCAACAACTAATGTTGTAAAAACTAATGGAGCTATTATCATTTGAACTAATCTAATGAATATTGTGGCCAACAATTTTATGTTTTTACTAAAAGATATTCTGAATGCTTCATCAAAATTTTTAAAAACAAACACTCCTAAAATTGCTCCTAAAACAACAGCAATTAATATTTGAACTGTAAGATTTGATAAAAATGATTTTTTTTGTTCTACTTGTGATGTCATTACTTTGTTTGATAAATTTTGTTTAATAAATAAAAATCAGCTAAAACTATTGCTGCCATTGCTTCCACAATTGGCACAGCTCTTGGCACAACACATGGATCATGGCGACCTTTTCCTTGTTGTTCAATTATTTCATTTTGATTAGTTAATACTTCTTGTTTTTGAATTAAAGTTGCCACTGGTTTAAATGCAACTCTGAAATAGATATCCATTCCGTTGGAAATTCCTCCTTGAATTCCTCCTGAAAGATTTGATTTTGTAGTTCCATCTGCATTATACAAATCATTATGCTCGCTACCTTTCATTTTGGCACCACAAAAACCACTACCAAATTCAAATCCTTTTACTGCATTAATTGATAACATTGCTTTTCCTAATTCTGCGTGAAGTTTATCAAAAACTGGTTCACCTAATCCAATAGGAACATTCTGAATAACACATGTTATTGTTCCACCTATAGTATCACCTTGTTTTTTTATTTCTTTTATGTAAGCTTCCATTTTTTCAGCTGAAGCTAGGTCAGGACAACGAACAGCATTGGTTTCGGTTAAAGAAAAATCTAAATCCTGATAAGGCATATCAATAAAAATTTCACCAACCGAAGATACAAAAGCATTAATTTTAATATCTTTTAAAACTTGTTTAGCAATAGCTCCAGCAACTACTCTACTCGCTGTTTCTCTTGCTGAACTTCTTCCACCACCACGATAATCACGGATACCATATTTCTTTTCGCAAACATAATCAGCATGGCTTGGTCGATAAGAATCTTTTATGTGGGAGTAATCATCTGATTTTTGATTAGTATTTGGAATAATAAAACCAATTGGAGTTCCTGTAGTTTTTCCTTCAAATACACCTGATAATAATTGAACTTCATCTTCTTCCCTACGTTGAGTAACAATAGCTGATTGCCCTGGTTTACGGCGTTGCATTTCAATTTGAATAGCTTCAACATCCAATTCAATCCCTGCAGGACATCCATCAATTATACCACCAAGAGCATCTCCATGAGATTCTCCAAAAGTTGTAACCCTAAAAAGTGTTCCGTAGCTATTCCCAGCCATTTTTAATAGTTTTGAACAAATATAGTTGAATTGTTTAAAGTTTAAAAGTTTACAGTTTAATTTTAAACAAGAATTCTATTTGTAAAATGATTATTACATATTTATGAAAGATAAAAACTTTTTTATTAATTTAGCCCAAAACAAATAAATTTGATATGAAAACTAAATTTTTAATTACATCATTGTTACTGATTTTTTTAACATCTTGTTCAAGTGATAATGATAATAATTCTGACAATGGAAATGAAGCCCCAACTGAGTTTTTGCCATTAAAAAACAATAATTATTGGACTTATGATGTTGATAGTGATTTAAGCAGTTCTACTAACCCATTAACAAGAGATTCAATTTATGTTGCTAATGATACATTAATCAATTCGGTAACCTATAAAAAATTAAAAACATTAAATGTTCCAACAGGTTTTTTTAGTTCGACTTTAAGAAATAACGGAATAAAAATTGATGGAAGTAAGTTACTTATGACTGGGAATTTTAGTTTTGATTTTGGATTAACTTCACCTATTAGTTTAAATGTAACAGATTTTATTTTCTTTAAAGAAAGTGCTATTGTTGGTCAAGTGTTAAGTACTACTTCAGGTACAATTAACCAAACAGTTCAAACTTATCCTTTAACTATTGATTATACCTTAAAATCGGTATATAATGGTAGTCAAGCATCTTATCTTTTTCCTAATGGAGATGATTATGGTGACATTAGAAAAACAAAAATTGTATTAAATTTAAAAATTACAACGGTTCAAACTGTTTCTGGAATACCTGTAACTATTACTATTATGCCTGCACAAGATGTGATTGTTTCTAATCAATACTATAGTAAAAATGTTGGTATGATATATGCAAATACTGTTTTGAATTATCAATTGAATAGTATTCCAAATGTAACTTTACCGATTCCTTCAACTTTTAACCAAACACAAACAGAAAGTATAAAATCGTTTCTTATAAACTAAGAATTTTTTTAAAGTTTAACTAAAGTGACAAATATGGTATTCCAATTTGTCACTTTTTTTATCTTATAACCAATGACTTAACGGGTATAAACTTACATTTAGCATATTTTAACAACTTACGGCACAATAATTGACCTTTTAAGGTTGTTATAATATAAACTTTAAATAACAATTTTATGAAGAAAGTAATTCTATCAGCGATGATGTTAATTGGATTAGCATTTACTGCACAAGCACAAGACATTTCGAAAAACGCATTAGGTTTGCGACTTGGAGACAACGATGGGTTTGGTGGTGAAATATCCTATCAAAGAGGTTTATCTAAAAACAATCGTTTAGAACTTGATTTGGGTTTTAGAAATAGTAATGATGTAGATGCCTTTAAACTTACAGGTGTTTATCAATGGGTATGGAATATTGATGGAGGTTTTAACTGGTACGCTGGTGTTGGTGGAGGTTTAGGAAGTTGGAGCTATGATTATAGAGCTAATGGAACTCAATTCAAAGACAATGGAACCTTTGTTTTTGTAGCTGGAGACTTAGGAATAGAATATAATTTTCAAGAAGTGCCAATTCAATTATCTTTAGACATTAGACCTGAACTATATTTCAATTCTGATGACTATAGAAATGATAATTTTGGACCTGATTTAGCATTAGGAATTAGATACAAGTTCTAATAAAAAAATCCCGATTTTTAAGTCGGGATTTTTTTTTATCTTATTTCTATTGGCTTTTTAGATTTTATTTTTATTACATAACATGGTTTAGTAACTGCCATTGTGGCTACTCCTTTAGGTTCAATTTCTTTTAAAGTGACAATTACTTTGTCAGCTAATTCTTCAACATTTTGAACTTCAAGTGTATAACCACCTGATTTTTTTTCTCCCATGTTAACTAATATAAAATTACAAGTTTCTATATCTTCCTTTTTTACATAGGGCTTTATCATATCATCAGTAAGCAAAATATTAAATTCTCTTTCATCTGAAACAATTTCGTAAAATTGAAAGGAAGCTCCACCATAATCACTTCCAAAAAGCACATCATACATTGGTTCTGATATCATTGGAGGCTTTGATGAAGAGCAAGAAAAAAGTGTTATAACTAATAAAATTGCAACGAGTTTTTTTATCATGATAAATTTATTTGCTTAGATTTTTCAATTGCTTTAAGATAGATTTCTTCATAAATTGGCAATATGTTTTTTATGTCAAATTGTTTTGCTACCGATAAAGCATTTTCTTTAAACGCATTTAAGGTGTCAATATTGCTTAAAATTTTTAAAGCATTTTCTGCCATTGCATCTACATCGCCAACATCGCTTAAATATCCTGACTTTCCATCAAAATTAACTTCTGGCAAACCTCCAGAATTACTTGAAATTACTGGAACAGACCAAGCCATAGCTTCTAAAGCAGCTAAACCAAAACTCTCTGTTTCAGATGGCAATAGAAATAAATCGGAATAAGAAAGAATTTGATCAATTTCATTACTATTACCAAAGAAAATTACTTTTTCTTGAATCCCTAAATCATAACACATTTTTTCGGCAATTTCGCGTTCAGGTCCATCACCCACCATCATTAATTTGGCTGGAATTTGTTGTTGAATTTTATAAAATATCTTAACAACATCTGGTATCCGCTTAACTTTTCTAAAATTACTTATGTGAGTAATAATACTTTCATGTTTTTCGGCCATAACAGAACGCTGGCAAGATATCAAGGGTTCATTGCGATGCTTTTCTAATTCTATAAAGTTTGGAATAACATGAATTTCTTTATTTATATCAAAATGTTTATACGTATCGTCTTTTAAACTCTGCGAAACAGAAGTAACTACATCCGATTTGTTGATGCTAAAACAAACAGCTGTTTTATAAAATGGATGTTTTCCTACTAAGGTAATATCGGTTCCGTGAAGCGTAGTAACCATTGGAATATTAATTCCCTCATCTTTTAACATTTGCTTAGCCATATAACCTGCATAAGCATGTGGAATTGCATAATGCACATGTAATAACTCAATACCATATAATTTTACCATATCTACCAATTTGCTAGATAGTGCCAATTCATAAGGCTGATAATGAAACAAAGCATATTCAGGAACATTCACTTCGTGGTAATGTACATTAGAGTTTAAAAGTGCTAAACGTACAGGTTGCTTGTAAGTAATAAAATGTATTTCGTGACCACGATGAGCTAATTCTAGACCAAGTTCAGTAGCGACAACACCACTTCCACCAAAAGTTGGATAACAAACGATTGCTATTTTCATTGCTGATTTTTAGAAGTACGAAGTTACTGAAAATCCTAATGAAATTCGTTAACAAATAATTAAAAATCTATTTATCTAAAATAGCTTCTTGAATAATCTTCTGAATATCTTCTCTGATATTTTCTTTGGAAAGTTTATTTACCTCTGTATTACCAGGATAAGTTCTGTTTGACAGAAACACATATACAATTTCAGTTTCTGGGTCAGCCCAAGCTATAGTTCCGGTAAAACCTGTATGTCCAAAACTTGACATCGATACACATCCACATGTAGGTCCTTCTTTTCCTAATTGAGGCTTGTCGAATCCTAATCCTCTCCTATTTCCTTCTAAACAGAAATGACAAGTATTGAAAGTATCAAATGTTGATGGAGAAAAATATTGTTTATCACCATAATTACCTTTTTGAAGATACAATTGCATCATTTTGGCAATATCCATAGCGTTTGAAAAAATTCCTGCATGTCCAGCAACACCACCTTGCATAGCTGCTGTCATGTCATGAACATAACCTTGAATTATAGTATGACGAAAATAGTTATCATTTTCTGTTGGTGGAATTACGCTATAATCAAACTTTCTAAGTGGATTAAACATAGTATTGTTCATTCCTAAAGTTCTATAGAAATTCTCTGTACTTAATTTATCAAGAGTTTTTCCAGTAGCTTTTTCTAGATATTCTTTTAAAATGATAAAAGTAAAATCGCTGTATTTATATTCTTTTTTGTCTAAAAGTTTACTATCAGCAATCTGTTTTAAAATACTATCTTGATAATCATTTCTGATGTATAGATTCTCAGCAACTTGATAATTAAATCCTTCTTTATTATATAGGCTATATATTTTATCAGAAGGACACTTCTCAGCATCTAAAGTGTTTTTGTAAAAAGGAATCCACGCTTGCAATTTTGCATAATGAGAAAGCAAATCTTTAAAAATAATGTCTTGCTTGTTGGTTCCTTGAAACATTGGTAACATACCACCCAATTTGGAATCTAAAGTAACTTTTCCTTTATCATATTGTTGCATTACATTTGGTAATGTAGCTACCATTTTTGTAATCGAAGCTACATCATAAATATCTGAATTAGATACTTTTGTTTGCTTATCATAAGTGTGATATCCATAGGACTTTTGAAAAATAACTTTACCTCTTCTTGCTACTAAAATTTGCATTCCAGGAGCCATTTTACCATCAATAGCCTTTTTAGCGTAAGTATCAATTTTAGATAAAATGCTTGGACTCATACCTACATTTTCAGGTGCAGTGAATCCCAATCTATTTAATTTTTCAGTTCTTAATCCAAAACCTTCTTTAAATTCCTCATTGATTGTTACAGGTAATTTCCCTTGAGGTTCAAAAGCTCCAAAAAGTAATTGAGCACTAACTTCTTGAGCAATGTCACCATTTTGATAAGACATTACCACTCCTTCAATATCATCAAAACTTGATATTGCAGATAAAGAATATGGTTTTGTAAATGCATCTAAAATTACTACATTATTTTTAGCAATTTCTTGAAGCCAAAGTAATTCCGTTTCAGAAAAATCATGTTTTTTCCAAGCTCTATCCGATTTGTGAAAACCTACTATGACAGTATTATAGTCTTTAAGTCTTACTTTAAGTGAGTCAATGTTATCTTCTGAAATTTCAGTTATTTCAGTATATTTTTTTATAGTGTTAACAAAATAAGAATTTACATCATCACCCAACTTTACGTATGCAATCTTCTGGTCAAGATTTTTAATGGGAAGAATGTTATCCTTATTTTTTAAAACCGTTGTAGCATGCTCGAAAAGTTGATATTGAAGCGCGTCTTTAAACGTAGTATTTAAATCGGATGCTATATTTTTTATATCAACTGGTTTATAATTGTTTAAACCTATTTTAAATTTATGAGCCAATATTTTTTTAACAGATTTTGCTAAACGTTCTTCTGTAATTAGTCCATTATTATAGGCTTCAGAAATTTTTTGATAAGCCAAAGGAACATTTTCTGCAAAAAGTAAAATATCATTTCCAGCCATAAAAGCTTCTAAATCGATATCTCCTGGTTTCATGAACTTACTTGCCGCTTTCATATTCAATGCGTCAGTAAAAATCAAACCATCAAATCCCAACTCTTCTTGAAGTAAATTAGTTACCACATTATACGAAACAGAAGTAGGAAAATTATCTCGTGGCTCAATACTTGGAATATTCAAATGAGCTACCATAACAGAAACTAATCCTTCATCAAACATTCTCTTGTAAGGATACAATTCAACTTTTTCTAATCGGTCTTTTGTAAAATTCACCAAAGGCAGAGCATAATGTGAGTCTAAAGCAGTATCACCATGTCCTGGAAAATGTTTTCCTGTACAAAATACACCTTGACTTTGAATTCCTTCCATAATAGCAATGGCGTGTTCAGTTACATTTACTTTGTTTTCACCAAATGAACGGTGTCCAATAATAGGATTCTTTGGATTGGTGTTTATATCTAAAACTGGGACGAAGTTGAAATGTGCTCCAATTCTTTTAGCTTCTTGAGCCATATTTTCTCCAACTTTTTCAATTAGACGCAAATCTTTAATAGCACCGAGTGTTGTATTCCATGGGTATTTGTAAGTTGAATCTAAACGCATACTCAATCCCCATTCTGCATCAATTCCTATAAATAAAGGTACTTTCGATTTTGCTTGAAAACGATTAGTTAATTTGGCTTGTCGAACTGGACCACCTTGAAAAAAGATTAAACCACCAACTTTATTTTGAGTAACTAACTTTTCAACTGCATTGAAATGGACCGTATCCTTATTAGAATAAGCGGCAACCATAAACAATTGTCCAACTTTTTCTTCAAAAGTCATTTGAGTATAAATACTATCAACCCATTTTGTTTCTTGAGAAGTTTCTTTAAAATAATTTTTACGTTCCGATTTTGGAACAGGAATATAAAGGTCTTCCTCAATTACTAGCTCAGGTTTTTTTATTACACCAACTGAAGATTTACCCTTTGTAGGTCCGCAGTTGGTTACAAAAGTTATTATTATAAACAATAAAAGTAGCTTACTTATATTTTTCATGAAAGGAATTAAAGATTAAAAGAATCTACTGTGCCAGCTTTCACTTGCAGAAATTTCCCATCCTTCATTGAGTTCTTCAATAGTATTAACGAGATTATTGAAAACTATTGTGTTTTCAGAAACCGATTTGTCTTTTGCTAGTTTTTTGAATTCTAAAAGTGTTTTATAAGTAATAAATTCTCCTTGTTTAAAAGCAACATTCATTTTATCTAATAAATCTACACTGTATTTTTGTTCTAAATTTTGAATAAATCCAACCGATGAATCTATAGAACATCCAGTTGCAGGATGAAATTCTTGATTAACAGAGAGAATTATAAATCGATTGTATCTAATAGTGAAGGAAGCTTCTAGTGAAGTACCGTGAGCTGACCAATTTTCAATAAATTGCATCAAATCTTTTTCAATTTCAGCAACTTCTTCATCAGAAAATTTTCTACTGGATTGGTAAATCCAAATTCTAGATTCTTGAGGTAAATTTTCAAATGGTATGTACATGATTTTATTTTTTTTCTAAACCTGAAATAACTTTATAAAAACGAAAATCTTTTGAAGTAGAATCATACAACTCAGTATCTGAATAGGATATCACTACAGATGTACCTTTTTTAACGTCTCCATTAGTGAATAAAGAGGCAGTATCAAAATAATTTAAAAGCAAAAGATTATGAATTCTATTATTCTTATCTTTAACAGAAATTGTAACAAATTGATCATATTTAATTTCTGTTATAACACCT
>Ga0209572_1001456_pt1 | contig 16156 bp, 14 predicted proteins | sample EBPBio232012_DNA_FD_185867 | JGI IMG/M metagenome (GOLD analysis project Ga0209572, IMG submission 185867) | Wastewater treatment Type I Accumulibacter community from EBPR Bioreactor in Madison, WI, USA - Reactor 1_1/23/2012_ DNA (SPAdes)... | ecosystem: Engineered > Bioreactor > EBPR >...
CCGATCTCGACCTTAGCGCCTTTGGCCACAGCATCATCGATCAGCCGCACGACCTTGGCGCGTGCAGCCTCACTGACGAGCGGGCCGATCTCGCTCATCTCCAGCCCGTTGCCGATGCGCAGGCGCGCGGTTTCAGCCTTGAACCTTTCGATGAACGCGTCGTGGATCTGGTCGACGACAAAGAACCGCTCGGCAGACGTGCAGATCTGGCCCGTCAGGTGGAAAGCTGCCGTGACCGCGCCTGCTGCCGCCACATCCAGAGGCGCATGGGCGGAGATGATCATCGGATCGCTGCCGCCCGCCTCGATGACCGCCGGCTTCAATTGCGCAGCCGCAGCCATCGCCACGGATTTCGCTGCTGTCGCCGAACCGGTAAAGGCGACTGCATGGGTGTGCGGGCTGTCGATCAACGCCTGGGCCACATCAATGCCGCCGGGCAGGCACGCAACCAGGCCTTCAGGCAGAACATTGAAACAGCGCATGAATTCCAGCGTCGACAATGTGGTCGCCGGTGCAGGCTTGATGATGCAGCCATTGCCGCTGGCGAGTGAGGCGGCCACGGTCCAGCACATCAACAGTATCGGGAAATTGAACGGCATGATGTGGACTGACACGCCAAGCGGTTCATATCGGGCATACTGGAACGATCCGGCCTGGGTCGTCCCGGCAACCTTGCCGGCCTCGTCGCGCGCAAGCTCGGCATAGTAGCGAAAGATCGGGGCGCAATTGGCCAGTTCGCCGATCGCGTCGGGATAGGGCTTGCCCATTTCGCGGCTCATCAACACTGCACACCGGTCCATGTCTGCCGCTTCGATTGCAGAAGCCAGTTGATGCAGCACCTTGGCGCGGCTTTTTGCGTCAAGCTTCTTCCAGCCCTTCTGAGCGGCGTTGACGGTCACCAGCGCAGACGCAAACTGATCAGTATCGGGCTGGCCGACGACGCCGACGTTTTTGAGCGTTGCCGGATCGACGACCGGCGAAGAAGCGCCGGCTGCCGCCAGATAGTTCGGGTTGATGAAAAAGGTAGGCTTTTCAGGATCGAACATGGTCGAGATCTTTCAGGATGACCGGGTTGCAGCGGCAGGTGCTCGCGAAATGGCCGACGCCAGGCGCCAGCGTTTCAACCTCGGTGCGTTTATCGGATCATGTAGACCTTCTTCACCGTCTCATGGACGGTGCACACGCCTTTCCAGTCCTGTGGGAAGAAGGCGGCCGTGTCCGGCTCGATTTCGATGACTTCGCCGCTTTCGTGGACATAGGTGCAGCGGCCTTCCAGAAAGTGGCAGAACTCGTCGCGCGTGACATGGCATTCCCATTTGCCGGGCGTGCAAACCCACAATCCGCATTCCGACTGGCCGTCCGGCCCCTTGTGGATGAGCTTGCCGGAGGTGCGGGACTCACCCTCGATCATGGTCGGGATCACACCCCAATCGACCAGATCAGTCTGGCTCAGCGGCTTCGTCATCCTCGGAGTTGCAGTCATTTTTCTGTCCTTTTCCGCCGGCTCGTCTTCAGCAAGCATGTAGATGTTACGCATGGTTTCGTGGACGGTGCATTGTCCGGTCCAGCCGGCGGGGAACATGACCACCGTGCCGCCTTCAACCTCGGTGATCTCGCCATTGTCTTCCCGGTAGGTCGCTTGTCCGGCAACGAAATGGCAGATCTCGTCACGCGGGATCGACAGCCGCCATATGCCCTGTGTGCAGACCCAGATGCCGATTTCCGGCCGATTGCCCGGTCCCTTGTGCACCAGCCGGCCGCTTGAATGAGATGCGCCGGCAAGCGCGTCGGGCTGGACACCCCAATCGACCAGATCAAGCCGCGTCGAAGCCTGGCGCAGATGCGGTGCCGAACTTGCTGCGGTCATTTCAGAGCAGACCCTCGAGCAGCGAAGCCGCTTTTTCCGGCCCGTTCTGGGAGCGCATATGGGCAGACGTCTTTGCCAGTCTTTCCTTCATTGCCTTGTCGGTGAGGCAGGTCTCGATCCTTGCGACCAGTTCCTCGTCGGTCCAGTCGTAGCGCGGCATCTTGAAACCATGGCCGGTCTCCTGAACGCGGGTCGCGTTGTCGTGGCCGTCCCAGACATAGGGCATGATGATGGCGGGCTTGCCGAAATAGAGGCATTCGGTGAACGAGTTGTTGCCGCCATGATGGATCACGGCGTCGACCTGCGGGATCACCGACGGCTGTGGATACCAGCTATCGATTACGACATTGGGCGGCAGGTCGGCATATTCGCCCTTGTAGTCGCCGACATTGACCAGCGCGCGGTAGCGCGTCTTGCCGATGACGCCGATGATGCGTTTCAGCAATTCCGTGTCGCCTGCCCCAAGCGAACCGAACGAGACATAGAGCAGCGGGCCGTCATTGTTGGCGGCAAACGCCGGCACCTCATATGGAGCCTCGTTGCGGACGCAGCCTTCCAGATACTGGAATTGCGCCGGATCGAGCGGATGCTTGCGCTTGAACTTCACCTGCTCGGGATAGAGCAGCAGGTTGAGGTGGGGTGACGCCTCGAAGAACTGTCCCAGCGGATAGGCTTCCTCGCCATTCTCCTTCAGGAAGGCGTTGAAGTCGTCATGCAGCGGCTTGATGACCTCGTTGAAGTGCTTGCGATAGGCGACATGACATGCGGTGTCGTTCTCGCCACAGCCGGACAGATGGGGCGGGATCGCGTCGTCTTCGATCTCGTTCTCCGAGCACGAAATGATGCGCACCCACGGCTTGCCAAATTGTTTGATGGCCGGGAACAGAATGACATTGTCGACGCAGATCATGTCCGGCTGGATTTCGGCCAGGACGCGGGGCAGATCCTTCTGCGCCCACTTTGCGCTGTCGACGATGGCGGTCCAGCAATCCTTCACATAATTGTCGATCTGGTCGTAGGGCGACTTGCGGAAATTGGGGATGTGACCGTTGATGAAGTCTTCCCAGAATTTCGCCATCTGTTCCGGCGGCATTGGCTCGGACAGGCTGACCGGATAGGCCTCAAATCCGTACCCCTTGTAGACATCGACAAAACCCGGATCGGACAGGAAAACCGCCTTGTGGCCGCGCGCCTGGACGGCCTGTGCAATGCCCACGGAATTGAGCGCCGGCCCAAAGGCAGCTTCCGGAAAGAATGCTATGGTCTTTTGGGTCATCGAAAGCCTCATCAATTCTTCAGTTGATCAAAGATGCGGGTGTCGGCCGTGCTCCAGCCGATCTCGACCGTGTCGCCGGTAGCAACCGGATTGCGCTCGGCCGCGTCGGCGGTGATGCGCACCACAATCGGCGTGTCGGAAACCGGCGTATCGACATGCAGTTGCAGGTCGAGCCCGTGATAGGCACGGGTTCGCACGGTGCCTGTCAGGCGATTTTCGGTGGATGCGGGCGGAGACAGCATAATGCGCTCGGGCCGGATCGCGGCCCATGCCGGGCTACCTTCTGCGATACTGTCGGGTCGTTTTCCCGCAATCGCCATTCCATGCGCCGTCATGATGCCCGCGCCGGTAGCCTTGCCTGGAATGAAATTGGTGACGCCGATGAAGTCGGCCACAAAGCGGCTCGCCGGCTGTTCGTAGATCTCGTTGGGCGTGCCGCACTGGAGCAGATGCCCATCCTTCAGGACTGCAATCCGATCAGCCATCACCAGCGCCTCTTCCTGATCGTGCGTGACCATGATGAAGGTGATGCCGAGCTTGTATTGCAGGCGCTTGAGTTCGAGCTGCATCGCACCGCGCAGCTTCTTGTCGAGCGCACCCAAAGGCTCGTCCAGCAGCAGAAGGCGTGGCCGCTTCACCAGCGCCCGTGCAAGTGCAACACGCTGGCGTTGACCACCGGAAAGCTGGTCGGGGCGACGATCGGCAAGCTCGGTCAGCTGCGTGGTTTCCATCATGGCCGCGACACGCGCGTCGATTTCGGCGCGCGGCAGCTTCTCCATCTCCAGCCCGTAGGCGATGTTGGAGGCGACGCTCATATGCGGAAACAGCGCGTAGGACTGGAACATAAGGTTGACCGGTCGCCGGTTTGGCGGGACGCGCGATATGTCAACGCCGTCAAGAAGGATGCGCCCTTCGCTCGGGCTTTCAAAACCAGCGAGCATGCGCAGCAGCGTGGTCTTTCCACAGCCTGATGGCCCGAGCAGTGCGAAGAACTCGTTTTCCCGGATGCCCAGAGAAAACGCATCGACGGCAGTAACGGCCCCAAAGCGTTTGGTCGCGCCGTCAATGTCGAGCAAAATGCGGTGGTCGCTGGTCATGGAGCAATGGTTCTGTTCATACGTTGCGACAACGCGAGCGCGGTGACGCTGACTGCAATCACCAACGTGGCGAGCGCATTGATTTCAGGCGTCACGCCAAAACGGATCATCGAATAGATCTGCATCGGCAGTGTCGTTGAAGCACGACCGGCACCTGCCGTGAAAAAGGCGATGATGAATTCATCGACCGACAGGGTGAATGCAAGCAGCGCGCCTGCGATGACAGCCGGGGCGATCATCGGTAGGGTCACCCGTCGAAAAGTGGTGAGGCTTGACGCTCCGAGGTCGGCTGAAGCTTCCACGATCGACCAGTCGAAACTCTTCAGTCGGGCGCGGACCACTGCACACACGAAAGCAATGTTGAATACCACATGGGCGAGGATGATCGTGTGCAGCCCGAGCCTGAAATTGAGCATGGAGAAGAACGACAGCAGCGCAATCGCCAGCACAATGTCGGGGATGATCATCGGCGCGAAAATCAGCGCTTCCAGAGCACGTCCCTTGCGACGGCGTATCTCGACGCCGATTGCAAGCAGTGTGCCGAGGAGCGTTGCGATGAGGGTGGAAACGACCGCAACGACAAGCGTGTTGAGCGCGGCGTTCAAAATCTGGCTGTTGCCTGCAAGCGAGCCGTACCATTTGAGCGAAAAGCCAGACCATACGGTCGGCAGGCCACCTTCGTTGAATGAGAGGGCAACCACGACGCCGATCGGAATGTAGAGGAATGCGAAAACCGCAATCAACAGGGCGGACAGCGTGCGGCGCGTGGCGGGAGACCGTTCAGCCATAGGCGGTCTCCTCGCGGTTCTGCTGGCTTGCTGGACCTTCGGCCCGACTGGCGGCAAATGCCTGCAGCATCAGAAGCAGCATCATCATGGCGATGAGCCCGAGCGCCAGAGCTGCACCAAACGGCCAGTCATTGGCAGCAAGAAACTGGTCGTAGACGAGATTTCCGATCATCTGGAAACGTCCGCCACCCAGCAATGCCGGCGTGACGAAATTGCCGATCGACAGAACGAAGACAAAGACTGCGCCCGCTGCAATGCCCGGCAAAGTGAGCGGCAATGTCACGCGCCAGAACGTCGTGAAGGCGGAGCCGCCCAGATCGCGCGATGCTTCGCGCAGTTCCGGATTGAGACGCGCAAGCGGCGCATAACAGGCCAGAATGACAAAGGGCAGATAGTTGTAGACGAGCCCGATGATGACCGCGCCTTCGGTATAGAGCATCGACGGCGGCTCGCCTTCATAGCCGACCCAGCGCAGAAGCTGGGTGACAAGCCCCTCGCGGTTCAGGAGTACGATCCACGCATAGGTGCGGATCAGATAGTTCGACCAGAAGGGAAGCACTGCAAAGAACAGAAAGATCGGCTGAAGACGACGTGGTGCTGCTGCAATCGCGTAAGCTGCGCCATAGCCGACAACCACCGCGATCAATGTGGCGATGCCTGCGATGCGCGCCGAATTGAGAAAGATGCCCGCATAGAGCGGGTCCATGGCATGGGCGAAGTTTTCAAGCGTGAAAGTGTAGTCGACGCCGCCATAGACGCCGCGCTGAAAGAACGCCAAGGCGAGAACAAGACCGCAAGGCACGACCATCAACGCTGTGAGCCAGGCCAGCGCCGGTGCCATCAGCAATGATGAACGCGAAGGGACAAGTCCAGAAGACATGATTGTGCGCGGACCGATCGAAATCAGGGATTGAGCAATTTTCCGGGACGCGCGAGCGCCCCGGAAAGTGGCGTCTATTGAGCCGCCTTGATCTCGCTGACGATGCGGGAATAGTTGCGCTGGGCATCGCCAACGTCACGCAGCTGCTCCAGCTTGACGAGATCGGCGACCGGACGCGCCATCGTCTCGTATTGCTTGAGCATTTCCGGCGGAAGGCTTTCCATCGCCGGCTTGTTGGGCACCATGTAGAGGATGTTCTGGGCAGCCCAGGCGTGGTTCTTGGCGTCGAGCATGTAGTTGATGAACGAGAAGGCAGCGTCCTTGTTCTCGGATGCCTTCATCACCACCATCGTGTCGAGCCACAGGTCCGAGCCTTCAGAGGGCACGACGAATTTGATGGCCGCGTTTTCGGTGATCCCGTAGTTGCACCAGCCGTCCCAGGCATGCACCAGCAGCGCTTCGCCGGAAACCAGCTTCGAATAGAAGGTGGTGTCGTCATAGGCCAGCAGTGTGCGCTTGGCCTCGATGAGCAGGTTCCTCACCTCGTCCATCTTGGCCGGATCGGTTTCGTTGACTGAATAATTCAATGCCAGCTGACCCGCGGCCAGCAGCCAGCGGTCAGTGGCCAGCATGGTGGTCTTGCCGGTGATCGCTTCAGACGGCTTTAGCAGGCTCATCCAACTCGTCGGCGCGTCTGTCACCACATCGGAGCGGTAGCACAGGCCGGTGGTGCCCCAAGTATAGGGGACCGAAAATGTGTTGCCGGGATCGTGCGGCAGCTTGGTCGCCTCCGGATAGAGGTTGGCGAGATTTGGAACCTTGGTGTGGTCGATCGGCTCGGCCAGGCCCAGATTGTTGAGCACTTCGGCAAAGGGGGACGAGACGAAGACGATGTCATAGCCGCGACCGCCAGATGCGATCAACTTGCCCATGATCTCTTCATTGGTGGCATGCACCACCACTTCCGCGTCCAGACCGCTGGCCTCCTTGAAGGTCTTGACGATGTCTGGGGCCATGTAGCCGTCCCAGTTGGAGACCACGATGTCGGCCGCCGACGCTGCCGTTGCAAGCATGAATGTCGATGCAAAAAGCGCGGCGCCGACAAACCGGCGAGATGAACAGGATGTTACGGTCAAGACAGACTCCCTTTGGTTCGAACGGGTTGTTCCCATCGGCCGGTTGCATCGACTGCTCCGCCCTGTGTGCTTTTTTGACGGCTATCTTGCCGTTTCGAATGAAAGTACTATTGTAAAAAAAAATACTGTCAACTGGCATGGAGATATTAAAGCTCGACTCTTGCATCGCCACTGGCAATCTCCGAATTTGCGACTCTTCCGGACAAGGGCCCATGTCGCCGACAGTCAAACAGCCACGCAAAAACCATCTCGACCTCGCCCAGCGCATCATCGATGTCGCGCGGCTGCATGGCATGCGGCCAGGATCTCACCTGCCCGAGCAGCAGCTTGCGTCGTTGTGCAGCGTGTCACGCACGCCGATACGCGCTGCACTCAAGGTTCTTGAACGACAGGGCATCGTTTCACACCAGAGCGATGCCGGTTACAGGCTGGAGATCGATCCAGCTTCGCCACTCGAATTCAAGTCGGACCTGCCGCGCGCGCGTGAGGCGACATTGGCGAGCGAAATACTCAGCGACCGCGCAGCGCGCCGACTGGGCGGTGCGATCGGCGTGCCTGAGCTCATGCGTCGATACGACGCCGACCGACGGACGGTACTAAAGGCAGTAATAAGTCTTGCCGACGACGACATACTTCAGCGTGCGCCGGGGCAATCATGGATTTTTCGTGCCATCCCTGACAGCCCGGACGCGATGGCCGCCAGCACCGCCTTCCGCCTGCTGCTGGAGCCAGCGGCGGTTTTGGCGCCTGGATTCCAGATTGATGTCGGCAAAGCCGCCGCCCTGCGCCAAGGCATGGAAGCCCAGCTTGCGGCGCCCGACCACACGTTCGACACCGAGGAATTCCGACGGCTCGACATCGAGTTCCACCGCCTGATCGCACAAGGCTGCGCCAACCCGTTCATCGCCGATGCCCTTCTTGGGCATCTTCGCCTGCGTGAGCTTCCGGGGGTTGGCACCGTTGTCAATGTATTCCGGCTGCGCCAGTCGACACAGGAACATCTGGCAATTCTGGACAATCTGGAGGCCGGCCAGTATGAGGTCGCGGCCGATCTCCTGAAGGTTCATCTCCGGCTGTCGGGCATTCAACGTCCTCAGGCTGCCAACAGGGGCGCGCCGCCGCTGCAGGGCGCGATCCGCCGCATGGCTCCACGAGGAAACAGTTGAAGATCGACCGCCCTCCGCTGATTGCATTTTTTCCCGAGGCCAGTTTTGGAGCGGCGCTGAATTGCGTCGGCATTGCGCAGGCACTGCGCGACCGGGGCGCACGATTGGCATTTATCTGTCAGAGCGGGTTCTCCGGCGTGTTTGCCGACTATGGTTTTCAGGAATATCATCTGCCGGCAGCAGCCACACCGAGCGACCCTCATCACTATTGGCAAGCATTCATCGAGCGACATCTGCCGCATTTCAATCTGAGCCCGACAGACCAGATCGAAACCTATGTTGCACCCACATGGGACGCGATTGTCGATACCGCCGTGGAGGCTGAAGAACCGCTTCGGCGCCTCCTGGCGCGGCTGCGTCCTGACGTGATCGTGCTCGACAATGTCATCATGTTCCCGGCGGTTGCCGATGCAGGCTGCCCGTGGGTGCGCGTGATCTCTTGTGCCGAGACCGAATTGCCCGACGAAGCCGTGCCTCCTTATCTTTCGGGGCTGTCTGCAGAAGACAAGACCGGTCGCGCTGCTTTCCTCTCCCGCTACCTTGCAGCAACCGAACGTTCGCATTCGCGCTATAACGCCTTTCGGGCGGACGCAGGGCACAAGCCCCTGCCTGCCGGCCAGTTTCTCGAAACATCGCCTGACCTGAACCTGCTCTTGACACCATTCATCGTTCGCCGCGAAAGGGCCGCGCCGCTCGATCCTGAACGTTTCGCCTACCTCGAAGGGGCCGTTCGCTCTGAAGCGCCGTTCCAGGCGCCTGATTTTCCAAGGCGTTCCGGCGGCCCGCTGGTCTATGTCAGCTTTGGCAGTCTGGGCGCACTCGACGTGCAACTGATCCAGCGCATGCTCGACGTGTTCGCGACATTGCCTGCACGCTTTCTGGTCAATGTCGGGGCGCAGCGCGACGCGTATGTGGCCGTGCCAGATAATGTACATCTGGACGCCTGGTTTCCCCAGCCGTCGGTGGTGCGCGAGTGCGATCTGTTCATTCACCATGGCGGCAATAACAGCTTCTGCGAGGCGCTCTATTTTGCGACCCCATCACTGGTGATGCCGTATTGCTGGGACGGACATGACAATGCGCTGCGTGCCGAGGAGACAGGCGTCGGGCGACGGCTCGACCGTTCCAAATGGACCCCGCAGCAATTGCGGGATGCGATCATGGGCCTGCTGTCAGATACCGAAATGCACAAGCGACTGGCGGAGAATGCCCACGCAATGCAGCAGACGCCGGGCGTGCAGCACGCGGCAGACGCGATCTTCTCGCTGGCAAAGGGGTCGGCTGCAACACCTATGCGGGCTCAGCGCTGACGTGCCGCCACGAATTGGCTAGCCGGCGAACCCCTGCCCCTTGATCACGGACATGACGTCGGCAAGGCTTTCGTCCGGCCGCTTGTCGGACGTGTCGACCAAAGCTTCGGCCTTGGAATAGAGCGATTCACGACTGGTCAGGATCGTCTTCAATTCGTCCATAGCAGCCGGATTGCCGCCCATGGGCCGAAGATCGCCCTGCTTGCGCACCCGTTCCATATGTTCCTGCGGCTTGGCCTTCAGCCAGATCGTATGGAAATGGCGCAACAGGTAGTTGAACGTGTCTGGCTCAGAGACAATGCCGCCGGCAACCGCCAGAACCAGAGGATCGGGATTATTGGCGATCTGCTCCAGCGAATGACGTTCCAACCGCCGATAACCTTCCTGACCATACATGGCCAGAACCTCATCAACCGGCATGCCGGCATTCTGTTCGATCTCCTTGTTAAGCTCGACGAACGGAACGCCTATCGCATCAGCCGCCATGCGGCCTAGCGTCGACTTGCCCGCGCCCCGCAGGCCGATCAGCGCCACGCGCTGGCCGCGTTGCATCTCTGAACCCGTCGGGTCGAGAATGCTCAGCACCCGATGGCGCTGCTCTGCGCTGGCGGTCCTGAACAGCGACGTGGCCCGAACGACTTCCGAACTCCACGGATCATCGTCACCAATCAGCCATTCAATGCGATGGTCGAGTGCACGCGAGATGCGCCGCAGCAATGCGATCGAGATATTACCCTCACCGGCTTCGAGTTGGGCAAGATAACGCAGCGAAACGCCCGACGCTTCGGACAAAGCCTTGCGCGACATCGCCTTTCTGGCGCGCGCCATGCGCACACGCTCGCCAACAACGCGAATGAATTCATCTTCGGAAATGGAGTCTGAATGATCCTGCAGAAGCAGGCTTGCGTCGATCGCCGCGATATTATTCATCTAATGCTGCCAGTTAGCCAACATGATGCGGTATAATGCGGCGACCTGACCCCCTCAAGTGAATTGCGCCGGGCGCTGGTTTTTTCCCCTTACCGATTGCGCCGGATGCGCACCATGACATCGATATTGGTGATTTCCGTGCCCGGTGGCGGAACCGGCACATTGAGCACCGTCAGCCCGTCTGGAATGTCGACCAGCCTGTTCTCCTCCTCGATGAAGAAGTGGTGGTGATCTGACGTGTTGGTGTCGAAATAGCCCTTGCTGGCCTCGACCGCGATCAGCCGCAGAAGGCCCGCTTCGGTGAACTGGTTAAGCGTGTTGTAGACGGTGGCGAGCGAGATCGAGATGCCGAGACATTCGGCCTCCTGATGAAGCTGTTCAGCGGTAACATGCCGGTCGCCGGTACGAAACAACAGAGAGGCGAGCAGCAGACGTTGGCGGGTTGGCCGCATTCCGCTCTTTTTCAGATCCCGCTGAACTTTTGACGCCCAGCAAATCGATCCCTCGTTCATGCCAGCATGCATCGCCTCGCTCCCGCCAATAACTGCATCATAATGCATAAATTGCATTATAAATCACCTTTGTTCATGCGGTCAATCAACAATGAGCGACGCGAGCTGAATTGGAGGGCGAGGCGCATTGTGCTCACCGCGCCGCAGCGCCTTGGCATAGTCTGCAACCGATTGAACCATCGTCGCGGGCACGACGCCCATTGCCGCGACCTGTGGCGACGCTATGTCTGCCAGCAATCCGGATGAAATCTCGGCCAACCTCGCCGCCGCACCATGTCTTTGAAGCTGCTGCTTCAACGCGGCATTGGTGAGCTGGATCATCGCCTGTGTCAGAATTCGCTCGCGGCTGTTTGGCCTCGCATTCATCCAGACCGGCTCCCAGACCTCATGCGCCTCCCAGAAGAAGCCGGCGCGGTAGAGATCAACCCCTGCCAGCCAGGCCGCGTTGTCGCGCCATGCGTCGGGATCGGTGAAAGCGGGGGCGAGACCCGCGATGCGGTGGACCTCGTCATCGCCAGCCGGCCGAGGCCCGCGCCCCGGCAAATAAGGCCGGGACGCAGCAATCCACTGGCTGAGCGCTTCAGAGCGTTGCTTCGACGCCATCGCGCCGCAACCGTTCGAACAGGCCGGGGCCACCCTGCACAGCCGAGCGCTGCATGTGAAAATGCAAGCCGCGCAAGCCACCCAGCTCTTCGCCTCCGCCTGCCCTGCCCGGCCCGCCATGCACACATTGCGGCATGACGATCGAATGACCGGTGTGGCTCTTGCCCACCTCGCTGTCGACGACCAGAACCCTGCCGCTCCATGCGGCGGCCTTATTGATCATCTGCGCCTGCACGTCTGCGTCGTCGCTGAACAGGCTCATTGCCAGCGAACCGCCACCGCGCGCGACAAGAGCGGCAGCCTCTTCGGTGCTGCGATACGGCGCGAGCGTAAGGCACGGCCCAAACACTTCAAGGTCATGCATCACCGTGGCCGAGGCGGGTTCATCGCACCTCAGCACTGTCGAGGCCAGAAATGCACCGCTCCTGGCGTCTGCTCCAACAATCGTGTCCGGCGCACCGCCGCCCGCCAGAACCCGCGCTTCCGATTTCAAACGATCGATGCCGTCAATCGCCGTGCTGCGTTGGCCGCCATCCACAAGTGGCCCCATGCGCACACGCTCGTCTGCCGGATCGCCAATCACTACATTGCCGGCATCGGCGACGACCGCATCGGCAAGCGCATCGATGATTTCAGCCGGCACGAAGACGCGGCGGATATTGGTGCACAATTGTCCGGCCTTGACCGTCAGCGCCTTGCCGATTTCGCGCCGCGCCAGTTCAAACACGGCGCTTCCCGGGGCAACATCAGGCCCGATCACGGTCGCGTTGATGCTGTCTGCCTCGATCGTTATGCGCGCGCCGCTGTGCTGGATCGCCTCGCCTGAACGCAGCTTCAACCCTGTGGCTGCCGAACCCGTGAATGCAAGCGAATCCATTAGCCCCAGGGCGTCAACCAGCCGCGCGCCCGAGCCGCATACGAGGCTGAGTGCGCCGGCCGGCAGGACATTCGCCGCAATGACATCGCGCACCATTTCATTGGCCAGCCATGCGGTCGCCGATGCCGGCTTGGCAATAGAAGCGACGCCAGCAAGCAAAGCCGTCGATACTTTTTCCCACATGCCCCATGACGGGAAGTTGAATGCATTGATCTGCAGCGCAACGCCGGGCCGCGAGGTCCAGACGTGGGCTGCAAAGAATGTCGGGTCCTTCGCCAATTGCTCCTGTCCCGGCTCGACAATTGTGCGCGCACCGCCGAGCGATTTCGCATAGCGGGCATAGGTTTTCAGCGTGCCAATACCGCCATCAATGTCGATCGATGCGTCAACCTTGGTGTTGCCGGAATTCAGCCGCGCAATCTCGAAATACCTGTCGCGATTGGTGGTCAGCACATCGGCGATGGCGCGCAGAAGATTGCCGCGCTGCTCGAAGCTGAGCGCGCGCAGTGCCGGCGTGCCAGTGCTGCGCCCATAGGCGATCGCCGCAAACGGATCGACACCCGTGTCGTCGACGCGCCCGAGGATTTCGCCCGTGGTCGGATTGACGAAGGGGCGGCCCTCGCCGCTGCCGGCGACCCAACGACCCGCAACGTAGCTTTCAAGTTTCATGCGACGCGCACCTCTTCATTTTCGATCCGTTCAAGCCGCGCAACGAAATCCGAGACGGCAGCGATTGTTTCTGCAGGCCTGTCGATGAAGGGCGAATGGCGCGCACCTTCCAGAACCACCAGATCGACCGGCGAATAGAGCCGCTCCTCCAGCACTTCGATCTGCCGCAATGTGCCGTATTGGTCGTCCCTACCCTGGATCGCGAGCACCGGCACGCGCACATAGTCGATGACATCTTCGATGTTCCAGGCAACGAAATCGGGATTGAGCCAGGCGTCGTTCCAGCCGCGAAATGCGTTGTCGACATCGGCATGATATTTCGCCAGCCGCCCCCGCAGGTCGCCGCTGTCATAGGCGAGTTTTGCCTCTGCAATTGATTTCAGGCCGCCAGGCTCGGTGAAGAAATGCGGAGCCATGAGCACCAGTCCGCGCACGCGCTGGTCCTGAACATTGCCGAGATAGAGGGCGGCGATGGATGCGCCGTCCGAATGACCAACGAGGATTGCCCGCCTTGGCGCAATCGCGTCCAGCACGTGCGGCAACACTTCCCGCGCGTGCTTTTCCATATAGTTGATCGGGCGGGGCAGTTCGACCGGGTCAGAGGCACCATAACCCTCGCGACTGTAGGCAAAGACGCCGAGCCCTGTCGCCCTGGCGAGCTTTTCAGGAAAATCGCGCCACAACCCGACGCTGCCCAACCCTTCATGAAGCAGCACGATCGTGCTTGCCTTCGATGGTGGCGGACCCCAGGTCTTAGCCTCCAGACGCCTGCCGCCAACATTGAGCATCAGCCCGCCGCCATCGGTCCATTCGATCGTCATCTGGCCTCCCATTCGCTCCTGCCGGTGATTTGTCTTCAAACATTGATCGCATCGTCGCTTGAATGGCGATTTGAACAAGCGCTCAGCGCATGTCGCTCCAAAAACATGCTATATAATACATCTATTGCCATGCTCAGCAAGTGGATTGACGCACCTATGTGGCGCTAAAGTGCATATTCTCTCTTGCGATGCGCATGATAATACACTATGCCAGAATTAATCTTGCGTGGAAGGATACGATCGTGAGCAAGCGGATTGAGTTTCAGGTTGACCCTTCGAGCTACAAGCACTGGAAAGTCTCCTATGACGGGCCGGTAGCGACGCTGCTGATGGATGTCGATGAGCGCGGCGGCCTGTTCGATGGCTATGAACTGAAGCTCAATTCCTATGATCTGGGCGTCGACATCGAACTGGCCGACATCGTGCAGCGCATGCGCTTCGAGCATCCCGAGATCAAGGCGGTTGTGATGAAATCCGGCAAGGACCGGGTCTTTTGCGCGGGCGCCAATATCCGCATGCTCGCAGGCGCTGCCCATGCCCACAAGGTGAACTTCTGCAAGTTCACCAATGAAACCCGCAACACGTTCGAGGCGGCAGGCCGCGAATCCGGCCAGTCCTATATTTGCGCGGTGCGTGGCGCATGCGCCGGCGGCGGCTACGAACTGGCGCTGGCCTGCGATCACATCATTCTGGCCGATGATGGCTCTTCGGCCGTGTCGCTGCCTGAAGTCCCGCTGCTGGCGGTTCTGCCGGGCACTGGCGGCCTGACCCGCGTGACTGACAAGCGCAAGGTGCGTCGTGATCTGGCAGACGTGTTCTGCTCGGCAGAGGAAGGTGTGAAGGGCAAGCGCGCCGCAGACTGGCGTCTGGTTGACGAAGTTGTGGCCAATTCGAAATTTGATCAGGCCGTCGCTGACCGCGCTGCCGCCTTCGTTGCGAAATCACCGCGCAATGCCGAGGAGACCGGCGTCAAGTTGACGCCGCTGCAGCGCAAGTTCGGCGAGGACGGTTCCGTCACCTATTCGACTGTCGAGGTCGAAATCAATCGGGACAAGAAGCTGGCGACCATCACGATCACCGGACCAGCCGAAGGTCCGGCAGAAGACATGGCGCAACTGCATGTGCAAGGCGCTGAAAGCTGGGTGCTGCTCTCGGCGCGCGAACTGGACGACGCGATCCTGCATCTGCGCCTGAACGAACTTGAAATCGGCACGCTTGTCCTGCGCACTCAGGGCGACCCGGCGCTGGTCGCCGCGCATGAAGCAATGCTGCTCGACAATGTTGACCACTGGCTGGCCAACGAAATCCTGCTCTACTGGAAGCGTGTGCTGAAGCGCGTCGACCTGACGTCGCGTTCGCTCGTGGCGCTGGTCGAGCCGGGGTCGTGTTTTGCCGGCATGCTGGCAGAACTGCTGTTTTCCGTCGACCGGACCTATATGGCCGAAGGCGACTTCGAGGGCGACAATCGTCCTGTCGCGTCCATCCTGCTCACCGCAGGCAATTTCGGCCCCTATCCGATGTCGAACGATCTGACGCGTCTGCAGACCCGGTTCCTCGGCGAACCGGAACGCGTCGACGGCGCCAAGGAACGTATTGGCGAAAATCTCGAAGCGTTTGACGCCAACGAACTTGGCCTCGTTACCTTTGCGCTCGATGAAATCGACTGGGACGACGAGGTGCGCATCTTCCTCGAGGAACGCGCATCGTTCTCGCCGGACGCGATGACCGGCATGGAAGCGAACCTTCGCTTTGCGGGACCGGAGACAATGGAAACCCGCATCTTCGGACGCCTGACCGCCTGGCAGAACTGGATTTTCCAGCGGCCCAACGCGGTCGGAAAGGACGGCGCATTGCAGCGCTACGGCACCGGCATTCGCGGTGATTTCGACATGCGCCGCGTCTGAGCTGAACACGAACACAAAAGGAGCGACCGATGCTCGATCTGATCAATGTGAACTACGACACTCGCATCCCCAACAATGTCGGCCTGTCGTCCGACAAGCGCGTGCTCAAGGCGCTGGAAAAGTGGCACCCCGGTTACATCAACTGGTGGAACGACCTGATCCCGGACAATTTTCAGAAGAGCCTAGTCTATCTGCGCACCGCCGTCAGTGTTGATCCCAATGGCTGGGCAAAGTTCGACTATGTAAAGATGCCCGACTATCGCTGGGGCGTGCTGCTCGCGCCTGCTGTCGAGGACAGAAAGATCCCGTGCGGCGAACAT
>Ga0209572_1001458_pt1 | contig 16142 bp, 11 predicted proteins | sample EBPBio232012_DNA_FD_185867 | JGI IMG/M metagenome (GOLD analysis project Ga0209572, IMG submission 185867) | Wastewater treatment Type I Accumulibacter community from EBPR Bioreactor in Madison, WI, USA - Reactor 1_1/23/2012_ DNA (SPAdes)... | ecosystem: Engineered > Bioreactor > EBPR >...
ATAGTAGAAAATGACCCAAGCAACGGAATTTCTATGGGTGAAGAAGAGCATAAATTAGGAATTCGTGCTTCTTCTACTCGTCAGGTTTTCTTTGCTGATACTAAAGTTCCAGTAGAAAATATGTTAGCTGCACGTGGTGAAGGTTTCAAAATTGCAATGAACGCTTTAAATGTTGGTCGTATCAAATTGGCAGCAGCTTGTTTGGATGCTCAACGTCGAGTAACTTCAAATGCAGTTAACTACGCTAACGAAAGAGTTCAGTTTAACACACCTATTTCATCATTTGGAGCTATTCGTTACAAATTGGCAGAAATGGCAACTTCGGCTTATGCAGGAGAAAGTGCTACTTATCGTGCAGCAAAAGACATTGAAAACAGAATCAAACTTCGTGAAGCAGAAGGTGCAAGTCATCAAGAAGCTGAATTAAAAGGAGTTGAAGAATTTGCTATCGAATGTTCTATTCTTAAAGTAGCTGTTTCTGAAGATGTTCAAAACTGTGCTGATGAAGGAATTCAAATTTATGGAGGAATGGGATTCTCTGAAGACACACCAATGGAAAGTGCTTGGAGAGATGCTCGTATTGCACGTATTTATGAAGGAACGAACGAAATCAACAGAATGTTATCGGTTGGAATGTTAATCAAAAAAGCGATGAAAGGTCACGTTGATTTACTTGGACCAGCGATGAAAGTTCAAGAAGAATTAATGGGAATTCCATCCTTTGATACACCAGATTATTCTGAATTATTTTCGGAAGAAAAAGAAATGGTTGGCAAATTGAAAAAAGCATTCCTAATGGTAGCAGGTGCAGCCGTTCAAAAATACGGAATGGATTTAGACGCTCACCAACAACTATTAATGGCTGCAGCCGATATGCTAATTGAAATTTACATGGCAGAAAGCACCATTTTAAGAACTGAAAAATTAGTAAAATCTAAAGGTCATGAAGCTGTTAAAGAACAAGTTGCAATGGCTGAATTATACTTATACAAAGCAGTAGATATCGTTGCAGCTAGAGGAAAAGAAAGCATCATTTCTTTTGCAGAAGGCGACGAACAACGTATGATGCTAATGGGATTACGTCGTTTTACAAAATACACCAACATGCCTAATATTGTAGGATTGAGAGAAACAATCACTGCCAAATTAGTTGCCGAAAATAGTTATTGTTTTTAATTTTTAGTTAAGTTAATTGTTAAAAGAAACCACTCGAGAAATTGAGTGGTTTTTTTGTACATTCATAAATTAGTACCAAAATTTTATTTATTTCAAAAAAAAACAAGTACTTTAGTAATTCATTATTTCTTATGTCCATTAAAGCATTACTTCATACACCTGCGCTAACTCACGAAAAATCACTGAAAACTTTGGTCGAGAATCGTACCATATTTTCATTAGATCATTGTGAATTAAATATTTTTGAAACTTATCAAAAATCAGACTTGGTTCCGCTTAAATTCAATGATTTGGTTGTTACAAGTATGTTGCGTGGCAAAAAAATAATGCATCTTTTTGACGAACCACAATTTGAATATTTGCCGGGTGAAACTGTTATTGTTCCTTCAAATGTAGAAATGAAAATTGACTTTCCTGAAGCAACAAAAGATAATCCAACTCAATGTATTGCGTTAGCAATTGATAATAACATCATTACAAATACATTAGATTTTTTAAATGAAAAATATCCTAAGGAAGGAAAAAACAACCTTTGGAAATTAGACCACGAAAACTATTTTTTTTACAACAATGTTGAACTTGCAGGAACTATCAATAAACTGATTAAAGAATGCATGGGAACATCAATAACTAAAGATGCTATTGCCGATTTAACATTACAAGAATTAATTATTAGAATTATTCAAACGCAAACAGCAAAACGATTTGAAGAAGAAAAATATATTGACAGTAATAGTCCAATTACTCCTTCAATAGAATATATTAAAAAGAATATTCGTGAAACTATCAATTTAAAAGATTTAAGCGATAAAGCTTGTATGAGCACCACTTCTTTTTACCGTTATTTTAAAAGAGAACTTGGCATGAGTCCAATAGAATATATTCTAAATGAGAAAATAAAATTTGCAAAAAAACTGTTGAGCAATCCTAATATTCACATCAATGAGGTTTCGTATGCAACTGGTTTTGAAGATTGTAACTATTTTATAAGATTGTTCAAAAAATATGAAGGTGTAACTCCAAAACAATATCAATTGATGAATTATAATGGATAATTATTTAATCCTAATCTTTAAATAATTAAATTCTTCAATTTAATTTAATCATCAAAAAATCGCAAAGAATTATAAAAATCAACTATTTAAACATTATTAGTTACTCAAAAGTTAAATAAAAGTCAATAACTCCAAATATTCTTTTGATAAAAGGTAATTTTGTTACTCTATAGTTGTATAGACAAATAACACTTTTTATATCAAAATTTTATGAAAGTTAAAAATATTGCAATTGCATTATTGATCATTTTAATTGGTGGATTAATAGTTTACAGAATTACTAAAAATAGTAGTGAAACTGACAAAGGAAAAGGAAAAGGCGATAAAAAACCACCTGTTTCAGTTAGTGCAGTTGTGACCGAATCTAAAGATTTCTCAAATGCCTTAACTCTTTCAGGTTCTATCGAAGCTAATGAGCAAATTGAAATTAGAAGCGAAGTATCAGGAATAGTTGAAAATATTGCATTCAAAGAAGGGACTAACGTTAGCAAAGGCCAACTTTTATTTAAAGTTAATGATATTGAATTAAGAGCACAATTAGCACAAGCCAATACAAGACAAAATTTAGCCTCTGAAAACGAAAGACGTGCCAAATTATTACTTCAAAAAGAAGCCATAAGTCAAGAGGAATATGATATTGCAAGCGCCGATTTTAGAACAGCTCAGTCCCAATCACAACTGATTCGTGCACAAATTGCTAAAACTTCTGTTAGAGCGCCTTTTTCAGGTAAAATAGGCTTGCGTTCTATTTCTCCTGGAACTTACATTACTCCTGCTACTTTGGTTGCCAAATTAGTTAGTACAAATCCATTAAAAATTACGTTTTCTATTCCAGAAAAATATGCTTCAGAAATCAAAGTAAATTCAGAAATTAAATTTACTGTAAATGGTTTATCAGAAAAATACAGTGCAAAAATTTACGCTATTGAACCTGAAATAGAAACCACAACAAGAACTCTAAGCATAAGAGCAATTGCTCAAAACACAAATGGAAAACTTCTTCCTGGAACTTTTGCTAATGTTGAATTACCTCTAAATACTATAAAAGACGCTATTATAATTCCAACTGAAGCAATTATCCCAGTTCAAGACGGAAAGAAAGTTTTCATCGCTAATAATGGAAAAGCAAAAGAAATTATGGTCGAAACATTGACTAGAACAGATAAAGATATAGTAATTACCTCAGGATTGAAAGTTGGAGATACAGTTCTAACATCTGGAGTAATGTCTTTAAAAAACGATGATGCTATAAAAGTTAAAACCAAAAATTAAGAATTAACCAATAATTTGAATGCTAAAAATGTAATTCTTAATTCACAACTTTAATCCTATGAGTTTATCAACGCTAAGTATAAAAAGACCTGTTTTTACAATTGTAATCAATTTGACCATTATTTTATTTGGAATAATTGGCTATAGTTATTTGGGTGTAAGAGAATTTCCATCTATCGATCCAGCACAAATTAATGTTAGAACAAATTATACTGGTGCCAATTCTGATATCATCGAATCTCAGATAACGGAACCCTTAGAAAAAGCTATTAATTCTATCGACGGAATTAGAAATATTACTTCTTCTAGTAATCAAGGTTCGAGTAATATTAACATCGAATTCAAGTTAGAGAAAAATCTTGAGGAAGCTGCTAATGATGTTCGTGATAAAGTATCGCAAGCCATTCGAAGCTTACCACAAGATATTGATGCACCGCCTGTAGTTTCAAAAGCTGATGCCGACTCCGATCCAATTGTGACAATGACCGTTCAAAGCGAAACCAAAAATGCTTTAGAACTAAGTGATTATGCCGAAAATGTAATTGCAGAACGATTACAAACTATACCTGGAGTAAGTAGTGTTCAAATTTGGGGACAAAAACGATACTCGATGAGAATTTGGATTGATCCTGTAAAACTGACTTCTTATGGAGTAACCGTTTCTGATGTTAGAAATGCATTAAATAGCCAAAACGTTGAACTACCTTCAGGAAAATTAACTGGTGCCAATACTGAATTAACCGTTAAAACTTTAGGAAATTTATCTACAGCCGAAGAATTTAATAATATCATCATAATTTCAGATAACGCAAGAGTGGTTCGCTTGAGCGATATTGGAAAAGCTGAATTAGGTCCAGAAAACTTAGAAACTCGACTAACTGGTTCGGGAAAACCTATGGTTGGATTGGCAGTAATTCCGCAACCTGGAACAAATTATTTAGATATAGCCAACGAGTTTTACAAAAAATATGATGTTTTAAAGAAAGAATTACCTCCCGATATTGAATTAAATATTGCTTTAGATAATACTATTTTTATCAAAAAATCAGTGGTAGAAGTTGCTGAAACACTTTTGATTTCAATCATTCTCGTAATTTTAATCATCTTCTTATTCTTTAGAGATTGGTCTATTGCATTCCGACCTTTAATTGATATTCCTGTTTCGCTGATTGCTACGTTCTTTATTATGTATTTATGTGGATTTTCAGTAAATGTTTTAACGCTATTAGCCATCGTACTAGCAACAGGATTAGTTGTTGACGATGGAATTGTTGTAACTGAAAACATATTCAAAAAAGTTGAAGAAGGCATGTCGCCCATTGAAGCTGCAATAAAAGGTTCTAATGAAATTTTCTTTGCTGTAATTTCGATTTCTATCACTTTAGCAGCGGTATTTTTACCTATCATATTTCTCGAAGGTTTCGTCGGACGATTGTTTAGGGAATTTGGTGTTGTTATTGGAGCTGCCGTATTGATTTCTGCCTTTGTATCGTTAACATTAACACCAATGTTAAATGCTTATTTGATGAAAGGTGGCGAACAAAAGAAAACCCGTTTTTATGAATTTACAGAACCTTATTTTGTAAGTTTAAACAAGGGTTATGCCGAAGCTTTAACCAATTTCATGAAGAAAAAATGGTTGAGTTTTCCAATTCTAATTGTTTGTATTGGACTAATTGCTTTGTTTTTTACAATAATTCCAAAAGAAACAGCGCCTTATGATGATAGAAGTTTAGTTGTAGTAAGTGTTACTGCTCCAGAAGGTTCTACCTATGAATATACTGATAGATTTATGCAAGAATTATCTGGATTGATAAATGATTCTATTCCTGAAAAGAAAATTGCACTAGTCATTACTGCGCCAGGATTTTTATCTTCATCAGTAAATACTGGTCGAATTCGTTTGGCACTTAAAGATCCAGAAGATAGAGAAGCTTCACAAAAGGAAATTGCTGAACGTTTCACCAAACTAACAAAAAAATATTCGGAAGCTAAAACAAATGTATCTGAGCAACCTACGATTTCTGTAAACAGAAGAGCTGGTTTACCAATTCAGTATATTATTCAAGCACCAAATTTTGAAAAATTGCGTGAAAAAATTCCACAGTTCATGGATTTGGCCAATCAGAATGAGACATTCTCAACCGTCGATGTGAATTTGAAATTTAATAAACCCGAAATCAATGTTACTATCGACAGAGAAAAAGCAGAAAGTTTGGGGATTTCTGTATTGGATGTAGCTCAAACATTGCAATTATCACTAAGCGGACAACGTTTTGGATACTTTATGAAAGATGGAAAACAATACCAAGTCATAGGACAATTTGAAGAAAAAGACCGGAACAAACCTTTAGATTTAACTTCAATGTTTGTAAAAAGTAAAAATGGAACTTTAATTCAAATGGATAATGTGGTACAAGTGGAAGAACAAAGTAATCCTCCACAATTATTTCACAACAATAGATACATGTCAGCTACTATATCGGCAGGTTTAGCTCCAGGAAAAAGTATGGGCGATGGAATAGATGCGATGAATGAAATTAAGGAAAAAGTCTTAGATGCATCATTTACAACTGATTTAGGCGGTGAATCAAGAGATTTTGTTGAAAGTAGTTCGAATACTTTATTTGCTTTTGGATTAGCATTATTATTAATTTACCTAATTCTTGCAGCACAATTTGAAAGTTTTATTGATCCATTCATTATCATTTTAACTGTTCCGATGGCGGTTGCTGGTGCACTATTCTCATTGTGGTTATTTGGTCAAACTTGGAATATTTTTAGTCAAATTGGAACCGTAATGTTAATTGGACTCGTCACGAAGAACGGAATTTTAATTGTTGAATTTGCAAATAAATTACGTGAAGACGGCAAACCAAAATTTGAAGCCATCATTGAAGCCTCAGAAGCGCGTTTGCGTCCAATTTTAATGACGAGTTTAGCTATTGCATTAGGAGCATTACCAATCGCAATGTCACTTGGTGCTGCTTCTACAAGTAGAATTGGTATGGGAGTCGTTATCGTTGGTGGAACCTTATTTTCGTTAATTCTAACACTTTTCGTAATTCCTGCGATATATTTAATGTGGTCAAGAGCCAAAAAACATCGCCCTGAATTTGATAATTTAGAAGCTCTTGAAAAATAAAATTTAAACCTATGAAAGTTCGCTTTATTTACATATCAATTCTGTTTTTATTTAGTTTTCAACTTCAAGCACAAGAGATTTTGAAATTGGAAGACGCTGTTAAAATTGCTTTAGAAAACAATTACGATATTAAGATTGCTAAAAACAATTTGAAAATTGATGAAACAAATTCCACTGCAGGAAACGCCGGTATGTTACCAACTATTAGTGCAAATGTGGTCAATAATAATAGCATTTTAAATACTACTCAAACCCAAGCAAGTGGCGAAGAACGCACTTTAGATAATGCAAGAAATTTGAATCTAACTTATGGTGTTGGATTAGATTGGACCATATTTGACGGAATGCGAATGTTTGCTCGAAGAGAACAACTAAAAGTATTACAAAAACAAGGCGAAGCTGAATTGAAATTAGCTATTCTAACAAAAGTTAGCGACGTGTACACCACTTATTTTGATTTGGTTCAACAACAACAACAAATCAAAGCTTTAGATACTGCAATTGTAATTTCAAATCAACGATTGACTACAGCTCAAAATCGCTATTCTATTGGAAAAGCAGCCAAATTAGAAGTTTTAAATGCTCAAGTCGATTTGAATACCGATGTGAGTACACGATTGAAACAAATAGAATTATATCAAAATTCAAAAATTAGATTGAATGAGATTTTAGCAAGAGACACCAAATCAGAATTTAAAGTAGAAGACGAAATTACAATCGATGCCTCACTAAAATATGACGAATTAAAATCACTTTCTGAAAAGCAAAATCCGCAATTACAAGCGCAAATCTTAGAAAAAAACAATGCCGAACTTCAATTAAAGCAAGTAAAAGCCGGAAGATATCCAACAGTTAAAATTAATTCTGGATATAATTTTACTCGATCTGAAGCTTCCTTAGGATTTGTTACGCAATCTTCTGGTCGTGGATTTGTTTATGGCATAAATGCTTCTGTTCCAATATTTGATGGGTTTAATCAAAATCGAAATGAAAAAGTTGCAAAGCTTCAAGTTCAAAATGTTGAAAATACTATTAGTCAGCAGAAATTAGCTTTAGAATCGCAACTTGGTATAGCTTATCAAAGCTACTTGACTAATTTAGAATTGACAAAAGTTGAAGAGAAAAATGTAGAAATAGCTAAACAAAATTTGGATATTACTTTAGCAAAATTCAAAATTGGAACCATTACACCAATTGAATACAGAACGGCTCAATTGAATTATGTGAATGCTTTAGTTCGTTATAGTAATGCTCAGTTTCAAACAAAACTTTATGAAATTTCATTAAAAGAATTATCAGGTTCACTTGGATTTTAATTGATAAAAGTATTACTCATTCAATTTAGTTTCCTCTAGATTTTGAGCTTCATCTTCGGTAAATAATCTATAATTTACTTTAAATGTTTTACCATATGGCGTTTCCAATGAAAAACCGCCTGCTCCTATTCCATCGGTTACATCTAAGGTAAAATGAGCGTGTTTCCAATATTCAAATAAATCTTTATCTAACCAAAATTCAAAACCTTTAAGAGTTCCAATACAAACATCTCCATATCTCAAATAAAATCCACCTTTTTCAAAACATTGTGGTTGTGTTCCTTCACAACATCCACCAGCTTGATAAAACATCAAATCTCCAAATTTTTCAGCTAAAAAATCTATTAAATCTAATGCTTTTTGAGTTGCATCTAATCGTTTTATTCTTTCCATATTATCATAAAATTGAAAGCCACGAGTCTCAAATATGCTGAATTCGTGGCTTTTTTATTAACAAACTATTCTACTAAAAGAAACCTAACTTGTTTTTGTTATAAGAAATCAACATATTCTTAGTTTGACGATAATGGTCTAACATCATTTTGTGATTTTCTCTACCAATTCCAGATTGTTTGTATCCACCAAATGGTGCGCCAGCTGGATATGCATGGTATTGATTTACCCAAACACGACCAGCATGAATCGCTCTAGGAACTTGATACAATTCGTGTGCATCACGTGTCCAAACACCAGCACCTAAACCGTACATAGTATCATTAGCAATTTCTAAGGCTTCTTCAGTAGTTTTGAAAGTTGTTACCGCTAAAACTGGCCCAAAAATTTCTTCTTGAAAAATTCTCATTTTGTTGTGCCCTTTAAACAAAGTTGGTTGAATGTAGTATCCACCTTCTAAATCGTTACCCAAATGATTTACACCACCACCACATAATAATTCAGCACCTTCTTCTTTACCTAAATTGATATATGAAAGGATTTTATCTTTCTGAATTTGTGAAGCTTGAGCACCCATCATCACTGTTGGATCTAGCGGATTTCCAACTTTAATATCTTTTACACGTTGTAATACTCTTTCAATGAATTTATCATATATATCTTCATGAATTAAAAGTCGTGATGGACAAGTACAAACTTCACCTTGATTAAATGCAAAAAGAACAGCACCTTCAACAGCTTTATCTAAAAAAGCATCGTCTTCATCCATAACAGATGGGAAGAAAATATTTGGAGATTTTCCTCCTAATTCAAGTGTTACTGGAATAATGTTTTCAGTGGCATATTGCATTACCATTCTACCTGTAGCGGTTGATCCTGTAAAGGCTGCTTTAGCAACTTTAGGGTTAGTTACTAAAGTTCTACCTAATTCAGCACCAAAACCATTTACAACATTAATAACACCTGCTGGAAGTAAATCTCCAATGATTTCCATCAAAACCATAATTGATATTGGCGTGCTTTCTGCTGGTTTAAGAACCACACAATTTCCTGCAGCCAAAGCTGGTGCAAGTTTCCAAACCGCCATCAAAATTGGGAAATTCCAAGGAATAATTTGCGCTATAACACCAAGTGGTTCATTAATAATAATTGAAACCGTATCTTTATCTAATTCTGTTATAGAGCCTTCTTCTGCGCGAATTACACTCGCAAAATATCTAAAATGATCTACTGCTAATGGAATATCGGCATTTATAGTTTCTCTAACAGCTTTCCCATTGTCAAGTGTTTCAACAATAGCAATGTGTTCTAAATTGGCTTCTATTCTATCTGCAATTTTATTTAAGATAATGCTTCTTTCTGTTGCAGAAGTTTCACTCCAAGATTTGAATGCATTTTGAGCTGCATCTACAGCCATTTCAATATCCATTTTGGCCGAATGTGCTGCTTTTGCCAATAATTTTCCATCAACAGGCGAAACAACTTCAAAGTACTGACCTGTAGAAGGCGCAGTCCATTTTCCGTTGATGTAATTATCATACTTTTCTTTTAATTGTGGTCTTTGAACTAAATTACTCATAAGTCTAATTTTTTGATTTATCCAAAAGTAATTTTATCCACAATCATTAAATAGCACAATTTGTTCAAATTATAGCACAAAATTGCACTATGCAAAATTTTTAGTGTAATAAATTAAACAATACTCAATAAATAGAAGCTATTTTTATCATACTAACAAAAATAAAACTGAATATTTGAAAAATTCTATGGAAACATATTCATACTAAAATTGTAGTTTTTAAGTTATTATGTTATGAAAAAGTTGGTTTACATACTAATTGCTTTAACAGTTTTATCTTCTTGCAAAAGCAAAAAAGTTATTAATGTTAAATCTTCAACTCCTAATAAAGAAGAAGTAAAAAACAATGAAAAACCTCTAGAGTTAAAATCTCGATTTGAAAAAATTAGCTTTAAAGAAGTAAATTCACAAAAAGTTACTCGTGCTTACAATCTTGGAAAACGTTTATTAGAAACTTGTAATACTTCAAGATTTAAAGTTTTCTCTAAAGAAGAAGCAACAGATAAAGTTATACAAAACGCTACAGTTGAAAAAATTTCAAAAACATGTCAAAAAATACTAATGAGAAATGGAAAATTTATTGATTTGAACCTAATTGACATAACTCAAGATAATGAAACAGAAGATTTACTATTTAGATATAAAATTGAGTATGAAAAGAAATATTTTGAACGTGAATTGTATGTAACAATAAACTCTGAAGGTAAGGTTTCTGAAATAAAAACTAAAGAACTTCCAAAAAAACCAATGTAATTTTTTTTTAAGACAAATTTAAAACCATTCAACATATTTTATCACTAAATTTGAACGAACCAAAAATCTGGTTGTAAAATATAAAGCTATGAACAAAAAAATTATACTATTTTCAATTGTGGCACTTGCTATAATAGTTGCTTGTAAATCGGGTAACGATATAAAAGCAAATATTTTAACTATCAATTTAGAGCCAAAAAGCAATAGTTCTGTAAGTGGTACAGCAACATTTTCTGAGAAAAATGGGATTGTGACTTTTGAAGCAAAAATGAGTGGTTTAAAACCCGGTGTTCATGCTATTCATATTCATGAAAAATCAGATTGTTCAGCTACAGATGCTTCTTCTGCTGGTGGACATTGGAATCCGACGTTCAAAAAACATGGAAAATGGGCTGATTCAGAACATCATAAAGGTGATATTGGAAATTTTACCGCTGACGAAAATGGCAATGGAACAATTTCATTAAAAACCGATGAATGGTGTATTGGTTGTGGTGATGCCAATAAAGATATTTTAAACAAAGGTTTGATTGTTCATGCAAATCCAGACGATTTCACTACCCAACCTACTGGAAATGCAGGTGGAAGAGTCGCTTGTTCAGGAATTATTAAATAATTTATTTTTGGATAGAAAAGACCTACATTATTTCAAAAATGCCCAAGAATGGCGCGAATGGTTACATGAAAACCATCATTGTTCTGATGGAATTTGCTTATTGTTTTACAAAGTTGGTAGTTCTGAAGAAAGTATGCGTTGGGAAGAAGCCGTTCAAGTTGCTATTTGCTATGGTTGGATTGATTCAACTGTAAAGAAAATTGATGACGAACGTAGAAAGCAAGTTTTTACACCTCGAAAAGACAAAAGTGTCTGGAGTAAAGTTAACAAAAATTATATCGAAAAACTTATCGCTGACAATTTGATGCACGAAAGTGGTTTGAGAAAAATTGAAATAGCTAAACAAAATGGTTCTTGGGAATCACTCGATGCTGTAGAAAACCTAGAAATTCCTCAAGATTTACAAATGGCTTTTGATAATAATAAACTTGCATTTGAAAACTATAAAAACTTCAGTTTTACTTATAGAAAAAGTTATTTATATTGGTTAAATCAAGCCAAACGTGAAGAAACTCGTAATACAAGAATTAATGAAATTATTCGTCTTTGTGAAGAAAACATAAAATCAAGACAATAAAATCTTAACATTTATACACTTGAACTTTCTTAAAAATACCTAGCTTTGCAGTTCTAAATAAAGCTATGATAAACCCATCTGCACATGGTTGGATTGATAAATATTTTGTAGAACAAAAAACATTGTTCGACACAACTATTGATGGTTTATTATTTTATAAAAAAATAAGAGCTACTGGATTTATTTATGGACATATAATTTCGATAAAATCAAATCCAAGTATAGAAATATCGCAATGGAAATCGGATGAAATTTCTAAAGTAGCTTTATTGACAACACTTCTTGATGTTTATGTCTTTACTTTTCAAAAAGAAAATACAGAAGATTTTATAAAAAAAACAGTTGCTTTTTACAAAGAAATGACGCCTAAAGGTTTTGTCCTTTTTGATAAAATAATGACTTCTAACCCAAGTTCTAAATTAGAAGGTTTGATAAATGAACGCGTTCAAACAAACAAAGATATCATCAGTAAAAACTTCTCTCATATTGTAACTAACGCCTTATTGTTTGTAGATGTTTTAGCATTTCGCCAATATTTACAAAAAGGAGAAATTCCTGAAAAATACTTGAAACGCATGGAAGAAACAATAATGAGTATTGTTTCATTGGCATTAAAAGTTAAAACTATTAAGTCGCAACATGATGATTTATTGATTAAATTATTTGAAGCGTCGGTACGATATACCAAATTTTCAAAAGTGAGTATTCAAAATTTAGAAGAACTGCCTTTAGATTATTTTACAGATGATTTAGAAAAATATTATCTATTAGATTTAGCAGGAATCACACTTTGGAATGATGGAAAAGTTGAGAATGATGAGGTTTATTTTCTACATAAACTTGCAGAAAACATGACAGTTTCTAACGATTTTGTGAATGAAAGTGTAATTTCAACCAATGAATTTATAACGTTTCACAAGAAAGAAATTCAGTATTTCAATTATTCCAATCCTGTAAAGCATTTTTACGACCAAACTACAACTGGAGTTCAAGTTTTGATTAAAAGAAATCAAAAACGATTGACTAAAGAAATCTCTGAGAGTAAAGAATTAATGAAACTTCTTGCCAAATCAACTCAAAAAGATTTGAGTACAGAAGAAAAAAAGAAAGTAAAAAAACAATTACTTGACATTTGCAAAAGCATTCCATCTTTAACTATTTTTTTACTTCCTGGTGGCGGATTGTTATTACCTATTTTGATAAAATTTATTCCTCAATTATTACCTTCCGCTTTTAATGAAAATTTGGATGATTAAGAACTTCTATAAGCAATTGGATGATTTTGTTTTTTATTTGGTCCTAAAAACAATCGTGCATAAATTCGTAAAACAGAAATTTCAACAAACAAAAAGCTAATTGCAATTATTGATGTTAATAAATATTCGTCTTTTTCAATGTGATTAAACATCAAATCAACACCTATAAATGTTGGTGAAAAGGGTAATCCTACAAATGCTAAACATGAAATTAAAAAGTAAAAACCATATTTTGGATGATCATGATTGTAACCATAAAAATCATTTAAATGTATGTTTTTCTCTGTTTCTTTTAACTTAAACAAACAATAAAATCCTGTTATTGCAGCAATTGACAAACCACTTACGTATAATAAAACTTCAAAATATTCGTATTCATCATTTAGAAAAGCAATTGATAATAAAATGTAAAATTGACTTGCAATAATCATAAACCAAACTGCAATTGCATCAATTCTTTTGGCAAATGATTTTAAAATCAACAACATACCAATAATTGCAAAAAAGAGATGCAACCAATTATCAATTTGTGCAGGAATCATTTCTTCATTTAAAAAAGCAAAAATTCCTAAAACATAAATAATTGATAATGAAATCAAAACCGTTTTATTACTTAAAAAATGGAGTTTATTTCCAACCCATTTAAATGGTGACCACAAATATTTGAATTGGAAAAAATCCATATTAAATTCTTTCAAACTCAATAAATATAGGGTATTTGTTAGTTTGTTAAGCAGCGAACTTTTCTTAATTCCGTATTGTTTTGGTTCATAACTAAAAAATTGATCGTGAACTAAATAACCCAAAACCGACGGTGAAACCAATAATTGATAAGTTCTTAAAAATGCATTTCCTGCAAAGTGAACTAATGCCAAAGTATGCCAACCCATTGCCAATTCGACAAACATAATTCCGATTTGAGCAATCGAACTATATGCTATTTGAGTTTTTACTGATGATTGAACTCTTGCTATTAATGTTGCAACAACTGCTGTTATTACTCCAATAAAAATTACTAGAATTTTTGCACTCAAAATACTTTCCCAATAAACATGTGTTCTCAACAATAAGAAAACGCCAATATGAGCCGATAGTGAACCATAAAAAATGGCACTTGATGTAGTTGGACCTTCCATAGCTCTTGGCAACCAAGAAGAAAATGGAAATTGTGCCGACTTGATTGAAGCTGCTAGTATTATCATCAAAATGATAAACAATACATAATAATCGTGTTCATCAATATGTGAAGCTACTAAATTAACATCTGTCAATTGAATAAAAATAATGTTTTCGTGCCACAAATGATGACTCATCCACAAAGCTAGAATCAAACAAACATCAGCAAATCTGTATAAAGAAATAGTTTTTAAACCGTTTTTTACAGGTAAATATCTATCTCTATAAAAGATGATTAGCAAGAAAGATGTAATTCCTAAAAATTCCCAACCAATAAATAATGTTTCGAAATTTCCTGAAAAAATGACTAAAGAATAGGCAAAGAAAAACAGTAATAAAGTGCTGAAAAATCGTTTAAAACCGCTATCTCTATGCAAATAAAATCGGCTAAAAATAGCAACTAAAAAAGTTATTAACGAACCTACAACTGCAAAAACTGCTGTGATTTTATCAAAAAACAAATCGATAAATATTTCGATATTTCCTTCTTTATAAAAAGTAAAATGTTTTATATCAAGAATTTCTGAACCATTTCCAATCCATGTAGAAACAAAGAAAAGCAAACCAAAAAACTGAATACCAACGGTAGAAATAGCGGTTGCAGCAATTGCATTTTCATTTTTATTTGAAAATAATAAACTAACGAGAAAACCAATTAAAGGTAATAGAATAAAAAATTGTAATAACTGTTCCATAGTTTATTCGTAAAAATAGATTGGTAAATTCTCTTGCGTCGCGTGACTTATATGGTTGGTTTCCATTTCTTTAGCATCTTCCAAAAGTGTATGAACATCTTTGAAAAAGTGAATTTGATTGGTCATTGGTTTATAAGAAACAAACTGACCTTCTTTGAAATAGAATAATTCATCCGTTTCAGGATTTATTACCGAAAGATGCACCCATTCATTGATAAACCATTCATACATTTCTGGAACGGATTGAATAACTTTCAAAACAACTTCTGGAAAATGTTCAACTATAATCATTAATCTAACTGGATCGTGAACTTCAATCATTTGCCAAGGCAATCCTGGTCGCAAATCGCCATCACTGCTATTGGCAACTCCAAAAAGTCCCATAACATTGTGTGGCAATTTTGTTCCTGCGCCCAATTTATAATTATCGACTCGAGAAAAATAATATTCTAAATTAATTCCGCCACAAACTGGTCCAAGAGGTTTCATAATTCCAGTTAGAAAAGTTCCATCTAAATCGGTTTTATAATCGTATGAATTCAAAAAAGCCCTTCTGTCTAGGAAAATTCCTTTGGTTAAAGTTCGTTTTCCAACTACACAAAGTGTATTAGTTCCATGACCTAATTCGGGACGAGGTTCAAACAAGGAAACCGAACGTTCTTTGATAGCTTTTCTAACTTTTTTAATATCACCTTTAGTATCAATTGAAGCAAAACGACGAGAACGTTCTTTGGCATTCAAATCTAAAGCGTCTTCAAATGTTTGAGCATTTTTTTTATGAAATTCAACGTTTTCTGGATGCAATGTTTCTACATCATAAAATTCAATTTCGTCAGCCGCAGTATCATGCAATGCTCCAATAAATTGCGTTGAAATTGGAATAGAAATCCCTTGATTTTTTAGAACCGAACGTACTTTTTCGTTATTTGCCATTAAAGCAAAAACCCTAGCGTTTACAGAACCTGGACGACCACTACAAGCACCACAATCGTGTGCTCCATGATGCGGATTATTGGCAGAACTACTTCCGTGGGCAACTACATAAACTATTGGTGCAAAGTTATCAGTCAATGCAATTCCGTTTAGTAAACTTGCTACACGAGTTGCCATTTCATCAACGGTAAATCCAATTT
>Ga0209572_1001461_pt1 | contig 16097 bp, 17 predicted proteins | sample EBPBio232012_DNA_FD_185867 | JGI IMG/M metagenome (GOLD analysis project Ga0209572, IMG submission 185867) | Wastewater treatment Type I Accumulibacter community from EBPR Bioreactor in Madison, WI, USA - Reactor 1_1/23/2012_ DNA (SPAdes)... | ecosystem: Engineered > Bioreactor > EBPR >...
TTTTGGGGTCTGGAAAGGTATGCTGCACCGTCATAGAGGCTGCTCTAGAAGGCTAAAAACTAAAATGCTACGGAGTTTATTTGCTGGAGAACAGGGGTAGGTACCAACCATTTTTTTGGATTAGGCCTAAAACACTCAAGCAGATTTTTGAGAAGATAGATCAAGACCCCTCGCAAGCGTTCTCTGCTAGCATGAGCGGCCTTGGCGCAGAATCGAGCGTCGATGAGTGGACAAGCCAGCGCTGCCAATAAATAGCTACAAACCACCAAAACAAGTTTTGGCGGGACTTTGACTTTTTTGTTAGAAAAATCAAAGTTCTATATAAGGCTACGACTTATTGCGGTGATCGTATGATTTTTGCGCCCGCTTTATTTCTTCTTCATGAATATTTACCCAGTCAGACAGAACGCCAGATAGCTTGAGTAGGTCGAGGCCAATGGATGTCAATTTATATTCTACTTGTGGTGGTACGGTCGGGTATATTCTACGGTCAACGATGCCACTACGCTCTAACTTGCGGAGTGTAGTGGTCGGTACCTTTTGTGTTGGCTGAGGTAAGGCTTTTTGCAGCTCTGTAAATCGGAGGGTATTACTACCTATTTATGTAAAGAATGGTCATGAAACCCTACTTTTGCTTTTGCCATACGCAGTCCATTCAATATCACTACTACCTCGGCAACCTCATGAACTGCAACAACTGCGGCCAGTCCCAGCACCCCAAACAGCGAAAGAGGCAGTAATGCAGTGATGATCGCAAGTGAGAAGCCAATGTTTTGTATCATGACACCTCTTGCGCGACCGGCGTGGTTTAGAGCTGTCGGTAGTGCGCGTAAATCTTGTCCCATAAGTGCAACGTCAGCAGTCTCTATGGCTACATCTGTACCCATTGCGCCCATAGCGATACCCACGCTTGCGGTAGCGAGTGCAGGAGCATCATTAACGCCGTCACCAACCATTGCGGTATTGTTCTTGCGCTCTAAATCAGCAATAATCTTAGCCTTGTCTTCTGGTCGTAGATCGGCACGAACGTCTGAAATACCAGCAGCATGAGCAATCGCTTCGCCAGTCACTTTGTTGTCACCAGTGAGCATTACAACCTGTTGGCCACTGTCTTTTAGCTGTTGGACGACAACACCAGCTTCTTTGCGTAATTCATCACGAACGGCGATTGCGCCTATAACAACATTATCTCGCTCAACAAGAACAGTCGTTGCCCCCTCTTGTTGCAGTTTAGTAACATCTTCTTCAAGTATGCCTGCGTCAATCCACCCTGGACGGCCAAGCCGTATTACCTTGCCTCCGACGACACCCGTGATACCTGCGCCTGTTACAGCGGCCACATCTTTAGCAGGCTTTGGGTTTGGAGATGCCACAAGTATAGCGCTAGCAAGTGGGTGTTCGCTACGAGCCTCAAGTGCTGATGCAAGCGCCAACACTTCTGCCTCTTTCGCTTTATTTGTAACAACCTTGATAACAGTAGGCTTGTTTTGCGTCAGCGTACCAGTCTTATCAAGTGCAACATTCTTAATCTTGCCAAGCGCCTCAAGTGCTGCACCACCTTTGATAATAACGCCAAACTTACTAGCTGCACCGATTGCTGATACTACAGTGATCGGCACGGCAATAGCTAACGCGCATGGAGATGCGGCAACTAGCACGACAAGCGCACGCTCAATCCACGTTCCAGGGTCACCAAGGAGCGAGCCGATAACGGCAATGAGCAGAGATACTACGATAATACCCGGCACAAGCGGTTGGGCAATTTTATCAGCGAGACGTTGTTGGCTGCCTTTTTGTGACTGTGCATCTTCAACAATGCGTACCACGCGAGCAAGTGAGTTATTAGCAGTCGTAGCCGTAGCACGTACTTCTAATACACCGTTGCCATTCACTGAACCTGCGAACACTTCCGCATTTTTTACTACTTCAACTGGCACTGACTCACCAGTAATCGCAGCCATATTTACTGCACTGTTGCCAGCTATCACAACGCCGTCAGTCGGTACTTTTGCCCCTGGCTTGACGATAAAGATATCGCCGCGTTTTACTTCTGACGCAGGTACTTCTATTTCATCTTTGCCTCGGCGGACAATGGCCGTTTCGGGCATCAATGAAAGCAGGGCTTTGAGGCTTTGCTGTGCCTTGGTTAGCGAAAACTCCTCTAATCCCTCTGAAATCGAGAATAGGATTGTCAGCATGGCAGCTTCCTCGAACTTGCCGAGGGCTATCGCACCAAAGGTAGCGATAGTCATGAGTGTGCCAACACCGATTTTGAGCTTTCGGAGTCGCTTAATACTGGCTGGTATGAATGTCCAGCCGGCAATTGCTGTTGCGAGCAATGCCAAGCCTGTCCCTACATGCTCTATGCCAACACGTTCAATAACAAAGGCGGCTACCCATAAAACAAGCGCTACTGCCGCTAATTGCAATTCTCGAACCTGCCAGAACTTTATAAGACCCGTTTCAGGTTCTTTTTCTGAGTGTTCGTCGTGATCGCAACAATCAGCACTCACGCCCGTCTCCAAAAACCGGACAGTGAGCTACTGCTTGGTTTGTTTGCTCTAATATTACTTCTGCATCACCTAGTAAGTGAGTGAGGTTTGGTGAGGTAAGGCTATAAAAAATTTGCCTGCCTTCTGGCCTACCCTCAACCAAGCCACAATCTTTCAGGCAAGCAATATGTGCCGAAACTGTAGACTGAGCTAAGTCAAGTTGTTCCACCAAGTCGGCTACTCGTGCCTCTCCTTTGGACAGGGTATGGACTATAGCCAGCCTGGTGCTATCTGATAGGCTGTGCAGCAAAGCTGCCAGTGTATTGAGTTGTACGTGTTCTTGGGTTTGTATCGTCATATACCGATGATATCATGAATAAGCGATTATAGTCACATTTAATATTTGAGTTTTACCATATTGCTCCTAGCCTGCCGTCCCTGGCTCTGTGAAGATAATTGACACCCATAGCGCAATAGTAATAATGATAAGCACCAGCATAATAATCTGAAAAACAGATAGCTTTATTTTCTTCATATTCTAATGTTGTCCTCTCGCATGTCGTAAATCTTTGATAGATTTTACCTCTTGGCTGTAGTGAGCCTTATCAGTTGCTAAATAATCTTTCATCTCTCCATATTGGATGTTGTCACCCGTGGTGTTAATATGCTCCAAAACACCCTCATGGAGCTTTAAGATGAGGCGAAGAAACTCTTTTTCCTTTTCTGCTGCGGACATGGCAGTCATCTTGTCCAGTTCGACAACTCTTGGCATGCCTGGGTTTGTCGGGTAACCGTCGTGATCGTCACTTCGAGGAAAGTCAGACAGGCTTAAATAGGTTTCGTTCCATTCCCTTAGCCATGTTGCATATTGGTCGGCTGCTTTGCCGTGCGCGGCTATTACTTCGCCTGCTAAGTCCTGTACCTCTTTGTCGCTTCCGCCGTGTTGCACTATATTAGCAAGATCGACAGCCTGTTGATTGTAGATGATCATTTGCTTGGCAAAGTTGATCTCAAAGTAGCTATGTTTTGTCGGGTCTGGTGGTGGAGTTTCATTCTCAATCTTGGCGGCCTCATTTGCCTGCGGCGAGGGGCTGGAGGGCTTGCCGCCCAACATGAACCATGCGCCAGCAAGTAGGCCAATTACAATTACCCCACCTACGACACCGATACTAATTTTGCGTATCGCCACTACCAGCCTCGTTTAGTGCATCATCAATGAGCTTAGAAAGTGCCTCGACGCTGTTGTCTACTCGCTCAATCCGCTTGCCGTTCAAGACAAAGGTTGGTGTGCCGTTGCCACCGAGTTCTTGTACGGCTTTCAGGTCTGCGGCGATGATAGCTTTGACCTCATCACTTGTTCTATCGGTTTCTAGTTTTGACATATCAAGACCAATATCTTCAGCGTACCCGTTGAAAATAGAGGTCGGGTCGGTTGCTACCTCCCATTGCTTTTGCCCCTCAAAAATCAGGTCGTGCATTTCCCAGAACTTACCTTGCTTGGCCGCACCCTCGGCGTAACTCGCCGCTATACGCGCAAACTTGTGAGAGTTCGATATCGGGAAGTGTCGAACTTGAAACTTGACCGTATCTTTGTATTTTTCTTTCACCTCTTTCACTGTTGGGTAATAGGCGTAACAGGCTTCACATTGGAAGTCCACAAATTCAGTGAGCGTTACCTTGGAATCCACATTGCCATAGATGTTATTTGAGCCGTCGCTTTGTGGTAGACTTGCTTGGTTTGCTTTGTTGAGCATAACCAATCCGCCAAATATGACTACGACAACAGCGCTAAAAATAATCCAGCCGGTTTTATTCATAATAAAGTAATCCTTTCTAGTTTATTGTGCTAAGAAAAGATACTCGGCTCAGAAGCGCATAACGGAGGTTGTTAAATAGAGCCTATTATTAAAGATACGGTTACGATCGCGGCCTGGTCTGGCAACGTACAAAACAGCTAGAGAGCCGACGATAACTACCCATGTTGATGGTGGTGGGATTGGCTCTCGTTCGAGCTTTCTGACTGTCTTTTGATGAAAAGGTAGCTCGGCTTGTGCGTGTGGCTGGCACGAGCTGGTGCATGATGCGGCCGTAGAGCCATAGGGCGAGGTGTGATGCGATGGCATTAGCGCACCGAATGTACAGATAAGCGTTGTTAGCACGGCAAGAATGAATAGACAGCTACGTGCTGATAGCTTGCTCAATCGAGGGTTTAAGCGCATGCTACCCAAGATTAGTACATACCCACTCTCATATCGGTCATAATAGGATCTATTATACCACTAAAGGAGGCTGACCCAATAGTCCGCCCAACGCTGGAATAGTAAGACAAAAATGATGACATAGGTTATGGCGATAAGTTCTGCTTTGTGACTCAGGAGCTTATTGAGTCTTACTCCGAGGTTGATATGCCTTTTCTCGATACAATAAGCCGTCGTCAGCCACAGCATAGCAAATGTTACCAGCCAAACAAGCATGCAGTACAAGCAGAGCTTACCAATATCAAACACTCCTTGATAAAACAGCCACGAGGCAAAACCTGTGCCAAACACCACGCCAGCTAGCAGTGTTCGCCACCATACCCGTGTGAGCTTGATAGCACCCGCCGCAACCGTCATCGCCGCTGCAAAAACAGCCGTATAAGCAAATATACCGATAAACGAATTGGGTAACCCGAACGCACTGGCTTGCGGGCTGGCAATGACTGGCGAGCAAGCAACGACAGGACTAAGGCTACAACTTGCGACGTGGTTTGGCTCGGTCAACAGCTCAATCTTTTCAATAGATAGAATAAAAGAAGCACTAATACCAATCGCTGCAAGCGTTGCTAGCCAGCGAGCAAGGCGTATATCTGGCTTAGGTTTTTTGCGACTATAGTACTGTGCTGCGATCGTGAGGGCGACAAGTACGCCAGCAGCCAAGTAAATGTAGCCTACTTGACTACGTAGTAGAAACACAGCAGCCAGCAAATAGATAACAGGCAGCACCCAAAAGTATCGCGTGAGTGAGGTTTGTACAAAGTTCATCTCTTATGCCCTATGATAGCACAGAAGTATTAGGGCTTTCAAAAAGTAAGGCAAGCAGTTAGTGTGCCTGTACTGGTTTGCCTCAAACTAAAAAGAAGACTCCTGTTTCCTCGCAAAGCGTGAAACACGAATCTTCTTACCCCGATTATATAGGAAGTTGATTATTTATTAACCCCTTACTTCACGTACTGTTCAATTATACGGGTTGAGCAAACGTATCAAGGTCGTTCGTTCTCTGGTAAACGTCAGGAGCGCTCCACCTTGACACCTTTGCCATGCGACCCCGTCAGATAACTCCGTTACGTAAAGTAAAGGAGAAAGACATGACTAGCGTAGCTGAAGCAACACAAACTGTAGCCACCGAGTATAACGGGTGGAGCAATCGAGAAACGTGGGTGGTAAACCTGTGGCTCTCAGGTGAACCGTCTAGTTATAGCGTACTGATGGAAGCTGTGAGTATGCAATGTCCGGCAGTCGACAAAGCTGACTGGCTTAAAGAACGGTTAGAGTGGCAGCTAAACGATGAGATCGAGGAGGCGTGTATGTGGCGCGACTTGCTACAACACGCCTTTCGACAAGTTGACTGGTTAGAGATTATCAAAGCTAATCTCAACTAGCTAACGACGTCCTGAGCATGACGCTAAACTGCTCCTATCGTCATGCTGTACGGAACTAAGTGGCAGCATGTAAGAGGCTTCCTCCCTCTGTCTCTTCATTATACGGGTGAACGAACCGCATCAAGGTCGTTCGTCCCATTGGTAAACGTCAAGGGGCGCTCCACCTTGACCCAGTTCGTTGCAGCCCGTCGCCCTCTGACAGAGAGGCAGAAAGCCCTCTCGATAAAGCAAGGAGGGTCTTATGGACACCGACACGATACCAAACGAAACATCAGCAAAGATCGCTGCGCTCAATGACGCGCATCGTCGTAGCAATCCAGTGCGTTACATGATTACACGCGGCGTATCTGCAAAGATGGACTTGCAAAGAGTCATCAGTATGGTACGGAGTTACGATGTCTTTAACGAAGACAATGACCCATACGGAGAGCATGATTTTGGACAAATCAAGCTCGACGGCGAGACACTGTTTTGGAAAATAGACTACTACGACCAGCAGTTATCCGGTTGGTGCGATCCGCTCAGTCCGGATTGTCACCGAGTCTTAACGGTGATGTTAGCCGAGGAATACTAGCCTCGGCTTTTTTAGTCCTGGGCGTGACTTAAAACCGCCCGACAAAGTTTAATCCCAAAGGAGCAAAGACATGTATATCACAATAAGCGAAGCAGCACGTCAGAAAATTGAGGACAGTCGAGAAAGCTGGGCAGCGGTAGCCAAGAAGTTCGGCTGGTACTTTGAACCATTCTATATTCAAGTATGGATAGACGAGTTCGGTGAAGTTGTTGATACCGTTGGCCATAGAGGTATGGGCGACTCAAGCGGCGATATTCTCATATCTGATGAGCTTGATGATGGCGTAGAATAGCCATCGTATCAGTCCTGAGCAAGACGATAAAAGGCTCTACAAGTCAGATAATGATAGGAGTTCGTCGGCGTCATCAATACTTGTCCAAATAGTATCACTTGCGGCTGCACCTTTGAGGGCACTCATAGTAGTTGTATATATAGTCAAGTCGTCGTCTATGTCGGCACGGTTGATCGCAGCACTGGCTGCACGTCTCGCGCGAGTTTCAGTTGCACCTTTTTCGGCCACAAGGAGTAAGCCAGGTAATTCGCTATTCGTAGTCTCCCAGCCACCCTCGTCGAAGAACTCGGCATAGCTGGTAATCCGGCGATCAAGTATGTTACGCGGCAGACTATCAGGAATGACATCTAAGAAGAAGCGCTTTGGGGTATCGCCAAGTTTGAGCGACAGAAAGGCATCGGGTGGGCTATCAGGAAAGTAGCTAAAGCGGCTCATATCGCGGCGGAGGTATACTTTCAAATCTGGGTACTGATGCTTGAGGGAGTTCGTGAGACTATAGACATCTAAGGTGTGAGAAACAAATGCTTGGCTCAGGACTTTATCACGATAGCTGGCCTTTATGGTGGCTTCGGTAATGTGGTCATGACCATCAAGCGCTTGGAGCGATTTTAGGCCTTTCGGCGTCAGGTAATAGGCTGCTGGCACGCCAAGTAGCTTGAGTCGCTTTTCCTGTCTCATAGCTACTAATCCATGCTTAATAAGGACGTTTAATTTCTCATACAAACTAGACCCTGCTTTAATACCTAGACTATCTGCTACTAACTGACGACTGCCAAACCTGTACTTATACAGGACTTCTAGTATGTCTATTTGACCTTGTTTTAATGCTGATCGTTTATCTGCCATGCTACTATCTCGTGTTCACTGTCTCTGCTTCTTCTTTTCTATATATGTATATATAAGAAAGAGAGAAAAAATACAAGTAATAACAGATGTAAATAAGGGTATAAATACCGCATACCGATATTCGGCATATTATGGCAATAAAATAGGCGTAAAGTGTTGATAAATTGTAGTACAAATAGTACAATTAAATTAGAGTTACATAAATGCAACCGGCTCGTTAACAATTCAGCTAGACACCTATAACGGAGATGGTTAAGCTTCGAGCGATGTCGTGTTTGTAGTACAATATACATTGATGACATCAAGCCGAATCCAGCTACAAATTGACACTTCAAAGGAAGTTCGCAACCGCGCAAAAGCGGTCGCTTATGGCCAGGGTATTAGCTTGACAGAGCTTGTCTTAAAAGCCCTTGCCCAAGTTGGCGATACAGAGCTAAAGACTTTGATTGAAAAAGACCTAGAGGAACGAGCGCAACGCGGTCGCCCTCAAAATGACGCCTAGCTGAGTTGTTACAGAGCCACGACATGGAGGGTATATGTCGAGGCCAAAGGGTAGTAAAAATCAGCAAGCAATCGCAACTCCCGACACGGTGCAATTCACTGTCGAGGAACGTATTAAGTTTATTGCTGATTTGATTGCCGACCGTATTGCCGAAGATGAGGCCGACGGCTTCCCTCTGCTCAAAAAAATACAGGAGGTAGACAATGCTTCAAGGCAGCAAACAGCGTAACGCTGTACTGGCGGTTCGTGTATCGACTGTTGGGCAAGGCATTGATGGCGACTCGCCAGAAGCTCAGATCGAGCAAGGCAAGCGCTATGCTCCTGCGCACGGCATCAATATTACCAAAATCCTGACATATCTTGAGTCGGCCGCTGGTGATAATCAGCCGATGCAGCATGTGATTGATTATGCTATCGACCCAAAAAACGATATTGACGTTATCCTTGTCAAATCAATCGACCGCTTCACCCGTGCCGGTGCAATGGTGTACGAGCAGCTCAAGAAACAACTTGAACCCCGTGGCGTCCATCTTGAAGACATGTATGGCGTGATTAGTAATGCAAAGATCAACACGCTAGAACACCTCGGCATGGAGTATAAGTGGAGCGTTACCACGCCTTCACGCAAGACAGAGCTGCTTGAAGCTGAACGTGCCAAAGACGAAGTGCGCGATATTCTAACACGCATGATTGGCTCGGAAATCCGCTACACACAGATTGGCTACTGGTCGCGTGCAGCACTGTATGGCTATGAAACCAGCAAGCTTGAAACCGTGAACGGTAAAAGAGCTATTCTTGTGCCGCAAACCGACCAAGCGCCTATTATTCGCAAGATGTACGATATGCGAGCCTCTGGCGTCTACAGTGACGACCAGATAGCCAATGAAATGAACCGCCTTGGCTTTCAAACTCCTATCAAGGTAATTCGTGACAAGCTAGACCGAACTAAGATCGTGAGGCGCTCCGGCGGTAAGAAAATGACCGGCAAGCTGCTGCGTGTCTATGTCGCAAAGACTATCTACGCAGGCGTGAATACAGAGAAATGGACTGGCGATAAGCCGGTGTTATGTAAGTTTGATGGCCTAGTGTCTATCGAACTATGGAATAAAGCCAATCGCGGCAAGATTAGTATTGCGCTCAATCCTGACAATCCAGACCACCCGAATGTCACCCGTGCGCCAAAGCAAGAGAAATTTGCAAAGAAGAACGTATATAACGAGGAGTTCCCATATCGCAAAGTAGTGCTATGTCCTGAGTGTAGCAACCCGTTGCTCGGGAGTGCTTCTCGCGGTAAATCAGGCAAATACTACCCTGCATATCACTGTAGTCACCACGGTCACTATTTCCGCGTTCCTAAAGGCGAGTTCGATGACAAGATAAATCAGTTCATAGAGCGTGTTATCGTCGATCCTGCGCGTTTTGATGAGGTTCTAAAGGCCGTACAGACCGTGTGGGAGCAGCGCCAAGTGCGCGTGCAAGACGAGGGCGAATTACGCGATAAGAAGCGCGAGGAGCTTGAGGCTCAGATGCGCGTTATCGTTGACAAAATGAGGCTTGTTTCATCACCGACGGCAATTAAATACATGGAGGAGGACTTAACCAAAATAGAGCAGCAAATTAACGATTTAGACGCTCGTAAAGGCGAGCTAGAAACGCAAGGAGGCGTCGATATGCCAACAATCTTGAAATATATTGAATACTTTGTGGAACACCTCAAAGAATTGCTCATTGACCACTGTAATCCGATACTTCGAGCACGTTATTTTGGGGTATTATTCGACAAAATGCCAAGCTATGCAGAAATAGACTGTGGAACACCAGAAAATGAAAAAGTTCCAGAGGTCAACGAGCTTTTCAAGCTTGTATTGTCTGGAACGTCTTCATTGGTGCAGTTTTACGAAACCGCTCGAACCCATTTTAGCACGAAGTGTTAAAGCTCAGCCCTGCCGCCTGCGCGGGCAAGCCCGCGCTCGCCCCACCAGAAAACCGCCCCTTGATTCATTTTTTGAGATTCCCCCCGCCGTATTTTTCTTTTTTAGTTGAAAGGGTCGGATTTCTGGTGGTTCGACTACCATAAATGGTAGAGGCGGCAGGGCTTCGCTCTGGCGGCAAAGCCGCCGCGCTACGCGCCCACCTTGACAACGCCTTTTTGAATTGCGTAAGCCTCTAGCTTCGTCATCAGCTCTTTGTCAATCATGTTCAAGTTCGCAAGCCACCCTTGCAGACTCACCTCACTTATACGCTTGTTAGCCACGTCCGAAAACAATTGCTTTTTCTTTTGGCGAGTCAGGGCGACGCCTTTATTGACAATCAATCCGCAAATTACTTGAGGTCGGTGCGAGTGCATGACCTTTATCTTGGCTTTCTTTACCAAAAGTCTCGCCCGCGACAATTCCAGTATCACTGTATTGATGATTTCTGCGCTATTCATCTGCTGCGCCGACAATGCAATATCATCAACATATATTGTCATATCGACCTGCAATCGTCTTAGCTTTCGATTGATTGTGAGCAAAGTATCGTTCAGGTACAAATTTGTAAGATAGCTACTGGTCGCAAAACCTTGCGGCACGCGACGTTTGTAGCAAAGTTTAGCTGCAAGCCGCGACGCGAGACCGTCAGGCAGGCCGAGTTTTTTAACAAGTGCATTTTGCACTTCCTGTTGAGTGATAGAGCCAAAGCAATTATGTATGTCGATTGCGATGACCGTCTTTTTGTTAGTGTGTGGACGAGCAAAAGACACATAACTGCGCTTCTTAACGCCGCCATGAATAAAAGTCGGCCAATCCTTGCGCCGTTGATACAATGCCCGCTTCACTTGCTTGAGCCACTTATTGAGCGATTTATTAGGCTTGACTATAGGGCGCGACGCACCGTCGGGCTTTGGCTCAAACGTACAAAACGCCCCTGCGTCGGAGGGATATTCCTCAAGTAACTTTTCGAGCGTCTCTGTTTTCCCCATATTCTCCTTTATACGCCTACCTCTCGGATAGAGATATAGAGGAGACCAAAGTACTTTTCGATGAGCCTTGCTACTGTATCAAACAGTCGCTTGAAGCTACCGCCCAAACTGATGCTCGTTGAAGAGTATTCAGTGTGAGACTTTGGAGTCGTACGTTTGTATTTAGTACGTCGTAGTTTCATCACGTTTCCTTTCTCCACGCTTAAATGCGGGGTCTCGCAAGCCACACTATCCAGAAAAAGGTCATACAACGTACTTTGGCCTCTAGAAACGATGTCGGGCAGAGCTTGAGTCTCGCCCTGTCAAGGTCTCGCACCAGCGAAGCTGGTAGTCAAACAGCCACACAATAAAGTGAAAAGAACACATTAAAGGGGGACTATTTATGGTATAGTTACCATGTCATAATGCTTCTACGAGCAGGAGTGCTGAAAACGTACTGATTGCCTAAGCAATCCCGTTGCTATTATACCATGTAAACAGATACGACCTGCTATAATCATGACATGGACAATAAAACTTTGACTGCCCTTACTGGCGTGCGCGTTGGACACTCAACACATCTGGACAAACTCACGGGTTGTACAGTGATTCTTTTTGATGAGCCATACCAAGTAGCATACAAAGCCTACGGCGGAGCCGTTGGCGCATATGGTACAGAAGCCAACAAAGCGGACAAAACAAACTACGGCGAAAACGGTATTTTTATTGCTGGCGGTAGCAATACAGGACTAATGTCGGCAAGTGAAATTATGGAGTGTCTGCGCCGCGACCAGAAAGGCTCGCGCTCTGGCAAGGACAAACAGATTTTTAACCCGTCCGTTACTGGCGCGATTGTGTATGACCAAGGTATGCAGGTTGCGCCGTACAACCCTGCGTATGGACGCGAGGCATATGAAAACGCCAGTAACGAACCAGTAGCAAGCGGTAATGTCGGAGCTGGCACAGGCACATCTGTCGGCAAATTTCGCTGGGTAGAGGGCGGCACTAAAACTGGGGCTATGAAAGCGGGCGTTGGCTCGGCTCGCGTAGATTTAGGCAACGGCATCATTGTTGTTGCACTGTCGGTTGTGAACGCTATCGGTAACATCATTGCGCCTAACGGCGAAATTATTGCTGGTAACAGAGATGAAAACACCAAGTTTAAGCCGTACGAGGATTTGATAGACTTTGTAACGCAAGATAGAAACAACACAACAATATCCGTCGTCGGCATAAATGTAGATTTAGGCAGTAAGCTGCATTTAGAAAAAGTTGCACATCTCGCCTCGCACGGACAAGTCCGCGCCATAAACCCTGTGCATACTTCGTCTGACGGCGACACTGTTTTTGTATTTAGCACTGGCGAACTGAAAAACCCGTTTAACAATATGCTTCAATACTTCCAGGAAACGGACGACAGTTTATACACCCAAGTTGATATTATCGGACACGCCGCCGCGCGGGCAGTGCAAGACAGTATCTATGACGCGGTACATAGTGCTGAAACGATACAATTTGAGCAAGCATACAAGGGCGTGATACCGTCCGCGAAAGATTTTCAATGAGCCTGATTTACATAACTGGCGTATCTGGCTCTGGTAAATCAACGGTTTTGCAGAAGCTGGAAAAGCAGGGCTTCGAAGTACACGGTGTAGACGAAGAAGGTTATGCCGACTGGATTGACCGAGAAACCGGCGCAATCGCTCCCTTTCCACACGATGACCCAAACCTAGATATTCACGACTGGTATAAGAAACATCGTTGGGTGTTGAGCGAAAAACGTATTGGCGAACTAAAAAAGCAAGCGGACGAAAAAGACAAGATCGTTTTCTTATCTGGCGTAGCAGAGGGCGAGGACAAAGTTTGGCACTTCTTTGACAAGGTCATTGCTCTATCAGTAGACGAAGCCACTATGAGAAGCCGAATTGAAAGCCGCGAGGATAACCATTTTGGCAAAACTCCCGAAGAAATGGCTGACATATTGAAGTGGTTGGAAAATTACGATGAAACATATGGCAAGTTTGGCGCAGCCGTCATAGACGCAACGAAACCAATTGACCAAGTCGTAGACAAGATACTTGAAACCGTAAAATAGTCTCTGCTGTCGCCAAAGCGACACGCCGCCACCAGAAATCCGACCCTTTCAACTAAAAAAGAAAAATACGGCGGGGGGAATCTCAAAAAATGAATCAAGGGGCGGTTTTCTGGTGGGGCGAGCGCGGGCTTGCCCGCGCAGGCGGCAGGGCTGAGCTTTAACACTTCGTGCTAAAATGGGTTCGAGCGGTTTCGTAAAACTGCACCAAATAGCGATTTTTCGGGGAAACGGAGCGCACTTGCGCTCTTTTTTCATTGGTTGCGCGGAGCGCGAACCAAAGGTTTTTCTGGGGGGAATGAGATTTGGAGCGCAGCTAAAGCTGCGCACTCTTTTGTTTTTGGTCGGCATAGCCGACACGCTCCACGCCTGTGCTATTATGGAAGTGGACACAATCTAATTGGAAGAGCTATTTTTGTAGGCTTATATAGCCGTCCCGTACAGTTTGGTTCTTCCAGATTGTGTCCAGCGGGGCGGCTATTTAAGTTCTAGGGGGTGTGAATATGCAACAGCTAACGCAGCGGCTCATATATTTTCTATATGTCCGCAAAAGTACCGACGTCGAGGACAAACAAGTATTGTCTATCGCGGCGCAGATAGTCGAACTCAAAGAGTTTGCTCGACGCATGGAAATACATATCGCGGGCGTCATCATCGAGAAACAAACCGCCAAGAAGCCAGGACGCCCGAAGTTTAACAAAATGCTTCAGCGCATAGAAAATGGCGAGGCAAATGGCATTTTGGCATGGTTGCCCGACAGATTGTCGCGCAACAGTATAGATAGCGGACGGATTATCTATATGCTCGACGAGAATATCATTTGTGATTTGAAATTTCCGCACTTTTGGTTTGAAAACACCCCGCAAGGTAAATATATGCTTGCCAACGAGTTCAACTCGTCCAAGCAATATGTCGATAATTTGTCGGTCAATACCAAACGTGGCTTGCGCCAAAAGGTGCGCGAGGGACATTGTCCGCGCCTTGCGCCTGTCGGCTATCTCAACGACATCAAGACTAAGACGATTATTATCGACAAGAAATATGCACCGATTGTGATCAAAGCGTTTGAACTGTACGCCACAGGCACAAAAACGCTCGACGACATCGCCGCCTTTTTGTATGCCAACGGCATAAAGACGCGCGGACGGCGCAAGACCAAAAAAGACCCGAAGTCGGCGGGCGGCAAGCAATGGCACGCGACGCGCGTGAAGTGTATGCTGTCTGACGTGTTTTATTACGGACATTTCAAATACGCTGGCGAAGTGCATGAGGGCAAGCACAAAGGCATAATTGATGAGAAATTGTTTGACCAAGTGCAGCGCGTGCTTGCTGGACGCGGACGCGCCCAAAGGCAAGCCACCGCGCCCCAACCGCTCAATATGCTGGTGCAATGCGGACATTGCGACTGTTTTGTAACTGGTGCGCATAAGATTAAGCGACAGAAAAACGACAATGTGCATGAATATACTTACTATCGTTGCACGCACAAGAAAAAGGCTGTTGTGTGCAAAGAAAAAGAAGTCCGCGAGTTTGTTTTAGCTGGACAGTTAGTCCCGATTTTGCAATCTTTTGCTTTGCCAAAAGATTGGTGCGACTATATGGCGTCAAGACTAGAGCAAGACAGGGCGACGCTTGAGAACGAGAGCAAAGCCATTATTGACACCTTTCGTGATGAACTGGACGCCATAAACGCGAAACTCAAGCGACTTTTTGATGTGTATTTAGAGGGCGATATTGACCGAGATGATTACAAAGACCGCCAAGCGGAACTCATGAGCGAGAAAAAGTCGCTTGAGAGCAAAATCGAGCGCGTTTTAGCAAACGCGGGCTATTGGATTGAACCTATGCAACGATGGCTAGAAACTGCTGTTTCTATCTGTTCGATAGACGAAAAGTCCGAACATAGCGAGATTGCGCGGGCTTTTCACCAAATCGAAGGATTGAACCTAAAAATGAAAAACAAAAAAGTCGTCGCGGAGCGCGACGCCAAATCTCATTCCCCCCAGAAAAACCTTTGGTTCGCGCTCCGCGCAACCAATGAAAAAAGAGCGCAAGTGCGCTCCGTTTCCCCGAAAAATCGCTATTTGGTGCACTGAAGAGGACTTGAACCTCCACGATCGCAATGATCACTAGCCCCTCAAGCTAGCGCGTCTACCAATTCCGCCACCAGTGCATACGATATAAGTAAACTCTGGTGATTATAGCGAAAAAAGGCTGTTTTGTAAACCCGCTAGAGCCTAGTCGTCCCTCTTAGAGACAAGCAGCAACACACCAGAAATCACGTTAACGAAGATAAGCGTGCATACAGCAAACACAGTAGTGTTCTTTTTGGTACCTTTATAAATACCGTAAGAGATAACCGTCATAGGAATCATCCATGCAAGCGGGATAAGTAGCCAACCCACTCCAATAGTAGAAACAAGATTAAGAATAAACGCAACAAGGCGCAGTGTTGTATCGTTGTGGTCCGCAGGCGCACTTACTGATGGTGGGGTTGGTACTGGCGCAGTTGTTTCGGCCATAAAATTCTCCTTACATTACTATAGTTTACTTTATTTTATCACAGCAAAGATTCAACAAGTACGCCAATAGGTTCATTAAACTAAAACGGAACACCCGTATACTTAGAGATGTAAAGCAACTAAGTAAAGAAAGATGTTCCGTATGTCTACACTACCAAATATACCCAGCAACATAAAGTGCTGGCGGCTCCTTAAC
>Ga0209572_1001464_pt1 | contig 16082 bp, 11 predicted proteins | sample EBPBio232012_DNA_FD_185867 | JGI IMG/M metagenome (GOLD analysis project Ga0209572, IMG submission 185867) | Wastewater treatment Type I Accumulibacter community from EBPR Bioreactor in Madison, WI, USA - Reactor 1_1/23/2012_ DNA (SPAdes)... | ecosystem: Engineered > Bioreactor > EBPR >...
GATGATATACCGGCAGACACTGGTGATGCATAATGGCAGTTTGATACAAACCAATTTTACACGCAACCGGGGCTCACCCACAATGCATATTTCAAGATGAGAAAGCTGCACATATTCAAATTAAAATTCCTGATGATGGCTTTGGCACTCTTGCTGAAGCTTGCCACTGCATTGATATTATCTATGATTTTAACCCAAAAAAGTAATCCCGACTAAACCCGAAAAACATAATTTTTTATATTAATCCCCCTACGAAAACCGGTATCGCTGAACAACGAATACTCAAAAGCACGGATGTGTCTGCCTTAATTATAAAGGTGGTAGATGTGCTTTTGTTTATTCGTCTTAATGTTATAGCCAGTGGTTCTTGTCGTGCGTCCTTGTAAACCATTGCTAATGTTGAGTTTTTGTGTCATTGTCGTGTTGGATTGTGCGTTGCATTTTTTTTATTTTTTTGAAGGGCCGTGAAATTTTTTAAAAACAATTTTTCTTGCGTTGGCTTTGCAAGCTCTTTGACAAAGCTTTGGTCGTGGCGTTGGCTTGTGGGGCTTTGGCAATGTGCTTGCAAAATGCGTTGGCTATACTTTCTTTCTTTTCTTGGCTTTTCCTTTATACTCCTTATATAAAAATCTTTGATTATTTTTTGCACTTAATGTGTTGACTAAAATAGTAAAATGTCTTGAAAGTTGTTTGCGAATTGCAGGAGAATTCATTCCTTCCTTTTCTTCATCTTTCGAGTTTTTGTAGAATTCTTTAGAAGCATTGTAAGCATAAGTTAAAAAGTTTCTGTTGCCCAAATGTGAGTATCTCTCAAAAATTTGCTTCTTCCAAATCTTGTTGTCTTTTCCATTATCGCTGTAAGCCATAACCACAGTTTTGATAATTCTTCCTTTCATTTTACGAAAGTATCTTGATAAACTGCTTGAACGGATATAAATATTCTGTCCATTGAATTCAAATCCTAAATATTGAAGTGGTTTGTAATACAATGATTCATTGTTTGCATTTGTAGTCTGCAAGCTCGCTTTTGATTCCTTTTTCTTATTGAATGCTCTGATTATTCCTTTTGAGTTTGGTCTAAACTCGGTTAATTCTACTTTTTTATCTTGAATTTCTAAATAATACTCGTTTTTAATTTTCTCAATGATTTCTTTCTGAATTTTTTCTGCCTTATCACTATCGCATACAATTAAAATATCATCACAATATCTACGATAGAAAAAACCATCGTTTTTAGCTCGTTCATTTAAGTCTTTATCAAAGTCAATTAGGTAGATGTTTGATAAAAGAGCACTCATTCCTGAACCTTGTGGGATTCCAAAAAGTCTTCCAGTTTTTTTATCTGGCTTGTTATTGGTTACAATTAACCTGTCATCACGCAATTTTTGATATTTTTCATAGTCCTTCTTTCCAGGAACAAGGTCAAGCAAAGTTGACGGTGGATGAGCTAATTTTTTTAAATCAATATCATACTTTCGCAAAATGCTATTCTTGCTTACATAGCTGTATTCTGTAAGTGCTTTATAAAGTTTAAATTGGTCAGGTGGAAGTTTCTCGCCAATTACTTGAATCCATTTTTCCTTTAACTTTTTATGGTCTATGTGGTCGAAATACCCTTTAATGTCTAAAGCTATTGCGGAACAATTCCCTCTTCGTTTGATTTCTTCAAAAACCTCTTTTGAGAATTGAATATTACACTTGCCATCTAAATTTGAACGATAAGCAAGTGGACATTCTGAGAAACCCTCTGTGGCAATGTAGGCTTCATATTTTTTGGTAAGTGCATAAGCATAAAACCCAAAAATCAATCCGTCAATATGTGATGCAAAGCATATAGGTCTAATTTTGGTTTCTAAATCATAATGACCCTCTGCTTGTTGATACTTGTATCTTGGTGTTTTTAGAAGAATCTTTAAAAATGGGCTGAACGGCCACCATTCTTCCATTTGGTGCTTTTTATTGTAAAACCGAAGACCGTTTTTGAGGAGTGCTTTGAGTTCGTCTTTTCTTTCAGGAAACCAAAAGCGAAGGTCGAAATGGGTGTAACCCTTTTTCAGATATTTATTTGAATCTTTGCCTGATTTGTTTTTTATTACTTTATAGTTGGTTTCTTCTTGTTCTGACCAACCTTTCCAATATTCTTCAAATTCTTCTTCTTTAAACATAGGGCGGTTTTTAATGGGACACTGTCCAGCGAGCAATACCAGTCTTAACTCAACTGGACAGTGTGCACTTTTTTTCAAATGCGATGGCTATAAGTCTGCCTCCAACTCACAGAGGATTTTCACCTCAAAAGCCTTTTTCCACCCTTGGCCAATCAAGAGCCGAATAAATCGGATTGTGGCACTTCAGATTGCAACCTTCTCACAACCTTTTCAGGATTACCGCCAAGATGACTGTATCTTGGTTTAGTTTTATCCCCTGAAACCTTGAAGCTACGCTTCTCGGGCATTCCCAGTTTTTACGCTAGGGAGGTCTTTTTTAACATCAGTAAGATGAAAGTCATTAATATTATCATATTCAACCTTATAAGTGCTATGCTTTACGCATTAGGAGCTTATTCAGCGGAAACTTTGACAGATATTCTTGCTTTGATGGCAGGAATGGTTCAAAGTTTGATATATATTGTTAACTTAAACAACTATCCATCGGTCTATTTCAACCTTTGCACTTTCAGTATATCAGTTACTGTGCCAATCAAATTCAACTGACATAATGGCATTTTTACCATTCGCCTTTATCTTTCAAATACTCCATCCCATTGAATGCTGCAATTTTTGCCTGCTCCAAAGTATCAAAGGTTTTCTTGCCGAATGTTTCTCCAATTTTCACTTTGTATTTATTCGTTTTCTTGTCTCGGTAAATAAGCAAATGGTGTTCTTCAATATTTAAAAAGTGGTTTCCATTTTTGCTCCTTTTCCAATCTTTTTTGTCCAATTGATTCTTCTGTTTGCTCTGTTTCTTAATTCTCTTTCTCGTCTTTCAGGGTTTAAATAATCGTTGGTCATTTTCTCTGCACAAGTGCAACCAACCCTGAATTCTTCTCCAACTTCTGCGTGTTCTACTATATGAACGTAGCGGATTTTTTCATTTCCGCACATCATGCAAGTTTCGTAATCCGTTTCCCATTCTGCCTGACCGTCTTCCCGAACATCAATAACATCTACCAAAGTCCAACCTTTGTGCGGAATGCTTTGTTGTTTCCAATAGTTAGCCATTTCACAAAATCAGTTTTTTATCCCAACCTTGTTTCAAAATCAAATCAATACATTCTTTAGTTTCTTCGGGTGTGAAGCTATCGGCTTTAGTTGGAAATTTCGCTTTTGGTGTTTTCCATAGCTTCATTGCTTCTCGAATAGTTGCTAAATCCAAAGACTGTGTGTCTGAAATTACTTTAGAAACTGTGTTGAGCAATTCAATTCGCTTACTTCTTTCTTTAAACGGGAAAGTCGCATAAATTTTAAGTAAATCTTTCATTGATTGCCCCACTAAATCCAATTCAGGTTTGTGATATTTTGGATTGAATAAATTTTCCGATTTTTCTCCAAGTGCTAAAACTTCATAACCCTTATTACCAACTTTCTCTTTTTTGAAGTATTTGTCCTTGCCGTTAATCAGTTGCCGTATTTTGTTGTCATAGGTTCCGTAATGCCAATTTTGAAATTGAAAGTGAGTATTAATTCCATAGAGTTTTTCGAGATGATAAAGGTCTTTGGCAATTACCATTTCACCCTGTTGCATTTTGTGTTCATTATGTTGCTTAACAATATGACCGATAATCTGCTTTTGATAGAAGTCTAATAGATTCTTTTGCGAAAAGTATGTTGGTTGTGGCTCTGCTGCAATGGCAAAATCTTCTTGCTTTATTGCAAAAGTTTTTGGCTGTAATGCTTCTTTTAATGCTGTTTGGTAAAGCAAGGTTGTATATTCCTGATTGACTTTTACGCTTTTTTCCAATTCATCACACAAATTCATTAATTCCTCTATTTTGGAAACTATGCGTTTTTGTTCTGATAATGGTGGCAATGCAATGAAAAATTCGACTAAATCTCTTTGATATAAATGGGGTGTTGTTGCCCCCATAATTCTAGAATTAACTATTTTCTGAAAATGCTCGCTTAATAAATAATAATAAAGGAATTTTAATTGAACTTGCTTTGATGGTCGAATTAGAAGTAAAGATGAGTTTATTGTAGCGGGCTCCTGCAAATCTTTAATTATTCCAAGTTTTCCTATACCCGCACCATCCTTACATATCAAAATATCACCATTTCTAAGCATTATCTCAGGACTCTCGTCATATCTCTCTTTTGAAATATGATAAGCCTGTGAATAATCAACGTAATCTCCATAGTTAAGTGAATAAACGGATAAAAAAAGTGGGCCATTTTTTTTGTATTCACTTGCTGTCAGTCCTTTCCAACCAATTCTACCATTCAATTCTGCAATTTCTCCAAGTCTGCACCAAGACCAGTTTGAAGGAGTTTTAAATGGAACATCAGCCAAATTTATTTTGGGTAATGCTTTCTCTTTTTTGCCTGATTTTGCCTTCTCTACTTTTATCTTTTCAAGAAGTTTTGATGCTGGTTCGTCTTTTGGGTTTTGGGGAACTAATTTACCTTGCATTGCATCTTTCAAAATCTGCTGTCGCAGTTTATTGATTAACTCTAACTGGTGTGATTGTTCAGCTAATACTTGTTCAGCACAGTTTTGAGTTACATTGAGTTTTTGCAAAAGCTCGTTTTGTGTATCATAGTCAGGTAAAGAAAGTTCTATATTGCAAAGGTCTTCAAAGCGTAAGGCTTGCCTAACTGTTCCTCTTGCATAAAGTTTTATTTGTCGTAAACCTTCACTTGATTTTAAAAATTTCAAAAGCAATTCGGGCTGTATAGATTTTGGTTTTGGTTTAAATACAACATAAGCAGGGCTTATTAGTCCCTTTGTATCATTAGTCATTAAACCAATAGAGCCAACATTTACACGGTATGGATTATATGCGAAACAACCTTTTTCAATTATTTTATATTCCTCAGCTTTGTCTTCGGCTGCATTCTTTGTAGAAGTTATGCCTTCTTCATTGCTTACACCCAAAAACTCTAAATTTTCAGCTCCGCCAATCTCTTTTGCACGAACTGAAAAATTATTAACTAACTCACCTAATTTTACTTTTCTCCAACTCATTTAACCGCCTGTTTTAATTGGTTTAACAAGTTGTTGCTTTTAGCAAAACTCTTATCTAAAAGCTGCATCAACTCTTGTGTATTGTATTCGTGTTCTTCCTCTTGTTTAGTAGGGTTTTTTATATCCAAATCATAATTACGCTCAATAATGGTTTTGATATTTACTTTCCAAGCTACTTCACTTTCTTTACGCTTGTTCCACCATTTTTTAATCGGTTCAAACTCTTTTATCTGAATGGGTTTAGTTTTGCTATACGCCTTTTGTCCTACAGGTAAACGATGTTCATAATACCAAATGTCTTTAGTAGATTTTCCTTTTTCAAAAAATAAAAGGTTTGTTGAAACCATTGCATAGGGCTGAAAAACGGTATTAGGTAATCGTATAATTGTATGCAGGTTACAATCTTCTAATAGTTTTTGTCTAACTCGTTGCTTAACTCCATCGCCAGTTAAACTACCATCGGGCAATACAATACCAGCCCGTCCATCTTTCTTTAAAAGATGTATCATTAAAATCAAAAAGAGGTCTGCACTTTCTTTAGTTCGGAAGCTTTGAGGAAAATTGTTTTCGTTATTATTGGCTACTATGCCCCCAAATGGTGGATTTGCTAATATTACATTTACACGGTGTTTCTCAGTAAAGTTGCTCAAAGGTTGGTCTAAAGCATCACCAAATCGAATATTCGGGACTTCAATGTCGTGCAAAATCAAATTGGTTGTTGCCAACAAATAGGGAAGTGGTTTATACTCCCAACCTATGATATTTTCTTCAATAGACTTTCTTTCCTTTACTGAATTTGCTTCCTTCTTCAAGTGTTCAATGGCACAAGTCAAGTAGCCACCTGTTCCGCAGGCAGGGTCTAAAATTTTCTCGCCAATTTGCGGGTTGATAATATCAGTAATGAATTGTGTAATGGCTCGGGGCGTGTAGAACTCTCCACTTTTACCTGCACTTTGCAATTCCTTTAAAATGTTTTCGTAAAGTTCTCCAAAAGAGTGGCGATCTTTGGCAACATTGAAATCTAGCTCATTTAACTTGTTCAATACCTTTCGGATATTGATTCCGCTTTTCATATAGTTGTGGTTGCCTTCAAAAACCTCACGAACAATTAAAGCCCTTCGGTTTCCCGTGCTTACATTCACATTTCGCAATGCTGGAAATAGTTCTCGGTCAACAAACTCTAGCAGTTCATCCCCTGTCATTCCCTCATCATCACCTGCCCAAGCATCCCAATGAAATTTTGAGGGAATCGGAGATTTGTATTTATCGTCTAAAAGTTCGAGTTCTTTGTCTTTATCTGAAAATATTTTTAAAAACAGCATCCAACCCAATTGCTCAATGCGTTGTGCATCACCGTTCAATCCGGTGTCTTGCCACATTATTTTTCTAATGCTATCTATTATGCCTGATATATTTCCCATTTATCTGTTATGCTATTTTATAAAGTTCTTGTTCTAATTCTTTCACAGCTTCAAGGTATTTTTCCTTGCTGCCAAACTCATTGATAATTTCAATCGGTGAACCGAAATCAGTAAGCGGTTTAACCTTTAAAACCTCTATGCTTTCAATATTGGTAATACCTTCATCAGCATATTTGTCAAGCAGGGTTTCTAAAACTTTTCTTGCCTGTTCACCATATTTTGTAAAGTAGTTTCGCTTTTTAACATTGTTGGCTCTTTCTTTTCGTGTCAATGGTGGTTGGTCAAAAGCGATATGACAAATAAGGTCGAACAAATCCACTTCTTTGTTTACGGCTTCTGTCAATGCTTCAATTAAAACCCCTTGCTCTTGCAATTCTGCTACAATAGCTTCTTTGCGTTCAGTTGTGTTCCATTTGTTTAAGAAATCATCTAATGAGGCAAATTGTCCTTTAATAATTTCTTTGGTGTGGTCTTTTAAACTAGTGGTAATTGGTTTGCCGTTATTATCAAAATACAATTCCCTACTCACCAAAACAGAAACATCAACTCCGCTTACATAGATTTTTTGACGGGGTTCTTTAGCAACCCAATTTCCGTTTGGCATTGTGCCATCAGGATAACGAATTTGTGCCTTTTCAAATTTTATTTCTTCTCCTGTTTGTTCGTCCAAAACTGTTAAGGTGTTTTCTTCTTCCTCAATCACTACTAATGATAAATCTTCATCTTGCGAAACTGGTTTCACACGTATCGGGTCACCATCAAAATCTTTATCGGCAAACAAATCTGTTACATTTCTAAAATCAAGAATGGTGAAATAGAGTTTATCAAATTCCTCATTGATACGTGTTCCTCTACCAATGATTTGTTTAAACTTTGTCATTGATTTTATTTCACTATCCAACACAATCACTTTACAGGTTTGAGCATCTACGCCTGTTGTCATCAATTCAGAAGTGGTTGCAATTACTGGATATTTTTCTTCGGGATTTATGAAGTTGTCCAATTCTCGTTTCCCTTCGTCATTGTCGCCTGTAATCTGCATCACATATTTGTAGTTTTCTGCTACCAAGTCGTGATTGTTTTTGGCAATAGCTGAACGCATTCTTTCTGCGTGGTCAATGTCTGCACAGAAAATGATTGTTTTGGCGAAGCGGTCAAAACCTTTCAGAAATTCGGTTACTTTTTTTGCAACCGTGTCTGTTCGTTCATCAATAACCAAATTCCTGTCGTAATCTTTACGGTTGTAAACACGGTCTTCAATTTCGTTACCGTGTTTGTCTTTTTTACCTTGTTCGGGTCGCCAACCTTCAAAGTCAATGTTTAAACCAATTCTTACCACTCGGTAAGGAGCAAGGAAACCATCATCAATACCCTGCTTTAGCGAATAGGTGTAAATTGGGTCGCCAAAATATTCGGTGTTGCTTGTTTCTTTGGTTTCTTTTGGAGTAGCTGTTAAACCAATATGCGTAGCATTATGGAAGTAGTTTAAGATTTCTCTCCAAGCACTATCTTCTTTTGCACTTCCTCTATGGCACTCGTCAATAACAATCAGGTCGAAAAAGTCAGGCGAAAATTGTTTGTAGATGTTTTTATCTTCTTCATTTCCCGATAAACCTTGATAAAGCGATAAATAAATTTCATAGCTTTTGTCAACCTGCCTGTGTTTTACCACAGTCATTTTATCCTTGAAGTGTTTGAAATCGCCTCTGCGTGTCTGGTCAATCAAAGCATTTCGGTCGGCTAAAAACAGGATACGTTTTTTTGCTCCACTTTTCCAAAGTCGGTGAATGATTTGAAATGCCGTATATGTCTTTCCTGTTCCTGTTGCCATCACCAAAAGCAATCTGTTTTGTCCTTTGGCAATTGATTCAACTGTTCTGTTTACAGCAATTTGTTGGTAGTATCTTGGTTTACGGCTTGTTCCGTCAAAGTAATAGTCTTGTGAGGCAATTTTTTCAGCTACTGGCGTTTCAATACCCTTGTATTTTTTGTATTTCTCCCAAAGTTGCTCAGGTGTTGGAAAGTTTTCTAAATCAAGTTCTGTTTCAATGTCTCCATCTGTTGCTGTTCTGTCGTGAAATAGAAAACCATCTCCGTTGCTACTGAATACGCAAGGTATGTCAAGTATTTTAGCATAGTCCAAAGCTTGTTGAATACCTGCTTTTACTGAATGATTATTGTCTTTGGCTTCAATAATTGCAATAGGAATATTCGGCTTGTAATAAAGAATATAGTCTGCTCTTTTTCCTTTTCCTCTTGCTGTCAATTTACCCCGAACGAAGATTTTACCGTCAGTGAAAGAAACTTCCTCCAATAGTTGAATTTGCTTATCCCAACCTGCTTTCTCAAGTGCAGGAGTGATAAACTTGGTGCAAATATCTCTTTCTGATAAACTCTTTTTACTCATTTCTTTTCACTACATAAAAATTTGGTCAAAATACGAATTATTGTCGGTGCGTTGGCTAAAAAGTGGCTCTTTTGGTTTTGCGAAGGGTCGGCTTGCGGGTGGGGCAAAGCCAAATGTGCCACTTGTGGGCTGGCTAAAATTGTTTTTAAAAAATGTGCGGTGGGCAAAAAATAAAAAAACATAGGGTAGGTCAGCGTGTCGGCTTACTCGTTGTCCGTTTATAATATCGTTTCTATGTCTTTGGTCACCTGTCAAAATGGTTTACTTTTTTTGTTTCTGTTTTGGTTGTCTGTTCAATGTTCGGAGTGTCGTCTTACCATTGGCTATAACAATTGTATATCCGCACACTTGCGTATATTTTTCATATAAATGTAAGCATTATTCTGATCTATCCAAATGATCCAAGGGAGAAATAATGTCTTTTTTCAATCCGGTGATATTATAATATCCACATTAATAGCATGTTATGATAAATGACTCTTGGACTCAAATATTCCTCCCCCATTTCCTCTCCCTTCCTTCACACCTTCCACCTATCCGTTTGTAAGCGCTTACAAACGTTTACAAACGACTACAAACGTTTACAAACGGATAAGTAGGTTACCCAGCCTCGTCTTTGTATATAGGTTTACCATTTTTTAATTTAAAAGAATATTTTTTCTTTTTAACCTCGACAAGTGGTAAACTTTTCGATTGAAATATGGAATACATTTAATTTGTATAAGCTATTATTCACTTTGAGTATTGCCCTCCGTAATAGACTTTTGTAACCATTTTAAAAACAATATATATTTTAAACACTGTGAAGTGGTGTAATTAACATTGAGTTAATAATTAGATAATCCAAACTTAAAGTTTTCGTCATATTCTGTTTATATACAGAGAATATTTTTGCCGGCAAATAGAAGATAATTTTACAATGCAAGCAATTAAATTAATAAAAAGTGGAGTATTTATTTTTTGTTCACTTATGCTCCAAACTATTTATGCACAAAAAACAGGTTATATTAAAGGATTGGTTTCTGATAAAGAAACAGGAGAAACGCTGATATCTGCCCCGGTGTACGTTGATAAACTATCGAATGGTGAGATAACTGATTTAGATGGCATTTTTATTATAAAATTGCCGGAAGGCAACTATTCGCTCACATGCAGTTATTTATCATATAATCAACAGACAGCTCATGATATTGTCGTCAAGAATGATGATACTACAATTTGTAATTTTCCTCTTGAGGCTAATACGGTTTTCCTGGAGCAGGTAACCATTGTTTCGAGGGCTGATTTCGAGAAAGAGACGGTACTATTGTTAGAAAGAAAGGAGACTTCATTAGTTTTGCAGAATATTGGTGCTCAAGAGCTTGGTAGAAAAGGAGTATCTAGTGTTGATGAAGGTCTTGCCCAATTAAGCAGTGTAAGCTTTACATCAATGAACGAGTTATTCGTCAGGGGACTGGGAGATAGATATAATAATGCTACACTCAATGGATTGCCTATCCCATCCTTTAACCCGGAACGCAAAGTAATCGCGTTAGATATTTTTCCTAGTGCAGTAGTCAGAAATCTTAGACTTGCAAAATCGTATTCTCCTGAATTCTTTGGTGACTTCTCAGGTGGAACAGTAGATATCAAAACAAAGGGATATCCGGAACAAAGGTTTTTAGATATAAGCATCTCAAGTGCATATAATTCTGTATCTTCTGTTCGTGAGTTTTATAATTCTCAAAATTCAAAGGCCTCACGATTTGGATTTGCCCGAGAACAATTATCTCTCCCGACAGAAATAGCCAATACTATATCCTACTCATCGCCGGTTCAAGGTGGAAATATTTCATTTTCTAATTCTTATGATTCTAAAAAGAACAACTCATTTGTAAATTCAGGCATAAAATTAATCGGTGGCAATAAATACCGACTTCCTTCAGGTCAAACTTTGGGCTTTTTAGCCAGTGTTACACATCGAAATAATTATAATGTCGTGCAAGGTACAGAAGCATTGTATAATGCCCAACAAAGTGCCCGATATCAATATAATATCAATGAATATACATATACTACGAATACTTCGGCTATGCTCAATGTTGCTTATGATTTGAATAATAGCAACAACTTTAGTTTTAACTCTCTTTACGTCAATGGTTCAAATGCATCAATCCTAAAACAAAAGGGATATGACAATGACTTAGGATTAATATATGCTCAAAGGAACACATATTCGCAAAATACAATATGGGTAAATCAAGCTCATGGTAGTCATAAATTAAACGAGACAGAGCAAGTAGGCTGGGATTTATCCTATGCGGCTACTATTGGCAGTACACCGGACAGGACACAAAATTCATTCCAAATTTCAGATGAGGGGCAATACTTTTTTAGTAAAAACTCTATTTCTGATAATCATAAATTTTTTGGTGGATTGACTGAAAATGAATTTTCTAGTAAAATCAAGTATTCATGGAATTTTTCAGGTAAAAAAGATCTGGAAAGGAAATTAGAAGGAGGGTTAGATGGGAGATTAAAACAAAGGAATTACCAATCCAGGCAGATAGATATGCGCATTGCTATTAATGACAATATCGATATTAATAATATCAATCAAGTGCTTAATCCCAACAATCTAGGGGATGGATTCACGGATGGTACCTTTCGATATGTCGAATCCTACTATCCTTCCAATGATTATAATGCTGATATGCAGATAATTGCCGGATATGCACAAGGCAGTTATGATCTGAATCAAAAGTTGCACTTAACCGGAGGCATCCGTATGGAGTATTCTCTCCAAAGCACGCATTATAAACTAAGTTCAGATGCATTTAGTAAACCAAAGCGTAAAAATCAAATCAATAATCTTAATATTCTTCCGGTACTATCTTTAAAATATTTGAAAAGTGAACAGACTCACTTTATACTTTCAGGAAGTAAGACACTGAGCAGACCATTGTTTGCAGAGACGGCTCCTTTTAGATATAATGAAAGCTTTGGCACGAATGAAACTGCCGGAAATCCACTTTTAGAAAATAGTGAAAATTACAATTTTGATTTGAGATTCGAGCATTTTCCTTCAAAAAGTGAATTGTTCTCAATAACCTTTTTTGGAAAATATATCGATCGTCCTATTGAGCGAACCACAGTAGCTTCGGCAGATGTGTTATATACCTATATTAATACAGGATCAGCTAAAGTGGCTGGGTTAGAAATAGAAGTAAGGAAAAATATGGGTGAAATATTTAATAACTCATTTAATGCATTAAAAAATTTGAGTTTGGGTATTAATGCTACTGCCCTTTATTCGCAAATTTCCTTTGATAAAAATAAAGCAAAATCAATAGCCAGTATCAGTCCCACCAATACTAAGAGACCCATGGTAGGAGCATCGCCATACTTATTAAACGTTGACTTGAGTTACAAACTATCCCAATCAACCAAGAGTACGACAGTATTTACCCTGATATATAATACTTTTGGGAAAAGAGTCTTTGTAGCCGGATCCCAAGGGGCAGAAGATATCTATGAGATGCCAACGAATAATCTCGATGTTTTAATCCAACATTCTATTGACAAAAGATTTCAGATAGATCTGAGTTGTAAAAATATACTGAACCCTATTCATAAAACAATACAAAATTTTTCATCACCACTATTAATCAATAATAGATATGAAGGAATAGATATTGGAATGAGTATAAAATATAAAATTTTATAATACCTGAAGGGTTAAAGAACGATAATATTTAAAATTAAAACATTAAAAAATTGGAATATGAAATTATTTAATTTATTATTTTTATCAAGTTTACTTTGTTGTTTATTTGCGTTAACTTCTTGTGAGAAAGAAGATGATAAGCCTGTCGTTGAACAAGGAAAAATATTGCCCAATGGCTCTACTTTGGAAGGAGACCTTAGCTCAAACATTGTCTTAAGTGAAGGTAATACTTATTTTCTTCGGGGAGGAGTGCATGTAAAATCGGGTAACATACTGACCATTCAAAAAGGTGTGACAGTTAAGTCTGATCCAAACGAACCGACACCGGCATACTTATTAATAGAACCCGGGGCAAAGATTTCTGCCATCGGAACAATGGATGCACCGATAGTATTTACATCTGGCAAATCAGATCCTAAAGTGCAGGACTGGGGCGGTATCATACTTTGTGGTAAAGCGGTACTCAATGTTGCAGGCGGAAGTGCCGTATCTGAGATGGGCGGGATTCCTTATGGTGGCACGGATGATCAGGATAATTCAGGAATTATTCAATATGTGAGGGTAGAATATACAGGACAAAAAGCTTCAAATGACAAAGAACATAATGGCTTCACTTTTGAAGGCGTAGGTAGTGGCACAATAGTGGACCATATTGCAGTATATAAAGGTGCAGATGATGGTATTGAGTTCTTTGGCGGGACGGTTAATGTTAAATATGCTTTTGTATATGGAGCACAGGACGATAATTTTGACTGGACTTATGGCTGGAGAGGTAAAGGACAGCATTGGGTAGCTATTCAGGCATCTGATGCTGCGGATCGGGGTATCGAAGCAGATAATAATGGTGACAATCAAGTGGCATTCCCATATTCTGATCCTTTAATTTCCAATGTTACTCTTATCGGAGCAAAAATTAACAATGAAACAAGGGCTATAAAGTTACGGGAAGGAACAAAAGGTAGGATTTATAATGTAGTAGTCTATGGATTTGACAAAGGTGTAGAAGTTGAACATGATCCAACTCTGGATAATATGAACAAGGGAGCACTTATTCTGGCGAATTCTTATATTGGCAATACAAGCCCATGGTCATTTAAAAAATCGGATGGCACGAAAGTTAATGAATCTGTTTTCACTTCTTCAGAATATTTTAATATAGTCAAAGAAAGTAACGCTTCACCGGAATTCTTATCTAACGTTTTTATCGGAGTTCATTCAACAAATGCAAAAGACCCAAAACAATTGGACAATTGGTTTGATACGGCTAATTTTATAGGCGCAGTAAATCCAAACAACAACTGGACGGACAAATGGACCCGTTTTGAATAATCTTGCTTGTAACTCTTCATATTTGAGGCCTCATTTGATGACAAGTGAGGCTTTTTCTTTTTGTAAACTAAAATGACATAAAATTGACCATTTACTATTCTTGTCTCCTTTAGTGTTGGGGTAAACAAGGATATTATATTAAGTCTATTATACAATTACACATATATTGCTTGTCTTTGGAAAAAACTTTGGAATATGGGTAGGCAAGTGTTAAAAATAAGTAATTATACATCAGAAGAAATAAAGTCAATGTTTCGGGATGACGAACGATATACAATTGGAATTAGGCTTTATGCCCTTAGGGCAATCAAGCCGTAGTCTTGAGGAATTGTATAACACAAGCTTTAAGCAAATAACCAACTGGGTTCACCGTTTTGAGAAGGAAGGCATAGAGGGGCTTCGAGATAAGAAAGGGAGAGGGCGAACCTCTCGGCTTAGTGAAACACAGCGCAATCGTATAAGGGGGCTTTTAAGTGAATCGCCGGAAGATTATGGATATAACAATGCCACATGGACAGGGCCAATGTTAATAGAATGGATAAAGAAGGAAATGGGGGTTACATATCAAAAAGCACAGATATACAATATTTTAAAACGTTTGGGATATAGCTATCAGCGAGGAAAGGGAGCATTTCCAGAAGCAGACAAGCAGCAACAAGAAGTCTTTAAAGAGGCTTTAAAAAAAACTGATAGAAAGTCCTAGATCGGTGTTGCTATTTGAAGATGAATGTTCATTATCAAATACGGCGACCATAGGGTATCAATGGTCAAAAAGGGAAAGCAGCCAAAAATATTGACGAAGCAAAGAAAGAAAGATCGGCAAACGCTATTTGGAAGCTACAATTATGAAAGTGGGCAGATTACAATAAATTTTGCAGACCGAGGAAACAGCAGCGCATTTAAAAAACACCTAAAAAAGATTCTTTGGACATATCGTGATGCGCCTGAAATAATTATGGTACATGACAATGTGGCTTATCATCATGCTAAAAGAATTGCAGCTTGGCTTGAAAAGAACCCCAGGCTGACTCTTGTTTTCTTGCCGCCATACAGCCCTGAATTAAATCCAATAGAGAGAGCATGGTGGTATATGAGAAAAAAGATAAATCACAATAGATTCTTGCAGTCATTAAAAGAAAGAAAAATTCGATTCTGGAGAATGTTTTCCCATTTTCTTAAACCCAATGAAGAATTAAAAAATATATGTGTAATTAATTATTATACTTAATATAACTGGTCAATTTATTTTCCAATTAGTGTCTGTCAATATTTTAATTGAGCAAGAATCGGAAGGTTATTCCTCCTCTTTGAGATATCGTTTTAAACTGTTGCGATGTTTTAGGATTGGTCAGGTTGTAGTCATAGAACAACCGAAGCGTCAGGTTCTTATTATACTGATATTCAATATTAGGCGCTATGCGCAAGGTCGTAGCTCCACGAGAGGTTCTGGTGAGATCTTGATCAATAAAATGGCTCACTGTAGCATCATCGCGATAAGATACATCGACTTTGAATATCAGGTCGTTTTCGGAGGTTTTGTTGCCGCCTTTAGGTCCCGGACCGCTGGATGTTTTGCCTGGATCTTTTGAATTTTGCGCCTTTTTCTTCTTATTCTTCTTCATCTGGAACTCCTTCATAAATGGCATCTTCACATTGTGCAACGTATATCCGGCGCCGATAGTGATATCTGCTGATTTTGTTTCATTAACCATATTGTCCACAAAGGAGAGTGACAAGTTTCTCAACTTTTTATAGTCTATGTTGAAAGTAATGTCGCTTTTGGTTTTGAAATCAAATCGAATCAAAGGCGATAAACCCTCAGTAATAGACACTGCCGGTATCTCCAGACGGCTATAATAGTTGTTGGTTATTGGATTAAACTTGAATGGGTCGGCATCGTCATAATTAGGAGAAGTATTAAAACTATTGACGGCCAATGTTGACTTATAGGCATGAGTGACGTTGACACTTGAGAAGAATTTTTTAAAGAATTCTATTTTGGTCAAACCATTATAAGTAAGCTGCCAATTAATTTTAG
>Ga0209572_1001465_pt1 | contig 16051 bp, 21 predicted proteins | sample EBPBio232012_DNA_FD_185867 | JGI IMG/M metagenome (GOLD analysis project Ga0209572, IMG submission 185867) | Wastewater treatment Type I Accumulibacter community from EBPR Bioreactor in Madison, WI, USA - Reactor 1_1/23/2012_ DNA (SPAdes)... | ecosystem: Engineered > Bioreactor > EBPR >...
GGCGGAGTGGCCGCGGCTGGGTGCTCAGCCGCCGCAGGGTTTGCGTTGTGAGCTGGCGGGAGGTGGGGGTGGTCCGCGGCTGCGTGCTCAGCCGTCGCAGGGTTGGCGTTGTGAGCAGGCGGGAGGCGGAGTGGTCCGTGGCTGAGTGCTCAGCCGCCGCAGGGTTGGCGTTGTGAGCAGGCGGGAGGTGGGGGGGTCCGCGGCCCCACGCTCAACCGCCGTCGGGAGCCGCGTTGTGTTCAAGAAGGGCGAGGGTGGTTCTCCGCCGCGCGCGCCGCTTCCGCCGGGAACCGTGTTGCGAGCAGGCCGGGGAGGGTGGGATCGCGCGGGCGGAGGTATTCGCTGCGATCCGACGAACGTGTCGCGCGCCGGAACTCGGCGGGGGTGGCTCGGACTTCCCGGCGCGCCTTCCGCCGGCGGGTAAAGCGCCGGAACCAAGCCGGGGTCAGGGGCAGCTTTTGCCCGTCACGCGTCCCGCGCCATCCGGGCCGCGCAAGGCGCACCACCCCTTCCGCGGTCGCGCAGTCGTGAAGGGCGGCGTCCCTCCGGCGGGCCCTCTATCCGATCCGTCTCAGCGGCACCGGGGTCGCGGCGCGGGCCTTGCGGTCGGACAGCCAGCGCGTCGCATCCTTGAGCGGCATCGGCCTTGCGATGCCGAAGCCCTGCACATGGCCGCAGCCGAGATGCGCCAGCATCGCCTGTTCCTCGGGCGTCTCGACACCTTCGGCGAGGGTGTCGAGCCCCAGCCGGTCTGCCATGGTTAGGATCGCGGCCACCATGTTCTGCTGTTCGGGATCGGCGTCGATCCGGGTCACGAAGGTGCGGTCGATCTTGATCCGGCCGATCGCAAAGCGGCGGATGTTGGTGATCGAGGCATGGCCGGTGCCGAAATCGTCGAGGTCGAGGGCGCAGCCCAGCCGGGCGAGGTCGGCCAGGGTGCGCACCACCCGGTCCTCGGCCCCGCCGGCGACCACGGTTTCCAGCACCTCGATCCCCAGCCGGCCGGCGGTCAGCCCGAAGCGGTCGAGCTCCCAGCGGATGCGGTCGACGAGATGCGGATCGACCAGTTCCTCGGTCGAGAAGTTGACGCCGACCCGCGGCACCGCCAGCCCGGCATCGTCCCAAAGGCGCAGCGCCGACAAAGCCTCGGTCACCATATGGGCGCCCAGCCGGTCCATCAGCCCGGCCTGCCGCAGCGCGGGCAGGAATTCGGCCGGCGGGATCAGGCCGCGTTGCGGATGGTGCCAGCGGGCGAGCGATTCAAAGCCGGTCACATCGCCTGTGCGGGTCGAGATCTGCGGCTGGAAGAAGGCCATGATCTCGCCCCGGTTCATCGCGGCGGTCACTTCGGAGGCGAGGTCGCCCCGGCTGCTGACCCGGTCGCGCATGGCGCCGGAATAGCTGCGGATGGCGCCGGGGCCGGAGCGGCCGGCCTCGATCCGGGCAAGGGTCGCGGCGCGCAAAAGCTCGGCCGCGCCGGACCGGTCAAGGCGTGTGGTCAGCGCAAAGCCGACCGAGATGCTGGGATAAAGGTTGGCGCCACCGATGCTGATCGGTTCGGAGAGCGCGCGTTGCAGCCGCGTGGCCAGCTGGATCGCCGATTCGAGGTCGAGCCGCCGCGCCGGGGCCAGCGCCACCGCGAACACCGGACCGTCAAGCCGCGCCGCGCGGTCGGCATCTCGTAGCGCGCGGCGCAGCCGGTCGGCCGAGACGCGCAGCACGGTTTCCACCCCGGCGCGGTCATGCCGCTCCTCGATCTGCTTGAAACGGTCGATTTCCAGCGCCAGCACCCCGGTCTGCAGGAACCCGCGGCGCGAGGCGCCGAGGTTGCGGTCGATGCGCGCTGGTCAAGCCCGGTCACCGGGTCGAAGGCGAGCCGCGGGCGACTGCGCGGCAGCGCCAGGGCGAGCGTGGGCAGGCCCAGTGTCACCGCCAGTGCCGCCCAGGGACCGACCGCCAGCCAGGCGGTCATCCCCATGACCGGCGCGATCACCGCAAGCGTGATGCGGCGGTCATCGTCATCGCCGAACAGCGACAGAATGCGGGCAACAGGGCGGGCAGGCATCGGCGGTCCCTTCCGTAGACGCGAGGTCATCCGACCGCGACACTAGGCAAGGATCCTGACCCCGGGGTTAACGCAGCCGCGGAATGTCCGATGAATTTTCCGCACCACCCGCTGCACGCGAAAGACCCGCGAAATCAAACAGCTGCGGATCAAGAAGATGCGAGGGCCGCGCATTCATCAGCGCGCGGAACATGATCTGCCGCCGGCCGGGGGCATTCTTTTCCCAGCCGTCGAGAATCGCCTTTACCTGCTGGCGCTGCAAACCCTCCTGCGAGCCGCAGAGGTCGCAGGGGATGATCGGATAGGCCATGGCACGGGCGAATCGCTCGCAATCCGCCTCGGCCACATGGGCGAGCGGGCGATAGACGAAAAGGTCGCCATCCTCGTTCACCAGCTTGGGCGGCATCGTCGCCAGGCGGCCGCCGTGGAACAGGTTCATGAAGAAGGTTTCAAGGATGTCGTCGCGGTGGTGGCCGAGGACCACGGCGGAACACCCTTCCTCGCGCGCGATTCGGTAGAGGTTGCCGCGCCGCAGCCGGGAACAGAGCGAACACATCGTGTTGCCCGGCTTGATCTTGGAAGTCACGACCGAATAGGTGTCCTGGTATTCGATCCGGTGGGGCACGCCCATCTTCGTCAGGAATTCCGGCAGGACCGTCGCCGGAAACCCCGGCTGCCCCTGGTCAAGGTTGCAGGCGAGCAGGTCCACGGGCAGCAGACCGCGCCACTTCAGCTCGGTCAGCGCGGCGAGCAGCGTATAGCTGTCCTTGCCGCCCGACAGGCACACCAGCCAGCGCGCGCCGGGTTCGATCATGCCGTATTGGTCGATGGCCTCGCGCACGTTCTGGATGATGCGCTTGCGCAGCTTCCTGAACTCGGTCGCCTTGGGGGCGCCGTGGAACAGCGGGTGGATATCGTCGGGACTGTCGTCGAACATGGCGCGGTTATGGCGGAAACGGCGGGGGCGGGCAATCGGCGCCTCTCGCCATGTCTTTGCCGTTCTTTGCGGCCAGGAGGGGGCCGTCAATCACGGGAGGCGGCGATGACCCTGCTCATCTCTCTGGGCATTTTCGCCGTGGTGGGTTTCGTTTTCTACCAGATCGCCGGCGTCCGCCATCGCAAGGCCATGGAAGCCCGCCCGCGCATCACCGCGCAGGAGATGACGGATTTCCTTGCGCGGATGGCGGCGGATACCCGCGACACCCTCGTCCTGACCCTGCAGGAACGGCCGACGGAAGCGACCGCCACCCGGATCGGCGGCCGGCCCTGGGCCGACCCCGCCCGGCCCGACTGGCCGCTGACCCCCGAGGGGCAGCCGATGACCTTCCTCGGCCAGATCAACTTTGGCGACCTGCCGCCGCTGCCGGATTTCCCCGACAGCGGGCTGTTGCAGATCTTCGTCGATTTCACCTGGAGCGCCCCGGATCGCCCGCCGCATCTGCGGTTCCACGACCGGCCCGCGGGCGAGGGGCTGATGGACCTGCCCGCCGCCCATCTGACCGGCAAGGTCCGGCCGCATCCGTTTTCGGATGCCGTGCTGGCCCGGGGCTATGCGGTCACGGCCGAGCCCCGGACGGTGCAGGCGACCCACTTCATCTGGCCCCATGACGCACCGGAATACAGTGTCGACATCTATCAACGCCTCCCCGAACCGGGCGAGGCCGATGCGCTGGTCGCCGATATGGAACCTTGCATGGATGCCTTGCGCGAAAGCTGGGGCAGACACTGGATCGGCGGGCATCCTTCGTTCGTGCAGGCGGACATCCGGCATGACGAAGCGTATCGCGCGCTCGACCGGGTGATCCTGCATCTGGGCGAGGAAGGCGCGGGCAAGGCCCGCGGCATCCGGATTCCCGACGCCGGCGAACTGAACGTGATGATCGCCGCTCAGGATCTGCGCGCCCGCCGCTGGGACAAGGCGGTGTTCAATTGGGATTCTTCGTGAGGGCGGGCGGTCGGGTGTTCCCCACCCTAAGGGCGCGGTGCGGCGGGGTAGGGTGGGCAATCGCCCGCCGCCCTCCTAATCCGGCACGTTGTCGATCCCGGATCCGCCCCAGGGATGGCAGCGCGCGACCCGGCGCGCGGCAAGCCAGGTGCCCTTGATCGCCCCGTGCTTTTCCAGCGCCTCGAGCGCATAGGCCGAGCAGGTCGGGTGGTAGCGGCAGCCGTGGCCGACCCAAGGGCTCAGAAGCAGCCGGTAGGCGCGGACGGGCAGGGACATGACCCAGGCGGCGGGGGTCATTTCGGCTTCCTTGCGGCATGGACGCGCGACAGGGCCGATTGCAGGTCGGTCAGCAGGGCGTCGAAGGGATGGGCGGCGGTGACCTCGGCCCGGCCGATCAGGACGTAATCCCAGCCGGGGCGGCCGGCGGCGGGCAGGACCATGCGCGCGATCTCGCGCAAGCGCCGCTTGGCCCGGTTGCGGGCCACGGCATTGCCGACCTTCTTCGAACAGGTAAAGCCGACGCGGATGCCCCCGTCGTCGCCGCGGTCACGGGCCTGCAGCAGGAAGGCCGGGGTGCCGGCGCGGCCGGCCTGCGCGGCGCGCAGGAAATCGGCCCGCTTCTGCAGAACGGCAACAGCCCCCGTCGCGGGGCCTTCAGCCTCGCGCGGGGGGGTGCCGGTCATGTCAGACAGTCACTGGCGCCGGATCAGGCGCACAGCACCTTGCGGCCCCGCGCGCGGCGGGCGGCCAGAACCTTGCGGCCACCCTTGGTCGCCATGCGGGCGCGGAAGCCGTGGCGCGCCTTGCGGACGCGGTTCGAGGGTTGGTAGGTGCGCTTCATCGCGGCTCTCCGTCAGGGGCCGGGGCAACGGAATCGTCCCGGTCCGAATTCGTTCACAAGGCCCGTGCCATAAGGTCCGGCCAACCGCCTGTCAACACGCCCCGGCGGATTTCCCGCTTTCGCTGCAGCTGCAACATTCCGTCACCGCTTGTGATTCACTTTTGCCGCGCGGGTGCCTATCTTGTGATCCAGCGCCGGGGTCCGGCCAAGGGAAGGATGATGGTCAACTCACTGTCGGGTCGCTTTCTGATCCTGACGACGGTCTTCGTCATGTTGGCCGAAGTGCTGATCTTTTTCCCTTCGGTCGCCGGGTTCCGCGAGGATTACCTGCAGGCGCGGCTGGAGCGCGCGCAGCTTGCCTCGCTGTCGGTGCTGGCCGACGACATGCTGGATGCAGAGCTTGAGCGCGAGTTGCTCGCCAATGCCGGCGTGTTCAACGTGGTGCTGCGCCGGGATGACGTGCGGCAGCTGGCGCTGTCCTCGCCCATTCCCGAGCCGATCCATGCCACCTATGACCTGCGCGACGGCACCGCTTTGTCGCTGGTGGTCGATGCGGTGCGCACCCTTGCCGATCCCGAAAACCGCATCATCCGCGTGATCGGCGCCCCGGTGCAGCAGGGCGGCCTGCTGATCGAGGTGACGATGGAGCAGGGGCCGCTGCGCACCGCGATGATCGACTACGGCCTGCGCATCCTGGCCTTTTCGGCGGTGCTGTCGGTGGTGATCGCCACGCTTCTCTTCATCGCCGTGCAGCGCCTGCTGGTGCGGCCGATCAAGGGCGTCGTCGGCCACATGCAGACCTATGCCGAGGCGCCCGAGGATGCCCGCCGCATCATCACGCCCGAGGCGCATATCCGCGAAATCCGCGAGGCGGAGGAGGCGCTGGCCTCGATGCAGACCCAGCTGACGACCGCGCTGCGGCAGAAGGAGCGGCTGGCGCAGCTGGGCGGCGCCGTGGCCAAGGTCAGCCATGACCTGCGCAACATCCTGACCTCGGCCCAGCTGTTCGCCGACCGGCTGGACGGGTCCGAGGATCCGCTGGTCCGCCGCATGGCGCCCAAGCTGGTCGGATCGATCACCCGCGCCGTCCACCTGACCGAATCGACCCTCGCCTTCGGCCGGGCCGAGGAGCCGCCGCCGACCCTGACCCGGGTCAAGATCGCCTCGATCGTCGGCGACGTGATCGACAGCGAGCGGCTGGCCGCGGGCGAACACGACATCTCATTTGCCGAGGATATTCCTGCGGGCCTGACCATCCGCGCCGATGCCGAACAGGTCCATCGCGTCATCCTGAACCTTGTCCGCAACGCGCGGCAGGCGATCATCGCCACAGGGCGGCCCGGCGAGATTTCCGTCCGCGCGACCGAGGATGACGCCGCCTGGTGGATCGAGGTCGCCGATACCGGCCCCGGCCTGCCGCCCAAGGCGCGCGACCACCTGTTCCAGCCGTTCCAGGGCGGGGCGACCAAGGGCGGCTCGGGCCTTGGCCTTGCCATCGCCGCCGAACTGATCCGCGGCCATGGCGGCAGGCTCGACCTTGCCCGGACCGGGCCCGAGGGCACCGCCTTTACCATCTGCCTGCCCAAGGCCGAGGTGGTGCTGGCCGAGGCTGCCGAGTGAAGGCCCCCGCCAATGTCGCATCTTGCGTGACGTAGCCCCTTGCAATGCCCCCACCGGGCAGCTATGTCGCCCCCCATCGCGGACCCGTAGCTCAGCTGGATAGAGCATCAGACTACGAATCTGAGGGCCGGGCGTTCGAATCGCTCCGGGTCCGCCATTTATCCCAATAAAAACAAGCACTTAGCTAACCCTTCGGGGCTGCTACGTTGCGCTATGCGAGCCGTCATAGCGCTGTCATAGCGGCCTGAGTCGCCCGTCACGAAAGCGCCCCACACCGAGGGGTGCAGGGCGCTGCGCTAGCGGGGCATGGGGTCACCCTAGAGCTGAGACCGTTCGTTTATCGTCCGACGGTTCCCTTAGGACGCTCGGGGGCTGCCATCATCACCCGAGATTCGCTGTGCTGGCTCCCTTGCATCCGTCGCAGATGCGCAGGGCCTTCACGTCCTCACTGAAGAATGGCTTGGCGCAGCGCATACAGCACCGCCAGCCGACATGCCGAACCGCAACGGGCGGGTGCCGGTCCATGTCGAGCACGGGTTCGCGGCGCTTCCCGCCATCCCATTCCCACGGCTTAGGTTCGCTGAAACCCTGCGAGGTTGAGGCAGACGCCATGACGGGCGCACGCGGCACCCGAACGGCCTTCTGTGCCTTGTGCGGCTTCGGTGATCGCCACATGCGGTCGCACTCGACACAACGGTTGCCCTTGACGTAGCGCTCAGCGACATGGCCGTGATTGCATGGCTCGCCGGATAAGAACCGGATCAGCCCGCGCCGCTTGGCTTCGTCGAGGGTGACAAGTGTGGTCATCGCCCCCAGACCCCATTCCCGGTCGTGCGCCGCACGTCCCATGACCCCTCGCGGTCCCACCGCCGCAGGCAGTCGAGAATGATCGGCATGTCAGTGCCGCACAGCTTGCCTGCCTCCACCTCGGCCATACAGTCAGCAGCGAAGGCCTCCGTGCTGTCGTAGAGCGCGGCAATCGGTGAGAGGCGCGGCGCAAGCTGGGCTTCCAGCTTCGCCACCCTCTGCAACATGCCGCGCACCCCGGCCATCAGGCGCGCCCCTCGGCCTTGAGCCAGCGGGGGCGCAGGGCCTTGATGGTGCGCTGCATCCGCATCAGCGCTTTCGTCTGTTCGTCGCGCTGCTCCTGTGCCGCGAACACGCGGTCCACGGCGCGGGCGACAGCGCGGGCGCTGGGCTGCGGCTTGCTGTGGTCACCCTTAGCCACGGCCTTCGCCTTTCAGCTTCTCGAACGCGGCCACCAGCGAGGGGGCTGCACCGAGGCACCGGGCAAACTCCATCTCGCCCCGCAGGGCTTCCGTCTCGGCGGCTTCCTCGCGGCGCTTTTGGATGGCATCCAGCGCGGCGCGGTGTTCCTCAGCCTCGCGGTTGCGTTTCGCTTGGCCGCGCAGATCGTCATCGTCAGCGGTCATTTCACCTCTCCCATTTCCTTCAACATGCGCCACGCATCGCTGCGCACCTTCTGTTCGCTTCCGTTCTGCACCAGTTGCCAGAGGGTCTTGACCACAAGCTGCCGTGTCTCGGCCTCCTGCTCGGGTGTCTCGTCCTTGAGCAGGTCAGACGGGATCAGGCCGAACGCCTGCCCCTCGGTCAGTGTCAGGGACAGCACCTTGATCGTGACGGGCACAGGGGCCATGCGGATCGCAGCGGCTTCGGCCAGCTTGAGGGCGTGCCCGAACTGTTCCACGGGGTGCAGCAACACCTTGCGGCCTGACACTGTGGTCACAACGAACAGATCGCCGGGGCCAGGTGCCAGCGCCACCACACGTCCGCCGCCGGGGGTCCAGATATTCGTCATACCTGCTTCGCCTCCAAGGTGATGATGCGGGCTTCAAGGTCTTCGACCGCCCGGATGCCTGCGACCGACTGGATGCAGGTGATGAGGATGCGAGCGGTGTCCGCGTCCAGCTTGCCCTCGCTGACCGCTTGAAGGATTTGGGCAGCTTGGTCGGACAGGCGCGCGCCCTCGTTCGACTCGAACTGGACCCGCTCTGCTTGTGCCTTAATGGGCGGCACGATACGCGACAGCACCAGCCCTGCGGCGGTCATGTCACCGGCCAGCGCGGCGTCGATGACCTTGCGCACCACCTCGGGGGCGTCGTCGTTCAGCGCCTGTGCCACGCGGTCACGCTTGGAGAGCGTGCCCTTCGGGCGGCCAGCGGGGTTCGGGGACTTCATCCCCGGCACCCACTTAGGCGCGGCGACTGTGGTTTCAGATACTTCCGTCATGTCGCTTCCCGTTGAAAAATCAGACTCGGATCAGATACCCCCGAGGGCCTTCTCAGCGGCGTTGTGCTTGTCACGGAGCATCTTGGCATAGGCGGGCGACTTGCCGACGACCCGCTCCAGCTCCTTGTGGATCAGCGGTGCCCGGTCTTGGATCAGGTCCATCACGGCACGCATGGCCCGCAGGCGCTTTGCCGCCTTGGGGTTGGCCTTCTCGTGCCACTGGCGGAGACGCATTGCCTGCATTTCGTCGGTCAGGCCTGACAGGTAAGCAGGCGCGCCGAGAACGGCGCTGACAGTCACCTCGTCGCCCTTCTGGATGGCGGCTTGCACGAAGCCGACCGCGCTCTGCCGAGGTCGCTTGTCCAGCTCGCTGACGCCCTGCCGCTGCCCCATGCCCTTCACATGATCGCGGATTTGCGTGCTGATGGTGTGCGCGGCGCGCGCTTCCACGGGGGCGGAGAGCTGCTTTTCAATCAGCTCGGCCCCGGCCCGCATGTTGTGGTAAACCTTGTCGAGCTGCGGCGCGAACTTGGCGAAAGCGCGATCCGCCATTTCCTGCACCTTGATCGTCCGCATGTCCTCGTTCCATGCGGTGTTGCTCGCAGCTACGTCGCGCACGTCCAGCACCTTGCCAATGCCCTCATAGACCGAGGTGAACGCCTGCACGGCCTGTTGCAGCTCCCCTTCCGTATCGCTGTCGTATTCATCCAGCGACGCAACACTTTGCGGGTGGAGCGAAGCGGTGATCCGCGTGTCCACACCCATTCCAAGATCGACTGCCATTTTCGCCTGATCCACCCTGATAAGGCTTGCTATGTGCTGTAAGGGTAGCTGATCTCGCACGGTCGCGCGACGAAAAACGTATATACATCAATATGATGCAGGCAGTCGCGCAACATATGGTGCATCTGCTGTTCGGGGTTTCAGTGGCGGGAACACAAAGAGAACACAATTCGCTTGCGCGGCTCGGGCGAGGTGTCATGAAAGGGGTGTCGTTCACAACCATTGGGGGAATCCGAACATGAACGACATGACCACAGCTTGCGCAACGTGCCCGCATCGCGCCCGCACGCAACCCCTCGCGCTTCTGCCAGAGCAGCGGGTGGACGTGCCCGCAGGTGCTGGCCTGCTCGCCAAGGCCCGTGCTAGGCGGGTTGCAGCGCTGGCCGAGAAAGCGGCACGCCGCACGGCAGCGTTCCAGCCTGTCGAAACCATACTGATCGACCCGGCCTTCCGGGCGCGGATTGAGGCGCTGGCGGCGCGACGTGTGGTCACCGCTTGCACCAATGCCACCTCGCGGCCCCTAGCAGCAGGCTAGATCGCCGCGCACGCTGGCTGTGCCGAGGCTGTAGCAGGGGGCGGGGCAAGTGGCCCCTCTTTGCATTGGCGGGAGTGACAATCGGCGTGCGCAACCCCACATTTTGCGGGCGTCGCTCGCACGATCAAAACATCTTGAACAAGGAGGACTTTGGCGCAATCATTGCGTTCTTACCCAGTATGGAGATCAACTTGACAAATAGGGTCCACATTGATGCCCCTGCTGGCATCATCGACATTGAAGGTGAAAAGGAGTTTGTCGAGGGGCTGCTCTCAAAGTTGTTTCCGCTCATCGAGGAAGCAGGATTTGGAAGCAAGCCTCAAAGAGCGACGGACCCTTTGCCTAACGAAGATGACGCCGATGCCGGTCAAGAAGTTGAAGCCGCTGATGATGCTGCAAAAAATGTAAAGCCAAAAGCCAAGAGAAAGCGCAGTGTGGCTCCGAAAGGGCATACCTGCGCCGATCGAATTATTGCACTGAAGGACGATGGGTTCTTTAAGACCAAGCGAAGTGCAGGTGATATAGTAACTGGCTTGGCTGAAAAAGGTTTCACGCATCAGTCTAATCAAGTTTCTGCGGCTGGTGAGTCCCCTTTTAAGCGAGGAATGCTACAGCGCACCAAAGAGGGGACGGGGCCATTCAAATACTTCTGGGATCGGGAGTAAACCTTGAGCCTACCAAGTCTCAGAGATGCCATTTCTGCAATTCCTCTCGGCCTCCGCGACCCGCTCATCGAGGAGTTCAATCAAGCCCTCGACGAGTATCGCGCTGCGGATTGGGAAAAGGTCGGTCTAAAGGCAGGCAAGTTTTGTGAGATTGCTTTTTGCATCTGCGAAGGGCACGCGACAGGCAGCTATGCTGCCGCCCCTTCCAAGCCAAGCAACTTTCCACAAGCCTGCCAACGTCTGGAACAGCACAACGGGACGAAGGGCCGCTCCCTTTGTATGCAGGTGCCGAAGGTGCTGGCGGCACTCTATGAATTGAGGAACAGTCGGGCAATTGGGCACGTCTCCACCGAGGTTAGTCCTAACCACATGGACGCCGAATTCTTCCTTCGTGGCATGAAATGGGTGATGGGCGAGTTCGTCCGCAACTATTCTCAACTGCCACTGAACGATTCATACGCCGTTGTTGAGGCTGTCACTGCCCGCAGTTTCCACATGGTCTGGGCGAGCGGCGATGTGCGCCGCGTTCTAGAACCCGCAAAGACGGCAGGTGATAAGGTGATGATCCTGCTGTATGCGGAGGCCAAGCCTGTCACTGTGGCCCAATTGCAGACATGGGTCGAATATAAGAACGTAACCGACTTCAAGCGGAAGGTCATCAAAGCGCTTCATAAAAAGGCTTGGGTCCATTACGATGAGAAGGCAGGCACCGTGCGGATACTGCCACCTGGGCAGTCGCATGTAGAGAAGTCTGGCCTTCTCGTTACTGGGAAGTAACTGCTTAGGGCAGGCTATTCGCCCTGAATGACCACAGGCCAGCCCCATGCAGTTCCAGCCGCTTCCGCCATGACCGCCGTTGAACGGTTGCTAGACGTTCGACCTTTGGAGGGCGCTAATGTTAAGGGGCCCCTTACGGCGAAAGCGCACGCGCGCACACGCGCGCGTAGGGGGAAGTGGGGACAGTGGGAAAGTGGGGAGGGTGGTGGCTAAGTGGCTGTTATTTCTCACATGGACCAGTTTCCCCACCACACCCCCACACTCCCCACTTCCCCCACCTTACCCCTGTGCTTGCGCCCCACCGTCCTTGGGTCTGCACCACCACGTTCCGTTCATGTTCTTCTTCTCCAGGTATTCCCCGCTGTGCTTGTTCCACCAGCTCTCCGAGGGGCAAGCGCCATCGCGCATGGCAGTCGCCATCGCGTGATCGACCCTGAGCCAGCCGCCCGGTGTGGTGAAAACGGCCTTCACCCAAATTGCGAACGGCAGCTCGCTTTTGCTCTTTGGCCCCCGTGCCGGACCCACGGCAGTCTTAGGCGTCAGAGTGTGGTCAAGCTCATCCCACACTGCCCGGGTCGCAGGGATCGGCGTGCCGTATTCAGCGTCCGTTCCAACTTCAATCCGCTCGGTGTTGAATCGCCAAGCGCCGCCCGGAAGCTCAGGAAGGTTCACCTTCACCTGCAACATCGCCTTCTCGTATGGTCCCGGCTCGTAGTCATCGGTCGCAGGCGGTTCGATGACCGCGATGAGGCTGCGGCAGGTTTGGGCGAAGGCTGCGGACCCGAGGACGCGGTGCAGCATGGCGCGGGTCGTGTCCTTGGCGAAGTGCGTCACGCAGACAATCGCGATGCGGTGCTTCTGGGCAAGGATCAACCACGGCTCGAGGACCGTCCGAAGCTGCCCCGCGTCGTTCATGTCAACCTTGCGCAGCTTCTGTCCGGGCAAGTAGCTCGTGACAGGGTCGATCACCAGCATCACGAACGGGTTGCCTTCCGCCTCGGCAAAGGTCAGCCATTCTGACACGGCTTCAATGTCATCCTGCATCGAAAAGGTGTTGCGCGTCCCTTGCTGAATTGCGCCCTGAATCTCGATGACGTTGTCGAGGTTCGCGCCGCCTGCCATGAGACGCGGGACGGTCATTTCCTCAATGCCGTCTTCGCTCCCGAGCCACAGCACGCGGGCAGGCTTGCGCCACTGGCCGTTGATGCCTGTCGGCCCGGGCCAAGGCGCACCTGTGGTCACCCTAGCCACAATGTCAGCCAGCACAGTTGTCTTGCCCGCCCCCGTCTCGCCCGCCAGCAACGTGAAATAGCCCTTGGGCACCCATCCAGTCCAAAGCCACTGAATTGCCCGAGGCTGCACCGATCCGAGCGGGCGACCGACCAGCTTGCGCGGGCCGGATGGTGCGCCAGTTGAAAGGCCGCGTTTCAGCTTCTCCTTTTCGATTTGCTTGTCGACGATCCGTTCCTCAATCTGCTTCTGCTCAATGACCTTGTCGGTCACCGCTGCTGCCTCAGCCATCGCTTTCGCGTCCGCCTCAGCCTTTCGTGCCTGAAACTCCAGCTTGCGGGTTTCGGGGTCCAAGGCCAGCCGTTCCGCATAGTGCGCCTTGAGGTGCGGCGGGGCCATGGCGAGTGACCACTGGTCATCTTCGGGCGTCGTCTCAACTGGGCCTGTCCAGTCTGGGGTCTTAGACATGGCGCACCTCGCGATGACAGGTGGCCGTTTGCGGACCGATTCCGCGATCTGTTACGCTGTGCATGTGACTGCTCTTATCTGACATTGACTTGGCCGGGCGCTGCATACGCCCGGGCCTTTTTTCTGACAGGCGCTACGATTGGGCTAGGCGATGCGCCTGCGACGGGCGCGAACCCGGCAGACGCATTCCAATTTCACCTGACCCCGCGCCATTGTTCACGTCTGCGGTTCAGGCGGCTTCGCTGGTGCTTTGCTTCATGCCGCTTGCCAGCCAAGCCAGCACGTCACGTTCCGAATACAGGACGCGACGGGTGCCCGGCGGCTGGAAGTAGCGGGGGCCGACGCCGCGCACGCGGTCGCCTTCCACCGTGCGCTTGCTGACGCCGCGCAGCTTGGCGAGACCCTCGGTGTCCATGGGAAGGCCGGTGGGCTTGAAGTTGAACAGCTCGCAGAGCTGCTCGAAGGTCATTTCGGTCGTGTCAGGCATGATCTGGCTCCCGTTCGTGTGGTGCCAGCGTTTCGCAATCCTGGCCTGTCGCGGGTGCCCGGCTCCCCACTCGGAGGAAGCTGCTGTTGTCGTGCCCCCACGGTAGCGGGAGCGCAATAAGTCGTGCAAGGGCGTTCCCGCCCCTGCCTGTAGGTGACAATCGGTCGGGTTATTGGGCGCTTTCAGCCTTGATCGGAAAGGGGCTTGCCCACGCGCCTTGCTTCGCAATAGTCGCTCGGTCGAAGTGCTGGGCGACGATCTTCTCAATCGCGCGGCGTCCGAAAGCGTGCCCCGGCAGGGCGTTCACCTCATGCCAAGCTGCTTCAAGAACTGCCTTCGTCTCGTTGGTGTTCAGTGCCATTGTGGTCATTCCTTCATTGAAGGCTCGTCCACGAACGCACAAGGCGGGCGGACGAGCGGGTTGCTCATCTGCCTGCGCAGGTAGTGCGGGGCGGTATGGGGGTTACACACTCGGCCCATGCCGTCGTATGCGGTTACGATATGACCACGATTCGCGGTATCTGTCAACATCTAGACGAATGGGCGGAGGGAGGCACAACGCACAGCGCCCCTAGCCGCCGCGCTACAGCCGCGCTGCGCAGCGCTGCCGGGGTAGGGGCGGCAAACCCCGCACCCCGGCTGCTGCCGGCAATTTTCGGGGGTAGCGGGGCAGCGATGCCCGCAGCGCCACCACATTCCCGCCCGCCGCAATCAGCGCCTGTTGTTCGATATAGTCGGCAATCGCTTGCACCTCGCGGCGGTAGGCCCGCAAGTCGCCGGTCTTCAAGTAATGCTTCTGGGTGACTCCCTGCGGCATGTGATTGGTGAGCAACTCAACCTTGATGATATCCAGTCCACAGGCGCTCGCTCCAAGGTTGATCCAAGTGCGGCGCAGGTCGTGGCAGGATAGCCGGTCCATGCCGATCAGCTTACCGAACCTTCCAGCGCAGCGCGCGGGTCGCCCATGTGGCCGGTCTTGCTGCGCGAGGGGAAGACGTATGCGCTGTCCGACTGCCCCTGCCGTTCGGTGAGAAGGTCACGCGCCTGCTGCGAGAGCGGCAACCAGACGGGGTTGGAGTTTTTCGGGTCTTCGATGTGCCACCAGCCTTCGTCGAGATTGACGTTCCGCCACTGCAGGGTGGCACCCTCCATTTTCCGCGCCCCTGTCAGGGCAAGGAACATGATAAGATCTACCCCGGCGCTGGCCATCGCGTCTTGCGCCCGACCTCGCGCATCCTGCAACCAATTCCAGAACATGCCGATCTGATCCGCCTCAATGCTTCGGTCCCTCGGCTTGCCCGCGTGCTTCTTCAGGTCCGCCTTCAGCATGGCCACAGGGTTGACCTCGATGGTCGGCTTGCCGTCGCGCTTGCGGTATTCATCAGCGGCCCACCGGCAAAGGGTGCGGAGTGTCGTGAATGCGATGGTGGCCTGCACGGGAGCCGGTCCCTTGCCACGCAGACCCTTCGTCGCCATTTCCTCGAAGCGCTTCCTGCATTCGGCAGGGGTCAGCGAGGCGATGGGCCGGTCCTTCCACTTGGCGAATACCTGTTCGACGTGCCGATTCATCTCCGCGATGGTGGAGGCCTTGAGCATACCGGGCCGCGCGAAGTAGGCATCGGCCACTTGTCGCAACGTGATGGACATGGCCTCGTCCTCGCGCTTCACGTCGCGCGGGTCGATGCCGTCGCGCATCTGTTGGAGCAGGGACTGGGCACGCTTGCGGGCTTGGTCCTCGGTGTAGAGGCCGAAGCGGCCAATCGTCATGTTGACCGCCTTCCCCTTGACCCGCCCCTGCGCGACGAAGGCCCGAACCCCTGTGGCGGTGACTCTCAACCCGTAGCCGGGCACCTTGTCATCCCAGTGGATTTGATACCCCTCGGCAGGGGGCGCGACGGTCTCGCAGAACGGCTTCGTGAGCTTTGGCATGTGGCTATCCTCCAGCGCTGTGCTAGCACCATGCAAGCACGCTAGGGACAGCTAGGACGGTATGTCACGCCGAAGCAAGTAGTTCAAGTGACTGATTTGCAATGAAAAAACCTGCAATCGCGTAGAGGGTGCGGCTAGGCCGTAGGGCTACTGGCAAGACTACGAATCTGAGGGCCGGGCGTTCGAATCGCTCCGGGTCCGCCATTTACTCCAGAAGATGCAGTCACTTGCGCGGCGAACGGCGTCTTTGCCGATGCCTGGTTTCGTGCTGGTCGGGCGGTTGGCGGTATCGCTTCCCCTGCCGCGGCTCGTTCCCCGAACACCGATGGTTCAGGCGGCGGGGCCGTCGAAAGAGCCCCGGCACCGTCCCTTGACTCGTGGCCTACCTGATCACCGCCCCTCCGGAGTCAGGGCAGATGGTTGGTCCGGATCCCGATCCAGCGGTTCCTCGCGCTG
>Ga0209572_1001468_pt1 | contig 16024 bp, 16 predicted proteins | sample EBPBio232012_DNA_FD_185867 | JGI IMG/M metagenome (GOLD analysis project Ga0209572, IMG submission 185867) | Wastewater treatment Type I Accumulibacter community from EBPR Bioreactor in Madison, WI, USA - Reactor 1_1/23/2012_ DNA (SPAdes)... | ecosystem: Engineered > Bioreactor > EBPR >...
CCCCCAACCCGACCTCGGGCTTTTTCCTGATGGTGCCGCGCGGCGACGTGGTGGAGCTGCAGATGAGCGTGGACGAAGCGCTCAAGTACGTCATTTCCATGGGGGTGGTGGTGCCGCCCGTGCGCGAGGCGCGCCCCGGCGAACCGGCACCGGCGCCCCAGGTGCCGGGGGTCACCGGACCGCGCGAAACCGCCCCCACCCAGCCCATTTCTCCGGTGGCCGATACCTCGGCCGCCCGACCCGAACTTCTGCCCTGAAAGCGAACCAGCCATGTCCATGCGTACCCACTACTGCGGCCTCGTCACCGAGGCCTTGATCGGCCAGACCGTCACCCTGTGCGGCTGGGTCAACCGCCGGCGCGACCACGGCGGCGTGATCTTTGTCGATCTGCGCGACCGCGAGGGCTATGTGCAGGTGGTGTGCGACCCGGACCGCCCGCAGATGTTCCAGGTGGCCGAGGACCTGCGCAACGAGTTTTGCGTGCAGGTCAAGGGCGTGGTGCGCGCCCGCCCCGAGGGCACCACCAACGACAACTTGAAGAGCGGCAAGATCGAGGTGCTGTGCCACGAGCTGAAGGTGCTCAACCCCTCGGTCACGCCGCCATTCCAGCTCGACGACGAAAACCTGTCCGAGACCACGCGCCTCACGCACCGCGTGCTGGACCTGCGCCGCTCCTACATGCAGAACAACCTCAGGTTGCGCTACCGTGTGGCGATGGAGGTGCGCAAGTTCCTGGACGAGCACGGCTTCATCGACATCGAGACGCCCATGCTCACCAAGAGCACGCCCGAAGGCGCGCGCGACTACCTGGTGCCCAGCCGCGTGCACGAAGGCCATTTCTTCGCGCTGCCGCAGTCGCCCCAGCTGTTCAAGCAGTTGCTGATGGTCTCGGGCTTTGACCGCTATTACCAGATCACCAAGTGCTTCCGCGACGAGGACCTGCGCGCCGACCGCCAGCCCGAATTCACCCAGATCGATATCGAGACCTCGTTCCTGGGCGAGCAGGAAATCCGCGACATGTTCCAGGACATGATTAAGCACGTGTTCGCCAAGACCATGGGCGTCGATCTGGGCGAGTTCCCGGTCATGCCCTACACCGAGGCCATGCACCGCTTCGGCTCCGACAAGCCCGATCTGCGCGTCACGCTCGAGTTCACCGAACTCACCGACGTGATGGCCGACGTTGACTTCAAGGTCTTCAGCGGCCCCGCCACCACGCCAGGCGGCCGGGTGGTCGCCCTGCGCGTGCCCGGTGGCAGCGAGATCAGCCGCGGCGAGATCGACGGCTACACCGAATTCGTCAAGATCTACGGCGCCAAGGGCCTGGCCTGGATCAAGGTCAACGACGTGACAAAGGGCCGTGACGGCTTGCAGTCGCCCGTCGTCAAGAACCTGCACGACGCGGCCATCGCGGCCATCCTGACGCGCACCGGCGCGCAGAACGGTGACATCCTGTTCTTTGGCGCCGACAAGACCAAGGTGGTCAACGACGCCATCGGCGCGCTGCGCCTGAAGATCGGCCTGGGCGAATTCGGCAAGAAGTCCGGCTTGTTCCAGGACCGCTGGGCGCCGCTGTGGGTGGTGGACTTCCCCATGTTCGAGTACGACGACGAGGCGCACCGCTGGAACGCCGTGCACCACCCCTTCACGGCGCCCAAGGACGGTCACGAGGACTACATGGACACCGACCCCGGCAAGTGCGTGGCCAAGGCCTACGACATGGTGCTGAACGGCTGGGAGCTGGGCGGCGGCTCGGTGCGTATCCACCGCGCCGAGGTGCAGAGCAAGGTGTTCTCCGCGCTCAAGATCGGCCCCGAGGAGGCGCAGGTCAAGTTCGGCTTCCTGCTCGACGCCCTGCAGTACGGCGCGCCCCCGCACGGTGGCCTGGCCTTTGGCCTGGACCGCCTGGTCACGCTTATGACCAAGGCCGATTCCATCCGCGACGTGATCGCCTTTCCCAAGACCCAGCGCGCGCAGGACCTGCTCACCCAGGCCCCCAGCCCGGTGGACGAGAAGCAACTGCGCGAATTGCACATCCGTTTGCGCAACACGACGCCCAGCGCCGCGGCTTGATCGGGCTTTCGGGGTGCCCAAGTTACCCCGAATTTGCTTCTTATTTGATAGCTGGTTAGGATGAGTGGACGCCGGCAGAAGCCGGTTTTGACCAAGAATCGCCTGCTGGCCCCGGTCCCGCACGGTTGGCAGGCCCTTCGGCCACTGGCAGCGGCGCGGTCCTACGCGGCGTGCGCGGCGCCTCTGTTACGATATTTTTTTATCAGAAGGAGCGCACCATGAGCCAATCCGATCTCGTCGATTCGACCATCGAAACCAAGGAGCAACTGGTTTCCAATCTGCGCCGCGTCGTCTCCGACGCCGAGGACCTGCTGGCCGCCACGGCCGGCCAGACCGACAGCAAGATGACCGAGTTGCGCGCCCGAGCGCGCGAAAACCTGTTGATGGCCCGCGAGAAGCTGGCCGACGCCGACGCCGCCGTGCGCGCTCGTGCGCGCCAGGCCGCCATCGCCACCGACGAGTACGTGCACGACAACCCCTGGTCGTCGATCGGCGTGGCCGCCGCGGTGGGCATGCTGGTCGGCGTGCTGCTCGGCCGCCGCTGAGCCGGCCGGACCGTGTCCGATTTCCTCCGCGCGTTGAGGCCATGACCGGCTCCGCCAAGGGTTCATCCCGGCCAGGGGTGGCGGCCACTGTGGCCGGCACCCTGGCCGATCTGGTCGAGCTGGGCCAGATCCGGCTGGAACTGTTCACGATCGAGGCGCGCGAGGACCTGAACCGCCTGGCCACCATGGCGCTGCTGGGCGCCCTGGGCCTGGTGTTGCTCAGTTTCGGGCTGATCTTCCTGGCCTTGTTTCTCACCGTGCTGCTGTGGGATTCGCACCGCCTGCTGGCGTTGGGCGTCTTCACCGCCCTGTTCCTGGTGGGCGGTGGGGTGACGGCGGCCATGGCCTGGGCGCGCACGCGCCAGGGCCTGCGCCTGTTCAGCGCCACCTTGAACGAGTTGCGGCGCGACCAGGAAAGACTGCGCACATGAATCTCGACGACGAAACCGTCGGTCTGGCCGTGCGGCGTGAGCAATTGCTGTTGCGCTCCAGCCAGCTGCGCGAGCGGCTCAGCGCCCGTTCCCAGGCGTTTCGCCCGGCGTTCGGCGTGGCCGAGCGCTTGCGCGACGGCGTGGAGGTGGTGCGCCAGAACCGGGCCCTGGTGCTGCTGGTGGGCGCGGCGGCGCTGGGCGCAGTCGCGGTGCGTCCGCGCGCGGCGCTGAGCCTGGGCTTGCGCGCCTGGTCCGGCTGGCAGATGTTCAAGCGCGTGCAGCCGGTGGTGCACAGCTTTTTGCGCCAGTTGCTCTGACGGCGCGCCGTCAGCCGCCTCGCGTTCACCGTGACCGTTCAGGGCCCGTGCGCCGTGCGCCGCCACAAGATTCCTCAATCCGTGCTGGTGCTGATCCATACCCCGGCACTGCAGGTGCTGTTGATCCGTCGCGCCGACACCACCGCCGACTTCTGGCAGTCGGTGACCGGCAGCAAGGACAGCGAGGACGAGCCCTGGGCGCGCACGGCCGCCCGCGAGGTCCACGAAGAGACCGGCATCGATGTCCAGGCCGAAGGCCATGCGCTGACGGATTGGCGGCTGGAAAACGTGTACGAAATCTACCCCAGCTGGCGCTCGCGCTACGCACCGGGCGTGACGCACAACACCGAGCACCTGTTCGGGCTGCGCGTGCCGCGCGAGACGCCGGTGCGGCTGTCGCCGCGCGAGCACACCGATTTTGTCTGGCTGCCCTGGCGCGAGGCGGCCGAGCGCTGTTTCTCGCCCTCCAACGCCGAAGCCTGCCTGTTGTTGCCCTCGTTCGCCGGGGCTTGACGGCCGGCGCGCGGTACCCGACGCTTTGGACCGAGGTTTCCTTGTCATGACCACCCCGCACACCCTTCACGACACCGACGCGCCCGCCGTGCTGCGCGTGGCCACCTACAACATCCACAAGGGGGTGCAGGGGCTGGGGCCGGGGCGGCGGCTGGAGATCCACAACCTGGCGCTGGCCGTCGAGACCCTGGACGCCGACATCGTGTGCCTGCAGGAGGTGCGGGCGGTGTACCGGCGCGGCAAACGCCATTTCACGGCCTGGCCGGAGCAACCGCAGGCCGAGTTCCTGGCGCCCGAGGGCTACGACTCGGCCTACTGCACCAACGCCGTCACCCGGCATGGTGAGCACGGCAACGCGCTGCTCTCGCGCTGGCCGATCCTGGGGCAGCGGCATGAGGACATGTCGGATCACCGCTTCGAGCAACGTGGCCTGCTGCACGTGGAGGTTCAAGTGGCGTCCACCCGGCTGCACGTGATCGTGGTGCACTTCGGCCTGATTCCCTCCAGCCGCCTGCGCCAGACGCAACAGCTCAGCCGCTACATCGCGCGCGAGATCCCCCTCGGCGAGCCGGTGGTGGTGGCGGGTGATTTCAACGACTGGGGCACGCGCGTGCGCCGGCTGCTGCACGTGGATGCGCTGCAGGCCTTCGAGGGGCCGCGCACGCTGACCTATCCGTCGCGCTTTCCGGTCGCCCAGCTGGACCACATCTACGCCCGGGGCCTGCGCCCGCTCAGCCTGGCGGCGCCGAGCGGGCGCGTGTGGAGCCGCATGTCCGACCATTTGCCGCTGATCGCTGAATTTCGGATGACCCCCTGAGGCGCTGACGCGCCTTCCCCCGCTTCCTGCGGGCGGGGGACGAGCCGGCCGCTTCGGAGCGGCCGTGCGCAGCGGCTCCCCGACCGGCCTGCTCCGCGACCTTCTGGGGCGCCTGCTGCGCGGTGCTGGCGTTTGAGGGCTGGTGCTGTATCGCTATTTAATTAGTAGCTGTAAGCGTTGGATGGACTAGCGCATCCAGCACTTTTCGATCTGTTTTTTGCTGCTACCATCGTAGCCACACCATGAAGCCGCAACCCGATCTTCCCCCCGCCACCGTCGCCGACGACGAGGGCACGCCCGTCTCGGTCAAGATCCGCGAACGGATCCAGGCCGCGCGCCAACGCTTCAACGCCAACGACAACATCGCCGACTTCATCGAGCCGGGCGAGTTGGAGCGCTTGCTCGACGAAGTGGCGCAAAAGATGGAAGGCGTGCTCGACAGCCTGGTCATCGACACCGAGCGCGACCACAACACCTCGAACACCGCGCGCCGCGTGGCCAAGATGTACGTGAGCGAGGTGTTCAAGGGCCGCTACGTCAAGGCGCCCGCGATCACCGAGTTTCCCAACGCCGAACGCCTGAACGAGCTGATGATCGTCGGCCCGATCACCGTGCGCTCGGCCTGCAGCCACCATTTCTGCCCGGTGATCGGCCAGGTGTGGATCGGCGTCATGCCCAACGAGCACACCAACGTCATCGGCCTGTCCAAGTACGCGCGTCTGGCCGAATGGATCATGGGCCGCCCGCAGATCCAGGAGGAAGCGGTGGTGCAGCTGGCCGATTTGATCCAGCACAAGACCAAGCCCGACGGCCTGGCCATCGTCATGCAGGCCACGCACTACTGCATGGCCTGGCGCGGTGTGAAGGACATGGACAGCAAGATGATCAACTCCGTCATGCGCGGCGTGTTCCTGAAAGACATGAACCTGCGCCGCGAATTCCTGGCCCTCATTCCGCGAAAGACCTGACCATGCTCGTGCGCCTGCTCTACGCCAGCCGTGCCGTCGACGCCTCGCCGGCGGCCATCCAAAGCATTCTCAACTCGGCGCGCCTGCACAACCACGAGTCCGGCGTCACCGGCATCCTGGTGTACGGCGGCGGCGTGTTCATGCAGGCCATCGAAGGCGGCCGCCAGGCCATCAGCGACCTGTACGGCACCATCCAGCGCGATGCGCGCCACAAGGACGTGGCGCTGCTGCACTTCGAGGAAATCACCGAGCGCCGCTTCGGCGGCTGGACCATGGGCCTGGTCGACGTTGGCCGGATCAACGCCAGCGTGCTGCTGAAGTACTCGGAGCGCGCCGTGCTCGACCCCTACACCGTCTCCGGCCGGGTCTCGATGGCCCTGCTGGAGGAGTTGATGGCCACGGCCAGCATCGTCGGCCACACCTGAAGACCCGGGGCGCGGCGCGCCCTTCAGATCATCGCCGCCATCAGGTCCGGTGGCCCGACGTGGGTGGCGCGCAGGGCCGGCAGCGCCTCGGCGTCGGTGCGGTACAGGTGCAAACCGGGGCGCGGCTCCAGCAGACCGGCGCGGGCCAGCGGTTGTTCCACCGGCAGCTTCAGCCCGACCAGGTGCAATTCCACCCCTTGCACGATGAGCGTCTGCGCGATGCGACCGAACACCTCCACCCCCGTGGCGTCGATGCGGTTGATGGGTTGCGCGAACAGCGCCAGGTGCCGAATCCCGGGGTGCAGGGCCAGCGCCGCGCTGACCGCGTTCTCGAAACTGGCGGCGGCCGCGAAATCCAGCGCCGCGTCCATGCGCAGCCCCAGCACCTGGGGCGCGATCGGCGGCAGGCTCCACAGCGTGCTGCTGCGCAGGCTGCCATCGGGGTGTTCGCTCACTTCCAGAATGCGCGGGTGCAGGCGTTGGTACAAGAAATTCGACAGCGACATCAGCACGCCGGCCAGCACGCCCCAGTACAGCGTGGGTGCGGTGGCGATGGTCACCACGAAGGTCACGCCGGCGATCACCGCCTCCAGACGCGACACGCGCCACAGCCGGGCGAACTCGCGCGGCTTGAGCAGCCCGTAGACGGTGGCCACCACGATGGCCGCCAGTACCGCCTGGGGCACGTGGCGCAGCACCGGCGTGAACACCAGCAAGGCCAGGCCGACCACGACGGCCGAGAAAATGCTGGCCCAGCCGGTCTTGGCTCCGGCGTACAGATTGAGTGCCGAGCGTGAAAACGACGAGCTGGTCGGAAACGCCCCCGAGATGCCCGAGGCCAGCTTGGCCAGGCCCTGACCGATCAGGTCCTGGTTCTGGTTCCAGCGCGTGCCGCGGCCGGCGTTGTCCACCTTGGCGCTGGAGGCGGTCTCCAGGAAGCTGACCAGGGTGATGATCAGCATCGGCATGATCAACTGGCCCAGCGCCGCCCAACCCGGCCAATGCGGCACGAACAACCCCGGCAGCCCCTGCGGCAGCGGCCCCACGACCTGGCCGCCGTGCGCGGCGTAGGGCGTGAAGGCGCTGATCGCGGCCGTGACCAACACCACCACCAGCACGCTGGGAAAAGTCGGCTTGACGCGCTTGGCCAGCACCAGCAGCACCAACGTGACCAGGCCGAACACGGCCGAGGCCAGGTGCGGCGCGGACCAGTCGGCCAGGGCACCGCCGCCCTTGGGCAAACCCAGCAGGGCTGGCAGCTGCGAGGTGATGATCAGCACCGCCGCGCCCTGGGTGAAAGCCATCAGCACCGGCGCGGTGACCACGTTCAGCAGCCAGCCGGCGCGCACCAGCCCCAGCACGATCTGCAACAGGCCGGTGAGCAGGGACAGCCACACCGCCAGGTTGACCCATTCCGCGCTGCCTGGCGCCGCCATGCCGGTCAGCGAGGCGGCCACCAGCAGCGAGGACAGCGCCGTCGGCCCGACCGACAACCGCGGCGAGGCCGAGAACAGCGCCGCCACCAGCGCCGGCAGCATCGAGGCGTAGATGCCGGTCACCACCGGCATGCCGGCCAACGCGGCGTAGGCCACGCCCTGCGGGATGACCATCAGGCCCACCGTCAGGCCGGCCAGCGCCTCGCTGCGCAGCAGGGCGCCGCTGGGACGCGGCCATTGGAGAAAGGGCAGGGAGGCGCGAAGACGAGGTGGCATGGCCCGATGTTATGACGTCGATCAAGCTTCGGGACGCCGCGGCCGCGACACGTCGGCCATCGGGCCGCGCACCGCGTTGGGTAAAAGATGTACCCTAAGGCCATCCCAGGCTCCGAAAACCTCGCAGGCATGCCGCCCAGGAGAACCCCATGACCCGTCGCGCGCTGCTCCTGGCCGTGCTGGCCTGGCCGGCGCTGGCCGGTGCCCAGGCCATCCGTTGCACCGATCCGGCTACCGGCCGCACCCTGTACACCGACCAACCCTGCCAGGGCGGCGCCCTGGTGGTGCCCCCGCGCAGCCCCGAGCAACAGCGCCAGGACGCCGACAACGCCGCCCAGGCCCGCGAACGCAGTTTGCAGCAGCGCGAGGCCGCCCTGCGGCGCGAGCGGGAGCGGCTGGACGCCGAGCGCGCTGCCCAGGCCGTGCAGGCCCAGCGTCCGCTGGCCGAGTCGGACGCTTGTCGCGCGGCGCGCGCCGAGGCCAGTTTCCGTGCCGGCAGCTTCGCGGCCAACGAGGAGCAGATCCGCACCGCGCGCTACAACGCCGCGCTGGCCTGTGGCCAGCAGCCGCCGTCCGACGTGGTGGTGGTGCAGCCGCAGCCCTGGGGCGCCGCCTACCCGGTGCCGCCGCGCCATCCCATGGTTTCGCCCCGACCGGTGTCGCCGGTGGCGCCGTACATCCCGCCTCGAACGCCGCCACCGCAGGCCCACGCGGGGCCGCAGCCGGGCTTTCGCATCGGCCCGGCACCCGAACCTCCGCGCGCCACCGTGCGTTCACCCTACGACGGTGTGCGCTACTAGGGTGCTGTCCCGCCCATAACCTGCCCATGACATCGCGCCTGCACGTCTGGTGCCGCCTTGCCCCTCCGCGCGATTGCACTGAAGACCGGCCTCAGCGTTGCGGCATGTCCTTGTAGGAGTAGCCCAGGCTGACGGTGGCATCGGCCGGGATTGGCGGCATGGAGGCGTCCCAGGCTTCCCAATTGGCGCGCATGGCGGCCAGGCGCTCGGGGTGGCGCGGGCCCAGGTTGGCGCGTTCACGCTCGTCCTGCGGGATGTTGAACAGGTAGTCGTGGCCGTCCACGCGCAGGTATTTCCAGTCGCCGTCGCGCAGGGCGCGCTGGCCGCGGTGGTTCATGCGCCAGTGCAGTGGGCGGGCGAAAGTCTGGCGCGCGTCGCGCAGCACCGGCAGCAGCGACACGCCGTCCAGCGGGTAGTCGGGGTGCGCGGCCACGCCGGCGGCGTCCAGCAGGGTGGCCGACCAGTCCATGGTCATGCACGGCTGGGGCGTGACGCCGCCAGGGCCAATCACCGCCGGCCAATGCGCGATCCAGGGCACGCGGATGCCGCCCTCGGTCAGGTCCATCTTGCCACCCACCAGCGGCCAGTTGTCGGAAAAACGCTCGCCGCCGTTGTCGCTGGTGAAGATGATCAGGGTGTTGTCCAGCAGGCCTTGCTGGCGCAACGCCTGCACCATCGCGCCGATGCCTTCGTCCATGTGGTGGATCATGCGGCGGTAGGTGTGGATGTTGCCGCCGTCCAGGTGGAACAGGTTGTGCTTCACCTCCTGGGCCAGCGCCGAGTCGTCGCGCGTTTCCCAGGGCCAGTGCGGGGCGGTGTAGTGCACGCTCAGCATGAACGGCGTGCCGCCGCGCGCGCCTTCGGCCATGCGCTGGATGTAGTCCACCGAGCGGTCGGTGATGAGGTCGGTGAGGTAGCCTTCCTGGTGGTGCTCGGTCTCGCCGAGGTACAAATCGTGCGTGCCGTTGCTGCTGCAGTGCGTGAAGTAATCGACCCCGCCCGAAAGCGGGCCGAAGAACTCTTCGTAGCCCGACTTCAGCGGACCGAACACCGGCGGGTAGCCCAGGTGCCACTTGCCCATCAGCGCCGTGCGGTAGCCGGCGTCGCGCAGCAGCGAAGCGAAAGTGGGGTGCTCGGGCGGCAGGCCAAGCGTGGTGCTGCCCTTGCTGCGGCTGTTGATCGGCTCCTCGGCGGCGCCGCGCAGGCGGTACTGGTAGCGCGCGGTGATCATGCCAAAGCGCGTGGGCGAGCAGACCGGCGAGTTGCTGTAGCCCTGGGTGAACTTCAGCCCGTCGGCGGCCAATTGGTCCAGCACCGGGGACACCGGGCCGAACTCGGCGTCACGCCCGCCGTAGCACCCCAGGTCGGCGAAGCCGAGATCGTCGGCGACGATGAAAATGAAGTTGGGTTTCGAGGCCATTATTTCTTCTGGGGAAAGGGTATGGGGAGAAAACTACTCGACCTTCATGCCCGTGGCCTGGATCACCTTGCCATAGCGCTGCGACAGATCGGCCAGGCGCTTGGCGGCGTCGGCGCCGGTCAGGCCTTCGTAGAACAGGTCCAGGTTGACCAGGCGTTGCTTGACATCGGCGCGGGCCAAGGCCTCGGCAAAGGCCTTTTGCAGCGTCTGCACCACGGCGTCGGGGGTGGCCGCGGGCACCATGGCCACGTACAGCACCTCTTGCTCCAGCTTTTGGTGACCGGCCTCGGCCACGGTGGGCACTTCGGGCGCCAGATTCGAGCGTTGGCGGCTGGTGACGGCCAGGGCCGTGATCTTGCCGGTGCGCACGTGCGGCAGCATGCCCGGCGTGGCGAGTACCCCGCCATTGACTTCGCCCGAAAGCACGGCCAGCACCGCCGGCGTGTTGCCCTTGTACGGCACGTGGGTGATGCGCATGCCGGTGGCTTCGTGGAACACCTCGGCGGCCAGATGGCCTGGGCTGCCCGAGCCGGCCGAGCTGAAGGTAACGCCCCGGGTTTTGCCAGCCTGGATCAGATCGGCCAGGGTCTTGAAGCCGGTGGAGGGGTGCGCCCCCACCAGCAGACCGGAGGAGGCCATCACCATCAGCGGCTTGAAGTCGGTCGGCTTGAACGGCAGGCCCTTGTAGATGTGCGGGTTGACGGTGAACACCGTGTCGATGCTGATCAACACCGTGTAGCCGTCGGGCGCGGCCTTGGCCACCAGATCGGTGCCGATGTTGCCCGCCGCGCCGGGTTTGTTCTCGACGATGAAGGGCTGCTTGAAGCGCTGCTGCAGCACGTCGGAGATCGAGCGCGCGATGATGTCCGAGGGTCCCCCCGGTGGAAAGCTGTTGATCAGCTTCACCGGTTTCGTGGGGTAATCCTGGGCTTGGGCCGAAATTGCCCATAGGCCGGCGCAAATCAAGCTGAGTGTGCTACGAAAAAATGAGTAACTTGGGCGCATGCCGAGGTCCTCTTTGGGCTCGGTTCAGGGTTGGTAGCCGGATTTTTGCACCACTGGCGCCCACTGCGTGCGGTAGGCCTTGAGCATGGCGGAGGTCTGTGCCGGCGTGCTGGCCACGGGGGTCATCTTGGCGTCGCGGAACTTGCGCTGGGTGTCGGGGTCGTTCATCACTTCGCGCACGGCGCTGGCCAGGCGCTCCAGCCGGTCCTTGGGCATGCTGGCCGGCACGAACAAGGCGTTCCAGCCGGTGGCCACCAGGTCCAGGCCGGCTTCCTTGTAGGTCGGAATGTCGGGCGCGAAACCCGAGCGCGCGGCGCCGGAGCTGGCCAGAATGCGCAGCTTGCCGCCTTCGTACTGGGGCAGCAGGGTGTCCAGCGTGTCGAAGGCCACCGGAATCTGGCCGCCGATCAGGTCGGTGATCAGCGGGCCCGAGCCGCGGTAGCCCACCACCTGGGCCTTGACCTGGGCTTTTTCACCCGTCATCAGCGCGAAGAAATGCGGCAGGCTGCCGGTGGCCGGCACGCCGAAGTTGGCTTTCTCGGGGTTGGCGCGCAGCCAAGCCAGCAGGTGCGTGAGCTGCTTGACCGGCACGGCGCTGGCCACCGCCAGGCCGAACTCGTAGCTGCTGACCTGGCTGAGCGGCTGAAAATCCTTGTCCGGGTCGTAGCCGTTGTCCTTGAACACCAGCGGCGCCACCACCATGATGGCCGGGTTGGCCAACAGCATCACGTTCTGGCTGGCCGGCGCGCCGCGCAGTTGCTGGGCCGCCAGGCGCCCGCCGGCGCCGGTCTTGTTCTCCACGATCACGGTCTGGCCCAGCTTGGCGCCGAGTTTTTCGCCGATGATGCGCGCCGCCCGGTCGCTGGAGCCGCCAGGGGCGTAGGGCACGACGATGCGCACGCTGTTGTCCTGGGCCTGCGCGGGCGACACGAGGCAGGCCGCGCCGAGGGCCAGGCCCAGGAAGCTGCGGCGAAGGAGGCTGGAAGGGGTCATGGTGGGTTCCCGAAAAGGCGTGAGAAATGGGCCGGTGCTGCTGGGCAAACGCCTATGGTGTCAGGATTGGCACAATTGACAAAGTCAACTCTACCCCGGGGAAACCCCGAAGCGAGCATGTCCGCCACCCACCTCGACGCGCCACGGCAACTGCAGGACATGTTCCTGTACCGCATCAGCCGCCTGCTGAGCACGGCCAGCGTGCCCGTGTTGCGCGAATGCGAGCAGGTGCACGGCATCACCCGGCGCGAGTGGCGGGTGCTGGCGCATCTGGCGCAGGCCGAGGGTTGCCTGTCGTCCGAGCTGGCCGACCTGGCGCAGCTGGACCGCGTGCGCACCTCCCGCGCCCTGAGCATCCTGGTCGACAAGGGTCTGGTGCGGCGCGCGCCCAGGCCGGGCGACCGGCGCCTGGTCGAACTGGCCCTGACCGACGCCGGCCGCGCCCTCCACGCCGCCCTGCTGCCCGAGGTGACGCGGCTGAACCGGGCCTTGCTGGCCGGTTTGTCGGCGGCGCAGCTGCGGCAACTGGAGGAGGTGCTGGAGCACCTGCAGCAGCGGGCCGAAAGCCTGCGTGGGGACGGACCCTAAGCCGGGGCCGCGCCGGCGGGCAGATCGGCGCCGCTGGCCGGTTGGCGCGCGTGCTTTTGCGCCAGCTCGATCACGCGCGCGGCCATGCTTTCCAGCAGCAGGATGTCGCGCGGCGTGAGCTGGCGCGGCTGGTGGTCGAACAGGCACAGGGTGCCCAGCACGAAGCCGTCGCGGTCGCACACCGGGGCGCCGGCGTAAAAGCGCAGCCCGTCCTGGCGCAGGCGCGGGTTGGCGGCAAAGCGCGCATCGCGCAGCACGTCCGGCACCACCAGGGTGTTGCCGCGCGCCACCACGTGGCCGCACATCGACAGCGCGCGTGGCGCGATGGGTTCCGGCGTGCCGCTGCCGGGCCGGCCGACGGCGCTGGCGCTGCCGTGCGCCAGCTGCCAGTCGTCGTCGACCAGCGAGACCAGGGCGATCGGGCAATCGAAGGCGTCGGCCACGCGCCGCGCGGTGGCGTCCAGCGGCCCGCGCAGCTCGGGCGCCAGCAGGCCGCTGGCCTGCAGGGCCTGCAGGCGCTCATCCTCGCGCGGTGGCAGGGGGGCCGGGGTGTAGAACTCGTCGGTGTCGGTTTCCAGCAGCGAGCGGGCGCGCACCACCAGGTCTTCCACCGTGGTCACCGTGGCGTCCACGCCGGCCTCGGCGAACGGGTTGGCGCCGGGCGGCAGGGCCGGGTGGCCCCAGGCCGCCAGCAGCACCGGCAACTGGGGCCAGCGGCGGCGCAGGCGCCGCACGAAGTAGCGCGCCAGCGTGCCCGGCTCGGACGAGAAGTGGCACAGGCACACCAACTGCACGTCGCGCAGCTCCAGCTGGGCCAGGTGCTCGGAGGTCAGGGTGCCGACCCGCAGTACCCGGCTGCCCAGGCCCTGCAGGGCCAGCAGGTGGGCGGCCATTTCGGCGCCCAGCGCGTCCACCGCGCCGCGCGCGCCGATGCAGACCACGCGCGCCGGCAAGGCCGGGTCGACCGGATGCAGCTCGCGCAGCTCGTCCAGCACGCGCTGCATGCCGGAGACCACGCGGTGCCTTTGCTCGGCCGTGCTCATGTCGCCCTCGGCGCTGGCGGCGCGGCGCAGCGCGCCCAGCCCGACGCCGCCGTAGAAAGCCTGGAGCGAATCCTGCTCGGCGTGGCGGGTGGCCAGCTCGATGGCTTCCTCGACGTCGCCGGCCAGCAGGCGCTGGTGCAGCCGGGTCGGTTCGTCCAGCGCCCGGGCGCTGCCCAGCAGCACTTCCAGAAAACGCAGCTGCGGCAGGTGGCGCCCCAGCACCAGCAGCAGCACCGTGATGGGAGTGGACAGCACCAGGCCGATCGGCCCCCAGAGAGCGGTCCAGAACATCGCCGCCAGAATCAGCGACAGGGTGGACAGCCCGGTGCTGCCGCCGTACAGCCAGGGCTCGATCAAGTTGTTGCTGATCAGCTCCAGGCTCAGCACCAGCGCCAGCGTCCACAGCACCATCTGCCAGCCCGGGTCGGCGGCAAAGGCCAGGGTCAGCGGGAAGATGGCCGCGATCACCGGCCCGACGTAGGGCAGAAAGCGCAGCACCGCCGCCAGCAGGCCCCACATCAGCGCGCCGGGCACGCCGATCAGCAGCAAACCGATGGCCATGGGCAGGCCGTACAGCGTGTTCACCAGCAGCTGCATGGTCAGGTACTTGCTCACGCGCCGGCCGGCCTCGCCCAGGGCCTCGGTGGTGCGGTGCAGGTTGCCGCCCAGCAGCCGCAGCAGGCGGTCGCGCAAATCGCCCCGGTCGAGCAGGATCAGAATGGCGAAGATCAGCACCGTGCCGGCCATCGCCAGCGGGGTGGTGAAGCGGTCGGCCCATTGCGAGAGCTTTTGCGCCGGGGTCAGTGACTGGCCGACGATCTCCACCCGCGACGGGCGTTCGGCGCGCGGGCGCTGGGCCTGACTGGCCTGCTGGGCGCTGTCGATTTCCTTTTCCACCTTCTCGACCACGCGCGAATACTGGGCCAGCATGCCGGGCTGGCGCAGCACGTCGCCGACCGTGCGCAGCTTGCGAGTCATGTTGATCTCGTAGCGCGGCAGGTCGCCGCCGATCTGGCGCAGCTGGCCGTACACCAGCAGGCCGGCCGCGCCCAGCAGGGTCAGCGCCGTCAGCACCACCGCGATCACCGCCGCCGCGCGCGGCACGCCGCGGCGCTTGAGCCACGACACCATCGGATCGAGCACGAAGCCGAACAGCACCGCCAGGGCCAGCGGCATCAGCAGATCGCGTCCGAAGTACAGCGCGGCGACGATCACGGCCGCGCTGACCAGGCCGTTCATCAGCGGCACGCGCGGGCCGGCCCGCTCGGGCGCGCCGTCCTGGCCGATCGAGGATTCGTCCAGCAGCGGCGCGGCGGGGGGGCGGGGGATGGGTGAGGTCACGGGTTTCGGGCCGGCGCGCCGTGGGCGACGGGCCGGGGGCGCTGGCGCCTTGATTCTGGGCGGCCTGCCGGGGGCCGACCTGTAGGACGGGGGCCAGAATGCACGTGCGTCCCCGGGGTGACGTGCGGCGCCAGAGCGCGGAACGCATGGCGGACAATGGGGCATGCTTCCAACCGACCGCGCCACCACCACCGAACCCGTCCGATCCGTACCCTTCGAGGGCGCCAGCAACTTCCGCGACCTGGGCGGTTACCGGGCGGGCGACGGGCGCCGGCTGCGCTGGCGCCGGCTGTTTCGCTCCGACCACCTGGCCGGCCTGACCGCGCGCGACACCCAGGCCCTGCAGTCCATCGGCGTGTGCCGGGCCTTCGATTTCCGCGGCGTGGCCGAGCGCGCCGCCGCGCCCTACGAGCTGCCCGGGGTGACCCAGTACCCGTTGCCGGTCGAACCCACCGTGGTGCAGGGCATGAAGGACTTGCTCGACGCCGGCCAGCACGTCACGCCGGCGCTGACCGTGGAGCTGATGCAGCACACCTACCGCGCCTTCGTGCGCGACAACGCCCAGCGCTTCGGCCAGTTGTTCACCCACCTGCTCGACAGCGACACGCCGCTGGTGTTCCATTGCACCGCTGGCAAGGACCGCACCGGCTTTGCCGCCGCGCTGATCCTGCTGTCCCTGGGCGTGGAGCGCGAGGTGGTGATGCAGGACTACCTGCTCACCAACCAGTGTTACAAGATGCCGGCCTTGGCCGACGCCCGCGCCCCGCGCGACGTGCTGGAAGTGCTCTGGCGCGTGCAACCGGCCTTTCTGGACGCGGCCCTGGAGACCGTGGAGCGCGACCACGGCGACGTGCGAACCTACCTGGCGCGCGAGCTGGGCGTGGGCGCCGCCGAGCGCCAGCGGCTGGCCCAGCTGTACCTGCAGCCCTAGGGTCTGTTAACGCTATTTTCCGGCGTGCGAACCTGCTTAAAAACGCGTCAATCTAGGCGTGCGACGCCGCCCAGACCGGGTGTCTGGGCAAGGAGCACAACA
>Ga0209572_1001470_pt1 | contig 16010 bp, 13 predicted proteins | sample EBPBio232012_DNA_FD_185867 | JGI IMG/M metagenome (GOLD analysis project Ga0209572, IMG submission 185867) | Wastewater treatment Type I Accumulibacter community from EBPR Bioreactor in Madison, WI, USA - Reactor 1_1/23/2012_ DNA (SPAdes)... | ecosystem: Engineered > Bioreactor > EBPR >...
ATACCATCGAAACCAACCAAAGCGTCATACCAGTTCCGGAACCCGGCATTGCCTGTGGCAAAGCAGATAAAGGAGGATAAACCGTCCAACCACCACTTGCTGCACCGCCTTCTACAAAGAGCGAACAAATCATAATGATGCTTGACAATAAGAAGAACCAATAGGAAAGCATGTTTAGGAAACCGCTTGCCATATCGCGCGCTCCCACTTGCAATGGAATAAGAAGGTTAGCAAATGTTCCAGACAATCCACCGGTCAATACAAAGAACACCATGATTGTACCGTGAATAGTCACCATCGCTAAATAAGCGTTTCTATCCAAAATACCTTCCGGTGCCCATTTATCACCAAGGAAAAAATTTAGCAATTGGAAATTTTCTCCCGGCCAACCCAATTGAAGACGGAAGAAAATGGAAAGCATCACCGCTACGATTCCCATGAAAATAGCAGTTACCAAGAACTGCTTGGAAATCATTTTATGATCTTGAGAGAAGATATACTTCGATATCCAACTCTCTTCATGGTGATGGTGACCATGACCCTGATCGTGTGAATGATCGTGATGTGTATGTTCTGAATTTGCACTCATTTCGTAATCCTAAATAATTTCTTTCTTCTCTTCTAGTGGTTAGTGATTGGCAGCAGTAGCAGTTACAACAGCAGCAGTATCAGCAGGTGTTGCGGGGGCTGCAGGAGCAGGCTCAACGGCACCTTGGTATGGTTTTACCGTTTTGAGCCAAGCAGCATACTCTTCAGGCGATTCTACAACTACTTTCATCTGCATATTGAAGTGAGCCGCACCACAAACTTTGTTACACAATAGAATATAGTCGAACTCTTCATTATTCATCTTTTGGCGCATTTCTTTAGTAGTAATGGTCGGCACCATTTTGAAACGCGTTGGCTGACCCGGAACCGTATTCATCTGAGCACGGAAGTGAGGCATATAAGCAGAGTGAATCACGTCTTGAGAACGGAAAATAAATTCAACTTCTTGACCAACCGGAATGTGCATTTCAGCTTTGATAATTCTGTCATCGGCACCTGCCTTCCAATCGCTAATTCCATCTCCAACTTGTGTCTCCTTCAAGTCCATGATGCGTTGCTTGTGGCGCTCCAATTTGTAAATTTTTTCCTGCAAAGCCTCTACATAGCTCGAAGGCATTATAGGCGTCTTTGCATTTTCGGCAAGCTGCGCTTTCACATCATTAATCTCCTTATCCAAACTTTCCAATCGAGCCGCAATATTTTCACTACTCACCATACCCAGCGCATTATCCGTAGTAATGAGGTTAATGTTTGACAATCCGAATGCCTTATTATCACCGGCATAACGTGCGGTCCAGTCAAATTGCTTAGAGTAAATTTCAATTTGTAATGCATTAGGTGACGCAGCCTCGGTGATTTTATTCCAAGTAATCAATCCAAACACAATGATGAAAGCCATAGTAACACCCGGAATTAACGTCCACACCATTTCTAAGCGATTATCATGCGCCAAGAAAAGAACCTTTCTCCCCTTTTTGTAATTGTATTTCCATGCAACTACAAACAACATGGCATTCATGATGAAAAACATGATGGTAATCAACCACAAGTTCAAATGCATTAACCAATCTACATCCTTACCATGCTCTGAAGCCGCTTCCGGTAGATACTCACGATATCGTACATACAGAAATATCGTGCCTGCAAAAAAGACAAACATCCAAACCAACAGAAGGTTGGCATTCATTCTATTGTCTGCATTATCGTAGTCCTCGTCATCGGCCTTACGAAGTGAGCGGCTAAATTCATATACCTTGGTCAACTGCACTATTGCAATTACTGCAAGAACGATAACCAGTATTACCAGAAGTTTCATGTCTCTTTTTTCTTTTTAACTCTAATTCAAATCTCTTCTTAACTCTACCAAAAATTAGATTTGGTGGTGTTCGCTTTCTTGCAACAACGGATGATTGATAGGTACCAAGCGCGCTTTTGTCAAAGCTTTAGTCACTATAGTGATAAACAATCCAAGGAAACCAAGGAACATTCCTATCTCAAACCAACCGACAAACGTGGCATGATGACCTTCACCTAAGCCCCACATCAAATGACCGTGTATTGTTCCTGGAACTACAGCGATATATATATCGAAGAAGTGCGAAAGGAAAATGATGCAGCCTATACGTGTCAAGTATTTCGTATTGCGTTTGGCATCGCGCGAAATCAATGTGTAGAAAGGCAAGGCGAAGTTGACAAAGAACACACCCCACATTCCAAACATATAGTTTTCATAACGCGTTTGGAAGTAAGTCACCTCTTCAGGAATATTCGAATACCAAATCAACAAGTATTGGCATAACCACAGATAACTCCAAAGCATGCTCGTTGCAAAAACCCATTTACCCATATCGTGGATGTGTGAGTCATTCACATGAGCCATATAGCCATGTTTTTTCAGCCAAATCACCAATAATGTAGCGAACGTCATACAGGTGTTCCACATACCAGCGAAGATGTACCAGCCATACATTGTAGAATACCAGTGTGTATCTATACTCATCAACCAGTCCCAAGCCAAAATGGATGAAGTAAATGCAAAGAAAACAAGGAATAGAGCACTTCTTCTGAATTGCTTGTAGTGAAGTTCTAGACTTGGTTTTTCGTCCTCAAGGAGCGACCATTTTCTAAATAAGAAGGCAAACGTGATGTAGATGGAACCATACATAACCGCACGCAACCAAAAGAACCAACTCGAAAGGAATGGACGTTTGTTTGCGATAATTTCATCATAATTAGGGTTACCTATTTCATAAACACTTGGATCCATCCAATGATAAAGGTGATGTAGATGAAATTGCCCTGCAAGCAATACAATAACAACCAATACAAAACCTATCAATACATAAGAAAACATGGCCTCAAAAACACGCTTTACCATAGCAGACCATGCTACCTCAGCAGCATATTGTAATGCATAGAAAAACAACGCACCAAGAGAAATTCCAAAGAAAAAGAAAGTGCAAATAAGAAGATTTGCCCACCAATATTGGTGATGGTCGGTCTTGTCAAAAAACCATCCTGCTATTGCAGCCAATGCCCCAACAATCATAAGCCCTGTCGCCCATGTCTTGGTTTTAGATGGTATTTGAAAATGTAGCTTATCGTGTGCCATATTTTATATCAAGTTCTCTTGCTGTGTAATGTTATTGTGTCACTGTTGTAGCAGGCGCAGTTGCTGCAGGAGCTGCTTCAGCAGTCGCTACTTTCAACAAACCATTCGCATCGTATTCAGGTTCTGAGATTCCCTTTTGCAAGCATTTCACCCATTCAATAACCTGCCAGCGTTCATATTGAGAAAGTTGAGAAGCATGTTGACCCATCAAACCTTTACCATAAGTAATCGTGTGAAACATTTTGCCTTCAGGAAGATCGACCAACTTAGTAGCGTAATCAGGAATACCTTCAATAAAACCATTTTGGGAAATCTTTCCATCTCCGTGACCAGCTTCACCATGGCAATGCTGACACATGTGGAAATAGATTTCTTTACCACGTTCGATATTCTCTTTAGTACTCTTCATTGGGCTGATGATTTTAGTTGCTGCCAACTCATAATCTTCAGGAGTATTTGCTAATGGGTATGGCATTACATAAACAGCCATTTCAGCGCTAGTGAATGGTATTGTATTGGCAACCGGCTTGCGCGACTGAACAGCTATGATACCGTTGCGGTCTTTGCGAGTTTGAGTCCAATCCATCGTTTTATTGTTACCGTAGTCCACGTATGCTTCCAAAGCTGGAGAGCGATACATGTCAGGCATATATTCCACACCAGGTGCATTTGGGTCCTCAGCACAGGACGAGAGAGTCGCCACTGCCAACAAAACAATTCCAAATATGTACGATTGACGAATCATCTTAATAGTTCTTAATGCTTAATTCAAAAACGTCTGTTGAGCGAATTTTAGATTCCAAATCTTCTACCGAAACATGATTGTCCTCAGTAGTAATCTCCATTACAAACTTGTCGTCTGTGGTTCTTGGGTCTGGATTAGTAGCTGGCATACCCGGCAAAGTTCCGTTGCGCAAGAAATAGGTCAACGCCATTCCGTGCGCCCCACAGAATACAGAGAACTCAAACATCACAGGAATGAATGAAGGAGCATTTTCTATCCAAGTGAAATTGGGTTTACCACCAATATTCATGTTCCAGTCACTCACCATGAAATACCAAGTACCGAGTATTGCTAATGTTGTTCCGGTACATGCATACAAGAAAGAACAAATAGCCAATCGAGTCCTTTTAACCCCAATGATTGGATCCAAGCCGTGAATAGGAAACGGAGAGAATACGTCCTTCACGCGAATACCTTGCGCAACAAGCGCACGGGCCGCATCCAGAAGTTTCTGGTCATCATCATACATCACGTGGAAAACTTTGTTTGCCATAGATTCCTAAGATATTATCGTTGCTTAATGCTTATTGTCGTTTTTATAACTTTCACCTGAAACTTTCAAGATGGTTTTCAATTCGTTCAGCGCCAATACAGGGAAGAAGCGCGAGAACAAAAGGAAAAGAGTAAAGAAAATTCCAATTGTGCCAATGAAAAGTCCAATATCAATTGGCGTAGCTTTGAATTCACCCCATGCTGCAGGTAAGTAATCGCGGTGAACAGAAGTTACGATGATTACAAAACGCTCAAACCACATACCGATGTTTACGATAATGGACATGAAGAACGTGAACTGCAAGTTTGTTCTCAGTTTCTTAATCCAGAAAAGCTGAGGAGAAATAACGTTACAAGTCATCATTGCCCAATAAGACCAAGCCAATGGGCCGGAAAAACGGTTGATGAAAGCATAAGATTCATACTCTACACCTGAATACCACGAAACGAAAAGCTCAGTCAAATAAGCCACACCTACGATTGAACCTGTAACAATGATTACAATGTTCATGTACTCAATGTGACGCAGATTGATGTATGCCTCAAGCTTCATCACTTTGCGCATGATAAGCAAAAGTGTTTGCACCATCGCGAAACCGGAGAACACCGCTCCCGATACGAAGTATGGAGGGAAAATGGTAGTGTGCCAACCCGGTACAATAGACGTTGCAAAGTCCATGGATACAATAGAGTGTACCGAGAATACAAGGGGAGTTGCAATCCCAGCAAGCACCAAAGAAACTTCTTCAAAACGCGTCCAATGTTTAGCGCGGCCAGACCAACCGAAACTCAGAATGCTATATGTTTTTTTCCATCCTGGTTTAACCATCTTGTCGCGAATAGTAGCGAAGTCAGGAATCAAACCAATGTACCAGAATACAAGTGAAACTGAGAAGTAAGTCGAAATTGCAAATACGTCCCAAAGAAGTGCCGAGTTAAAGTTTGGCCACAAAGAACCAAATTGGTTGGGTAATGGAAGTGTCCAGTACATCATCCAGATACGACCCATGTGAATCAGCGGAAAGATAGCCGCCATGATTACAGCAAATATGGTCATCGCCTCAGCAGAACGGTTAATCGCCATTCTCCAACGTTGACGGAAAAGCAACAACACAGCGGAGATAAGTGTACCAGCATGACCGATACCGACCCACCATACGAAGTTGGTAATATCCCAAGCCCAACCAACTGTCTTATTCAAACCCCATGAACCTATACCTACGCCTACAATGTAGAAAAGACAACCAACACCATAAATCGCCACAATAAGAGCGATGGCAAAGGCAATCTTCCACTGACGTGGTGTTTTTCCCATGATAGGATCAACGATGTCCTTGGTAATATCTCCGTAGGTCTTGTGCCCGAGAATAAGCGGCTTCCTTATGTTCGATTCTTTTAGCATCTTGCTTTCTGAATGGGATATTTTATGCTTGAGCAGGTTCTATGTTTCTCACTTTCGTCATGTAGTAGATGTTCGGTTTAACACCTGTTTCTTCTAATGAGTGATAAGCGCGTACGTTCTTAGAAAGTTTATTTATGGCTGAATTTTCATCATTCAAATCGCCAAACACGATACAATTGGTTGGACAAGACTCAGCACAAGCAGTTTGAATCATACCATCAGCAACAGGAATTCCTGCCTTTTTAGCTTCCAACTTACCTTCCTGAATACGTTGTTGACACATGCTGCATTTTTCCATCACACCACGCGTACGAACGGTTACATCAGGATTCAACACCATACGCATCGTATCATCTTGAGCAGGATTCACCATCGCGAACTTATCGTTCGTTACATAGTTGAACCAGTTGAATCTTCTTACTTTGTATGGGCAGTTGTTAGCGCAGTAACGAGTACCGATACAGCGATTGTAAGCCATGTTGTTCAACCCCTCATTGCTGTGAACCGTAGCGGCTACAGGACAAACAGTTTCGCAAGGCGCATGGTTACAGTGCTGACACATCATTGGCATGTGCACCGTTTTCGGATTCTCTGATGGGTCTTCCATGTGGCGGTATGCGCCAATAGTGCCTTCACCAGTATTTTCTTTTGTTTCTTCTAATGTTTCAAACTCTGAAGAGAAGTAGCGATCGATACGCAACCAATGCATATCGCGGTGACGAAGTACTTCGTCTTTACCTACAACAGGAACGTTGTTCTCGATATGACAAGCGGTGATACATGAAGCACAACCGATACAAGAGTTCAAATCAATAGCAAGACCCCAGCGATGACCTACGCCTTCAACCGGATGTGCTCTCCACAAATCAAAATTCTCCACTGGCTTTTTATCCAGGGAATTGATTACTCCATCTTGATTAACGTCTTCATGAACAACCAAAGAAGGAATCAAATTGAATTCCGCTTCACCACGTTTCTTGTCTTTGCTCTTTAAGAAAGTAGAAAGATCTGTTTCTCTTACTACAGAATCACGACCCATAACGGTGCTGTGCATCTGTGTAGTCGCAATAGAATAAGTCTCTCCGGTTTTCTCAATGCTAACTTGGTTGCTATTGTAAGACCAAGCACCATCAACAAATGATATAAATGGATAGGCATTTTTACCTACGGTTTGGCGTTTGTCGCCATCCATAAGATGAACACCTTCTTTTCCTGTTTGATAAGCCGCACGACCAATTTCTTCATTGCCTGCGCCACGACCGTAACCAAGCGCCACACCAATGGTACCGCGTTTTTGACCTGGTGTTGGGAAGGCAGGAAGCGAAAGTGATTTACCATTTACGGTAACCTTCACTATGTCTGCACAATCGCATTGACCAATATAAGTTTGCAAACCAAGCTCCTTCATATCAGCAGGAGACATGGTGAAATAGTTATCCCAAGTTGTTTTTGTGATTGGGTCCGGAGTCTCCTGCAACAACGCATTGTTAGCGTGACTTCCATTACCCATTGTTACTTTCTGATATACAGAAAGCTCCCATTGTGCAGATTTCGCACTTGAGGCTTTGCTCAAAGCCTCACTAATACTCACAGAAGCAACAGGCGCGGCAATAGATTCCACAACAGGTGCTGCAGATGCTGTCGCCATTGGAGGAATAACGTTCACAACAGTAGCGGTTGGTTCAGCAACAGTAGCTACCAAAGGCGCAGCAGACCAAAAAGTTCCGTTGTGCACGGCCATGTTCCATTGATTATCCGTCTTCAAAGCCGCAGAAGTATATCCTGAGCTATGTGTTTGACGCAAATAATCGTAATATTCTGAATTGTTATCCGCCCAACGCAAGAATGACTCCTGAGCGTAACGGGTGTTGAACAATGGATTGATAGTGGGTTGCGCTAAATCAACACGACCCGCTACCGGTGAATAGTCATTCCAAGACTCTAAGTAATGATGGCTTGGAGCGGAGTATGTACAACGACTCGAAGTTTCATCAGCAAACTGATTGAAACAAATTGAAGCCTTCACTTTGCTCAAACCTGAAATGAACTTATCCGCTTCAGGATAAGAGTAAGCAGGATTGGTATCATAAACCACCAATACATCCACTGTACCGGCATTCATTTCATCTACCAAAGAACGCATATCTTCATCCTTACCTTGGAAGAAGTTCACGCCTTTTTTATTATCTATTGTACCTCCGTTGTTGCCCAACGCTTGGTTGATAGCCGCAACAACAGTTTGCACATTAATATCATTGCTTGAAGAAACTACAATGCTTTCACCACGCGATTTTTTCAAATCAGCTGCAGCACTCGCAATAGCTTGATCCGCGCCTTCTACACTCACAGGACTTGATCCTGTCACAGCGGCATACAATGCAGCAGCCACTTTACCTTCTTGTGATGGGCGAATGGGAACACGCACGTCAGCATTAGAACCAGTCATCGACATGTTGCTCTCGAACTGATAATGCTTGTTCATCCAGGCACCATCAGGTTTGCGTCTTTCCATATAACCTACAGAATAGGCAGATGAAGACAACCAAGAACCCAAGAAATCAGCACCAATACTTACAATCGTTTTTGCTTTGCCAAAATCATAATTTGGAGTAACTCCACCATTTGCTTTTGACAGCGCTGAGTAAGAAATCGTATCGTACTGAACGTGCTTCACTTTACCGGCATATTTATTGCTGAATTCAGCAATGGCACGCTTTGTAGAGGGGCTTATTATGGTATTAGATAGAATGCGAATAGAAGCGGCTGATGCCAGCGCACCTTTCATCTCTCCGTCTAATGTTTTCCAATCAATGTCTTGAGAATTGCTCTTTTTTGGAGCTTTCAATCTTGAGCTATCATAAAGACTCAAAACCGAAGTATTTACACGTGTGCTGATTGAACCTCCGTCCAATCCGAAACTCTTATTTCCTTTTATAAAAATTGGGCGACCTTCACGGGTTTTAACCAAAAGGCTTCCATAATCATTGCCATCATAAAAAGTAGAAGCGTAGTAATTCGCAATACCGGGAGTAATTTCTTCCGGTTTTACTACATATGGAATAGATTTTACAACAGGCGTTTCACAAGCGGCAAGGGTTGCTGCAGCCAAACTAAAGCCCATGAACTTTAAGAAGTCTCTGCGGCCTGTGTTGGTTTCCTTCAGCTTATCATCTGCCAGGAAATTATCAACCGATTGCTCGCGTGCAAATTCAGTTGTCAATGCCTCTTGAGCGTGCGCAGTATTCTGCAATTCGTCCAAGCTGCTCCAATATTTCGTATTCATTCCCATGAAAGATTCGATGCGTCTTTATTCTTTATAAATGCCTTTTTGAGAAACAATTAATAGTGACACTTGCCACATTCCCAACCACCTAATTCACGTACGGTGCTAGTACCATCATCCATAATATCACGAAGCGTGCGCTGTCCGACTTCAGAAGCCTTGTAGCGTGCATGCATTTCTTCGTAATATCCTGAACTTGCTAAGTCTATACCTGCTTTGTTGTGACACTCCAAGCACCAACCCATAGTGAAAGGATCCTTATCCAATTTAATCAAACCGGTAACGCCTTCTTGCGAGTTGATTTCCTCTGCTGTTGGAACATGACCAACAGTGTACATCTGTTGTGGTCCGTGACAGTTTTTACAATCAATTTTACCAACCGTAACGTGTTGCGAGTGATTGAAATAAACGTGATCAGGAAGGTTGTTAACTTTATTCCATTCAATCGGCTTCTGCTCATACCCTTGGATATAAGTACCAGATGTTGGGTCAAAACCTATTGCTTCGTAAATTTTTGAAATTTCTTTTGTTCCGGTAATAGAACCTTCTTTAATACCCTTGTGGCAATTCATACAAACATTCACCGATGGAATACCTGCGTGTTTAGACTTTGAAGCACTGCTATGACAATACTGACAGTCGATTTCATTTTGACAGTTGTGAACCGCATGCGAGAACCAAACTGGTTGTTCAGGCGTGTAGCCCTGATAAACACCAATATCCAACAACGCTTTATAACCAACTACTGTGAAATAACACACTAAGAACAGCCCAATAACAGAAACGAATTTCTTGTTTTCCCAAAGCCAGTTCTTTGCATTTTGCCAGTAGCCGATTTCTTCTATCGCAGGTTTACCATCACGCTCATTAATGGCATTTTTCAGCGACTTAGAAATGTTAGCTGCACTAACAGCGATAATCGCTAAGATAATTCCGATAATGATAAACCAAATCGTAGTGTCGTTGCTTTCGCCTTCTTTCTTAGCTGCTTTTATTTCTTCTAGAGTGAGGCACTTGTTGACCGCATCACCAGCTTTAACCGGAGGAGCCGCGGTTTTCACGTAAGTCATGATATCCTTGATATCAGCCTCACTAACCGCTTGGGCAGTCATCCAACCGAACGTACCAACATATTTATCTACAAGACCTTTGATGTATGGATCGCCAGAGCCGGCAGCAGCCTGAGGGTTTTGAATCCATTTGATTAAAAGGGCGTCCTTTCCTTTCCAACGAACATCCACGTCCTTCAAACCAGGTGCAGCCAAAACTGCGTCCGTAGTTTTATGACAAGAGGCACAGTTGGCCTTAAACAAAGTTTCACCTTTTGCTTTGTCACCTCCGTCAAAAATAGCCGCAGAGGCATTGGAAGTGAGCATAATAGCCGCCAAAAAGGAGACGAATATTTTTGTGTAAAAACTATCTGTAAAGCGCTTCATTACTACTGTTTTGTGCATTACGATGGCCAGTTTGAATGCCGCGCAAATGTATATAGGCAAAGAGGTTGTTAGCAGACCTTCAAGGCAAAGTGAATAATTTAAAACTCGTCTAAATAGAGTCATGAAATTGTCATCTGACTATGTTTTTGATTTTCAGAATGAGACTTTGAATTCGTCCTCGGCATGATATTTTCTCAACGACCAAAAGTTCAAAATAATCATAGTTTTGCGACTCCGATAATTTCGTTTATGAATTCTCTCAAAGCTCTTTTAGTAATAAGTCTTTCCTTATTAACAATTCAATCGTTTGCGCAAAGCGGAGAACTACAAAACGCATTGGGCAAACTCGATAAGAAAAATGCAACAGACTCCACACAAAACCCTCAAGCGAATGATAGCATTGGCGAAATAACGCTTCACGCTGATTCTTCGATTGTTCAGTTGGAGCGCAATACTCGTGGATTCAAAGAAACAAAAGGTTACCGAATCCAAATAATGCTTGGAAGCATGGAGAATATCAAGGCTGAGCGCAACAAGTACCTTTCATTAGGTTTGCCTTATTCAGCTTATATGAAACAAGTAGTCCCAGAGTATTCGCTTCAAATAGGGGATTTCAGAAACAAAATGGAAGTCGAAAAGCATTTACAAATAGTTCGCGAACATTACCCTAAAGCGTTTGCGGTAGTGGATTCTATTGAACCTCAGAGATTTCAAACAAAAAAGTAATTCGATAAAAAATCCGAGATTTGGAGTGCTACTTTCTTTTGTTCAAAACTCAAGAGAGAGTTGTTCGGGCAACAAGGTGAACGATTTTCTATGCCAATTACAAGCTCCAAATTCGCGAATGGCATCACGGTGTCGCATTGTAGGGTAGCCTTTGTTTTTTGCCCATAAATACTGAGGAAAATCCTTATCTATTCTTTCCATTATTTCGTCTCGATGCGTTTTTGCCAGCACAGAGGCCGCAGCTATTGACCTGTATATACCATCTCCTTTGATGATGCATTCATGTTTTAGGCTTTGGTAAGGTTTAAAACGATTGCCATCTATCAAAATCAACTCCGGTTGTAGGTTTAGCTGTTCCAAAGCCCTGTGCATGGCAAGGAATGACGCATTCAGAATGTTAATTTCATCGATTTCTTCAACACTTACGATACCCACAGCCCACGACATGGCTTGTTTTTCAATTATCGGACGTAATGTATTCCGTTGCAATTCGGTCAATTGCTTGCTGTCATTCAGCCAAGGATGGTTGAATTTTTTGGGGAGAATAACTGCCGCAGCGACAACTGGCCCGGCAAGACATCCCCTACCCGCCTCATCACAGCCCGCTTCTATAAGTCCTTTTGTATGAAATGCCTTAAGCACAGCCATTTAGTCAATCATTTTTTCAATACTCTGCCAAAGTTTTTTTGCTGTTTTATCCCAAGAGAAATACAAAGCACGTTCTCTTCCTTTTAGAATAAGCGCGTTACGCAAACGTTCATTTTGATTTATCTCCGTAAGAGCATTTGCTATTGAATCTATCGAAAATGGATCAACCAAGACCGCTGCATCACCTGCCACTTCCGGCATAGAAGTAATATTTGAAGTAATGACCGGAACCTCACATTTGAAAGCCTCAAGAATTGGTATACCAAAACCTTCAAAATAGCTCACATAAGTAAGAGCCAAAGCTGATGCGATTATTTCGTGCAGCATATCTGCGTCCAGCATCCCCATGAATATCAAGTCCTCCTTGAATTTCATGCCTTCGATGGCCTCATTTACTTCTTTATATGCATTGAATTTTTTTCCTACAACAACCAGTTTTGCATCACTTCCAGTCGCGCTCTTGAACAAATCGAAGGCTGGAATCAATCTTTGCAAATTCTTGCGAGGATAAGCCGAGCCCAGAAACAAAAAATATGGTGCTCCGTCTGAAATTCTCTTTCTGACAGATTGCTTTCGCTCATGAGAAAGAGGCACGTAGTTCTCGTTGGCACCGTTATATACATTATCTACTTTTTCAGCTAGAACACCCAGTTGAGAGATGATATCCTGCTTACTGAACTCACTAACGGTCACAATTCGCTTGGCTTTCTGTGCAAATTTCTTTGTGCGCTCATTCAAATAAACCGACCACTTTTTTTCTAGATCATTTGGGTAATGAATGAAATTGAGATCGTGTAAAACTACTATCTGCGGAACATCGGTGCGCAGCGACATCACGGCATCAGGTGAAATAAAAATGTCCGGTTGTATTTTTTCGAGTTTGCGGGGTACAGTATAGTCGTACCAAATCTTGAAAAGCAGTGGATGCCGAGCCTGCGGATGCACAACATGAGGAGTAACATTATCCGCAAAAACGAATTTTTCAGAAAAAGGCCGGTCAAAGAGAAAATGGAATTCATGTTCCGGATGGTCTTTACAAATACGCCTAAATGTTTCATAGGTAAACCAACCTATTCCATCCATTTTGCCCTCAAGCAACAAACGCGTATTGACTGCAATTTTCATATAACAAAAAGCCGCCACACTTGCGTATGACGGCCGAATGTAATTTATAATTCGGTTGTTCCTAAATGATTATAGACGAACAATTCCTTTGTGGCGTCTTTCATCGGAAGTAGTCAATTTCTTTCTTCCTTTAGCTCTGCGTGAAGCCAATACTGCACGGCCTTTTGTAGTGGACATGCGTTTACGAAAACCGTGCTTATTAGTACGTTTTCTATTGGATGGCTGATAAGTACGCTTGCTCATATCTGTATGATTTTAAAACTCTTCGTAAATGATTTTTCCCTTGAAAAGGGGCGCAAATATAATTGCTCTTTTCTTTTGAACAAGCATCCGCGCAAAAAATTCAATAGAAAATACTCTTCAACGCTATTTTGCTAATGCAAGCCGGAATCCGACATCATAAATTCCAGGTAATTCCTCTTTGCGCATTCCTTGATAAATGTTCAATTTATATCGGCCTGATAGCGGAAATCTCTTGTCCTGCTTATATAAGATTCTGCTGTCATATATACTTCCTGAGCCATCGCCATACCATTTTCCTAGTGGGTCGGCTAGCACACATTCAACCGTATCCGTAGATTTTTTTCCGTTTGGAAATTCCATTTCAACAAAAACGAACAGATTGCTGTAGGGATAATTCTCTCCGTTTCGCAGATTTATGTAAAAATTATGCAAGGCTAGCGTGTCTTTTACCTCGAATTCAAAACGAGCAGGATCTGCGCTTTTCCAATTGTGCTCTGAAATTGGATGACTTTCATCAAAAACCATTTTGCTGTCGCATGATGAGAGCAGAACGATTAATGAAACTATAGCCAATATCGAAACCCCGCGCATCATGGATTTTCCGGTTTAGGTGCTTGCGGGTTAGAACCACCTTGTTTGTCTCGATTGTCACGACTTCTATTCTTGTTCCTGTTTCTATTTTGCTGGTCACGACCTTGTTGTGCGTTCTTGCCTTGAGGCGGTTTTAGCTCTTTAGACTCTGTACTACCGCCTTGTCTGTTATTATCACGCGAATGAGAACGTTGCTTGTTATCACCTTTTGGTGGCGCATTTCTCGGCTCCTTAGGTGCATTACCTCGTGTTTCCTGACCGGAAACTTTTTGCTCGTTTCTTTGATTACCTTGTGGTTTACGCTTACCTCCGCGGTTTCGATTTCCTCCACCTCTCCTTTTATCAAAACGCGTCAGACTATCCTGACCAACAACTTGAGCAAAATCTGTATCGGGAACTACCACTTCCTCTTCCATGAAATCATCCAAATCTTCGATGACAATTCCTTTTTTGTTTTGCTCGATAATCTCTTTAACAGCGTCCACATGTAAAGGGAATGGTGCCTCGCCATGTTGGTTTTCATAAACAAAAAACATGACTTGCTTAAAAATATCCGTTTTGAAATGGACAGCATCTCCTTTGGGCAGTCGAAGTCTTGTATTTACAGATGGAAACTCACGATATGATTCTACATATTGATCCAATTCATAGTTCAAACAACATTTAAGCTTACCGCATTGACCGGCCAGCTTAGCAGGATTGAGGGAAAGTTGCTGATAACGAGCCGCGCTTGTGCTTACCGCCCTGAAATCGTTCAGCCAAGAAGAACAACAAAGTTCTCTTCCACATGAACCTATTCCTCCAAGCCTTGCTGCTTCATAGCGATAGCCTATTTGGCGCATTTCAATTTTGACGCGAAACTCCTCAGCGAATTTTTTTATCAATTCTCTAAAATCCACACGATCATCAGCGGTGTAATAAAAGGTGGCTTTTGTTTTATCACCTTGGTACTCTACATCGCTCAATTTCATTTGAAGTTTTAGTGATTGAGCAATGGTACGTGCGCGCATCATTGTATTCTGCTCAAGCTTACGAGCATCCTGCCACTTTGTAATTTCGTTGTCCTTTGATTTGTTTAATACCTTTTTAATCTCGTAGTTGTCTTTAGCCTCTTTGCGCTTCATCTGTGTGCGAACAAGTTCGCCAGTAAGACTTACAACTCCAACATCATAACCCGGTGAAACATCCACGGTGACAACATCACCTGCATACAATTCTATATTATTATTTCGGTAAAATCCTTTACGATTATTCTTGAATCTAACCTCTACGATATCAAAAGCCTTCTGATTATCAGGCAATTGCATACCAGACAGCCAGTCGAACACTTCCATTTTATTACAGCCATACGTTCCGCAGGCACCATTATTTTTACACCCTCCAGGCAAACCTCCGCCCGTGGAGCAACTTGAACATCCCATTTTTTATATAATCTAAACTACGTAACGTCTATTCTCTGTCAGCAACCATCCTTGTCCCGTCAAAAAAATACGTGGGGTCAATTCTCAAGAATACTGAATGGACAAATCTACTGGTAATATGCTTTTTTAGGGTATTGGGTTATTACCAAACTTCTGTGAGTAACAACAAATCTGCGCTCATTCTTTGATATTCAACAAATAATGCACCCGTACAGATAAATCGGTTAGAACAAGTTTGGTATAAGCATTTCGTGCAATGTCATTAAAAGCCTCTGAGATTTCTTCCATCAACTGCTCGGAATTCAAGTGATTAATGAACGGAGAGAATTTATCGGAAAATTCTTTTTCATTTCTGTTCATACGCACAATACTATCACCTGTATAGTTGAGGATAAGATTCTGCCTAATTTGATCAAGCGCATAGCTCAGAAAGTGCTTTTGTTCTTCTCTTGGTAGTTGGTGCATTTCGTCTGCCCATTTAACCAGCCAAGTCATTGATTTTTTAAAACACATGCGCATCCAAGTTTGAAATTGCTGCGAGTAATATTCATCTGAATTTTCAGATTTAGATAATCTCACTGCCTTATTCCAATCTCCATGGGCAAAATGCGCAATCTCCGAAGCCTTTGCTGCCTCAATATTTTGCGCAACTAAGGCTGATACAATTTCATCATCTTCAATTCTTGGTACATGAATAGT
>Ga0209572_1001472_pt1 | contig 15962 bp, 16 predicted proteins | sample EBPBio232012_DNA_FD_185867 | JGI IMG/M metagenome (GOLD analysis project Ga0209572, IMG submission 185867) | Wastewater treatment Type I Accumulibacter community from EBPR Bioreactor in Madison, WI, USA - Reactor 1_1/23/2012_ DNA (SPAdes)... | ecosystem: Engineered > Bioreactor > EBPR >...
ACACGCCCTTCATCGTGCAGCTGTTCTTCATCTTTTTCGGTCTGCCGGCCGCCGGCGTGCGCCTAACGCCGGAGCTGGCCTCGGTGATCGCCATGGTGGTGAACCTGGGCGCCTATTCGACCGAAATCGTGCGCGCCGGCCTGCAAGCCACGCCGCGCGGCCAGATCGAGGCCGCGCAAAGCCTGGCGCTGACCCCCTTGCAGGTGTTCATGCGCGTGGTGCTGCCGCCGTCGCTGGCGCGCGTGTGGCCAGCGCTGGTCAGCCAGATCATCATCGTCATGCTCGGCTCGGCGGTGTGCGGACAGCTGTCCACGCCCGAGCTGAGCTACGCCGCCAACCTGATCCAAAGCCGCAACTTCCGCGCCTTCGAGGCCTTCCTGATCGCCACGCTGATCTACCTGCTGCTGGCCATGGCGCTGCGGCAGTTGCTGATGTGGATGGGGCCGCGTTTTCTGTTCGGGCGAAAGGGTTAGCCGCCATGGTCGATTTTTCCCTGCTCGACGTGTTGCGCAACCTGGCCCTGGCCGCGCGCTGGACCATCGTGCTGTCGCTGATCGCCTTCCTGGGCGGTGGCCTGGTCGGCCTGACCCTGCTGGTGCTGCGCATCGGCCGTTCGCCGGCGGCGCGCACTTTCGTCAAGGCCTATGTCGAGCTGTTCCAGGGCACGCCGCTGCTGATGCAGCTGTTTCTGGCCTACTTCGGCCTGGCGCTGTTCGGCTTTCGCACCTCGGCCTGGACCGCCGCGGCGCTGGCGCTGACGTTGTACAGCAGCGCCTTTCTGGCCGAGATCTGGCGCGGCTGCGTGGAAGCCATTCCGCGCGGCCAGTGGGAAGCGGCGCAAAGCCTGGCCTTGAACTGGCGCGAACAATTGCGCCACGTCATCCTGCCGCAGGCGCTGCGCATCGCCATTCCGCCCACGGTGGGTTTTCTGGTGCAGGTCGTCAAGGGCACGGCGCTGGCCTCGATCATCGGCTTCATCGAGCTGACCAAGGCCGGCACCATGATCGCCAACGCCACCTTCCGCCCTTTCTTGGTGTACGGCTGCGTGGCGCTGCTGTACTTCGTGCTGTGTTTTCCGGTAAGCCTGATGGCGCGCCGGCTGGAGGCCAAGCTGAATGCCCCCCATCGTTGACATTCAAGGGTTGCGCAAGTCCTACGGCGCGCACGAGGTGCTGCGCGGCGTCGATCTGCAGGTGGCGCGCGGCGATGTGGTCGCCGTCATCGGCCGCAGCGGCTCGGGCAAGAGCACGCTGCTGCGCTGCGTGAACGGGCTGGAAGAGTTCCAGCACGGCAGCGTCGGCGTGGATGGCCGCACCCTGCACCAGCGCGACCCGGCGGCGCTGCGCGAGCTGCGCCAGCGGGTGGGCATGATCTTCCAGGGCTTCAACCTGTTCCCGCACCTGAGCGTCGGGCGCAACATCATGCTGGCGCCGACCCTGGTGCGCCGCCAGGGCGGCGCCCAGGCCGAACAGGCCGCGCGCGCCCTGCTGGCGCGCGTGGGCCTGGCCGAGAAATTCGACGCCATGCCGGATCAGCTGTCCGGCGGCCAGCAGCAGCGCGTGGCCATCGCCCGCGCCCTGGCCATGGAGCCGGCGGTGTTGCTGTGCGACGAAATCACCAGCGCGCTCGACCCGGAGCTGGTCGGCGAAGTGCTGAAAGTGGTTGAAACCCTGGCCGCCGAGGGCATGACCCTGCTGATGGTCACGCACGAGATGGGTTTCGCGCGCAAGGTGGCGGACCGCGTGGTGTTCATGCACCAGGGCCTGATCCACGAGGCCGGCCCACCCCAGCAGTTGTTCGACAGCCCGGCCACGCCCGAGTTGCGGCAATTTTTGGCCGCCCTGCACTGACCGTACCGACCTTGATTAGCTACTTTATTGATAGCTACTCAGGATTTTCTGGCGCCGGCCAACGGCTATTTTGGCCCTGAATTGGGCGAACACGGGAAGCGCTCAGGCGCGCAGCGGCACCAGGCGCCAGGGCGCGTCGCCAGGCCGACGCCGCAGCAGCAGATCGATGTTGGGGTGCGCGCCGGGGCGTTGGCGCGCGTCCTCGGTGTGTTCGGCGAACCAGGCCAGGCCTTGTTGCACGGCGGCGGCGTTCAGCTCGCCGCCGAAGGCCTGGGCCAGCGCGTGGTAGACGCGCAGCGACCCCATCTTGCCCGGCGCCGCCGGAACATGGTGCAGCACCGCGCCGCTGGCGTCCAGTACATCCAGGCCGCGCAGCCCATCGGTGGGCGGCAGGGTGGCCAGGGTGTCCTGGAAGTTCATGCCAGCTCTTCCTTGCGGATGCGCACGATCGGCGCCAGCACGCTGGGCAGGCCTTGCAGCTGGGCCAGGGCGGCGTTCATGGCGCCTTCGCGCGCATCGTGGGTCAGGATGATCAGGTCGGTCTGGGTGCTGCCCTCGCCGCCCACCTCGTCGGCCTCGCGCTGCAGCAGCGCGTCGATGCTGATGCCGGCCTCGGCCAGGATAGCGGCCACGCGCGCCAGCACGCCGGCCTGGTCGGCCACGCGCAGGCGCAGGTAGTAGCTGGTGACGACCCGCTCCATCGGCAGCACGTCCACGTCGCGCATCTGCCCAGGGTGGAAGGCCAGGTGCGGCACGCGGTGCTGCGGGTCGCTGGTGGCCAGGCGGGTCACGTCCACCAGATCGGCGATGACGGCGCTGGCCGTCGGCTCGCTGCCGGCGCCCTTGCCGTAGTACAAGGTGGTGCCCACGGCGTCGCCCTGCACGACCACGGCGTTCATGGCGCCCTCGACGTTGGCGATCAGGCGCTTGGCCGGCACCAGCGTGGGGTGCACGCGCAACTCCACGCCCTCGCCTTCGCGCCGCCGGGTCAGGCCCAGCAGCTTGATGCGGTAGCCCAGCTGCTCGGCGTAGCGGATGTCGGTGGCCGACAGCTTGGTGATGCCCTCGACGTAGGCCTTGTCAAACTGCACCGGAATGCCGAAGGCGATGGCGCTCATCAGCGTCGCCTTGTGCGCGGCATCGACGCCCTCGATGTCGAAGGTCGGATCGGCCTCGGCGTAGCCCAGACGCTGGGCTTCTTTCAGCACCACCTCGAAATCCAGCCCCTTGTCGCGCATCTCGGACAGGATGAAGTTGGTGGTGCCGTTGATGATGCCGGCGATCCACTGGATGCGGTTGGCCGTCAGGCCCTCGCGCAGCGCCTTGATGATGGGGATGCCGCCGGCCACGGCGGCCTCGAACGCCACCATCACGCCTTTTTCCTGCGCCGCCTCGAAAATCTCGGTGCCGTGCACGGCCAGCAGCGCCTTGTTGGCGGTGATGACGTGCTTGCCGGCGGCAATCGCCTCCATGACCAGGGTGCGGGCGATGCCGTAGCCGCCGATCAGCTCGATAACGATCTCGATCTCGGGGTTGGCGATGACTTGGCGTGCATCGGCCACCACCTGGACGTCGGGGCCAACGACCTGCCGCGCGCGCTCGGTGTCCAGGTCGGCCACCATGGTGATCTCGATGCCGCGGCCGGCGCGGCGCTTGATTTCTTCCTGGTTGCGTCGCAGCACGTTGAAAGTGCCGCCACCGACGGTTCCGATGCCCAGCAGGCCGACTTGGATGGCTTTCATCTCAGATTCTTTGGTTTTCAGGTGTCAAACAATGTGCTGGCCGGCGCCCATCAAGCCCGGGCAGCTTCTTTTTTGGGAGCCATCGGCACCACCGAGCTGGCCTTGGCGTGGCGCTGGCGGTACTGCTCCAGGAATTTGGCCAGGCGGTGGATGGCCTCGCGCAGGTCGTCCTCGTGCGGCAGGAACACGATGCGGAAATGCTGGTGGTCGGGGTAGTTGAAGCCCGAGCCCTGCACCAGCATCACGCGCGTGGCGCGCAGCACTTCCATGAAGAACTGGCGGTCGTCGTCGATCGGGTACAGCTTGGGATCAAGCCGCGGGAACATGTACAGCGCCGCCTGCGGCTTGACGCAGCTGACCCCCGGAATGGCGGTGATCAGCTCGTAGGCCAGATCGCGCTGGCGGCGCAGGCGCCCGCCTTCCTTGATCAGGTCGTTGATGCTCTGGTAGCCGCCCAGCGCGGTCTGGATCGCCCACTGGCCCGGCACGTTGGAGCCCAGCTTGAGGTTGGCCAGCATGTTCAGGCCTTCGATGTAGTCGCGCGCCGCCGCCTTGGGGCCGGACACAATCATCCAGCCGGCGCGGTAGCCGCAGCTGCGGTAGGCCTTGGACAGCGAGTTGAAGGTCAGCGTCAGCACGTCGGTCGACAGGCTGCCCATGGCGGTGTGCTTGACGCCTTCGTACAGCACCTTGTCGTACACCTCGTCGACCAGCAGCACCAGGTCGTGCTCACGCGCGATCTGGATGATGCCCAGCAACGTCTCGTCGGAGTACAGCGCGCCGGTCGGGTTGTTCGGGTTGATGACCACGATGCCGCGCGTGCGCGGGGTGATCTTGGCGCGCATGTCGGCCAAATCGGGCATCCAGCCGTCGTCCTCGCGGCACACGTAGTGCACCGGCTTGCCGCCCGACAGGCTGGTGGCGGCCGTCCACAGCGGGTAGTCGGGCGAGGGCACCAGCAGTTCGTCGCCGTCGTTCAAGAGCGCGTTGGTGGCCATGCCGATCAGCTCGCTGGCGCCGTTGCCCAGGTAGATGTCGTCCAGCGTTACCCCGGCGATGCCCTGCTGCTGCGAGTAGTGCATCACCGCCTTGCGCGCGGCGAAGATGCCCTTGCTGTCCGAATAACCGGCCGAATCGGGCAGGTTGCGGATCATGTCCTGCTGGATTTCCTCGGGCGGATCAAAGCCGAACGGGGCCATGTTGCCGATGTTCAGCTTGATGATCTTCTGGCCCTCGTCCTCCATCTGCTTGGCGGCGTCCACGATCGGGCCGCGTACGTCGTACAGCACGTTGGCCAGCTTGGCCGACTTGTGGATCGTTTTCATGCAAATACACCTCTCGGACACGGGTTCGCGGCAGCGAAACCTACAATTGGAACACATCCACCCTCCCGCATGCCTTCGCCCAAATGAAATTCCAGCCCGATCACCTCGACTCCGCCGTCACCGGCTACGGCCCCGGCTGGATCACGGTGGCGGGCCAGCGCATCACCCACAGCCTGATCCTGCGCAGCGATGGCCGGCGCGAGACCTGGGCCTGCGCGCGTTTCGAGGATTTGTCGGCCGAGCTGTTCGCGCCGCTGATCGACAGCCGGCCCGAATTGGTGGTGTTTGGCAGCGGTTCGCGGCTGCGTTTTCCCAAGCCGGCCTGGATCCGCCCGTTGATCGAGGCCCGGATCGGACTGGAGAGCATGGACACCCCGGCCGCCTGCCGCACCTACAACATCTTGGCCGGAGAAGGCCGTCAGGTGGTGGCGGCTTTACTGCTGGAGACAGACGACTGACAGGTGGATCGGTTAAAATAAGGAGGTGGCAATTGTTGCCGTCTTTTCTCGCGCATGCGCACCCCCGGGCAGCGCGAGATTTGCTTTTTGGCGCAGCATTTTGCCAACTCGCTCAGCAATATTCCGGAGATCAAAGAACCCATGGCAGTCGTCGTCAACAAACCCCTCCCCGAATTCGAAGCGATGGCCACCGGCGACATCAAGGTCACCAATACCTCCCATACCGGCCAAGCCCTGATCCTGTATTTTTACCCCAAGGACAACACCCCTGGTTGCACCACCGAGGCGATGCAGTTCCGCGACAAGTACAAGGATTTCGTCAAGGCCGACGCGGTGGTATTTGGCGTCAGTCGCGACAACATGAAATCACACGACGATTTCAAGGCCAAGCTTGAATTGCCTTTCGAGCTGATCGCCGACACCGAGGAGAAAATGTGCCACATGTTCGGCGTGGTGAAAAATAAAATCATGTACGGCAAAAAGGTCAAGGGCATTGAACGCAGCACCTTCCTGATCAATGCCGAGGGCCTGCTGGTGCAGGAGTGGCGCGGCCTGAAAGTGCCAGGCCACGTGGACGACGTGCTGAAGGCCGTCAAAGTCCTGAAAAAAGCCGCCTGAGCCGCGTGGCCGCCCGCCCCGTGGCGGCCACGCCCGCTCATGCATAATGGATCGGAATGCTGTTGCCTCCGATCCGTTTGCGCCCCGATCAAGCCGCCTTGGCCGACCAGGCGGCTTTTTCATTTGTCCCGCGGGCGTCGCGCCCGCGGCGTGACTCACGTTCGATCCTTCGCTGACCCGCATGCCTTTGCCTCCCCCGCCCGCCAAACGCGGCGCCCGGCTCGCGCCGGACGTCATTGACCTGGCCACGCGCCGCGCGGCCGGCACCGCCCGCGCCCCGGACACCCCCAGCGCCCGCCCCCAGCGCACCAACAAGTCGCCGCGCCTGTTGACCCCGGCCGAGGTGCCGGCGCCCCCGGCACCGGTGGTGTTGGCCGCCGCCCCGGTGGCCACGCCGCTGCCCAGCCCCGCCGCCGCGCGCGCGCCTGAGCGCCCGGCCGCCGCGACGCCCGGGCCAGCCGCCGCCCCAAATCAGGCCAAGACCACCTCTCGCGGTGGTGCCCGGCGCAAGGTCCGAAGCAACGGGCCGACGCGCCTGTTCGTGCTCGACACCAACGTGCTGCTGCACGACCCGGTGGCGCTGTTCCGCTTCGAGGAGCACGACATCTTCCTGCCGATGATCGTGCTGGAAGAGCTGGACGGCCACAAGAAAGGCATGACCGAGGTGGCTCGCAACGGCCGCCAGACCAGCCGCCTGCTGGACGCGCTGGCCGGCGTGAAGGGCGCCGACATGGCGCACGGCCTGCGGCTGGACGCCACCGGCCACCCGGAAGCCGGTGGCAAGCTGTACTTCCAGACCGAGCCGCTGGACGTCGAGATGCCGGCCTCCCTGCCCCAGGGCAAGGCCGACAACCAAATCCTGGGCGTGGTCGCGGCGCTGGGTCGGCAGCACCCGGAGCGCGCCGTGGTCCTGGTGTCGAAAGACATCAACATGCGCGTCAAGGCGCGCGCCCTGGGCCTGGCGGCGGAAGACTACGAGAACGACAAGACCCTGGACGACGGCGACCTGCTGTATTCCGGCGTGCTGCAACTGCCGCCCGACTTCTGGACGCGCCAAAGCAAGACCGTCGAGAGCTGGCAAAGCGGCAGCGCCACCTTCTACCGCGTCAGCGGCCCGGCGGTGGCCAACCTCCACATCAACCAGTTCGTCTACTTCGAGGCGCCGGGCGAGCCCAGCCTGTACGCCCGCGTGACCGAAATCCGCGAGAAAACCGCGGTGCTCAAGACGCTGAAGGACTACACCCACCTGAAGCAGGCGGTGTGGGGCGTGACGGCGCGCAACCGCGAGCAGAACTTCGCCCTCAACCTGCTGATGGACCCGGAGATCGACTTCGTCACCCTGGCCGGCACGGCCGGCACCGGCAAGACCCTGCTGGCCCTGGCCGCCGGCCTGACCCAGGTGCTGGACGAGCGCCGCTACACCGAGATCATCATGACCCGCGCCACCGTCAGCGTGGGCGAGGACATCGGCTTTCTGCCCGGCACCGAAGAAGAAAAAATGGGCCCCTGGATGGGCGCGCTGGACGACAACCTGGAGTTCCTGGCCAAGGGCGATGCCGGCGGCGCCGGCGAATGGGGGCGCGCCGCCACCAATGAGCTGATCCGCAGCCGCATCAAGATCAAGAGCATGAACTTCATGCGCGGGCGCACCTTCATGAACAAGTGGATCATCCTCGACGAGGCGCAAAACCTGACGCCCAAGCAGATGAAGACCCTGATCACCCGCGCCGGCCCCGGCACCAAGATCATCTGCATGGGCAACCTGGCGCAGATCGACACGCCCTACCTCACCGAAGGCTCCTCGGGCCTGACCTACGCGGTGGATCGCTTCCAGGGTTGGCCGCACGGCGGCCACATCACCCTGGCGCGCGGCGAGCGTTCGCGCCTGGCCGACTACGCCAGCGAGGTGCTGTAGGGTACCGCCCTTTGTTTGCACCAATTTGGTGCTTATGCTGTTAAAGCATATATTCCCAACGGAATATTCGTTTGTTTTGGCATAAAGAATAGGTACATTTCGCGCTCGTCTGAAGAGAGCTTTTTGCGCGATGTACCACTACACCGATTTCGACCGCCAATTCATCCGGCTGCGCGCCGAGCAGTACCGTGACCAATTGCAGCGCTGGCAGCGCGGCGAACTGACGGACGAGCAGTTCCTGCCCCTGCGTCTGCAAAACGGCTGGTACGTGCAGCGCTACGCCCCGATGGCCCGCATCGCCGTGCCCTACGGCGAAATCAGCAGCGCCCAGTTGCGCGTGCTGGCCCGCATCGCGCGCGAGTTCGACCGCCCCGACCCCGAACTGCTGGCGCACGCCCAGCGCACGCAAGACCAGCTGCAGGCCTCGCAGCCCGGCCTGACCCTGGCCGCGCCACCGCTGCAGTACGGCTATGGCCACTTCACCACCCGCACCAACGTGCAGTTCAACTGGATTCCGCTGGCCCAATCGGCCGACGTGATGGATCTGCTGGCCAGCGTCGGCATGCACGGCATCCAGACCAGCGGCAACACCATCCGCAACATCACCAGCGAGGCCACGGCCGGCGTGGCGCCCGACGAGATCGTCGACACGCGCCCGTTCGCCGAAATCCTGCGCCAGTGGAGCACGCTGCACCCCGAATTCGCCTTTCTGCCGCGCAAATTCAAGATCGCCTTCAACGGCGCCGAGGAAGACCGCGCCGCCACCGGCTGGTACGACATCGGCCTGCAGGCGCAGAAAGACGAGGCCGGCGCGGTCGGCTTCACCGTCAAGGTCGGCGGCGGCATGGGCCGCACGCCCATCGTCGGCAGCGTGGTGCGCGAGTTTCTGCCCTGGGCCGAACTGCTCAACTACATCGAAGCCGTGGTGCGCGTGTACAACCGCTACGGCCGGCGCGACAACAAGTGGAAGGCGCGCATCAAAATCCTGGTCAAGGCCGAGGGCCAGCGCTTCATCGACGAGGTGGAGGCCGAATACCAGGCCATCCTGCGCCAGGATGGCGCCCCGCACACCATCACCAGCGCCGAGCTGGCGCGCGTGCAGGCCAGCTTTGTCGTGCCCGCGCTCACACCGGCCAGCGTGCCCAGCGAAACCACCCTGTCCAGCAAGCCTTTCCAGCGCTGGATGGCGCGCAACGTGGCCCCGCACCGCCTGGCTGGCCTGACCCTGGTCACGCTGTCGTTCAAGCGCACCGGCTGGGCGCCCGGCGATGCCGACGCCGGCACGCTGGAGGCCCTGGCCGATCTGGCCGAACGCTTCAGCGCCGGCGAGGCGCGCCTGACGCACGAGCAGAACCTGATCCTGCCCTGGGTGCACGCTGGCGATCTGCCGGCCTTGTACGACGCCGCGCGCGCCCTGGGCCTGGCCCAGCCCAACATCGGCCTGCTGACGGACCTGATCGCCTGCCCGGGCGGCGACTTCTGCTCGCTGGCCAACGCGCGCGCCATCCCCATTGCCGCGGCGCTGACCGAGCTGTACCAGGACCTCGACGAAGTCACCGACCTCGGCCCCATCGACCTGCACATCAGCGGCTGCATCAACAGTTGTGGCCACCACCACAGCGGCCACATCGGCATTTTGGGCGTGGATAAAGACGGTAAGGAGTGGTACCAGGTCACGCTGGGCGGCTCGGACGGCTCGCGCCTGTCGGGCCCAGCCATGCCAGGGAAGGTGGTCGGCCCCTCGTTTTCCGCCGCCGAGGTGCCGGGCGTGGTCGAGGCCCTGCTGGACACCTACCGCGATCTGCGCACCAGCGCCGCCGAGCATTTCATCGACACCTTGCGCCGCGTCGGCCACGAACCCTTCAAGCTGGCCGCCAACGCCGCCCGCCTGGACACCACGCGCCAGTCGGCGCGCCAGGCCGAGGAAGCCACCATCTGAGCCGCGAAATATTATGAAATTGATAGCACATTCGGAAGATTCCACGCCGGCTGACGCGGAAAAAACCTTGAAAATTGAAAACGACGCCGACCTCGCCGTCCTGGCCCAGGCCGGCGCGCTCCAGGGCGTGCAGCGCATCGAGCTGGTGTTTCCCAAGTTCACCGACGGCCGCGCCTTCAGCCAGGCCGTGCTGCTGCGCCGCCGCCACGGCTTTACCGGCGACATCCGCGCCACCGGCGACGTGCTGATCGACCAGCTGGTGCAAATGGCGCGCAGCGGCTTCAGCAGCGCGGTGCTGGCCCCCGGCGTCCACACCGAGGCGGCGCAGCGCCAGTTCGATCGCTACGCCGCCTTCTACCAGGGCGACGCCAGCCAGCCGCTGCCGCATTTCGCGCGCGCCGCCAACGCCCAGGACGGCGGGAGGAAAGCCGCATGAGCGAATCCACCGCCGTCAGCTGGCTGGCCGGCGCCGAGGCGCCCCAGGCCTCGGCCATCGAGTTGTACGCCAAGCCTTCGGCCGACTTTGAAAACAAGCTGCGCGAGACCGTCGTCACCCTGCTGAAGGCCGCCGCCACCGGCCCGGTGACGCAAGCCAGCAGCTTGGGCGCCGAGGACATGGTGATCACCCACCTGATCAACCAGCACAAGCTGCCGATCGAGGTCTTCGTGCTGGAAACCGGCGCCCTGCACCCGGAAACCCTGGCTTTGCTGGCACAGCTGAAAAGCCAGCAGGCCGAGCACCCGCACGCGCCGCTCACTGTCTACCAGCCGGTGCAAGAGTCGGTGGTGCAGTTTGTCGCCCGCGAGGGCAAGGACGCGATGTACCAAAGCATCGCGCTGCGCAAAGCCTGCTGCGGCATCCGCAAGATGGAGCCTCTGGGCCGCGCCCTGGCTGGCAAAAAATCGTGGGTCACCGGCCTGCGCCGCGAGCAATCGGGCGCGCGCGCCGAAGTGCCCACGGTGGACCGCGCCGAATTCGAAAGCAAGGGCCTGCTCAAGTACAACCCGCTGGCCGACTGGAGCTGGGGCGACGTGTGGCACTACATCGCCACGCAGCAGGTGGCCTACAACCCGCTGCACGACCAGTTCTACCCCAGCATCGGTTGCGCGCCCTGCACCCGCGCCATCACCCTGGGCGAGGATTTCCGCGCCGGCCGCTGGTGGTGGGAAGACGAGGCTGCCAAGGAGTGCGGCCTGCACGTGAAAAATTCAAAAGAAGGAGTCGCCGCATGAACGCGCGCACCGAACCCGCCCTGCTGGAGCCGGCCCACACCTTAAGCAACGCCCACCTCGACGCGCTGGAAGAAGAAACCATCTTCATCCTGCGCGAGGTCGCCGCCAGCTTTGAGCGCCCGACGCTGCTGTTCTCGGGCGGCAAGGATTCGTTGGTGCTGCTGAAGTGCGCCGAAAAAGCCTTTGGCGCGGGCCGCATCCCCTACCCGCTGCTGATGATCGACACCGGCCACAACTTCCATGAAGTGACCGACTTCCGCGACCAGCGCGCCGCCGAGCTGAAGGCCGAGCTGATCGTGCGCAACGTCGAGGATTCGATGGCGCGCGGCACCGTGCGCCTGGCCCACCCGGGCGAAAGCCGCAACGTGCACCAGTCGGTGACGCTGCTGGAGGCGATTGAGGAGTTCCGCTTTGACGGCCTGATCGGCGGCGCCCGCCGCGACGAGGAAAAGGCGCGCGCCAAGGAGCGCATCTTCAGCCACCGCGACAGCTTTGGCCAATGGCAACCCAAGGCCCAGCGCCCCGAGCTGTGGACCCTGTTCAACACCCGCCTGGCCCCGGGCGAGCACTTCCGGGTGTTCCCCATCAGCAACTGGACCGAGCTGGACGTGTGGCAGTACATCGAGCGCGAGCAGATCGAGCTGCCCAGCCTGTACTACGCCCACCAGCGCGAGGTGGTCGAGCGCCGGGGCCTCTTGGTGCCGGTGACGCCGCTGACGCCGGCCAAGGACGGCGAAAAGGTCGAGTCGCGCACCGTGCGCTTTCGCACCGTGGGCGACATCACCTGCACCTGCCCGGTGGCCAGCGACGCCGCCACCCCCGGCGCCATCGTCATCGAGACCCTGGCCGCCGACGTGAGCGAGCGCGGCGCCACCCGCATGGACGACAAGACCAGCGAAGCGAGCATGGAAAAGCGCAAGAAGGACGGCTACTTCTGACGGCGGCCCCAAGCCGCCGTGACGACCCAACGCATTCGAGACCTGACCATGAGTACTACTGAATTGATAGCTGACAGCGCAATTTCCACGCCGACATCTTGGCAAAATGACACCCGATCCGCGTTGCGCTTCATCACCTGCGGCAGCGTGGACGACGGCAAGAGCACGCTGATCGGCCGCCTGCTGGTGGACACCAAGGCGGTGCTGCAAGACCACCTGGCCGGCGTCACCCGCGGTGGCGAGGCCGACCTGGCGCTGCTGACCGACGGCCTGCAGGCCGAGCGCGAGCAAGGCATCACCATCGACGTGGCCTACCGCTACTTCTCAACCGAATCGCGCAAGTTCATCATCGGCGACGCGCCGGGGCATGAGCAGTACACGCGCAACATGGTCACCGCCGCCAGCAGCGCCGACGCCGCCGTGGTGCTGGTGGACGCCACCAAGCTCGACTGGCAGAACCCCGCCCTCAAGCTGCTGGCGCAGACACGCCGCCATTCGCTGCTGGTCAGCCTGCTGCGCGTGCCCTCGATCGTGTTTGCCATCAACAAACTGGACGCGGTGGCCGACCCGGCGCTGGCCTTCAGCCACATCCGCGGGGCGCTGCAGGCCTTCACGCGCGAGGCCGGCATCGAGGCCACGGCCGTGGTGCCCATCTCCGCCCTCAAGGGCTGGAACGTGGTCGACTTTGGCCACGAGCAGGCCGGCTGGTGCGACTACGTCGGCCCCACCCTGCTGGAGATTTTGGAGCGCCTGCCCGCCACGCCGGCCGAGCGCGATGTGCCGCTGGCCTTCCCGGTGCAGTGGGTCGAGAAACCTGGTGCCCCCACGCTCCCCGCTGCGCGTGGTTCGCTGCCCCCCGAGGGGGCCGCGGCCGCACTTGGGAGCGGCCCGGCGTCGCTGCCGTTCTCGTCGTCCGCCGACACCACCCAGGGCCGCCGCGTCTTCTGGGGCCGCGTGGTCACGGGCGAGCTGGCGCCCGGCGCCGCCGTGCAGGTGCTGCCCAGCGGCCAGCAGGCCGTGGTGGCCCAGGTGCTGGACCACGCCCGCCGCCCGCGCGCCATTGCGGCCGGCCACAGCGCCGGCATCGTGCTGGACCGCGAGGTCGACATCTCGCGCGGCGACTGGATCATTGCCGCGCCCACCGCAGCCGCCGAAGTGGCTGACGACGACTTCGACACCCCCGCTGCCCAGGCTGCCTGGCCCAGCACGCGCGAGCTGTCCACCACCATCGCCTGGCTCGACGACGAGCCCCTGCTGCCCGGCCGCGTCTACTGGGCGCTGCACGGCCACCGCTGGGTCAAGGCCAAGGTCAAGCGCATCGTGGAGCGGCTGGACGTGCACACCCTGGCCCGCGAGCCCGCCGCCCAGCTGGAGCCCAACGCCATCGGCCATGTCGAGCTGCTGCTGCAAGAGGCGATTCCGGCTGCCCCGTTTGCGCAAAGCCGCGTACTAGGCTCGCTGATCCTCGTTGATACCGCGAGCCACAAGACCGCCGGCGCCGTCTTGGTGAGATGAACGCCCCCCGAAGCGCCTGCCGCGCCTCCCCCCCACTGGGGGGCGAGCCGGCCGCTTCGGAGCGGCCGTGCGCAGCGGCTTCCCGCCTGGCCTGCTCCGCGGCCCTTGGATGTGGGTGACGCGCCCATGCGGCGCGATGTCCCCACCTGATTCGTGGTGGATGGGATGACCCGGCTGCCCAAGCCCTAAAATGGGGGCGTTTTGGCCCTGCTCGCCGCGGCGATGGGCCCAGGGCGCTCGCCCTGCTCTCTTATCTGATCTTCCGAAGCCCGTTCAAGAACATGACCCACGTTGTCACCGAAGCCTGCATCCAGTGCAAATACACCGATTGCGTGGACGTTTGCCCCGTCGACTGCTTCAAGGAAGGCCCCAACTTCCTGACCATCGATCCCGATGAATGCATCGACTGCGCCGTCTGCATTCCCGAGTGTCCGGTCAACGCCATCTACGCCGAGGAAGACCTGCCCAAGGACCAGTTGCACATGACCGAGATCAACGCCGATCTGGCCCGGTCGCCCAACTACACCACCATCACCAAGCACAAGGACCCGCTGCCGACGGCCGAGGACTACAAGGACCGCACGGACAAGCTGCCCCTGCTGGAGCGCTGACAGCGCGTGGCGCCGGCCCTCGGCGCCCTATCCCGGGTTTTTGATGGTTTTTAACCATTGGTCGGCGCCCATATTGCCTGACCAGCTATTGTTTTAGAAGCACCGGCGGGTGCCCGACCCCGCACCATGACCGCCCCCACGCCCACCTCCCCCGCCCTGGAAACCGACGCCGTCGTGATCGGTGCCGGTCCGGTCGGCCTGTGGCAGGTGTTCGAATTGGGCCTGCAGGACATCCGCACCCACGTCATCGACGCCCTGCCCCAGATCGGCGGCCAGCCGGTCGAGCTGTACGGCGACAAACCGATCTACGACATTCCTGGCCTGCCCGTGTGCAGCGGGCGCGAGTTGGTCGAGCGCCTGATGCGGCAGGTCGAGCCCTTCCAGCCGCAATTGCACCTGGGCCAACTGGTGCGCTCACTGGCCGCCGAAGGCGATGGCCGCTGGCGCCTGGGCACCGACCGCGGCCTGAACCTGCTGGCGCGCACCGTCTTCATCGCCGCCGGCGTGGGGGCCTTCCAGCCCAAGCGCCTGAAGGTGGCTGGCCTTGAGGCCTTCGAGCAGCGCCAGCTGTTCCACGGCACCGCCGAGCCGGCCCGCTTCGCCGGCCAGCGCGTGGTGGTGGTGGGGGGCGAGGACAGCGCGCTGGAAGGCGCCATCCGCCTGGCCACCGCCCACCAGGACGCGCCCGCCCAAGTCACCCTGCTGCACCGGCGCGACGCCTTCCAGGCCGCCCCGGACACCCTGGCGCGGGTGCGCGAGTTGCGCGAGGCCGGCCGCCTGGGCTTCGTGCCAGGCCAGGTCACCGGCTTTACGCCGTCGGGCGAGCGCCTGAGCGCCCTCCAGGTCATGGGGCCGGACGGCGAGACCGCCCCGCTGCCGCTGGACATCTTGCTGGTGCTGCAAGGCCTCAGCCCCAAGCTTGGCCCCATCGCCGACTGGCAGCTGGCGCTGGAGCGCAAGCAACTGGTGGTGGACACCGAAAAATTCCAGACCAGCCAGCCCGGCATCTTCGCCGTGGGCGACGTCAACACCTACCCGGGCAAGAAGAAGCTGATCCTGAGCGGCTTTCACGAAGCGACGCTGGCCGCCTACGCCGCCCAGCCCCTCGTCGCGCCCGACAAGCCGCTGCCGTTTCAGTACACCACCAGCAGCAGCCGGCTGCACCGGGCCTTGGGCGTGGACAATCCGCGATAGCCGGCCAGCGGCGCGGGCCACATGGCCTGGTGGGGCCCGGCCCTGGCCTTTATTTGAGCTGCTGCGACAGAATGGCCATGCCCCAGATCACCACCGCCAGCACCGTCAGGTTCAGGCCCAGCACGGCGACGTGAAGGCGCCGGAACGAGCGGATGGCCCCACTTTCGCTGGCCTCGATGCGGGCGCCCACGCGTTGCATGGCCGACGAGAACCCCGCGCTCAGCAGCGTCAGGCTCCCCGCGACGGCCAATGCGCCGGTGGCAAACGCGTAGCGCCCCCACACCGCGAAACTGACACAGGCGCACATCGCGATCCAGAAAGTGGACCGGTAGTAGACGTTGAAGAAACTGCGGATGAACCGGGCGTCCAGCGGCACATCGTGCTTCAGGGTCAGCAGCGGCAGACCGCCCATGAAGAAGTAGGCGGTGGCGACCATGAAGATCACGGAAAAAATCAATGCGCTGTAGGCAACGGGTGACAAGTTCGTGCTCCTGACGCTAAGCCCCCGGGGTGCCGGCGACCGGCTCCCTCGGGGCCTGCCCCGCGGCGCCGAGCGTGACCGGGGCGCTGAACTTCGGCGCGGCGAGAGCATGCCATGCTACAGGCGCCGGATCGCATCGGCAA
>Ga0209572_1001473_pt1 | contig 15951 bp, 14 predicted proteins | sample EBPBio232012_DNA_FD_185867 | JGI IMG/M metagenome (GOLD analysis project Ga0209572, IMG submission 185867) | Wastewater treatment Type I Accumulibacter community from EBPR Bioreactor in Madison, WI, USA - Reactor 1_1/23/2012_ DNA (SPAdes)... | ecosystem: Engineered > Bioreactor > EBPR >...
ACTCAAACCCTGCTGGTGCAGCGATGCCAGCGTGATGCGCTCTTCTGGCTGCAAGTGCGTGTATCGTGATTCCATCTCGGCAACTTACCCTCGGTGAGGGTGTTGCACTTCAGAGTTGAGACCGCCCCTTGAAAAATGGGGCTTGAAATACGCAGAGAAAGTGCCTTGCGGACACGGACATGCCAGTCTGTCAGATCAAGTAATGGCTAGGACAGTTTGCATCGGCGTCAACACGTATTGCTCACCTACTCAGCGCGGTGCCAGGAATAGACAGGGAACTGCCGTTTCGGAGAGAAGCCCAGGGCGCCAGCAAGTTGATTCGAGGCAAGATTGCCCTTAAAACAGCTCCATCCAGGTTTAAGATCGCGCTCAACGCACTCTCGGATGTAGGCTGAAGCAACGACCCGTGCTAGTCCATGCTTCATGTACGGTTGCAATGTCAGAATATCGATCTCGCGGTGAGATTCACTGGCGAAAACTGAGTAGCACAGACTAGCCACACGCCCCTGCGCGAGGGCACAGTATCCGATACCACCTTGTTCAAAGTGATTCTCTGATTTCCAGGTTTTCCGAATCCACGGGTATATCGTGTCCGCTATCTCTCGCATTAGCACAGCGTCCATGCGCATCAACCTAAAATCCACCAATACGGCTGACGGTCGACAATGCGAGGCAAAGGCGATCGGACTGAACTCATAGTCAATCCGATCGACTTTTCTAACCGAACTAGTCACAACAGAATCCAACACGGAAATCCAACCGTCATGGCCTGGATAGAGGACAAAGAAGTCCTGGTCAGCATGTCGGAACATCCAGTCCAAGCATGCGCTAGCAAACGCCGCATTCGCCGGATAACCATTTAGGACGCAGAAACCGATGTTATAGACAAAGCTGATAGTTGAGTCAGCTGAGGCTCTAAAGACACGCCCACGCGTGTGTCCGGAGATCACTGCTCCGACGATCTCTGCGCCGAAACAGAGCCCGTCGAGCAACGAACTATTCGATAGAAATGCTTGCTCTTCCAACTCGATCACGCAACCTCCTGCTAACAGAGCCATAACCAATGGCGGATTCAAAAGTGAAGTGCAACACCCTGGATTTCAATGGATGAGGGTGGAGTGTTGTGGGGAATTCAACAGCAGTTCTGTGTACACCGCCAAGGGTGATCGTACGCCGAAGCCCTTCCTGGGCCGGTTGTTGATTTCATCTGCAATGGCATCAAGCTGCTCCTGGCTGTAGCCCGACAAATCGGTTCCCTTGGGTAGGTACTGGCGCACCAGGCCGTTCATGTTTTCGTTTGAACCTCGCTGCCAGGGGCTGTGCGGGTCACAAAAGTACACCGCAATGCCCGTCGCTTTGGCCAACTCCTTGTGCCGGGCCATCTCTCTTCCCTGGTCGTACGTCATGCTCTGACGCATAGGTACCCGAGTCCGCAGCGCCGTCAAAACGGCCCTGCTGGCCAAAATGAAAGGCGTTTGAATGAAAAAAACCGATGCACCACCTTCCAGCATCGCAGCCCGTGTGGCGGCGCTGCCCAACACCCCATTTGGCGATCTAAAAAAACTGTGGGCGCAGTTGTTCGACTTGGCCCTATCTGGATGGGCGGGGTGCCGCCGCTGGGGTATGACGTGGTCGCGCGCAAGTTGGTCATCAACGAAGTCGAGGCCGCCATCGTGCGGCGCATGTTTATCGAGTATCCGCGCGCCGGATCGACCACGCTGTTTGTGCAGCAACTTCGTCACGAGGGTGTGACCTCCAAATCATGGAAGGCCCAATCGGGCAAAGACCGTGTCGGCAAACCCATCGACAAGGGTGCGCTGTACAAAATCCTCAACAACCCCATGTACCTTGGCCAGATACGTCACAAGGGCGTGGCCCACCCCGGTGAGCATGAACCCATCGTGACACTGGCGCAGTGGGAAACCGTGCAAGCAGCGCTGACGTCCAAACCCAACGGTGCGCGCAAGGGGCAAATTCGCACCGAACGCCCGGCACTGCTCAAGGGCTTGATTTACACCACCGACGGCCGGGCGATGACGCCCCATGCCACCAAGGGGCGTGGTGGGCGCTTGTACCGCTACTACCTGTCCACGCGCGATGCCAAGGAAGGCCACGGTGCATCGGGTGTGCGCATGCTGCCCGCCGGTGAAATTGAAGAAGCCGTGGTGGCGCAACTGCGCGGCATCTTGCGTGCGCCAGAGATGGTGGCTCAGGTCTGGCGCGAGATTGCCAAGCGCGATGACGCGGCTGTCCAGGGCATGAGCGAAATGCAAGTGGCGGTGGCTTTGTCCCAAATCGACACCGTGTGGGAGCAACTGTTCCCGCTCGAGCAGCACCGCATTGTGCAGTTGCTGGTGGAGCGCATCGTCGTGTCGACCAACGAGATGCAGGTGCGTCTGCATCCCAATGGCGTCGAGAACCTGGCGCTGGATGTGGTGCGGGCGGCGGGACGCAAGGCCGCACCTACGGCAGAGGGGCAAACGGCATGAGGCTGACCACGGTGGATTTTCCAGGGGACGCGATGATGCTGCGCTCACAGGATGGCGGAGTCACGGTGGCCATTCCGATCCGCATTCAACGCTACAGCGGACGGCGGCAGGTGGTTGTGCCGAAGGGTATCTCTGCCGCGTTGAACGCCCAACGTGCGCCGACGGCGTTGCAGGTGGCGCTGGCCCGTGGCCATCGGTGGCTGCGGCAGATCGAGGGTGGGCAAGCCCGCAACCTCGCCGAAATCGCGGATCGAGAAAAGATCGACCGCAGCTACGTGAGCCGCATGGTCAACCTGACGACCTTGGCTCCCGACATTCAGGCAGCGATCCTCGACGAAACCTTGCCCGAGGAAGTCGTTCTGTTCGATCTGGCCATCGACACGCCGCTGTGTTGGCAGGCGCAGCGCCAGCGTGTTGCCGATGTCGTCGCCAAGGTGCGTGCGGGCAAAACACGGCCTGCTGCGCAGACTTGACGGGATTCTTTCTCTCGCTGTTTTGGGGATGCCGCCCGATACTCGAAAAAAGATCGGGGGTCGCCACCATGGGTAAGTGCTTGATTTTTAAGGACTCCGTCTTGCGGACTTGGCCGTTTGCGCGTCCGCAGGGGGTAGAGAAAGAGACAGAAAAATCGGAGGTGAAGGGCCAAAAACGGGCCACGCGGCGGGTGGCGAAGTCCGCAAGCAGAAGTGAAAAACCCCGCCGGCCGTGGGGCGTAGCGGGGTTGATCGAAATGCAAAGAGAGTGTCTTTGCAAGTTTTATTGGTGGAGCTGGGGGGACTTGAACCCCCGTCCGCAAATCTTCCACGCCCAGTTCTACATGCTTAGCGCTCTGATTTGAATCTCGCCGCCCCGGCCGCGCAGACGCACGCTACCGGAACCGCCAGTGCCCTTGAATCTCGCCTGCGTCCAAGGCACCCGGACACAGACCAGCCGATGTGAATTCCCTCGCAGCCTGGATGGCTTGCGCCACCCTTGCCCAGCCCATCGGCCTGCTGTTGCGAGGCTCACCGGTGTTTAGGCGGCGAGTGCGAAACGTTCGTCGTTTGCAGTTAGTTTGTTTCAGCTGTTTTACGAGGTGACTGAACCTCGGCATGCCCTGAAGCGATTCCAACCCACGTCGAAACCAATGCAGCCCCAAGAACCGGTATTTTAAGCCACTGCGAGCAAATTCAAGAGCTGCAGGGGATGACGGATCACGGCGTCCACCGGCCAGCGCGCCATGTCGGCCCCCGTGCCCAGGTAGCCGTACGCCGCCGCGACGGTGCCCACACCCGCCGCGCGCCCAGCCAGCATGTCGCGTTCGTCGTCGCCGACATACAAGCTGCACGCCGGATCGGCTCGCATTTGGCGCAAGGCGTGCAGCACAGGTTCCGGGTGGGGCTTGGCGTGCGGGGTGCTGTCGCCCGAGACGATACTTTCAGCACTGGCGAACAGCGGCAGCGCCGCAGTCAACGGCTCGGTGAAGCGTCGCGCCTTGTTGGTCACCACCCCCCAGCGCAAGCCGCGGTCGCGCAAGGCCTGAATCAGCGGCTCAACGCCCGCGAAGAGATGGGTAAGCCGCGTCATGCGGCGCGCGTAGGTGTCGAGGAATTCCGCGCGCAGAGCTTCGTAGTCCGGGTGCTCGGCACCCATGTCGAAAGCCACCCGAAGCATGCCGCGCGCGCCAGCTCCGGCGCTGGCACGGTAACTGGACAGTGGCAACGAGGGCAGGCCACGCGCGACACGCATTTCGTCGGCCGCCATCCCCAGGTCGGGGGCGCTGTCGATCAGGGTACCGTCCAGGTCGAACAGCACGCAGTGAATCTGGGTAAACACCCTGCAGCCGACTCAGGTTGCGGGCGGCTTGCGCGCGGCGACCATGTAGTTCACCCCGGTGTCGGAGGACAGGCGGTAGCGGCGTGTGAGTGGGTTGTACTCCAGCCCACTGCTGTGCTGCAGGTCCAGCCCCGCGGCGCGACAAAACTGCGCCAGCTCGCTGGGTCGGATCAGGCGGGCGTACTCGTGCGTGCCGCGTGGCACCAGGTTGAGCAGGTATTCGGCGCCCACGATGGCAAACAGAAACGACTTGGGGTTGCGGTTGATGGTGGAGAAGAACACCCAACCGCCTGGCTTGACCAGCGTGGCACAGGCACCCACGATGGAGGCCGGATCGGGCACGTGCTCCAGCATTTCCATGCAGGTGACGGCATCAAAACTGGCCGGCGCCTCTTCGGCCAGGGCCTCGGCAGCGACGTGGCGGTAACGCACACCGGGGGTTTCGGCTTCCAGCGCGTGCAGCTGGGCCACCTTAAGCGACTTGTCGGCCAGATCAATGCCCAGCACTTCGGCGCCCTTGCGGGCCATGGCGTCGGCCAGGATGCCGCCGCCGCAGCCCACGTCCAGCACGCCCTGACCCTTCAGGGGGCTGATGCCATCAATCCAATCCAGGCGCAGTGGGTTGATCTGGTGCAGGGGCGCAAATTCGCCCTGCAGATCCCACCAACGGTGTGCGAGAGAAGAGAACTTGGCCAGCTCGGCCGGGTCGACGTTGGCGGTGGTCATGCGGGGATTGTCCCATGGCCAGCGAACGGTTCAGACACCACGACCCGCACCGACATCAAGGAGGCAGCTTGTGAAAGCGCGCAAAGCGCTCCCGCTCCGCCAGAACCTCGCGCCGGGTGATGCAGGCTTTCGGTGCCGGCTGGCCCTGCGCCCGCCAATGGTCGCGGTAGGCGGCGCTTTGGTACGGATCGATGACCACGTAGCCGGCCTGCTCGGGGCAGTTGCCGGCCTGGGGGCAGTCCCGCCAACTGGCGCCATAGACGACACGGCCATCGCGCGTCAGCCCAGGAAAGGCGCTGGCCAGTACCCGGTACTTGCCGTGATCCAGACGAAAGCTCTGGTTCAGTGTCCGATCAAACACATACACATAGCCGACATCGCTGTAGATCAGCAGCGCACCACCGCCGGCAGGCGTCGGAAAGCCGAACACCGCCTTGCCGGGAGAAAACCCGAGGTCGGCACGCAGCTCGCAAGGGTGCTCGCGCGCCATGGCCGACGCCGACAAACTGTATACCCGCATCGTGGGCGCTCCGGTGGCCGGGCGCTGGGGAATGGCGGAGAACTCGAGTCCGTCCACGGAAATCATGGGCAGCGCGTACACGTCCCCGTCCACGGCCACGCGCCCGCCGCAGACGAAACGCGCTCCGGTGGAGTCGGTGATCCGGGCGGTTTGACCATCGTCACGCACCTGCAGCGTTTCCAGCTGCAGCGGACCGACGCCCTGATTGTCCGGGTTCGCGTCCTGCGGCCAGCTCAAGGAGCGGAGATGGAAGGTGCCCGGCGCCGAATTTTCCGGGGAAGCATCGGCCAACTCGGAGGCTGCCGCGTAAAAACCAATCATGCCACCCCGAAACAAGGGTCGGGCCTCGCGTTGCCGGGCCAACACATCGGCGAAGCGGTAGTGCTCGCCGTTCACGTCCACCAGATAGCGCCAGGTGCCCTGCACCGGGAAAGCCTCGTTGGAGAAAGGAGTGAGGTAGATCTTCACCACCGCCGCGTCAAAGGCCGGCAACTCCATCAGACTGACCTTGCCCAGCCGGGCGCCTGAAAAGGAACGCAGGACGAAGCGGCCATCCGGGCTGACGCGCTCGTAGGTGCCCAACGCCGGAGCACCCTGGTTTCCAGCACCTACTTGCCGGGCATCCAGCGGGATATAGGTCATGGGGGCAATGCAGTCGCTGCCACCGTCGCTGGCCGGCGCTGCGACAGCCAGGGTCAGCGACCACCCCGCCAGCAAGGTCACGGCCCAGCCGGTTGCAGGGCGTTTCATGATGCGGCGCATGACTCGGTCGACAAATCGGCTTGGCGCGCGCGCAGCAGCGTCAACCAGGCCTGATCGGGCATGACGCCCAGCACCGGCCACGGATGCCGGCAGCCGCAATAGGTCACGACACTGGCAGGGGCATGGTTCAACACACCAAGACGAGCAGCCTGCACCTCGTCGACGGGCGGTGCCGACACCAGCTCGGGAAGGTCCGCCACCTCCAGCGCGGCGCGCCATTCGAGGTCTGGCACCCGTGGATCGCGCAGCGCGACCACGTCAAAACCTATGCTCCGGGCCGCTTGGCGCATGCGCGGCCACTCCTGCAGCGCATAGGGCATGCGCGGGGACAGCACCATCCAGACGGTGGGATGAGCCGACAACGGCGCATCCAGGATGAAGGCTTCCTGGCATGGCCTGTCCATGCCCTGCGCCTGCACCGAAACAGCCGCCCCCCAGCCCAACAGCCATGCCTTGGCCCAGAACTGCCTGCCCCAACGGTCCATTCGCGTCGTCATCAGAAAAAAAGCCTCGGGAGCTTGCGCTCCCAAGGCTTTTCAAGGAACTACCGAAAATCGACTTATCAGTTCGGGCGGGTGCCGACCACTTCGATTTCCACGCGACGGTTCTTGGCACGGCCTTCGGCGGTGCGGTTGTCGGCCACTGGCTGGGTTTCACCCTTGCCTTCGGTGTAGATACGGTTGCGTTCGATGCCCTTGGCCACCAGGTAAGCCTTGACGGCTTCGGCACGGCGCACGGACAGACGCTGGTTGTATGCGGCGGAGCCGACGGAATCGGTATGGCCGACGGCGATGATCACTTCCAGGTTGATGCCTTTGATCTTGCCGACCAGATCGTCCAGCTTGGCCTTGCCTTCCGGCTTCAGCACCGACTTGTCGAAGTCGAAGAAGGCGTCTGCGGCGTAGGTCACCTTCTGGGCGGCCACGGGAGCGGGCTTCGGCGCGGGTGCCGGAACAGCCGCGGGGGCCGCAACGGGTGCCGGAGCGGCTGCCTTGGGGGCTTCCAGGGCGCCATCGCAACCAGGCGCGGCGGTGGCCGGCGTCCAGTTGGCGTCACGCCAGCACAGTTCGTTGGTGCCGTTCTTCCACTGCAGATCGCCGTGGGCATTGCGCCAGTTGTCGGAATTGGTCGTCGAGCCAGCAGCGAAGGCGGAACCGGCCACGGTTGCGACAGCGAACATGATCGCTACTTTGTTCAGTTTCTTCATGGTTCTCCTCATGGGAAAAAAGCCGCAGCCGGGCTGCGTTAAGTCGGACGCTTCAAGTGACCACCACCAAAAACGCTGGAATTGATTGTGCCACACGTCTTTGTGCATTCTGACCGTTACGGGGCTGCCTGCCGTCAGACAAAGGCGCAATTCGGTCATTATGTTGCTTGGGCGCGACACGCCAAAGCGCCTAGAATTGACGACTTTCGCCCTTTGCGGCTGGGCCGGTCCCGCAGGCCACATACCCTACTAACTACATGACCTCATTCGCCAAGGAAACGCTCCCGATCAGTCTGGAAGAGGAGATGCGGCGAAGCTACCTCGATTACGCCATGAGCGTGATCGTGGGCCGAGCGCTGCCGGACGCCCGTGACGGCCTGAAGCCGGTGCATCGGCGTGTGTTGTTCTCCATGCACGAGGCCAACAACGTCTGGAACCGCCCGTATGTGAAATGCGCGCGCGTGGTCGGTGACGTGCTGGGCCGCTTTCACCCGCACGGTGATTCGGCGACTTACGAGGCCTTGGTGCGCATGGCCCAGGATTTCTCGCTGCGCCACCCGCTGATCGACGGCCAAGGCAATTTCGGCTCGGTCGATGGCGACAGCGCCGCCGCCTACCGTTACACGGAGTGCCGGCTGGAGAAAATCGCCAGCGAGATCCTGGCCGACATCGACAAGGAAACCGTCGACAAGGTGCCCAACTACGACGGCAAGGAACTCGAGCCGACGGTGTTGCCCACGCGCCTGCCCAACTTGCTGATCAACGGCTCGGGCGGCATCGCGGTGGGCATGGCCACCAACATCCCGCCGCACAACCTGAACGAGGTGGTGGACGCCTGCCTGCACCTGCTGCGCCAGCCCGAGGCCAGCATCGACGAGCTGATGGAGATCGTGCCGGCGCCAGATTTTCCCACCGGCGGCATCATTTACGGCATCCAGGGCGTCCGCGAGGGCTACCGCACGGGCCGCGGGCGCGTGGTGATGCGCGCCAAATGCCACTTCGAGGACATCGACAAGGGCCAGCGGCAGTCGATCATCGTTGACGAGATCCCCTATCAGGTCAACAAGAAGACGCTGCAAGAGCGCATGGCCGAGTTGGTGCACGAGAAGAAGCTCGAAGGCATCAGCCACATCCAGGACGAGTCCGACAAGTCCGGCATGCGCCTGGTGATCGAGCTCAAGCGCGGCGAAGTGCCCGAGGTGGTGCTGAACAACCTGTACAAGCAGACCCAGCTGCAGGACACCTTCGGCATCAACATGGTGGCGCTGGTCGATGGCCAGCCGCGGCTGTGCAACCTGAAGGAGTTGCTGGAAGTCTTCATCCAGCACCGGCGCGAGGTGGTCACCCGGCGCACCGTGTACGACCTGCGCAAGGCCCGCGAGCGCGGCCACGTGCTGGAAGGCCTGGCGGTGGCGCTGGCCAATATCGACGAGTTCATCCGCATCATCCGCGAGTCGCCCACCCCGCCGGTGGCCAAGACCGAGCTGATGGCACGCAGCTGGGACAGCACCCTGGTGCGCGAAATGCTCACGCGCTCGCGCGAGGACGGCGTCACGTTCAGCGCCGACGACTACCGGCCCGAAAGCCTGGGCCGCGACTTCGGCCTGCAGGGCGACGGCCTGTACCGCCTGTCGGACACCCAGGCGCAGGAAATTCTGCAGATGCGCCTGCAGCGCCTGACGGGCCTGGAGCAGGACAAGATCATTGCCGAATACAAGGACGTGATGGCGATCATCGAAGACCTGCTCGACATCCTGGCCCAGCCGGCACGGGTCTCGGCCATCATTGGCGACGAATTGACGGCGGTCAAGACCGAGTTCGGCCAGACCAAGGCCGGCGCGCGCCGCTCCACCATCACCCACGACGCGCAAGACCTGGCCACCGAGGACCTGATCACGCCCACCGACATGGTGGTCACGCTCAGCCACTCGGGCTACATCAAGGCCCAGCCGCTGTCCGAATACCGGGCGCAAAAGCGCGGCGGGCGCGGCAAGCAGGCCACCACCACCAAGGAAGACGACTGGATCGACCAGCTCTTCATCGCCAACACGCACGACTACATCCTCAGCTTCTCCAACCGTGGGCGGCTGTACTGGCTCAAGGTCTGGGAAGTGCCCTCGGGCTCGCGCGGCTCGCGCGGGCGGCCCATCGTCAACATGTTCCCGCTGGCCGAGGGCGAGAAGATCAACGTGGTGCTGCCCCTGACCGGCGACGCGCACAGCTTTCCGGAAGACCGCTACGTGTTCATGGCCACCTCCATGGGCACGGTCAAGAAAACCTCGCTGTCTGAATTCAGCAACCCACGCAAGGCCGGCATCATCGCCGTCGACCTGGACGAGGGCGACTTCCTGATCGGCGCCGCGCTGACCGATGGCGCGCACGACGTGATGCTGTTCTCCGACGGCGGCAAGGCGGTGCGCTTCGACGAGAACGACGTGCGCCCGATGGGCCGCAACGCCCGCGGCGTGCGCGGCATGCAACTGGAAGAAAGCCAGCGCGTCATCGCCATGCTGGTCGCCGATGCCGAGCTGGGCGACGGCGGCGAGCAGCCGGCTGGCACGCGCAGCAGCGTCCTCACGGCCACCGAGAACGGCTACGGCAAGCGCACCAACATCACCGAGTACACCCGGCACGGCCGGGGCACCAAGGGCATGATCGCCATCCAGCAGAGCGAGCGCAACGGCAAGGTCGTGGCCGCCACCCTGGTCGGCGCCGAGGACGAGATCATGCTCATCACCGACAAGGGCGTGCTGGTGCGCACCCGCGTGGCCGAGATCCGGGAAATGGGCCGGGCCACGCAAGGCGTCACCCTGATCGCCCTGGACGACGGCGCGCAGCTCAGCGGCCTGCAGCGCATCGTCGAGAACGATGCGCAGGATGTGGCCATCGACGATTCCCTAGACAACCCCACGGAGTGACCTCTTGAAATCGAATTTTTCCCAACTCGGGTTTGCTATTTTTTTTGCAGCTAGTCTGGCAATATCCACGCCGGCCAGTGCTCAAAATGATGCCAAACGGGCGCTGGCCGTCAAGCTGGCGCAACTGCAGGTCAAGTCGGATGGCGGCGCCATCGCCGAGCAGCTCACCGCCAGCGCGGTGCAGCCGCTGCTGGCCTCCTGGTCGCAGCGCCTGGACGAGACCGTGCCGCCGGCGCGCCAGAAGGAAGTGCGCGACAAGCTGGACGTCGAGCTGAAGAAGTTCGCCGACAACACCCAGAAGAGCATCGAGGCGCAGGTGGCCAAGTCCGGCGAGGCGGCCATGGTGCCGGTGTTCATGGAAAAGCTCACCGAGGACGAGCTCAAGACCATCATCACCTACCTCGAATCGCCGGTCAGCGCCAAGTTCCTGGCCCTCGGGCCCGACGCCACCAACGCCTGGGCCAAGCGCGTGGTCGACGCCACCAAGCCGGCGGTCGAGGGCGGTGCCCGCAATTTCGACGCCGCCGCCACCCGCATCGTGGGCGCCGCCACCGGCGCCTCCGGTTCGGCGCCCAAGAAGTAACCCGCCCGACCGCCGCCTCGCCACCGGGTCCGCCACCCACCCAGCGGGGCGCCTTTTTCCATCGCCCCGGCGCCCGCATGAGCACCTCTCCGATCCAATCCCAACCCCTGGCCGAGCTGCGCGTGCAGATCGACAGCCTGGATGCCCAACTGCTGAACCTGCTGAACGAGCGCGCGCGCGTGGCCGAGGCCGTCGGCGAACTCAAGCGCCAGGAAGGCACGCCGTTCTTTCGCCCGGACCGCGCCGCGCAGGTCATCACCAAGGTGCAAGGCACCAACTCGGGGCCGCTGCTGAACCAGCACGTGGCCGCCATCTGGCGTGAAATCATGTCCGCCTGCCTGGCGCTGGAGGTGCCGCAGCGCGTGGCCGTGCTGGGCCCGGAAGGCACGTTCTGCGAACAGGCGGCCATCGAGTACTTCGGCAGCGCCGCCAACCTCATCTACTGCAACAGCTTCGACGAGGTGTTCCACGCCACGGCCGCCGGCACCGCCCAGTTCGGCGTGGTGGGCATGGAAAACTCCACCGAGGGGGTGGTCACCCGCTCGTTCGATCTGTTCCTGCACTCCCCCGCGCAGATGATCGGCGAGGTCAGCCTGCTGGTGCGCTTCAACCTGCTGCGCCAAGTCAATTCGCTGGACGACATCAAAGTGGTGATGGGCCACCCGCAGGCGCTGATGCAGTGCCAGAAATGGCTGAACCAGCACCTGCCCCATGCCGAGCGGCGCGCCGTCTCGAGCAACGCCGAGGGCGCGCGCCTGGCGGCCACCAACCCGGCCTGGGCCAGCCTGGCCAGCGAACGCGCCGCGGCCCAGTTCGGCCTGCACATCCTGGCCCACGCGATCCAGGACGAAGCCACCAACCGCACCCGTTTCGCCGTCATCTGCCTGCCGCAAACCCTGAGCACGCCGAACGCCACCGGGCGCGACTGCACCAGCATCGTGGTGTCGGTGCCCAATCGCCCCGGCTCCGTGTACGACATGCTGGCCCCGCTCAAGCAGCACAAGGTCAGCATGACGCGTTTTGAGTCGCGCCCGGCCAAATCCGGGCAGTGGGAATATTATTTCTACATCGACATCGCCGGCCACCCCTCGCAGCCCCACGTGGCGGCGGCGCTGGCCGAGCTGCAGGCGCAGTGCGCGTTCTACAAGGTGCTGGGAGCCTACCCCTGGGAACAAGATGTTTGAACAACTCGGACTCATCGGCTGCGGCCTGATGGGCGGCTCGTTCGCCCTGGCGCTCAAGCGCGCCGGGCTGGTGCGGCGCATCGTCGGCTACAGCAAGTCGCCCTCGACCACCGAGCGGGCTCGCCAGTTGGGCGTGATCGACATCGAGGCGCCCTCCGCGCTGCTGGCCACCTCCGGCGCCGACCTGGTGCTGCTGGCCATTCCCGTGGCGGCCACGGAGGCCACGCTCAAGGCCATTCGCCATTTGCTCACCCCGAACACCCTGGTCATGGACGTCGGCTCCACCAAACGCGACGTGGTGGATGCGGCGCGGCGCGTGCTGAAGATGGACATGGGCGGGTTCGTGCCCTGCCACCCCATCACCGGGCGCGAAGTCTCGGGCGTGGAAAACGCCGATCCCCACCTGTACGTCGGCAAGCGCGTGGTGCTGACACCCATCGAGCGCACCCGCACCCAGAAGCTGGACCAGGCCACCACGCTGTGGCAGGCCCTGGGCTGCGAGGTTCTGCGCATGTCGCCCGAGGCGCACGACGCGGCCTTCGCCGCCGTCAGCCACCTGCCACACCTGATCGCCTTCGCGCTGATGAACAGCATCACCGGCCAGGCGCACGGCGACAGCTTCCTGTCGCTGGCCGGCCCGGGGTTCCGCGATTTCAGCCGCATCGCCGCCAGCGATCCGCAGATGTGGCGCGACGTGCTGCTGGCCAACCGCGAGGAGCTGGCCGCGCAGTCGGCCCTGTTCCGGCAGGCGCTGGACACGTTCGACCAGCTCATCGCCGCCGGCCAGGCCGACGAGCTGGAGCTGCTCATCAACCGCGCCAGCCACGCCCGTGCCAGCTGGAGCGCGGCCACCGCCGGCAAAGTCTGATTCCGCTCTCGTGTTCGACATCCCTTTCCTCGACATTCCGCCCCTGCGCGCGGTCAGCGGCCAGGTGCGCCTGCCCGGCTCCAAAAGCATCTCCAACCGCGTGCTGCTGCTGGCCGCGCTGTGCGAAGGCCGCACCGAGGTGCACGACCTGCTGGACTCCGACGACACGCGCGTGATGCTGCAGGCGCTGCGCCAGCTGGGCTGCGAAGTCCAGCTCGAAGGCACCCGGGCCGTGATCCGCGGCATCGGCGGCCGCGACGACCGGCACCAGCAGGCCGAGCTGTTCCTGGGCAACGCCGGCACCGCCATGCGCCCGCTCACCGCCGCGCTGGCCGTGCTGGGCGGCGACTACACCCTGCGGGGCGTGCCGCGCATGCACGAACGCCCGATCGGCGACCTGGTGGACGCCCTGCGCGCGCTCGGCGGCCAGATCGACTACACCGGTCAGCCGGGCTACCCGCCGCTGCGCATCGGCGCGCCCACGCTGCGCCTGGACCGCCCAATCCCGGTGCGCGGCGACGTCTCCAGCCAGTTCCTCACCGCCCTGCTGATGGCCCTGCCGCTGGCCGCCAGCCGCCCCGGCGCGGGCGACGTGGTGATCGAGGTGGTGGGCGAGCTGATCTCGCGCCCCTATATCGAGATCACGCTCAAGCTGCTGGAGCGCTTTGGCGTGCAGGTGCGGCGCCAGGACTGGACTCGCTTCGTCATTCCAGGCGGCAGCCGCTACCGCTCGCCGGGGCAGATCCACGTCGAGGCAGACGCCTCTTCCGCTAGTTATTTCATAGCTGCCGCAGCAATATCCACGCCGACAGATGGCCAAAATCACCTGCAAATCGACGGGGTCGGCCTGAACTCGATCCAGGGCGACATCCGTTTCGTCGAGGCGGCCCAGGCCATGGGCGCGCACGTCGAGGGCGGGCCGAACTGGCTGCGCGTGCGCCGCGGTGCCTGGCCGTTGAAGGCCATCGACCTGGACTGCAACCCGATTCCCGACGCCGCCATGACCCTGGCCATGATGGCGCTGTACGCCGACGGCCCCAGCACGCTGCGCAACATCGCCAGCTGGCGCGTCAAGGAAACCGACCGCCTGGCCGCCATGGCCACCGAGCTGCGCAAGCTTGGCGCCCGCGTCGAGGAAGGCGCCGACTTCCTCACCGTCTGGCCGCTGCCAGACGCCGCCAGCTGGAAAGCCGCCAGCCTGCACACCTACGACGACCACCGCATGGCCATGTGCGGCAGTTTGGCGGCCTTCAACCCGGCCGGGCTGCCCGTGCGCATCGAAGACCCGCGCTGCGCCGGCAAGACCTTTCCCGACTATTTCGAGGCCTTGTTCGCCGTCGCCGAACCGGCCGGCGCCGTGCCGGTGATCTGCGTCGACGGCCCCACCGCCTCAGGCAAGGGCACGCTGGCCTCGGCCGTGGCACGCCGCCTGGGCTACCACTACCTGGATTCGGGCGCGCTCTACCGCCTGGCGGGCCTCGCCACCCGGCTGCAAGGCCTGGAGCCCGACCCGGCGCACGAAGACGCCATTGCCGACATCGCTCGCCGCATGCCCGTGCGCTTTGATGCCGAAGCCGTATGGCTGGCCGAGCGGGATGTGACCGAGGCCATCCGCACCGAGGCTGCGGGCATGGACGCCTCGCGCGTGTCCGCCCTGCCGGCCGTGCGCCAGGCCTTGCTGGAGCTGCAGCACCGCTTTGCCCGCCTGCCCGGCCTGGTGGCCGACGGGCGCGACATGGGCACGGTGATCTTCCCCGGCTCGGCGCTCAAGGTGTTCCTCACCGCAGGCGCCACCCAACGGGCTGAGAGGCGCCATAAGCAGTTGATTTCCAAGGGAATTTCTGCTAATATCGATAGTCTTCGCGCTGATTTGGAAGCGCGCGACGCACGGGATCAAAACCGCGCGGCCGCGCCTTTGAAAGCAGCGCCAGACGCCCTGCTGCTGGACAACACCCAGCTCTCGATCGATCAGTCGGTCGAGCAAGTGTTCAGCTGGTGGCAGGCGCGGCAGCCCTTCTAGATCACTTCCACTGGTCCGGCAGTTCTGCCACACCGCCCGTCGGCTTTGCGGCTGGGCGTTTTCGGTCCACCAGGCTTCCCTCCTGCGCCTTCTTTCAGCGCGTCGAGCCCGGTGGTTTGCAACCCTACTACCCCGCGGCTGCCTCAAGCCGCACTTGCAGCCACACAGCCTTTTAGAAACGATTGCACTCCTGCTGTCGTGAACCTGTGCGGGCGCAAAAAGGAAATTTTCATGTCTGAATCTTTTGCCGAGTTGTTCGAAGAATCCCTGCAGCGCACCGAGATGCGCCCAGGCGAGGTCATCACCGCCGAGGTGGTGCGCGTCGAGCACAGCTTCGTCGTCGTGAACGCCGGCCTCAAGTCCGAGGCCTACATTCCCATCGATGAATTCAAGAACGACCAAGGCGAAGTCGAGGTCGAACCCGGTGCCTTCGTGCCGGTGGCCATCGGCTCCATCGAAAACGGCTACGGCGACACCATCCTGAGCCGCGACACCGCCAAGCGCCTGGCCTCGTGGCTGGCGCTGGAAAAGGCCCTGGAATCGGGCGACTTCGTCACCGGCACCACGTCCGGCAAGGTCAAGGGCGGCCTGACGGTGCTGGTCAACGGCATCCGCGCCTTCCTGCCCGGCTCGCTGGTCGACACCCGTCCCACCAAGGACCTGACCCCGTACGAGAACAAGACCCTCGAATTCAAGGTCATCAAGCTGGACCGCAAGCGCAACAACGTGGTGCTGAGCCGCCGCGCCGTGGTCGAGGCCAGCATGGGCGAAGAGCGCGCCAAGCTGATGGAGACGCTGAAGGAAGGCGCCGTCGTCAACGGCGTGGTCAAGAACATCACCGAATACGGTGCGTTCGTGG
>Ga0209572_1001474_pt1 | contig 15920 bp, 12 predicted proteins | sample EBPBio232012_DNA_FD_185867 | JGI IMG/M metagenome (GOLD analysis project Ga0209572, IMG submission 185867) | Wastewater treatment Type I Accumulibacter community from EBPR Bioreactor in Madison, WI, USA - Reactor 1_1/23/2012_ DNA (SPAdes)... | ecosystem: Engineered > Bioreactor > EBPR >...
CTCATGGGTGCACTTGATCGACTGGCAGGTCAAACAGGTGATCTTCGCTCGCCTCATCTGAGCCTTCCGCTTCTTCGTGCACTTCATTGTGGAAACCGCCATCCCAAACACCGATCCCAGCACCTGGTGCGGGCGCCCGCGCCCGCCGCCCAGTCAGTAGTCAACCAGCGAACCCGGCCGCAGGCACGGGTTGCGCTCGGCCAGCGGCGCGCGGCGCGCCACGTCGCGGCCAATCACGGTTTTGTGGATCTCGCTGGCGCCCTCGCCAATCTGGTTCAGCTTGGCATCGCGGAAGAAACGCTCCAGCGGAAAATCCTGCAGGTAACCCCGCCCGCCGGTGAGTTGCAGTGCGTCTGTGGCCACCTTCATGCCCAGATCGGTGGCGTGCTGCTTGGCCATGCTGGCGTAAACGGCGACATCGGCGTCGCCCCGGTCGTATTTCTCGGCCGTCACGTTGAGCAACGCGCGCCCGGCCTCGATCTGCGTGACCATGTCCGACAGCATCCATTGCACGCCCTGGTGCGCGGCCAGCGGTTTGCCGAAGCTCTGGCGGTCGGTGGCGTAGGTGGCGGCAATTTCCACCGCGCCCATCGCCCGGCCCAACGCCATGGCGGCGTGGCCGATGCGTGCGCGCAGCAGCGCATCCTGCGCCAGGCTGAAGCCCTCGCCCTCTTCACCCAGGCGATGACTCATCGGCGCGCGCACTTCGCGCAGCTCCAGCGAGGAGATCGGCACGCCCCACCAGCCCAGCTTGCCGTCCTCGGCGCTGATGCTCAGGCCCGGCGCATCACGCGGCACCAGGGCGGCCATGAAGGTGCCCGCGTCGTCCTCGCGGCGGCCGACGATCACCATCCAGTCGGCGGTGCTGGCGCGGGTGATGAACTTCTTGCGGCCGTTGATGACATAGCCATCGCCCTCACGGCGGAAGGTGGTCCGCAGCCCGCGCACGTCCGAGCCGGCGCCCGGTTCGGTCAGGCCGAAGGCGGACTGCAGCTCGCCCGTCAGCAGACGCGGCACGATCTCGCGCTTGAGCGCCTCGGAGCCGCCGGCCACGATGGCGCGCGTGGACAGATCGGTGCCGGTGATCAGCGAAGCGGTGGTGCTGCAGACCCGCGCGGCCTCTTCGATCAGGCGGGTGCGCAGCACCTGGCGCGCGTCGCTGCCGCCGTAGTCGCGCGGAAAGGCGGTGGCCACGATGCCTTCGCGCGCCAGGGTGCGGAAGGTGTCCCAGGCGAAGGTGTCTTGCCGGGCCACCTCGGCGGCCTTGGGGCCGAACTGGTCGCGGCACAGCGCGCGCATGCGCTCCAGCGTGGCGCGTTCGTCGGCGGTCAGGGCGAGCAGGAAGTGCTCGCCAAACAGGCGGGGTTGGGCGGTGGTGCTCATGGCGGGGTTCTCGTGGTTGAAGTGAATCGGTCGGGCGTTGATGACCCCATGATCCATCCCGATGCGGCGCGCCGTCGAGTCGTTGTTTCGATCAGCGAAACACGGTGTTGCAAGCCAAGGGCCCGCGTGGTCAGATCAGGCCATGAGTACACTTGCCCGCCCCGAATCCCTTGAAGCCCTGCGCAGCCGCCTGATCGACGGCCGCGTGCAATCCACCCTGGAACGCCTGTCTCCTGACGAGCTCTCGCCCGGCGAGGTGCTGGTGCGCACCTTGCATGCCGGGGTCAACTACAAGGACTGCCTGGCCATTCTGGGCAAGGCCAAGATCATCACCGACTTCCCGCGTATTGCCGGCATCGAGGCGGTGGGCCAGGTGATCGAGTCGTCCCACCCCGACTTTCGCCCCGGCGACCCGGTGCTGGTGCACGGGCACGAGACCGGCATTCGCCTCGACGGCGGCTTTGCCGAGGTGCTGCGCGTGCCCGCCGCGCACCTGCAACAGGTGCCGGCCGGCCTGACGCCCCTGGAATGCGCCATTCTGGGCGTGCCGGCCTTCACCGCCGCGATGGCGCTGGAGCGCTTCGAGGAGCTGGGCCTCGCCCGCGACAGCGGCCCGGTGGCCGTTTCGGGCGCTGGCGGCGCGGTCGGCATGATGACCATCGCCATCCTGGCTCGGGCCGGCTACGAAGTGGCGGCCATCACCCGCAACCTGGACCGCGCCCCGGTGCTGCAAGCCCTGGGCGCCACCGAAGTCATCGACGCGGCGGTGCTGAATGCGCCGCAGCGCCCGCTTGAAAAACCCCGCTTCGCGGCCGCCGTGGACAACGTGGGCGGGGCCATGCTGTCGTGGCTGATGCGCTCGATGAAAGACAGCGCCGCCATTGCCGTGATCGGCAACGCTGGCGGCAACACCTTCGAAGGCAGCGGCCTGCCCTTCTTCATGCGGCGCCTGCAGATGTTCGGCGTGATCGCCAACGCGCCGTGGCCCCAGCGCAGACGCCTGTGGCAGCGCCTGGGCAGCGACTGGAAGCCCGACATGGCACGGCTGCTGCCGCACGTCCACCACATCCCGCTGAACCAGCTCATGGCGCAGGCCGAGCGCCAACTGCAGGGCGGCACCTCGGGCCGCACCCTGGTCACGTTTGCCGGAGCCCCGGCTTGAGCGGCCCGCTGGCGGGTGTGCGCGTGATCGAGATGGAGGCCATCGGCCCGGTGCCCTGGGCCGGCATGATGCTGGCCGACATGGGCGCCGACGTGCTGCGCATCGACCGCCCCGAGGCCGCCGACATGGGCGTTCAGCGCGACCCACGTTTTGAATTGGTGGGCCGCGGCAAGCGCGTGTGCACGGCCGACCTGAAAACCGAGGCCGGACGCGCCACCGTGCTGGAAGAAGTGGCGGGTGCCCAGGTGCTGCTCGAAGGCCTGCGCCCTGGCGTGATGGAGCGCCTGGGCCTGGGCCCGGACGTGTGCCTGGCGCGCAACCCGGCCCTGATCTACGGCCGCATGACCGGCTGGGGCCAGGAAGGCCCGCTGGCCCAGAGCGTGGGCCACGACATCAACTACATCGCCACCGCCGGCGCCTTGCACACCATCGGGCCGGCCAATGCCCCGCCGGTGGCGCCGATCAACTTCGTGGGCGACTACGGCGGCGGCGCCATGCTGCTGCTGGTCGGCGTGCTGGCCGCGCTGCACGAAACCCAGGCCAGCGGCCGCGGCCAGGTGGTGGACGCCGCGATGGTCGACGGCACCCTGCTGCTGATGGCACCCATGCTCGGGCGCTGGCAGGCCGGCGAATGGAAGGACCAGCGGGAAAGCAACATCCTGGACGGCGGCGCGCACTTCTACGGCAACTACACCACCGCCGACGGCCAGGCCATGGCCGTCGGCGCCATCGAGCCGCGTTTTTACGCCGCCCTGCTGGCCGGCCTGGGACTGGATGCCAGCACCCTGCCGCCCCAACACGACCGCGCCGCCTGGCCCGCCATGCGGGCGCGCTTTGCCGCCATCTTCGCCAGCCAGACGCGGGGGCACTGGGAGCAGGTGTTCGCCGGCACCGAGGCCTGCGTCTCGCCGGTGCTCCAACTGAGCGAGTTGGCGACCCACCCGCACCTGGTCGGGCGGCGCAGCCTGGTGCCCATCGACGGTGTCCTGCACCCGGCGCCGGCGCCACGTTTTTCGCGCACGCCCGGGGCCATCGGCGGCCCGCCGACCGGGCGCCAAGCTTGATTGATCAGGGCCCGGCCACGGCCAGCCCAGGAGGATTTCCCCATGTCCGACACCTACACCCCTCAGCCGCGCGGCCTGTATTTCGAGGATTTCGAGATCGGCAAGACGCTGGTCACCACGCGCCGCACCATCACCCAGACCGACATCGTCAACTTCGCCTGCCTGTCGGGTGATTTCAACGCTCCGCACATCGACCACGAGTTTTGCAAAACCCAGCCCTATGGGGAGCCCATCGCCCACGCGCCGCTGATCCTGGCCATCGTCGGCGGCCTGCAGTGCCTGAGCGGCATCAACGATGGCACGATCATCGCCATGCTCGGCCTGGACAACTGGCGCATGCACCTGCCGGTGAAGGCCGGTGACACCATCCACGTGCTGATCACCGCCACCGACAAGAAGCCCACGCGCGGCGGCACCCAGGGCATCGTCACCTTCGAGCGCGTCGTCAAGAACCAGCGCGGCGAAACGGTGCAAACGATGACGCACAGCAATATGTACAAGTGCCGGGCGGCGAACGTTTCGGCCGCTTGAGGTTCACCAAGACCGTTGCATAGGCCACCCAACCCACGCAACGGTCCTCCTTATGGCCTAGGCCCCAGCCGACGCGCCTCTTCCAGCAACGCTTCCAGCAGGCGCTGTGCCGGTACCGTCAACGGCGCGTCGGCACGCCACATGGCGCACACGCGCAGCACCGGCAGGGGGTCATGAAGAGGCAGTCGCACGATGCCCAGACGCGGGCCGTAGAACTCGAAGAACCCGTGCGGCACCACGGCCAGATAGTCCGACGCGCTGACCACCGCCAGCAGGGTGGAAAAGGACTCGAACGCCAACGGCGTGGCGCGCGCCGCACCGTCCGAAGGCCACAGCCCCAGCTTGGCCGGATCACCCGGTCCGCCGGTGGGGCCCGTCAGGACCCAGGCCGCGTTGACCAGCGCGGCCAGGCGTCGGGCGTTCTGCAGGCGGTGGCCCTTGCGCGCCACCACCACCGACTCGCTGGCAAATAGCGGCTCGACACGGACATCGTGGCTGCCGTCGTCGGCGGGCCGCGGCCCGACGGCGATGTCGATCTCGCCAGCGCGCAGCTTGCTGAGGGCGCGCGGATACAGCGTGTCCAGCACGCGGATGTGCACCGACGGCCAGCGCGCGGTGAAGCGGGCGATGGTGGACGGCACCAGCATCGTGGCGGCGGCGGGCGACACCCCAATGGCCAGCGAAGCGTGGGTTCGCTCCACGTGCCAGGCGACCTCTTCACGTGCGCGGTCCAGCTCGCGCAGCGCCAGCGCGGCGCGCGCGGCCAGCAGCTCGCCAGCCTGCGCCAGGCGCGCGCCGCGTGGCGAGCGGTGAACCAGAGTGGTCCCAAACTCCTCCTCCAGTTGCTGCAGGGCCTTGGTCAGGGCCGGCTGCGACACGTGCAGCGCGTCGGCTGCCGCGCGCAGGCTGCCGGTCTGCGCAATGGAGAGCAGCAGTTGCAGATGCATCAGTCGCATGGGCGTTCTCCGGAGAAGTGATAACTCAGGGTTATGAGTATCCAGAAATACGAGCCCGGTGTCACGAGCGGCGACCTAGGATCGCGACTCAACCAGCCGGAGACGACGAACGTGGCCCGCGCCAAGAACATTCTCTTCATCATGTGCGACCAGCTGCGCGCAGACCACCTGTCCTGCTACGGGCACCCCAAGCTGCATACGCCCAACCTGGATGCACTGGCTGCGCGCGGCGTGATCTTTGATCGCGCCTACGTGCAGTCGCCCGTCTGTGGCCCTTCGCGCATGAGCTACTACACCGGCCGCTACGTCAACGAGCACGGCGCCAGCTGGAACTTCGTGCCCATTCGCGCGGGGGAGATGACCATCGGCGATCACCTGCGGCCGCTGGGCGTGCGCTCGGTGCTGGTGGGCAAGACCCACATGCGCGCTGATACCTCGGGGATGTCCCGGCTCGGCATGGACCCGGGCTCGCGCGAGGGCGTGCGTGTCGCCGAATGCGGGTTCGATCCGTATGAGCGCGATGACGGCATCCACCCCTATTCAGGGCATGACCCCGACCCGGCCTACAGCGACTACCTGCGCGCCAACGGGTTTGGCGGTGATAACCCCTGGGAAGCCTGGGCCAACTCCGCGTTGGATACCGATGGCAGCATCCGCTCGGGGTGGTTTCTGAAGTATTCCAACCTGCCCGCGCGGGTGCCGGCAGAGCACTCCGAGACGGCCTACACCACGCGCCGCGCCATGGACTTCATGCGCGATGCGGGCGATCAGCCCTGGCTGCTGCACCTGTCCTACATCAAGCCCCACTGGCCCTACCTGGCGCCCGACCCGTACGCCAGCATGTTCCGCGCCGAGGACGCGCTGCCCGTGGTCCGCAGCGAGGACGAGCTGCGTGACGCGCACCCCGTCTTCAGCGCCATGACCGAGCACCGCGTGTCACGCACTTTCGCCAAGCCGGGCGTGCGCGACGCGGTGATGGTGGGCTATATGGCGCTCGTAAAACAGATCGATGACGAACTGGGCCGCCTGTTTGACTTCATGCAGGCGCAAGGTTTGTCTGACAACACCATGGTGGTGTTCTGCGCCGACCATGGCGACTACCTGGGCGACCACTGGATGGGCGAAAAGGACCTGTTCCACGAGCCGGTGATCCGCACCCCGCTCATCATTGCGGACCCCGATCCGCGGGCCGACGTCACGCGCGGCACGCGCTGCGATCGGCTGGTGGAGGCAATCGATCTGGCGCCGACGTTCCTGGATGTGTATGGCGGCGCGCCGCTTCCGCACATCCTGGATGGGCAATCGCTGCGGCCGTTGCTGTTTGGGAGCACGCCTTCGGATTGGCGCCAGCACGTGGTGTGCGAGTACGACTTCTCGTTCCAGGATTCGCGCATCGCACTGGCCGTGAAGCCGCGCGACGCGTGGATGCGCATGATCTTCGACGGTCGCTACAAGTACGTGCTGTTCGAGACCTTCAGGCCCATGCTGTTCGACTTGCAGCAGGATCCGCACGAGCTGTCCGACCTGGGCGCATCGGACCGGCCCGAGCACGTGGCGGCACGCGCGCGCCTGCACGAAGCCTTGTTCAAGTGGGCGCGTCAGCCACGGCACCGCGTCACCGTGTCGGACGGCACCATCGAGTCGATCCAGGTGCAAGAGCGCATCACCGAGGGCGGCATTCTGATCGGCTACTGGGACGAAGCCGATCTCGCCACCGCGCGCGAACACTTCAAACCGCGTTTCGCGTCCGCCAACCCGCTGGTGCGGGACACCTTGGACCGCCTGACACAAGCCTCATCCACCGAGCAGGAGAACGAGCATGCCTGAGATTCCCGACATCACCCGCGCGCAGGCCGGACTGGACGGCGTGTCCTGGAACATTCTGGGTCAGGTCTACGTGCCCAAGCAGATCACCGACGAGAGCTTTGCCTGGCACGCGACCTTTCCCGAGGAAACTTTTGTCCCGCCGCACGTGCATGCCGACCAGGACGAGTACATCTTCGTGCTCGACGGCCGCATCGACCTGCTGCTGGACGGCCGTCGCAGCTCCGCCGGGACGGGCGATCTGGTGCGCATGCCGCGCGGCATACCGCATGCGTTTTTCAACAACTCCGGCAAAGCCGTGACCGCCCTGTTCTGGGCCGCGCCGACTGGCCGCCTGGTGGAGCTGTACCAACGCATCCACAACATGTCCAGCCCGGGCGAGGTGGCCCAGGTGGCGAGCGAGTTTGGGGTGCACTTTTTCCCGCCTGTGTCCTCGCGTCCCGACGCGGCGGCAAGCGGCGCCTAGCCCAGCAATCACGCCAAACTGAAAGGTCATGACCATGCTCAACCACCGTCAAACCCTGGGGGCCGCCGTCGGTCTGGCCAGTGCAGGCATTTCACTGCCCTTGCGCGCGCAGGCCGACTACCCCAGCCGGCCCGTTCACATCGTCGTGCCCTTGCCTCCGGGTAGCCCGCCGGATGTGCTGGCCCGCGTGGTGGGCGAACAGCTTCAGCAGGAGTGGAAGCAGTCCGTCGTGATCGACAACAAGCCAGGCGCGACCGGCATGATCGGGATGGACACCGTCGCCAAGGCCGTCCCGGACGGCTACACCGTCGGTGTGATGTTCATGACCCATACCGTGCTGCCGGCCCTGTTCGGCAGCATGCCCTACGACACCCGGCGCGATCTGACGCCGCTGGGCAACGCGGCGTGGCTCTACAACGTGCTGGTCGTGCCTGCCAACTCGCCGATCAAGGATGTTCGGGATCTGATCGAGCGGGCCGGTGCGGCGCCGGGCAAGCTCACCTACGGCTCCGGGGGGCTGGGGTCGCCAGCGCACTTGCTGGGCGAATCCTTCGGTCAGATCACGCGAACGCGGATGTTGCACGTGCCGTTCCGCGGCCCCTCCGAGGCCATTCAGGGCTTGCTGGGCGACCAGCTGAGCGCGATGTTTGCCACCAGCTCGGTGGCCGTGCCCATGGTGCGCGGCGGCAAGGTGCGTGCGCTGGCCGTCACCAGCCCAACCCGCCTCAGCGCCCTGCCCAATGTGCCGACGGTGGCCGAAGCCGGGGTGAGTGGTTTTGGCATCCGCGAATGGGAGGGTTTTGTCGCGCCCAGGGGCACGCCCGCAGCCGTGGTCAACAAGTGGAACGCCTCCCTGACGCGCGTTCTGGCCTTGCCTGTGGTGCAGCAGCGCCTCACCGACCTGGGTATGAGCGCGGCCGAAGTCGGCACGCCAGCGGAGTTCGGTCAGCTGATCGACAGCCAGCTGGATTACTGGTCGGGCGTGGTGCGCACCGCCGGCATCAAGGCCCAGTGATCGCCTCGGCCCTGTTGTTCCTCGCCTCGAGGCAGCCGGCGCTCCGCCATGACCTGCTGCACTCCACTTGAGCGTCGAACACCCGAGACAGGGCCAGGCACCACGGACGCGGCCGCACCCCGCACGGCCCCCGTCGCACGATCCGATCAAGAGCCGCGTGATCCCGCGCCCATCGGCGGACTGCCGCCCGTCTCCAGACTCAGCTCTTGTCGAGCGTCACCCAACTCTGAACTCGCACATCTTGGTAGCTGAAAATCAAGCATGACAAACCGACCTACTGGATCAGTGAGTTCTGAATTTTCCAGAGTTTGATTCTTCTAGTTTGAAATTCTGCAGAAGAAAGTCTTCCGCCCACCTTATACCCAGCACAGTCTCGCGGTAACACGTGCGAAAGCCCATGTTGGCTCGCGCAAGCAGAACAGAACAGAACAGAACAGGACACGCCAACGCGAACGTCCCGGTTGCTCATGGTCAACAGCACTGAGCTGGACGCGTCGTATCTGAAGGCCGCTGGGCGGCAAACAATCAGGGGCGATTCACGGAGTCGCTTTACGCAGACCTTCCCTAGCTGTGTCGCTTGAGTATTCTTTCTCGAACCCAGTGTTTTATCTCCTGCCAATACTCTTTTCCCAGAAGGGCGACTGCGATCAGAAACAAGAGCTCTCCCACAACGACAAGAGCAGAGAAGATGGCGATCTTGTTGGGAATGTCGAGGAAGGGAATGATGGGGAATGCAAGCCAGTACAGAAAAACCACCCCCAGCAATACGAAACCGGCCTTCTTCTTGAAGCTCAGCTTTTCGCTGCGAAAGAAGCTCGGCAGCTTCCGCAGCCAGTCTTCAAGATCGTCCACGATGGTGTAGACGGCAGGAATGACCAACAGGCTCAACACCGTGGAGGTGATCAACCCACCGATGACGGCAACTGCCATCGGGCTGCGGAAACTGGGATCGGCATTGCCGAAGCCCAGCGCGACGGGCAACATGCCTGCTCCCATCGCCAATGTCGTCATGATCACGGGCCGGGAACGCTTGTGGCACGCATCAATCAGTGCTTGTGTTCGGCTCATGGGCTCGTGCATCACCACACCATCCTGGCCGGTCTGGCCTCGGCGTGCTTCGATCGCATAATCAACGAGCAGGATCGAGTTCTTGGTGGCAATACCCATCAACATGATCAACCCGATCAGGGATGACAAAGTAAAGGCCTGACCTGCCAGCAGCAGCCCTAAGAACGCACCGCCCAATGAAAGCGGAAGTGCCGCCAGGATCGTGATGGGCTGGAGAAAATCCTTGAACAACAGAACCAGCACGACATAGATGGCTAGAACGCCGGCGACCATGGCTGCGCCAAAACTGGCAAACAGCTCATTCATCATCTCTTCATCGCCTTGAGCAACCTGGCGCACACCGACCGGCAGATTCTGGATCGACGGCAATTTCGCCACTTGGGCAGTCAGATCGCCCAGTTGTGTGCCCGACAGTTCAACGTCGATGGTGACGCTGCGTGTCCGATTGATTCGGCTTACCTGCGCCGGACCGCTGCCTTGCTCAATGCTAACGAGCTGGTTGAGCAGCACTGGACCCTTGGAGCCCGGAACAGTTAACCGCTCAAGCTGCCCCAGATCTTCGCGTATGTCCCTCGACAGCTTGACTACGATAGGAATCTGGCGCTGCTCCAGGTTGAGTTTGGACAGCAACTGGTCATAGTCACCAACGGTGGCAACGCGCAAAGTATCTGCGATAGCCGTACTCGAAACCCCCAGATCGGCTGCTCTGGCGAAATTCGGTCGTAGGACGATCTCATTGCGCGCGAGGCCCGCACTGGAAGCAATGTTGCCCAGGCCGGGAAGACGGCGTAGATCTTTCAGAACTGAATCGGCCGTTTCGGCTAACAACTGAGGATTCTCGCTGGTCAATACAAGCTGATACTTCTCACCCGAACCGCCAAAGCCGACCTTGCTACGCACGCCCGCAAGCCCGTCCATCGCGGCACGAGTCTCGCCTTCAATCACTTGCTTTCTTGGTCGCTCCGTGCGCGGGTCCAAAAGCACTGTAAGGGCTGCAATACGGACTTCGGCCTTACCGTCGGCGGCCATGACATCGCCGCCTGCCGATCCGCCGCCGATCGTCGTGTAGACGCTGCGTATGTGCTTGAGCGACGCCAAGCGATCTCGGGCACTTTCTGCTACAGCACGTGTCTGCGCCAGCGTAGCGCCGGGCTGAAGCTCCAGTGTTACCTGTGTCTGGGAGTTGTCGTCGGAGGGGAAGAAGCCCTGGGGCAGTAGTGGGATTAACATCAGGGAGCCGACAAAAAACCCGCCGGCCAAGGCCAACGTGATCCAACGATGCCGCAACGTCCAGTTGCAGGCCCGCAAGTAAGCCGCCATCCAGAAAGGTTCGCGCTGCGGACGCGCGTGTGGCTTCATCAGATAGGCCGCCATCATCGGCGTCAGCAGGCGCGCAACGACTAACGATGCAAACACTGCAAGCGCAGCGGTCCACCCAAACTGGCTGAAGAACCTTCCAGCAATGCCGGACATGAAGGCGGTGGGCAGAAAAACGGCGATCAAGGCAAAAGTGGTCGCCACGACGGCAAGACCGATTTCCGACGCGGCATCCATGGCCGCCTGGAACGGCGTTTTTCCCATGCTGATATGTCGCTCGATGTTCTCGACTTCCACAATGGCATCGTCTACCAAGATGCCAATCACCAGCGACAGCGCAAGCAAAGTCACCGCACTGAGCGAGAAGTCCATCAGCTCCATGCCAATGAAGGCTGGCAGAATCGACAGCGGCAGCGCAGCAGCCGAGATCAAGGTGGCCCGAATGTCGCGCAAGAACAGAAACACAACCAGAATTGCGAGAAGGGCGCCCTCGTAGAGCATGTGCATGGAGGCGTCGAACTCCTCCTTTGCGGGCTGTACAAAGTCGAAAACCTGGGTAATCTGCAAATCAGGCCATTCCGTGCGCAGTTGCACCAATGCTTGTGCCACTCTGTCGCCCACCTCGACTTCGCCAGCGCCTTTAGCACGTGCTATCTCGAAGCCGACCACCTCATTGCCGTTGAGCAAGGCGAGAGAACTACGTTCGGCGATGGTGTCCTTGAGCGTGGCCACGTCACCCAACCGGAAGCGCTTTCCACCGGGAAGCGAAAGCTCCACTTCAGCCAATTCATCAACATTCTTGACGCGCGCGACCAAGCGCAGCGGCTGCTTCCCCTGGCCTAAGTCGGCTTGCCCTCCTGCGGAGTCGGTCTGCACATCACGCAACTGTTGAGAGACCTCGGCCGCAGTCGCGCCAATCGCCTCCAGCTTGACCGGATCGAGCTCCACCAGTATTTCGCGGTTCACACCGCCTACGCGACTGACGGCCCCCACGCCGTTGACGCCCCGCAGACGACGGGACAATGTGTTGTCCACAAACCAGGACAGTTCGCCTTCGTCCATCTTGCTGGAGCTGACGGAATACGCCAGGATCGGCTTGCCCACGATGTTGAGCTTGCGGACTATCGGGTCGCGCAGATCCGTCGGTAATTCTGCGCGAATGCCTTGTACGGCCGAACGTACTTCGTCCACGGCCTCCTGTACGGGTTTTTCCAGCCGGAATTCAGCCATGACAACGACCAAACCGTCCTGGATGGTCGTACGCAGATTCTTCAAACCCTGCACTGAAGCGATAGAGTCCTCCAGCTTGCGTGCCACATCCGTTTCGAGCTGAGGAGGCGTTGCTCCAGGGAGTGAGGCTGACACGGATACCGTTGGAACATCCATGTCCGGAAAGCTCTGCACCTTCATCAAGTGGAAGGAATACAAGCCCGCAATGCTCAAAACCAAGAAGAGCAGAATGGACGGAATGGGGCTGCGAATAGACCAAGTAGAGAGATTCATGGCGTGCCTCTCAACGCTGGCCTGACTTGCTGGGCGCAGCAGAGTCGTTGGCCAACTGAACAACGTCGCCATCGTTTAGAAAGGCGCCACCACTCGCGACGATGCGCTCTTTGCCCTGAAGGCCGGACAGAATCTCCTGTTGATCCCCCAACATGCGGCCTACTGTGACTTTGGCTTGGTTCACGCGCATGTCGTCATTCACGATGAATACCAGGTGAAAGCCATCTCGGGCGACGATGGCCGATTGCGGCACGGTCATACCTTGTCGGTCGCCCACCGCAATCTCGCCACTCAAATAGGCTCCGGGCCGAATGGAAGTCGAATCCTTCTCGTCGGAATGGGTGATGTCCACATAGGCAATCCCACGTCGCGTGACCGGATCGACCGTTGGTGCGGCAAGACGCACCAGGCCTTCCCATGTCCTACCGCTAGGCGAAGTGATCTTCACTTTTTGACCTTGCCGAATCTGCTCCAGTTGTTGTGCAGAGAACTCCGGCCGCCACTCGAATCGTCCTTGCCGGATTAAGCGGAACATCTCGGCGCCTTGCGTCGGCACTGAACCAATCGTTGCCGAGCGAGCTGAAACGATACCGTCGTCAGGTGCGCGCAGCACCGTCTGTTTCAATCGCAGTTTCTGGGTAGTCACCTGCGCTTGTGCGGATTCAAGGCGTGCCCGCGCCGCCTGTTCCTGGGTCAATAATTGCTGGATGCGCTGCTCACTCAGACTGCCAGCGCCGCGTAGATTTCTGGCTCGCTCACCATCTGCTTGAGCCTCGATGGCTGCTGCCTTCGCTTCGCGCAGAGCTGCTTCCGCCACGCGTAGGTCGTTTGCGATCGTGTCGCTCGCAAATTTTGCAAGTGACTGCCCTTTGCGTACCCGATCCCCCACTTGCGCCAACACTTCTTCCACGCGCAAATTATTCGCCTCCGGGCCGATGATGGCTTCCTGCCAAGCCGCGACGGTGCCATTGGCCGTCAAGGCGCTGGTGACGGTTTGCGTCGTTGGCGACGCCACGGCAACCGTCAGCGCCGGCTTGCTTGTCGTTGGTTTCGATTCGTCCGAGGGAGCACCACATGCCGCCAGTGACGCAGCCATGGACATGGTCAGTGCAGCGGTGTAGCGCAATTGAAAGGCCCGAGTGCGGGAACGGGAGCTTTGGGATTTCATTTTTTTCATGGCCTGGATTCACTATGGGCAGACGAGCTCTTAAACCCACCGCCTACGGCGCGGTAGAGCGTTGTCCAGGCGCGCTGACCTGCCAGGTTGAGAGCAAGCGCGTTGAGCTGAGCTGTTCGCGCCTGGCGCCGAAGCTCCTCCAGCTCGAATGAACTGAGCATTCCCTGCTGATGCAGTCGCTCACTGGATTGCAGGCGAACGCGGGCCTGTTCTGCGGCAATGCTGCTTTGTGTCAAACGCTTGTTCGCACTGTCGAGTTGAACCAATGCCTCCTCGACTTCACGCACAGCCAGACGCACGCGGGCATGGTAGGCACTGATTGCCGCCGTCAAGTCCGCTTCGGCAGCCCGCTGTTCGGCAGCCCTGCGTCCAGCATCGAAGATTGGCAAGGTCAACGCCAGCGGGCCAAAGGTCCAGGTGCTGTTGCTATTTCTGTTGCCACCAAAGACTGAAGATCCCCACCCAATGAAACCTTCCAGACTGAGGCGGGGCAGACGGTTCGCTTGCGCTTGCATGACGCGTGCTTGAGCTTGCAGAACATCGCGTTCGGCGACATAGACGTCTGGACGCTGAGCAAGCGCTTGAGCGGGCACGGTTTCAACAGCGAACGAGGTCGGCACGCTTTCTCGCTCCCAGACGGATTGCATCAGCTGCCGCAACACCGGCTCGCTCTTGCCGGTTAGGGCCACCAACCCTTTGATCTGCACGTCGCAAATTGCCTGCTGCCGCTGCCATAGGTTCATCGCCTCCGCGGCGTTGTATCGCGCCCCCGCCATGTCGCCCTCTGAAGCCATACCGGCATTCAAAGAGCGTTGCATCATCTGCACGGATTGCTCATGAGACGCCGCGTCCTTGGCGAGGAACGCGCTTTGTCGCTGGCAGGTGCGCGATGCGTAGTAGAGATCGGCGACTTCCGCCGCTACCAGTGTGCGGGCGTCATGCCATAGGGCCTGGGCGCTTTCGAGGTCCGCACGGGCCGCCGAAGTTTCGGCACCGCTCAGGCTTGCCAAATCGAGTGCCCAACTGACTTGCACCCCTGCTTGGTCCTGGACATACATCCCGCTGTAAAGCGAAGCACGCGACCTCGCGGTCGAAGCTGTCCCGGAAAGTCCAGGCAACAGCGATGAAAGTGCCTTCGATTGCAGGGCCTTGGCCTGCTCAATGCGTGCCAAAGCACTCGAGACGTTGGGGCTGACCGCGTTGGCTGCGTCAATGAGGATCGTCAGCTCCGGCTCGCTCTGGGACTTCCACCACGCCTTCAGATCGGAAATTCGCTTCGAATCAGGCAGGGGCGCTATCCAGTGGGTCGGAACCTTGGGGTCGTCCGAAAGAGGCTCCAACGCAGACTTGGTTGCGCAACCGCTGAGAACCAGCGCCGCGCTAAGAACACAAGAAGCGAGCGCGAGCAGGCGTGGCCGCGGATAAGGCCGCATCTGCTTCGCGGTTGGTATGGGGACTGACCGTGTCAGCAGGCCGGCCTTTGAAATGCGTGCGTACATACTCATTATAAGAATGAAAAAAATGGACTGAAATGAACGGCCTTAGAGGCCCTCAGGCAGTTCAACAGCCCGCAACATCGCCTGATAACCAGCGCGTTTGTAAATGTCCGCCAAGTGCGGTCTGCGAACGACCATGTCGATAATTGCATTGGCCGTTACCGTGCAGATCGTGCCGTGGAACTCGATCGTCTGCGCCAAATCGAGCCCCTTGACCAGCGGGACATCCGGGATCGTGAGGTTGCCGAGGCGCATGCTTTTTTCCATCTGTTCATCTGACATTTTTCCGGAAGCGATCAGCTGATTCGCCGCGGAGTGCGCAGCCTGATTGGCCTGCGCCCAATCTATGTATGCATCCCAGGCAAGCTGAATTTGGCGCTTACCGGGGGGTGATCCCGCTAGGCTCTGGGCGAGAACACGCTCCATTTCGTCAAGCAGGTAGTCGCATACTGCACTTAGCAAAACGTCCTTGTTTTCAAAGTAGCGAAACAGTGTGCCCTCCGCGACCCCGGCCTTCTTGGCGATGGCTGCGGTGGGCGCGGCCAACCCCTGTTCTGCAAAGATCTCCGTGGCGGCACGCAATAGCGCCTGCTGCTTTTCTTCACTGCGGGGGCGGGCCACTTGAAGGCACCTCCTTATAAATGAGTATTCACTCATTATAAGACAGGAGTGAAATCTGGCAAGAGCTCTGTCACACCGCGCGAAGTGTGAGCTCAGGGGCCGGTCGATGGGCGGCGACACCCCTCGCGCTCTTGTTTGTCCAAGTTGCCAAGACACGCCGCAGCCGCGTGCTGCCGCTGTGATCTGCGGTCCCGGTCGCTGGTCAATTGCTGGTTTCCACGGCACCAAGCGGAACCCCATGCCGTCATCAAGCATCGAGTAATTCCATTTCTAATTCACAAGTGAATTTAAAAACGCACCTGTGATCCACGGCCACGACACGATGGAGGCGACGGTA
>Ga0209572_1001476_pt1 | contig 15904 bp, 15 predicted proteins | sample EBPBio232012_DNA_FD_185867 | JGI IMG/M metagenome (GOLD analysis project Ga0209572, IMG submission 185867) | Wastewater treatment Type I Accumulibacter community from EBPR Bioreactor in Madison, WI, USA - Reactor 1_1/23/2012_ DNA (SPAdes)... | ecosystem: Engineered > Bioreactor > EBPR >...
GTGCCACGCGCCGCTGGTCAGGTGGGTGGCACGGAAGGCGGTCTCGGACAGTCGCTCCCAGTACGGCATACCGGCCAATTTATCGGCCCCACAGAGCGTCGGGCGTCGGCCCGGCAGACAGTCGAGAATCACCAAAGGGTCGCCTCCCGGGATGGGAAGCGACCCTTGGTGACTCTCGAACTGTCTCAGTTCTTGAGGTCGAAGCGGTCGTTGTCCATGACCTTGGCCCAGGCGGCCACGAAGTCGTGGACGAATTTCTCGGCGGCGTCGTCCGCGGCATACACCTCGGCGATCGAGCGCAGCTCGGAGTTGGACGCGAAGACGAGGTCAGCGCGCGTGCCGGTCCAGGACTGACCGTTGGCGCCCGTGCCCTCGAAGGTGTCGGCACCCTCGGCGCCCGACCACGTGGTGCCCAGGTCGAGGAGGTTGACGAACCAGTCGGTGGACAGGGTGCCGATGCGGTCGGTGAGCTGGCCGGCCGTGGAGCCGCCGGCGTTGGCGCCCAGGGACCGCAGGCCACCGACGAGGACGGTCATCTCCGGCGCGGTGACGCCGAGGAGGTTGGCGCGGTCGATGAGGGCGTACTCGGCCGGGAGGCTGTTGTCCGTCCGGTCGTAGTTGCGGAAGCCGTCGGCCTTCGGCTCGAGCCACGAGAAGGACTCGACATCGGTCTGCTCCTGGGTCGAGTCGCCGCGGCCCGGTGTGAAGGGGACCGTCACGTCGACACCGGCGGCCTTGGCGGCCTGCTCCACACCGACGTTTCCGGCGAGGACGACGAGGTCGGCGAAGGAGATGTTGAGTCCCTGCTGCAGACCCTCGAGGGTGTCGATGACGCCCGTGAGCTCGCTCGGGTCGTTGACCGCCCAGGACCGCTGCGGCTCGAGGCGGATGCGGCCGCCGTTGGCGCCGCCCCGCTTGTCGCTGCCGCGGAAGGACGACGCCGCCGCCCAGGCGGTCTTGACGAGCTGCTGGACGGTCAGGCCGGAGTCCGCGATGGCCTGCTTGGCGGCGGCGATGTCCGCCTCGGACGTGCCTCGGTCGTTGGCCGGGATCGGGTCCTGCCAGAGCAGCTCCTCCTGCGGGACCTCGGCGCCGACGTATCGCGAGCGCGGTCCCATGTCGCGGTGGGTGAGCTTGAACCAGGCGCGGGCGAAGGCGTCCGCGAACTGGTCGGGGTTCTCCATGAAGCGGCGCGAGATCTTCTCGTAGGCCGGGTCCATGCGCATCGCCATGTCGGCCGCCGTCATCATCGGCGACTGGGTGAGCTCCCCGGTGGTGGCGTCGGGCACGGTGTTGTCACCGGCGCCGCCCTTGGGCTTCCACTGGTTGGCGCCGGCGGGGCTCTTGGTGACCTCCCACTCGTACTTGAAGAGGGTCTCGAAGAAGGAGTTGTCCCACGTCGTCGGCGTCGGGGTCCACGCGCCCTCGAGGCCGGAGGTCGTCATGTCCGTGGCCTTGCCGGTGCCGTAGGTCTGCTTCCAGCCCAGGCCGGCCTGCTCGATGGGCGCGGCCTCGGGCTCGACGCCGACGTAGTCGGCCGGGTTCGCGGCACCGTGCGCCTTGCCGAAGGTGTGCCCACCGGCGGTGAGGGCGACGGTCTCCTCGTCGTTCATCGCCATCCGCTTGAAGGTCTCGCGGACGTCGCGGCCGGAGCCGATCGGGTCGGGCTGACCCTCCGGGCCCTCGGGGTTGACGTAGATCAGGCCCATTTGGACGGCGGCCAGAGGGTTGTCGAGGTCACGCTCACCCCGGTAGCGCTTCTTGCCGCCCTCGGCGCCACCGAGCCACTCGGTCTCCGGGCCCCAGTAGACGTCGTCGTCCGGCTCCCACGCGTCGACCCGACCGCCGGCGAAGCCGAAGGTCTTGAAGCCCATGGACTCCAGGGCGACGTTGCCGGTGAGGATGATCAGGTCGGCCCACGAGAGCGACTTGCCGTACTTCTTCTTGACCGGCCAGAGCAGGCGGCGCGCCTTGTCGAGGTTGCCGTTGTCGGGCCAGGAGTTCAGCGGCGCGAAGCGCTGCTGGCCGGTGCCGCCACCGCCACGGCCATCCATCACGCGGTAGGTACCGGCACTGTGCCACGCCATGCGAATCATCAAGGGGCCGTAGTGCCCGAAGTCGGCCGGCCACCAGTCCTGGGAGGTGGTGAGGACGGACTCGATGTCGCGCTTGACCTCGGCGAGGTCGAGGGCAGCGAAGGCGGCGGCATAGTCGAAGTCGGCGCCGTAGGGGTTCTTCTCCGGGGTGTTCTTGGCCAGGATGCGCAGGTTCAGCCGGTTCGGCCACCACTGCTGGTTGGCGTCACCCCGGGTCGGCGGCACGAGGTCGTGCATGACCGGGCAGCCACCGGTCTCGCCGGGGCCGGGCTCGTTCATCTCCTTGACCTGGGCGTCGTCGGTCTCCTGCTTGGGCTGGGTCTGGTCGACCGTGTCGTCGTGGACGGACATGCGCGTTGCCTTTCGTTGGAGGTTTCAGTCGGTCTTGATCTGACACTGAGGGCACAGCCCCCAGAAGTTCACTTCGGCTTCGTCAATGGCGAATCCGTGGTCGACGCCGGTGTCCAGGCAGGGCGCCGACCCAGTGGCGCACTCGACGTCGACGACGCAGCCGCACCCGCGGCATACCAAATGGTGGTGGTTGTCGCCGACGCGCAACTCGTAGCGCGCGGTCGAACCGGCCGGCTGGATGCGGCGGACGAGCCCGGCGTCGGTGAGCGCATTGAGGCAGTCGTAAACGGCCTGGCTGGAGACGCCCGGCAGGTCGGAGCGCACGTGCGTGATGACGCCGCTCGCATCCGCGTGCGGATGCTGCGCGAGCACTCCCAGGACGGCCAGCCGTGGACGCGTCACCCGCAGCGCGACCTCGCGCAACTGCTGGGGGAAGTCCATCGTCGGCATGACTCGACATTACCGCTTTTCTGGAATCTGTCCAGAGAGTGACTCCCTCTGAGGGGAGGTCGTCGGCACGTCTGCAGTTGCGCCAAATGATGGCGCAACTTACATGCGCCACCATGTGGCGCATGTGACATGCCCCCGTGGGTGGCGCAACTGCAGACGCCTCGACACCCCCCTAACCCCCTTCGGGCGGCGGTCAGCAACCACGGCGGCGTTGGCTGTGCCACGCTGGCTGGCATGGATCTGCCCCGCGCCGAGATCGACCCCGATGGCCTGCTCGAGTTCTCCGTGGTCTTCACGGACCGCTCCCTCAACCACATGTCGGCCCGCTTCACCAGGGCCATGCAGTCGCTCCTGTCGACCCTGCGGGAGACGTATGCCGCGCAGGCCGTCGCGCTCATCCCCGGCGGTGGCAGTTGTGCCATGGAGGCGGTTGCGCGACAGCTCGCCGGCGGCAAGGACGTCGTCGTCGTCCGCAACGGCCTCTTCTCGTTCCGCTGGTCGGCCATCCTCGAGGCGGGCCGAATCGCGGCCGAGGTCACCCTGTGCCAGGCGCAGCCCGTCGATGACTCACCACACAGCGCATGGGTGCCGGCCCCGATCGACGAGGTCGAGAAGACCATCGCGCAGGTGAGGCCGGGCGTCGTCTTCGCCCCGCACGTCGAGACAGCCGCCGGGATATTGCTCCCGGACGACTACGTGCGCCGGCTCGCGGCGGCAGTTCACGCCGTGGGTGGCGTGCTCGTCCTCGACTGCGTCGCCTCCGGTGCCCTGTGGGTCGACATGCAGCAGCTCGACATCGACGTGCTCATCTCGGCACCTCAGAAGGGCTGGAGCGGCACGCCGGCGACGGGCTATGTGCTGCTCAGTGAGCACGGACGGGCGGCCGTCGAGGCCTCGACCTCGAGCAGCTTTGCCCTCGATCTCAAAGCCTGGCTCGGGATCGCCGACGCCTATGTCGAGGGCCGCACCCCCTATCACGCCACCCTGCCGACCGACTCGATCCTGGCCAACGCGGCCGTCGCCGAGGAGACCGTGGCACGCGGGCTGGACAAGCTCGAGGCGGCGCAGCTCGAGTTGGGCGAGGCGGTGCGGGCGAGGCTGGCCGATCGCGGCTTCGCTTCGGTCGCGGCCCCGGAGTATGCCGCGGCCTCCGTCGTCGTCGTCCACACCGACGACCCAGCCCTCCAGTCCGGCGCTGCCTTCAGGCAGGTCGGCGTCCAAGTGGCCGCCGGCGTGCCACTCCAATGCGGCGAACCCGACTCGTGGTCCACCTTCCGACTCGGACTCTTCGGGCTCGACAAACTCGATGACGTCTCCGGCACCATCGAACGCCTCGAGCACGCTCTCGACCGGGCCACGACGGGCGGCTGACCCCCCGGGTAGCCTCGGGCACCCGGCCGACCGGACGTCAGTCCACCGCAGACCAAAGGTTGTCAGGTCAACAAACGGGCTACACTCAGGCGATGAGCACCCGCTGGCTGGACGCCGAAGAACTGGCGACCTGGGTGCGCCTCGTGGCCGTCACCGAGTTGCTTCCCAGCACCCTGGACCAGCAATTGCGCCGGGACGCCAGCCTCACCCATTTCGAGTATTTGGTCCTCGCCATGCTCTCCGAGGACCCCGGTCACACCCTCCAGATGTCCGCTCTGGCCCAGCGCACGAACGCCACGCTGCCGCGCCTGTCTCATGTCGTGCGTCGCCTCGAGGACCGCGGCTTCGTCGACCGCACGCGCAACAGCACCGATGCCCGCGCCACGAACGCCCATCTCACCGAGGCCGGGCTCGCCCACCTGGTCGACTCGGCTCCCGGTCACGTCGAGATCGTCCGCGAGAAGATCTTCGACGTCCTCACCCCGGAGCAGGTCACCCAACTCGGCGCCATCACCACCGCCCTACTCGACGCGCTGGACCCCGAGGGCCGCATGACCGGCCACACCATCGGTAGTCACCGCCCATCATCCAAGGAGTGAGTCCCATGGAGCCGGAGGGCCCAGCCGAGCACCGAGTCGCCGTCGTTGGCGCCCTCATGCCCTTCTTCCGGGACTGGCTCACCGATCGGTATGCCGCGGCGTCGGTCGCAGACATCCCTGACCCTGCCGCGGTGGCCGTGGCGGTCGTCGGCCCCGGCCCCACCATCGGCGCCACTGAGATGGACGCCCTCCCGGGGCTCGAAGCGATCACCGTCTATGGGGTCGGCTACGACAACGTCGACGTCGCCGAGGCAGCTCGGCGCGGGATCGTGGTCTCGCACACCCCGGACGTCCTCGACGACGCTGTCGCCGACCTCACCGTCGCCCTCGTCCTCGATGTCCTTCGCGGAGTCACGGCGGCCGACCGGTTCGTCCGATCCGGGAAATGGGCTGCCGGAGAGCGGTTCCCGTTGACTCGCGAGGTCGGCCGCACCCGGGTCGGAATCCTGGGTCTGGGTCGGATCGGCAGCGCCACGGCCGAACGCCTCAGCGCCCTGGGCGCCGTCATCACCTATCACTCCCGCTCCCCGAAGGACGTCCCTTGGGCGTATGCCGCGACACCAGTCGATCTCGCCCGCCTCAGTGATGTCGTGGTCGTCCTCACACCAGGCGGAGACGGCACCCGACACCTCGTCAACCGCGACGTCCTCGACGCGCTCGGCCCGGACGGCTTCCTCGTCAACGTCGCTCGCGGCTCGGTCGTCGACGAGGACGCGCTCGTGGAGGCCCTCGCCGAGCACCGGATCGCCGGCGCCGGACTCGACGTCTTCGCCGACGAACCCCACGTTCCGAAGCGGCTCCTGACCCTCGACAACGTCGTGCTGACCCCCCACATCGCCAGCGCCACGGTGGCGACACGGGAGGCAATGGCCCGGCTCGTCATGGACAACATCGACGCTCATCTGGCCGGTCGACCGCTGGTCACCCCGGTCCCCGAAATGGGGCGAGCATGACCGAGATCCCGTTCCCCCGCACCAGTCGACCCGCGCGTCGGAGCCGTGGCCGGTGGACGGGTCTCGCTGACCGAGGGCGCCCAGCCCGAGCGCAACGACAACACGAACCTGCGGGTGGGTGAGCGTTCGGCACACGAGTGGGTGGCCTCGCTACCCAAGGCGCGGCAGCGGGATCAGGGTGAGGCGATGCTCGACCTCTTTGTGCCGGTCGAGGAGGCGAAGCGCGTCGGGGCTCTCGGCCAGGCCGTAGAGGGTCAGTTCGCCGTAGCCGACGATCGAGGGACCCCACAGGACCGGGTCGACGCCGGTGACCTCCCTGCTGAGCGGCCACCCGGCGGTCATCGGCCACCACCGGGCGGTCGCTGACCGGCTTACGCTGGCGAGATGAGCGCGACACGCACCGAGACCGACAGCATGGGATCGATCGAGGTTCCGGCGGAGCACTACTGGGGCGCTCAGACGCAGCGCAGCATCGAGCACTTCCCGATCGGCAGGGACACCTTCGTGTGGGGTCGCACGATGATCCGCGCCCTCGGCCTGCTCAAGTTGGCGGCGGTGGAGGCCAACGCGGAGCTGGGCACGCTCTCCCTCGACGCGGACCACGTGGAAGCGGTGCGGCGCGCCGCCCGCGAGGTCGTCGACGGGGAGCGTGACGGCGACTTCCCCCTCGTCGTCTTCCAGACCGGCAGTGGCACCCAGTCGAACATGAACGCCAACGAGGTCATCGCCAATCGGGCGATCGAGGTCCTCGGCGGCACCATGGGGAGCAAGACCCCGATCCATCCGAACGACCACGTCAACCGGGGCCAGTCGAGCAATGACACCTTCCCGACGGCCATGCACGTCGCCATCCGGCTCGAACTGCACGAGAGGCTCTATGGCCCTGTCGAGGCCCTGCGCGACACCCTCGATGCCAAGGCCAAGGAGTATGCCGGGCTGGTCAAGGTGGGGCGCACCCACCTCCAGGACGCGACGCCGATCACGCTCGGCCAGGAGATTTCCGCTTGGGTGGCGCAGTTGGATGCCGCCTTGGCGGGGGTCCGGCACGCCGAGGAGAGTCTGGCCGAATTGGCGATCGGGGGCACGGCCGTAGGGACTGGTCTCAACACGCATCGGGACTTCGGTTCGCTTGTGGCACAGCATCTTTCGGAGCTGACGCACCTGGAGTTCCGGCAGGCCACGAACCTTTTCGCGGCCCTGTCGGCGCATGACGCCCTCGTTGCCGTCAGCGCCGCCCTGCGCGGATTGGCGGTGGCAGCGATGAAGATCGCCAACGACGTGCGTTGGCTGGCCAGCGGTCCCCGCAACGGAATCGGCGAGATCACCATCCCCGAGAATGAACCCGGCTCCTCGATCATGCCCGGCAAGGTCAACCCCACCCAGAGCGAAGCCCTCACCATGGTCTGCACGCGGGTCTTCGGCAACGACGCGACCGTGGCCTTCGCGGGCAGCCAGGGCAACTTCGAACTCAACGTCTTCAAGCCGGTCATGGCACACGCGGTGCTCGAGTCCGCCCGCCTGCTCGGCGACGCGTGTGGCGCCTTCGACGAGCACTGTGCCCGCGGCATACGAGCCAATGCGGAGCGGATCGACCACAACCTGGCCACCAACCTCATGCTCGTGACCGCGCTCAACCCGCACATCGGTTACGACGCGGCGGCCGCGATCGCCAAGAAGGCCCACCGCGACGGAACCACCCTGCGCGAGGCCGCGATGGCGTCCGGGGTTGCCGGAGACGACTTCGACGCCTGGGTCGTGCCCGCCGACATGACCCACCCGGCCTGAGTGAGGATGACTGCATGACAGCGCATGACGATCACCGCCGGTTCGACGATCTCGCGGCGGAGTGGGACAGCCGGCCTCATGCGCGGGAGCGCGCCGACATGATCGCGGCGGCGATCCGGGACACTGTGCCGTTGTCGCCCGCGATGCGTGTGCTCGAGGTCGGCGGCGGCACGGGATTGCTCAGCCGCGCCTTGGTCGACGACATCGGCACGGCCGTCGTCACGGACGTCTCGGGCGCAATGGTGGACGTCGCCGGCGAGATGCTCGCGGATCCCGCGTATGCCGGGTGGTCCGCCCGCCGGCTCGACATCGAGCACGATGACCTGCCGGACGAGACCTTCGACCTCGTCCTGAGCCAACTCGCGCTGCACCACATGGGCGACGTGCCGGGCGTCATCGGGCGACTGGCCGCGTTGCTGACACCCGGTGGTTGGGCCGCGCTCGCCGACTTGGAGCACGACGCCGACGGTGGCTTCCATCGGCACGTCCACGGCTTCAGCGGTCACCATGGCTTCAGCCGCGAGGACCTGGGTCGGTGGCTGACGGCGGCGGGCCTCGTCGAGGTCACCGTGGGCGACGCCGGGTTCGACGTCAAAGAGGTCGAGGGTGAGGAGCGGCGGTTCCCGTTGCTCCTGGCGGCCGGCCGTCGACCCTCCCCCTGATCCGCGCTGGGAGCGCCGGGCGGGGAGTCATCTCGGCGACCGCACTCGCTCATCGGGACGGTCTCGATCCATCTGGGCGAGCGATGCGGCTGCCCTGCGTGCGGAGGGAGATGACGGCACCGGCCAGTGACCGTTGAGGTGACGCCGCACGGCTCCGATGCGGGCGCGAGTGATCTGGCGCCGCACCCCCCAGAGGGCCAACCCGAAGGTGAGACCGGCGGCCGCCCGACCCCATGCGCTGTCTCCCAGCTCGGACCACGGCGTCACCGCCGATGATTCCAGGAACGCGAAGACCTCGAAGTGTGTGATGTAGATGTAGAGGCTTGCGCCCGCCAGCGCACTGGCGGGCGCCACGAGCCGCCGGGGCAGTGCGAGCGCAGGCAGGGACACCAGGACCAGGACGCCGGCAATGATGACCAGCTCGCGGTGCCGGTCCGCGAAGTACCCCACCATGCCGGCCAGGAAGAGTCCCGCGACGAGAAGTCGTTCCCAGCGGCGGCGGACCAGCGCAGCGGCCCAGCCAATGGCGAAGAGCCAGAGCACTGCCGGTGCCGATTCGTGCACCGTGGGGTCGGTCAGGTCCAGCGGCCCCCACCGCAGGGCCAGGGCGACGACGACCACGGCGAGGCTGATGCGCATGGGTGACCTGGTGTAGAGCCGATGGACGGCCGGGATGGACAGCAGGCCCAGGACCGCAAGGGTGATCCAGAAGAGCGCCTCGATGAACCACAGGGAGGAGCGGATGCCCCACACATCGGGACCGAACACCCAGTTGAGCAAGACGAAATTGGGCCACGCGTAACGATCCATGACAACGGTCGCCAGGGTCACCCAGGCGACAGTGGGAATCACCAGGCGAGCCAGACTGTGGAACACCGCCGTCGCGCGTTCCCTCCGGGACGGTTGGGCTGCGAGGAATCGACCGAAGTTGAACCCGGCGACCGCCAGGAGGATGTGGGCACCCCCCAGGATCTTGATGACGTCGGCGTGTTCGAGCACGATCAGCACAATGGCCACCGCGCGCAGGACGATGGTCGTGTCCACCTGCGCGAACCGGCCCGAGGCCCGACGCGTCCGCCGACCGGAGGCAAGTTCGGACACGCTCAGGCGCTGCCAGTCCTTCGGCACCTGACCGAGCACCTGCTCGAGTCGCACGGAGACTTCGACATAGGACAGCGAGTCTCCGTGCAGAGCCACGAAGCTGGCGTCTGGTCTGACGTCGGCCACACCCAGGCACGAGGCATAGATCTCGGTGACCGCTTTGAGCCGACGAGAAGCGGACGCGTCCGCGCGCGACCGAGGGCTGTGGCGATCCGCGCGACCCGAACCCTCCGATGCCACGTCGGCGTGGTGCACCGGAGGCGACTGGGATCCATCGAAGAGGGCGCGCGCGGTGACACGATCCGGCTTGCCGCTGTCGGTTCGAGGGAGCGCCGGCGCGAGGAGGACGCGGATCCGATGCGGCGGGAGGCCGGCCACTTCGGCGATGGCGCGACGGGTCTCCCCCACGTCGATGGTCGGTCGATCTTCGACCAAGGCATGCAGGTCGTGGGTGCCTGCGGTGACGAGGGCCGTGACCCCTCGTCGGGCCAAACTGCTCTCGAGCCAGGCCAGGTCGATGCGGAGCCCGGCGATCTTCACGAAGTCCGATCCTCGACCCAGGATCTCCAGGGTGCCATCGGGGTGGCGTCGCGCCAGATCACCAGTGGCGAGATCGGAGACGGCGGCCCCGAGTGCCAGGTCGGCCTTGGAGAGAGCATGGCCGAGCATGACTCCTCGGCCCGAAACATGGATCTCCCCCACCTCGCCCGGAAGCGCCACGCGACCCTCGGTGCGCAGTTCCACCTGGGTGTGGGCAATGGGGCGACCAACCCGATCGGGGTGCCGCACTGCTTCGTGCGGGGCGGAGACCGAGATGCGGGCCGTCGCCTCGGTCTGGCCATACATGAGCCGAAGGTCCCACCCTTCCTCGTGGCCACGCGTGCCCCACTCTCGGGCGACGGCGGGGTCGAGGCGGCCACCTGCTTGGGTGACCTGGCGCATGGCCAGGAGTTGTCCTGGAGACCGTCCGGCGGCCGTCAACAGGTCGAAGGTGTGCGGCACGGCGCTCAGGGTGGTCACGCCAGCCCTCGACATCTGCTGCCAGAGAACGGAATCCGTGACCGAACGCGCCGTCAGGACGACACTGGCACCCACCGCCAGATGCGTGTGGAGGACCGACAGTCCATAGCAGTAGCTGAGGGGCAGAGTCGTCACGGCGACGTCCTCGGCACGAATACCGAGCGCATCGACGATTCCCTCCGTGTTGGCCATCAGGTTGTCGAAGGAGAGGCGGACCAGACGCGGACTGCTGGTCGATCCGGAGGTCGTCATGAGCAGTCCGAGATCAGGGTGCAGCTCATGACGGGAACGCCGCCGCAGGTGCTCCACCTGCCATCCGCTTCGGGTGCGACCGGCGATCGAGTCCGGGTCGTAGCGCTGCCGGAACCCCGCCCCACGGCCGGGCGGAATGAGGGCGACAACATGGCCGGCTCGGGCTGCCCCGAGCCAGGAGGCCACCGCATCGATCGTCGCGACCGGCTCGAAGTGCACCAGCCGACGACTCGGACCCATCGCGGTCCACTGCTCGGTGGCCCGGTCGACCAACTGGGTCATCGCGTCGTAGGTGATGGTTCGGTTTCCCTCACGAAGGGCAGGCCGGTGGCCGTGGCGGGTCAGACCGGAGACGAACCGCTCGGCCGGTGCCCCGGTGGAGGCGTCCTCGATCATCCCCGCACTCATCGTGGGGAATGACCCTAGTGGCGTCCCTCCTCCGCTGTGAGGCAATTGGTCGATACCACGCCGTCTAGGCTGACCGCGTGCACCGGATCTTCAACACCGCCGTCGCGGACGTCTACCCGCACTACGTCACCAAGGTGACCAAGAAGGGGCGCACCGAGGCCGAGCTCACCGAGGCCGTCGAGTGGCTGACCGGCTTCGACGAGCCCACCTTGCGGCGGCACCTGTCGGACCGCACGAGCTTTGCCGACTTCTTCGCTGACGCTGACCTCAATCCGAAGTCCGCCCTCCTCACCGGATCGGTCTGTGGCGTGCGGATCCAGGAGGTCGAGGACCCGCTCATGCGCCAGATCCGCTACCTCGACAAGCTCGTCGACGACCTGGCCACGGGCAAGCCGATGGCCAAGGTTCTCCCGGCCTGACCCGGCAGCTCAAGGGCAGATCACGGCTTGACCGCGTAGTTCCCCACGCTGCATGGCGGTCAGGGCACGACTCGCCTCGGCCAATCCGACGATGCAATCAATGGACGGCACGATGGTGCGCGTTGCAATCTCCTCGGCGAGTTGGGCGCACCCCTGCGAAGTGGTGCGGGAGAAGAACCAGCCCAGCTCACGTCGGGTGAAGCGGTTGGCGATGGAGGCCCAGAAGTTGCGTTGGATGCCGCCGAGCATCGGCCCTCCCCCTTCACCGCCGACGATGACGAGCCGACCCTCGGGCCTCAGGGCAGAGCGCAAGCGACCCACCGAGCGATTGCCGCCGATGTCGATGATGAGGTCGAAAGGGTCACCCATCTGAGCCAACGAGGTCGTCCGGTAGTCGACCGTCCGATGGGCCCCGAGGCCGGCGACGAACTCCGTCTTGGCCCCACTGCAGGCCGCCGTCACCTCGGCCCCGTGGCGAGCAGCCAGTTGGACCGCGAAACTGCCCACGGCCCCTGACCCGCCGAGGACGAGCACGCGCTCGCCCTTCTGAACGCGCCCCTGCGTCACCACAGCGCCCAGTGCGGTCAGACCCGACACCCCGATCGTCGACGCCTCGACATCACTGACCGATTCCGGGGTGGTGGCCACGGTGGCCACGTCGGCGACCGCGAACTCCGCCAAGGACCCCGCCGCGGTGCCGAAGACCCGGTCGCCCGCGGCATACCCACTCACGCCCTCACCGACGGCGACGACCTGCCCGGCGACCTGCTGACCGAGAACCGGCTGGCGAGGGCGCCGCAGACCGAAGGCGGCCCGCGCGGCATACGGAAGGCCGGTCAGCAGGTGCAGGGTCGCCCGGTCGAGTCCGGCTGCGGCCACCTTGACGAGGACTTCACCCGGGCCGGGGTCAGGGCGCGGCACCTGCTCGATGGCCACCACCTCCGGTCCGCCGTAGACGCGTCGAGCAACCGCCCGCATGGTCGTCGGCAGGTCCGTCCCGACGGTCACCGAGGACTCCTGGGATGAGTGGGACATGAACGGCCTCCTGAAGCCATACGTAGTAAGGTTTGGTACCGTAGCATTACGCCGTAAGGAATGGCAATCCCGAGAGGAATCCCTGTGCCAGCGCGCAAGCTCACCCCGCAGGCCGTCGTCACGACAGCACTCGCCCTCGCCGACCGAAACGGCCTCGAGGCTCTGACCATGCGCGGGCTCGCCAGGGAGCTCGGCGTCGAGGCGATGTCGCTCTACCACCACTTCGCGGGCAAGGACGCCCTCCTCGACGCCATGGTCGACCGGGTGTATGCCGCGATCCTCCTTCCGGAGGCCAGCGGCCAATGGCGCGCGGAGTTGCGCCGTCGATCGGTCTCGGTCCGACAGGTCCTCCACGCCCACCCCTGGGCGCTTCCGCTGATGGAGTCCCGGCGTGCCCCGGGGCCGGCGAACCTGGCCTATCACGAGGCGAACATCGCCTGTCTGCGCGCGGCGGGTTTCACTCCGGAGCAGGTGGCACATGCCTATGCCATCGTCGACGCGTTCGTCTACGGTTTCGTCCTCCAGGAGGCGACGCTGCCCTTCGAGAGCGGCGACGAGGCGGCGGCCATGATCGAGCAGGACGCCTTCGGTAAGGCCCTCGCGTCCTACCCCAACATGGTGTGGTTCACGCAGGAGGTGATCCTCGTGCCGGGGTACTCGTTCACCCGCGAGTTCGAGCCGGGGCTCGACCTCGTCCTCGACGGGATTCAGTCGCGGCTCTCCAGCACGGACTGACGTCGCTGGAACAGATCCCGCACGCAACCACAAGCACTCCTGTAGCCGGGTGCGAGTTGAGTTCCCTCGGCCCGCGCTGTCGGCGTGAACCCGGCGTGCGGAGCGTCAGGTCGGGAGACCGAGCGAGGTGAGGAAGTCGTCGACGGCGCTCGTCAAGGGTCCAGCGACGCCGACCTGGCTGTCGATGTCACCATGCGACATATCGATCGGCAGGACCGTCGCGGTGGAGCCGTGAGCGCGGACAGCCGCACCGAAGGCGTCCGCCTGAGGACACGCCTCTGCTCGATTCGAGCCGCAGACGAGCAGCACTGGCTCCGGCGTTCCCGAGAGGACCAGGGTCGGCGAAGCCTCGCGCTGCAGCACCTCGTCCTGGCCGAAGGCGTCGTCGTAGAGGGCCGGATGGGGACCGTTCATGATCTGCGGCACGTCGTAGGCAGCGCTGTCCAGGGCGATCGTGCCGAGCCAGGGCGCCGCCCCGGCCCCCTCGCGATAGCCCGGATCGGCGGTCACCAAGGACACCAGATGGGCACCGGCCGAATGGCCCATCAACACGATCCGACTCGGATCCCCACCCCAAGCGCTCGCCTCGGACTGCACGAACGACAGCGCAGCCGCGACATCGTGGGCCTGGGCCAGCGGGTCCACCTCGGGTGAGAGACGGTAGTTGATGGACACGACGAGGTAGCCGGCTGGCACATAGTGCGCCACCTTGTTCTTCACGACACCCGGGTTGGCCTTGTCACCGCGGCGCCAACCTCCGCCATGGACCATGACGAGGATCGGGGCGTGCTGGGCATCAGCCGGGCGATGGACATCGAGCCGCTGGGCGGGGTCGGAGCCGTAGGCGAGGTCACGGAGCACCTCGATTCCCGGCAGGTCCGCCACCTCGCCACGTGGATGGTTGCCACCACAGGCCGAGAGCAGGACGCCGACGACCGCCACGAGGAGGAGGGCGCGAATCCGCCCGCCCGCTCGACCCTCGGTCTGCACGGTGCCCTGCACCCGACCCATCCTGGCTGCGCCGCGTTCAGACAACCTGCGAGGCAGATCAAGAAGTCCTGAAAGCCATCAAGGGATGTCGAGGCGGCAAAGCGCCGGGAGCGTCGCCGCCACGAGGGCGCCGCAAAGCCCAACCGTGACGGCCGCGCCGGGCCAGCTCCAGCCGTGGCTCAACTGGTTGTCACCCACGGCCCAATAGAAGGGCGAGGCCGAACGCACGTGGTGCGCGGCCGGCATACCCCCTCACCTCGGCCGTCCCGACCGCAGGGGCAGGCGGGCGACGATCTCGCCCTCCTCGATCTCGCCCGTCGGCACGAACCCGACGGACCGGTAAAGGGGTTCGGGCGAGCCCTTGCCCGGCACCCAACTCGTCTCGACCCACTCGTGCCCGTCCGCGCGCATCTGCTCGATCCAATCAGTGAGCACACGTCGGCCGATGCCTCGCTGCTGGTGGCGCCGGTCGACGAGGAAGCGCCAGAGGTAGGGGCCGTTCTCGGAGTACATGAGGAAGCCGACCGGCTCACCGTCGGCCTCGATGCCGCGCAGGATCGGGATGAGCGGCTTGCCGTGACGATCGCCGTGGAAGAGGGCGTCGACATAGGAGTTGTGGACGCTCGCGACGAACCGGTTCTGCGACGTGTGCACCGCGACCCGTGCGTAGGTCAGGTGGTTGTCATCGGTGATCTCGACGAGTCGGATCTGCGTTGGCGGGGTTCGTGGCCGGCTGCGCCAATCGCACCACTCCTGGGCGGTCATCGAGTAGTTGAGGTTGTCGTCCCAAGCGCCGCGCCACCAGAAGGAATCCCGGGTGAGCGACTCGAAGGTCATGCCCAGGCGCTCGATCAGCCGCTGACTGGCGAGATTGTCCTTGGAGAGTTCGGCTTGGATCCGGTGGATGCCGTGATGGCCGACGAGGTGCGCGAGGAGCGCGTCGACCGCCTCGTGGGCGATCCCGCGGCCCTGCGCGGCCGGGATCAGGGTGAAGCCGATCTCGGCGATGCCACCCTGCTCGTGGATCCCGACGTAGACATCGCCGACGAGTTCGCCGTCCAGCTCTATCGCGACCTGGTGATGGCCGCCGGCCGCGACGTCGGTGAGGCCCTCGTGGGCAGCGACCAGAGCTCGCGCCCGGGACTCCGGGTAGGGCAGGTCCCAGTCCTGCAGCGCGTTGACGTCGGGATCATTTCGGTATGCCGTGAGCGTCTCGACGTCCTCCTCCCGGACGAAGCGCAGCACCAGTCGATCGGTCCGCATCGGGAAGGGACCGTCGGGCTGGACATCGCTCATCGCCTCAGAGTCCTCCCGAAGTGCAGTGCCGGGCAACCGAATTTCGTCACACCCGCTCGGCGACCGTGGCCGGCGATGACGACGAGTTGCCGACGGCCAGCTGAAATGTGCATGAAGTGCTACATTTGCGCACATGCCGACCATTGCTTCGCGGGACCTGCGCAACCACACCTCCACCGTCCTTGACGGTGTGGCTCGGGGCGAGGTCTACACCGTGACGGTCCACGGGCGCCCCGTGGCAGAGTTGCACCGCGTCAGCAGTCAGCGCCGACCCGCTGTGCCCAAGGACGAGGTGCTCGCCCTGCTCGATAGACAACGCCCCGATGCCGCGCTGGCGGCGGACATGGCGTGGATCTCCGAGGGCACGACGGAAGATCTCGG
>Ga0209572_1001479_pt1 | contig 15838 bp, 13 predicted proteins | sample EBPBio232012_DNA_FD_185867 | JGI IMG/M metagenome (GOLD analysis project Ga0209572, IMG submission 185867) | Wastewater treatment Type I Accumulibacter community from EBPR Bioreactor in Madison, WI, USA - Reactor 1_1/23/2012_ DNA (SPAdes)... | ecosystem: Engineered > Bioreactor > EBPR >...
ATTGGTCGATACGTCAAAAGTCAAGGAGGTCACTATGAGAAGCTTCATTCAGATCATCAACTTGGGCTGTTCTGATACCCCGCAGCTTGCTGCGGGGTAGTTCATTGGGTACGCGTCGCCGAAAATCTTGGCGCGAAACTTCAGATTCCGGAACCAGTTGGCGACGCGCATCTCGTCGCGCGTTCCAACTTGGACACCACCGGGATCCACGTCATCGAGCGCATCGAGATTGTCGGCGTCGTAGTCGGAAAGCGGCTCGGGGTCCGCTGGGTTCACCACATCTGCATCGGTTTGCTCACCATACATCTGCGCGGTGTCGTCAAGCAGTTCCTGCATGTGACCTCGGGACAGTCGCCGATCCTTGTCCACGAGGCATCGCAGTTCGATGTAGTCGCACCAGATATAGAGGTCGCTCCCGTTGGGACGGCTCATCTTGGCGTCAAGGATGGGCATGGCCTTCTTCGTTGGCCTCTTCGCCGGGCTGGGCATAGGTCAACCCCGCAACGGCTTCGTGGTGGACCGATTCTGCCGGCGGTGAGCGCCGAGTACCAGGTCCTGTACGGCAGAGGCCGTTTCTACCAAGCCATCTGCGAGTTCCATATGCTCGTCGCTGATCTTCGGCACCTTTGGTACGAGTGTCTGAGCGGCTTCGAGCCGCCGAAGCGCGGTTCGCAGGCTGCCCACGAGCGCCTCTTCCGGCCCACTGCTCAACTCGTAAGCTTGATCTAGGTTGCCAGATTTTCGCAGTTCCTTGATCGCCGTGTCGGACGACACGACCGCCGCCAACTTTCGGAGGTTCCGGGACTCCGTAACGATGGGCTTTGCCCGGCCTTCAATGACGAAGAGCCAATCGAACAGGTCCTTGAGTGCACGCTCGTCCAGTCCCTTTACCTTGATGTCGCTTCGCGACTCCAGGCCAAGAAATTCAGTGAGAGCGGAGTAGCTGAGAGCGGTCCCGAGAACCGAAAACTCGATCTGCTCCGGCATGATCGGTAGCCCGAAAAAGTTTTTCTCCTCGGCGTGGTCGTAGAGCTTGAGCGCCGTGAGCATCTGTCCGACGGTGTCGCGTCGGCTGCCCGTCTCGCGAGCGAGCAGGCGAAGCCCTTCGTCTTGCGGCAGTTTCTTGTAGTTCTGGTACATCCTTTCGGCGTATCGCGCCTTCTGTAGTGCGCTCCAGGCCTTAATGCCAGTGATGTGACGAAAGCCGAGATAGCGCAAGATCTCGTTTTCGTCATCGAAGACGAGACAAGGCACCATACTCGGACGGAAACTCGCGGCCTTTACGGCCTCTTCTATTGATGTACGACCAAGGGGCGGCTTCAGTTCTTTCACCAGAAGCTTTAGCGCCGCGAGCCGACGATTGCCCTCAACGACCCGATAGTCGTTGTCGCTATCGGGTACAACCAGCAGCGGTTCGCCTGGGAAAAAACCGTGATTGCCGATCGACTCGACGATCTCCATCAAGCGCTCGTCCCGAACGAAACGCTGCATCAGGTCGTCTAGTGGACCTTGTGCCACCTTGGGTGGGAAACGTGGATTATTCTGGTCGAAGTGGAGGCGTGCGACCGGCAGCAGTTCGCTCCTCGCGGCCGAATCTCGAACAATCGTTTTCATGTCCTTAGCCTTTGCCATCGATCCTTACCCCTTCAAGCGACGCGTTGTTCGGGTTTACTGTTTCACCTCTTATGAATCACAAGAGTCTACAGAACGAACTTCGAGCATCCGAGACCATCACCACGCCACCACGGTCGGCTGACCGCTGTCTACCCCAACCCTGACCGCCGTCATATTGCCTCGTCCGGCTGCAATTGCTGCTCAATTGTCATCGAGTTTGTCGAGACGAGTCATGGCAATCGGCCGTCCTGCGACCTTCCAGCCAAGCCTGGTCGACTTTTCAGCTTCCGACATAAAACAAAAGCACCTCAAAAGGTGCTTTTGGCTGGTACCACCGACAGGAATCGAACCTGTATCTAGCGCTTAGGAGGCGCTCGTTCTATCCATTGAACTACGGCGGCGGGGCAGCGGGCATTGTATCGGGGGGCGGTTTGCGCCCTCAGTTGAAGCTCAGCCTGTAGATCAGGTCGAAGGCCGGGTTCTCGCCGGCTTCGGCGCGCAGGGTCCAGCGGCGCGACAGTTCGTAGAAGATCATCAAGGTGCCGGCGGTGCCCGACAGGCTGCGCGCGTAGGTGGCGTACAGGCGTTCGGACAAGCGTTTGCCCAGGGTCACGCTGGCGCCTGTCACGGCGCCGTCGCGTTCGCCGCCGCCAAAGCTCAGCTCGTCCAGGCCGAAACGCGAGGCCAGGCCACGCCCTTCGCGGCCGCCCAGCAGGGCCAGGGCGGCGCTTTGCAGCATGGCGGCCTCGGCGCCGGTGTCGGGCGCGGCGCGGCCCAGCAGCAGCCAGGCCAGGGTCTGGCTGTCGGGCAGGGCGGGCGAGGAGTACAGGCGCACGCGCGGCAGCAGGGCGGTGCCGGCCACCTCGGCACCCACGCGCTGGTCGCTGGTGTAGTTGGGGCGCAAGGCCACGATGTCCAGCGTGGGGTTGCTGGGCTCGCCGGTGAAGACGATGTTGCCGCGCTCGATGACCAACTGCTGGCCGTAGGCGCGGAAAGTGCCGCCCACGGTGCGGATCGTGCCGGTGAGCCTGGGCAGGGTGGTGATCGGCCCGTCGGCCAGCAGTGTCAGCACGCCGGCCAGCCGGGTGTCGATGCCCATGCCTTGCAGGCGGAAGTTCTCGCCCAGGTCAAGTTGCACGTTGGCGTGGACGTTGAGCGGCGGCGGGGTGGCGCCCTGACCCTCGGCGCGGGCGGCGGTTTGCTGGCCGGCGTTGCTGGTGGGGTGGGCCACGGTGGCGGGCGCCTCCTTGCCGTACATCACCCGGCCGCCCGGGCCGCGCACGATGACGTCGCTGCCCAGGCTGGGCGCGGTTTCCTCGGGCAGCACGATCAGCGCCCGGTCCACGCGCAGCCGGCCCTCGGCGCGCACGGCGCGGCCGTCCAGCGCGGCGCTGAGCTGGCCCGAGACGGTGACCTGCCGGTCGGCGCGGATGCTGGCGCGCAGCTTGTCGATGGTGGTGTCGAGCTGGGCCTGGGCGCGGCCGTCGATCCAGCCGGCCTGGCCGCTGGCGCGCAGCACGCCGCCGGCGTCCTTGTCGCCGGCGCCGCGCAGCAAGAACTCGTCGATCACCAGGCGCGTGCCTTCCAGCCGCGCGCGCAGGCGCCCACCCTCGAACTGAATACCGTCGACCACCGAGCGCAACGCCAGGTCGTCGGCGCTGAGCGTGCCGCTGACGTGGGGCGCGGCGCGGGTGCCTTCGAAGCGTGTGTCGGCCTGCAGCGTGCCGCGCAGCCGCCAGCCCGGCGGCGCCAGCACCGACCAGGCCGAGATTTGCGGCAGGCGCGCCTGCAGGCGGCCGCTGAGCGGCGACGATTCGGGCCACGACCAGCTGGTGTTGCCTTGTTCGTCGCGCGTGGTGGCCAGTTCGGTGCGCAGCTGGCCGTCCACGGTGCCGGCGTGCGTGCTGTCCCATTTGGCTTGCAATTGCAGCGCCGGGCCCTGGCTGCTCAGCGTCAGGCGGGCCTCGTGCAGCCCGGCGGCCACGCGCGTCTGCAGGCCGGTCTGCTCGTCGGTGGCCAGCAAGGTGAGATCGCCGCTGGCGCGGGCCAGGGTGGCGGACAGGCGCGGTTGGCGCCCCATCTGGGCGTTCCAACTGCCGTCGAAGACGACGTTGCCGGTGACCTTGGCGTCGGCCACCGCGGCGCCGGTCACGCGGTCGATCCACTGCAGCGGCAGGCCGCTGAGGCGCCCGGTGCTGGTGAACTCGCCGCCTTGCCAGCGCACGGGGCCCCAGGCGATGAGGGCCTGCGAGATCGGGGCCGGCGAGGTGACGCTGAGTTCGCCAGCGCCCACCTCGTACTGCCCGCCCTGGCGCGGTGCGGTGCTGAGCGTGACCGGTTGCCGGCTGGCCAGCTGCCAGTTGCCGGGGCCCAGCGCCGGGTCGTGCACGCTGGCCTGCAGTTGCGTCAGGGTGGCGCGCCAGCTGGACTGCGCCAGCGTGGCCCGGGGCGTGGTGCGCCCGCCGTTGGCGGCCAGGCGCAGCGTCAACTCGCGCGGGCCCTGGGTGACGCGGCCGTTCAGCGCGATCTGGGCTTGTGACAGGCGGCCGCTGGCGTTCAGCTCAAGGCCGCGCGCCTGGATCGGCGTGGCCTCGGCGCCTGGGGGGTGCCAGTCCAGGCTGGGCACGGCCAGGCGTGCCTGCAGGGTTGGGTCGCGCCAGCCGCCGCGCCAACTGGCGTCGAGCGTGGCGCGGCCGCTGGCGCGCACCTCGGCCAGGCCCGGCGCCGCGCCCGGGAGCTTGCGCGCCCAGTCGAGCAGGCGCGCGGTGTCGGACAGGTCCAGGTGCAAGGTGCCGGCGCCGCTGTCGGGGTGGGCCTCGCCCTTCAGCGCCAGCCGGACGCCGGGTGCGCTCAGATTCAGGTCGGCGCTGCCGCCGGGGCCGGCCGGGCGCAGGCGGGCGCTGCCGGCCAGCTCGGCGTCGTCGGTGCGCAGGCGCAGGCGCTTCAGGCTCAGCCAGCCGTCGTCCCAGCGGCCGGTGGCCTGCAGGTCGCGCAGGCGCAGGGCGCGCAGATCGCGCGTTGCGCCGCGCGCCGCCGGGCGCGGCGCGCGCGCGCCGGCCCGGGCGCGCAACTGGGCGCTGAAATCGACCGCCGCGCCCTGGCCCGCTACCTCGGCCGTGCCGTCGATGGGCAACGCCGCCAGCAGGGTGTGCAGGGCCGCCGGGTCGACACCGTCGATGCGCGTGTCGATCTGCCAGCCGCCCAGGTCGCCCGAGGCCGTCCAGCGGCCCTTGGCCTCGAGGGTGCCGCCGCCCAGGCCGGCCTTCAGCGTGCGCACGGTGGCGGTCTGGTTCTGCCACAGCACGTCGGCCTGCACGCTGTCCACCGGCAGGTGGCGCTGGTCCCAGGGGCCGGGGATGCGGTTGTGCAGATCGGCGCGCACCGACCAGCCAGGGGCGCTGGCGTCGGCCAGCGGGGCCAGGTCCAGCTCGCCGGTCAGATGGGTGCGTGGGGCCTCGGCCCAGATGGCGCCGACGTCCAGCGCGCGCAGCCGCGCGTGGGCCTCGGGCAGTGGTTGCGCGGCCCACGGCGTGAGGCGGGCGGTGAGGTGCGCCTCGGGCAGCTCGGGGGCGGCGGCGTCGGTGGACGTCGGGGCAGAGGGCCGGGGCGCCGAGGCGGCGGGGGCGGGCGCGCCGGGTGCCGGCAGGGTGGGCAGGGTGGGCAGGGCGGGCGCCGAGGCATCGGCCGACGCCTGGCCGGGGCTGGCCTGCAGGTCGGCGCGCGCGCGCAGGTCGGTGAGCGGGCCGTGCAGCGTGGCTTGCAGCGTCAGCGGCACCGGGCCGGCGGCGCCGGGCACCGGGGCGGTGAGGGCGCCGGCCAGCGCCAGATCCAGGCGGACGGGGGCCTGGGCGGTGACGGCGGCGCGGGCGCGGTAGTGGCCGCCTTCCACCCGCGCGCTGTCCAGCTCCAGCAGGTGGCGTGTGCCGTCGAAGTCGAAGCGGCCGGTCACAGCCTGCATCGTGTACGGCGGTGGGCCGGCCCAGCGCAGCTCGCCCACGCGCAGCTGGGCCACCTGCAGCTTCAGTGGCAGCGCCACTGAGGCCGGCGGGCCGGCCGAGGGCTCGGGGTTTTTCGGGCGCTGGTCGTTCAGCAGGATGCGGCTGGCGCCCAGCTGCTCGATGCGCAGCGTGCGCGCCAGCAGCGCGGCGGGGGTCCAGCGCAGTTCGGCGTCGTGCACTTCCACGCGCAGGCCGCCTTGTTCCCACACCAGGCGGCGCACCTTGCCACCGGCGCGGATGCTGCCGGTGACTTCGTCGGTGACCAGGGGCTGGGCGGCACCGGCCCAGCGCAGCGCGGTGGCCAGCGAGCCCTCGCTGCCGGCCCACAGCCAGAACCCGGCCAGCGCGATCAGCACCAGACTCAGCAGCCCGCCCAGCGCCCAGCCCAGCAGGCGCAAGCGGCGGTGGCGCCGGGGCGCTGCGGCGGCCGGCGCCGCGGCGTGGTCGGCGTTGAAGGGGTTCAGGATGGGCCGCCCGTCGGCGTCGAACGGGTTGCTGGCCGGGCCGCTGGGCGGTGTGGGCGCGGTGCTCATCAGAACACGAAGCCCACGTTCATGTGCAGGCGAAACTGCTTGGACTTGAGCCCGTAGGCCAGATCCAGCGCCATCGGCCCGACCGGCGTGATCAGCCGCACCCCGGTGCCGATGCCGACATGGGCGCGCAGGTTGGTCACTTCATTGGCCACGCTGCCGACGTCCAGGAACACGGTGTGCTCCAGCAGGCCCGGAAAGCGCTCCTGCAGGATCGGGCGCTGCCATTCGACGCTGCCCACGGCCATGTAGCGGCCCGGGCCAACCCAGTCCTCGCCCAGCGGAATGCCGATGCTGCGGTAGGCGTAGCCGCGCACCGAGGCGTCGCCGCCGGTGCGAAACAGGTAGGTGGCGGGCAGGCGCGCCTGCTTGGAGCCCAGGATGGCGCCCAGTTCGCTGCGCATCGACAGCCGGCTGCCGCCGTCGCCCAGTGGCAGCAGGCCCAGCCAGCGCCCGGTCAGGCGCGTGAAGGGCTTGCGCGGGGCCATGGTGGTCATGCCGACGCCGATTTCGGCGTGCAGGCCGTAGCCGCGCTTGGGCACGGGCAGGCTGTCGAAGTAGCGCCCGGTCCAGGCGTAGTTCAGGCTCACGGCCGCGCCGTCGCCGACCAGGGCGTTCGGCACGTTGCGCGTGCCGTCGCCGCTGACGCTGGCGTTGTCGTACTGCAGGAAGATGTTGCGGTCGTAGCGCTCTTCGGTCTTGGTGCGGCCCATGCGCAGGGTCTGCGAGGTGGTGATCAGCGAATCGTCGTCCTGCCGCATGTAGCGCGCGAAGAAGGCGGTGCGCCAGCCGTTCGGCTCGGGCAGGGAGCGCAGGTCGGCTTGCAGCAGCGGGGTCTTGCTGTCCAGCTGCAGCTTGGTGTCGGTGCGCCAGCTGCTGCCAAAGACCTGGTTGTCGCGGTGCTCCAGCGACAGGCGTGGGCCGCCGTCGGTGCTGTAGCCCACGCCCATCTGCACCTTGTGCCGCTTGGCCTCGGTGACGGTGTAGGTCACCGGGGTGGCCGCCGGGTCGGCGTCGGGGTCGATGCTGATGTAGACCGAGTCGTAGTAGCCGGTGCCGGCCAGGCGCTGCTGGGCGTCGACCAGCCGTTTCTGGTCGTACACCTGGCCGGGGTGCAGCCACGACAGGCGCTCGGGCAGCCAGTCGGGGTAGCGCTCGGCGCCCTTGACCACGGCCGGGCCCAGGTGGAACAGCGGGCCCGAATCCAGCCGCACGCCCAGCTTGGCCTGGGCCTCGGGGGCGCTGATGTCGGCCAGGCTGTAGCTGATCTCGCCGCGCGGGTAGCGCCGCTCGACCAACTGGCGCAGCGCGTGCGTCTTGGCCGACGACCAGCGGTCCTGCGTGAACCGGCTGCCCTGGTCCAACGCCCAGGCCGTCTGGATGGCCTGGCGCTGCTGCTCGGCGCCGGGGTCGGTGGACTGGGCAATGTCGCCTTCGAACTCGATGTTCACCTGGTGCACCCGGGTCGGCGGGCCGGGCTCGACCTCGATCACCACCGTGGCGCGGCCACCGGGCGGGCCCTCGCGCCGCACCTTCACCTGGGGGGTGAAGTAGCCCTCGGTGCCCAGCAGGTTGCGCACGTCGCGTTCGGCCAGCGCCATCAGGCGGGTGAACTCGGCCTCGTCCAGGTCGGTCACGGCACGGTAGCGGCGCAGTTCGTTGTGGCGCTCGACCAGCTCGCGCAGCTTTTCGTCGGCCAGATCGACGTGGATGTCGAAGGCCGTCACCTCGGGCGTGTCGCCCGCCACGCCCACCTGGCCTTCGCGCGTGGTTTCGGCGGAACGCCCGGCGGGGGCCTTCTCCTCGGCCGGCGGCTGGTTCCAGGGCAGCAGGGCGCAGCCGGGCAGCGCCAGCAGGCCGACGAGCACGAGGGCGGCGCCGGTCAGGCGCGAGGACGAGGAGAGCGGTGGAAACACATGCGGAGTTTAGTGGCCCGGGGGCGAACAAAGCCGTGCGTTGCCCGGCCGGAGGCCGGGGCGAGCGCCCGTGCCGTGGACGCGATCTTGATCCGGTTGAAGGCGCGGCCGCCCGTGGCACCGGACAATGCCCACCATGGCAACAACTTCCGCCGCTGGTCTGCCCGGCTTCCATTCGCCCGCCGTGGGCTTCGAGCAACCCTTCGAGATGCTGCTGGCCTGCCACGAGCGCGTGCAGCGCAGCCTGGCGCTGCTGCGGCGCATCGTGGCCCATGTCGAGACCGAGGGCCACGACGCCTCGTCGCGCGGCGCCGCCGGCGACGTGCTGCGCTATTTCGACATCGCCGGCCCGCACCACCACGAGGACGAGGAGCGCCACCTGTTTCCTGCCCTGGACGCGCACCCCGACAGCGCCGTGCGCGCCGCCGTGGCGCGCCTGCGCGCCGAGCACCTGCGCATGCACACCTTGTGGGCGGCGCTGCGCCAGTTGCTGCTGCGCTGGCGCGACGACGCGGCCCCGCCGGCCATCGGCCCGGCCGACCACGCCCTGATCGACGAGTACGTGGCCTTGTACGAAGGCCATATTCCACTGGAAGAGTCGGTGGTCTACCCAGCGGCGCAGGCGCTGCTGAGCCCCGAAGTGGTGGCCCAGGCCGGAGTCGAAATGGCCGCCCGCCGGCGTCAGTAAAGCCTGATAGGCTCGATTTTTGATAGCAAGTCGAGCGTGGGCTGGGTTCCTTGCCGAGTTTTAGGCAAAATCAGGCTTAGGCCGGCGTCAGTGCATCCTGAGCAGCTCTGTTTTGAGAGCGCGAAGGGCACCCCCCGACCCTTTGGAAACGATGCCCGGCGCTATTTGGAAAGCGTCCGCATGGCCTCTTCCAGCCCCTTCAGGGTGAGCGGAAACATGCGCTGGCCCATCAGTTGCTGAACCACGGCGATGCTCTGGCGGTACTGCCACACGCCCTGCGGCTCGGGGTTGATCCAGACGAACTTGGGGAAGGCGTGCGTCAGGCGTTGCAGCCATTCGGCACCCGGCTCTTCGTTGTTGTATTCGACGCTGCCGCCGGGCTGCAGGATTTCGTAGGGGCTCATGGTGGCGTCGCCCACGAAGATCAGCTTGTAGTCCTTGTTGTACTTGCGGATGATGTCCCAGGTGGGAAACTTCTCGGCAAAGCGGCGCCGGTTGTTCTTCCACATGAAGTCGTAGACGCAGTTGTGGAAGTAGTAGAACTCCAGGTGCTTGAGCTCGGCCTTGACGGCTGAAAACAGCTCTTCGACGCGGTGGATGTGCTCGTCCATGGTGCCGCCCACGTCCATCAGCAGCAGCACTTTCACGGCGTTGTGGCGCTCGGGCACCATCTTGATGTCCAGCCAGCCGGCGTTGGCGGCGGTGGAGCGGATGGTGTCGGGCAGATCCAGCTCCAGCTCGTTGCCGGTACGGGCGAACTTGCGCAGGCGGCGCAGCGCCACCTTGATGTTGCGCGTGCCCAGCTCTTGGCTGTCGTCGTAGTCGCGGTAGGCGCGCTGGTCCCACACCTTGACGGCGCTCTTGTTGCCGCCCTTGCCGCCAATGCGGATGCCCTGCGGGTTGTAGCCGCCGTGGCCGAATGGGCTGGTGCCGCCGGTGCCGATCCACTTGCTGCCGCCTTCGTGGCGCTCTTTCTGCTCTTCCAGGCGCTTTTTCAGCGTCTCCATCAGCTCGTCCCAGCCCATCTTCTCGATGGCGGCTTTTTCCTCGGGCGAGAGTTCTTTTTCCAGCACCTTGCGCAACCAGTCGGCGGGGACTTCCTTGCGGAAGTCGGTGAGCTGCTCGACGCCCTTGAAGTAGGCGGCGAAGGCGCGGTCGAATTTGTCGAAGTGCTTCTCGTCCTTGACCAGGGCGGTGCGCGACAGGTAGTAGAAATCGTCGATCGAGCAGGCCTCGGGCTGCCGGGGGCCGACCACGTCGGCCTGCAAGGCCTCTAGCAGGGTCAGAAATTCCTTGACCGACACCGGCAGCTTGGCGGCGCGCAGGGTGTAGAAGAAGTCGATCAGCATGGGCCAGGGTCTCCTGGGGGTTCTGTGGGGTTCAGCGCGGGCGATTCAGCAGGTACAGCAGCTGCGCCTTGGCTTCGGGCCATTCGCCGGCCAGCAGGCTGTACATGACGGTGTCGCGCACGGTGCCGTCGCGGCGCGGGGCGTGGTGGCGGATCACGCCGTCGCGCCGGGCGCCCAGGCGCTCGATGGCGCGCTGCGAGGCAAAGTTGTAGTTGTCGGTGCGCCAGCCGACCACGGCGCAATTCAGCGCTTCGAAGGCGTGGCGCATCAGCAGCAGCTTGCAGGTGGTGTTGACGTGGCTGCGCTGCACGCTGCGGGCGTACCAGGTCCAGCCGATTTCAACCCGCTGCACGGCCGGCACGATGTCGTGGTAGCTGGTGCAGCCGACGACCTGGCCGCTGGCCTCGTCGATCACGGCAAAGGCAAACCGGCTGCCTTCGGCGCGCATTTGCAAGGCTTGCTCGATGTAGGCGCGCGTCTGCTCGGGCTCGGGCACGCTGGTGATGCGCAACTGCCACAGCTCGCCATCGGCGGCGGCGGCGCGCAGGCCGGCTTCGTGGCTCAGCGCCAGCGGCTCCAGGCGCACGCCGCGCTCGTTCAGGGTGACCGGTTCGACGAAAGCCATGGTTTCAGCGCTCCGCTTGATCGGTTGGGTCCGCGCCCCGGCGCCGACGCCAGCCGCGCGCCAGTTGCAGCCCCACGCCGCCGCCCAGGCCAACGCAGGCGATCGACACCAGGCTGCCGCCGCCCCAGCCCTCGGCAAACAGATCAAAGCCCAGCGCGCGCGCCAGCCAGAACGCCGCCAAGGCGCCTCCGACAAAGCCGACCGCGTCCGACAAGCCTTCCATCAACAAACGGCGCATTTCACTCATGACGGCATCCCAAACCAGGGTGCGGCGTGTCGGGAGGAGCAGATGGCCGCGGAGCAGGCCGCACCAGCAGACGCCGTGGAAGGGCTTGGCCCGCCCACCGGCGTCGTCCCCCTGGGGGGAAGGCGCGCAGCGACTCAGGGGGGGTCATCGATTCCTTTGGTTCATGAACACCAGCTTCTCGAACAGCGTCACGTCCTGCTCGTTCTTCAGCAGCGCGCCCACCAGCGGCGGCACGCTGACCTTGCTGTCGGCGCTTTGCAGGGCTTCGAGCGGAATGTCCTCGGCGACCAGCAGTTTCAGCCAGTCCAGCAGCTCGCTGGTGGAGGGCTTTTTCTTCAGGCCCGGCAGGCCGCGCACGTCGTAGAACACTTTCATGGCCGCCGACAGCAGCTCTTTTTTCAGGTTCGGGAAGTGCACGTCGATGATCTGCTTCATCGTCTCGGCTTCCGGGAACTTGATGTAGTGAAAGAAGCAGCGGCGCAAGAAGGCGTCGGGCAGCTCTTTTTCGTTGTTGGAGGTGATGAACACCACCGGGCGGTGCTTGGCGCGGATGGTCTCGTGCGTCTCGTAGCAGTGGAATTCCATGCGGTCGAGCTCGCGCAGCAGGTCGTTGGGGAATTCGATGTCGGCCTTGTCGATCTCGTCGATCAGCAGCGCCACCGGCTCCTCGGCCGTGAAGGCCTGCCACAGCACGCCCTTGACGATGTAGTTCTGGATGTCCTTGACCTTGTCGTCGCCCAGCTGGCTGTCGCGCAGGCGGCTCACGGCGTCGTATTCGTACAGGCCCTGCTGCGCCTTGGTGGTGGATTTGATGTGCCACTGCAACAGCGGCAGGCTGAGGGCCTCGGCCACTTCCTCGGCCAGCATGGTCTTGCCGGTGCCGGGTTCGCCCTTGACGAGCAGCGGGCGCTTGAGCGTGATGGCGGCGTTGACGGCCAGCTTCAGATCCTGCGTGGCGACGTAATTCTCGGAGCCTTGGAATTTCATGGGTGGGCGGTACGAAAAAAAAGGAGGTAACACAGATGACGGGGCAGCGCGCAAGCTTGATTACAATCGCCGCTGACCTGGATCAAACAAGCTTGATCAAACAACCCTTGGATTGTGCGCGCAAAATGAAAACCTCCCTGTCCCCCATGTTTGCTGCCCTGGCCCTCACCGTGGCGGCCGCGCTGCCCGTTCAGGCCCAAGGGGTGACCGGCGATGCCAAGGCGGGCGAGGGCAAGGTGGCCATGTGCATCGGCTGCCATGGCATCGTGGGCTACCAGGCGAGCTTTCCTGAAATCTACAAGGTGCCCAAGATCGCCGGCCAGAGCGCCAAGTACATCACCGCCGCGCTGGAAGCCTACAAAAAGGGCGACCGCAAGCACCCCACCATGCGCGGCATCGCCGGCTCGATGAGCGAGCAGGACATGGCCGACGTGTCCGCTTTCTACGCCCAGCAAGGCCAGTCCGGCACGCCGGCCGAGCTGCCGGCCCTGCGCGAGGCCAGCGCCCAGGTGACGCAGTTGCTGCAAAAGGGCGCCTGCGTGTCCTGCCACGGCGATAACTTCTCCAAGGCCATCGACCCGACCTATCCCAAGCTGGCTGGCCAGCACGCCGACTACCTCTACGTGGCGCTGAAGGCCTACAAGAACGACAGCCACCACACCTGGGGCCGCGCCAATCCGGTCATGGCCGGCATGGCCAAGCAGTTCTCGCCGGCCGAGCTGAAGGCCATGGCCCAGTACATCGGCTCGCTGCAGGGCGAACTCAAGACGGTGCCGGAAAGCCGCTTCCGCTGATCGGCGGCACCCGTCCACCCCACCACAACCCGCCGCGTGCGGGTTGTGTCGTTTAGGGAGTTTACAAGGGTTTTTGGCCGTTGGTCGGCGTGGAATAAGCCTGATGTGCTATCAAAGTTGATGCGTCAAAGTCGATCGCTGGTGGCGCGGCGCTGCACGCTGGCGATGTAGGCCTGGGCGTCGGGTGCGCCGCCGCTGCGCTGCGCGTCGGCCAGCATCTGGCCCAGGCACTCCATCACCTCGTGGTGCGCGGCGTGCAGGTCGTCGCGGCGCCGCGTCAGCAGCTCCACCGCCTGCCGGATGCCGGGCGGCTGGTCGATGCTGCACTGCTCGCTGATCGACAAGTGCATCGACAGGTGCAGAAACGGGTTGCCGCCCACCGCGCCCTCGCCGTAGTCGCGCGCCACGGCGGCTTCGGCGTCGGCTAGGTCGGCGTGCCACTCGGGGTGCTCGGCCACCCAGCCGGCGGCCAGGGTTTCGAGGGCCTCCATGGGGGCGTTGGCCTGGGCCTTGGCCCAGGCGCCGCAAAAGAATCGCCGGACTTCGGCTTGTGTCGGTGCAAACATGCGGCCAAGGCTATCATGGCCCATCGCTTGAAAGGCCCGTATCCATGACCACTTCCGCCGCTTCGTCCGAACCACCACGCCTGGCCATCATTGGGGCCGGCTCCATGGGCAGCGGACTGGCGGCGTTGTTCGCGCTGCGCGGCTTTCCGGTGGTGCTGGTGGACCCGGTGGAGGGCGCCCTGGCGCGGGCCGACGCCGCCATCGACCGGCAACTGGCCGCGCTGGCCACGCCCGAGCAGGCCCGTGCCGCGCGTGCGCGGCTGGTGCCCGCCACCGCGCAGGCCGCCGCCGCCCAGGCCGAGCTGGTGATCGAGGCGGTGCCCGAGAAGCTGGAGCTGAAGCGGCGCATCTTTGCCGAACTGGACGCCCTCTGTCCGCAGCGCACCGTGCTGGCCACCAACACCTCCGGCCTGTCGGTCAACGCGATTGCCGTGGCCGTGTCGCCCGAGCGGCGCAAGCGTTTTGTCGGCGCGCATTTTTTCAGCCCGGCCGACGTGATTCCGCTGGTCGAGGTGGTGCGCGGCGACAGCACCGACGAGGCCAGCAGCGGCTTTGTGATGGACGTGCTGCGCCAGGCCGGCAAGCGGCCGGTGCTGGTGCGGCGCGACATCCCCGGTTTCATCGCCAACCGCATCCAGCATGCGCTGGCGCGCGAGGCCATTTCGCTGCTGGAAAAAGGCGTGGCCAGCGCCGCCGACATCGACGAGGTGGTGCGCTGGAGCCTGGGGATTCGCCTGGCCCTCACCGGCCCGCTGGAGCAGCGCGACCTGAACGGCATCGACGTGCACCACGCCATCGCCAGCTACCTCTACGCCGACCTGGAAAACCGCACCACGCCCGCGCCGCTGATGGCCGGCATGGTCGAACGCGGCGAAATCGGCGCCAAGGCCGGCCAGGGCTTTTACCCCTGGCCCGCCGAGCAGCGCGAGCGCCACCTGGCCGACAAATCCCAGGCCCTGACCGAGCTGGCCGCCTGGCTGCAACAACGCGAAGCCCAGTAGGCCACGGCCAAGGAGCCGGCCAGATCAGGGCCGCCCGAAGCCGCCGAACCGCCCGCCGGGCGTGCCACAAGCACGCCGACGTGCCTCCTGCTATTCCAGTGGCCGCGGAGCGGGCCCGTCCAGGGGCCGCTGCGCACGGCCGCTCCGAAGCGGCCGGCCCGCCCCCTCGGGGGGAGGCGCCGCAGGCGCTTCGGGGGGATGTCACCCCGGCTCGTTCACAGTGTGCTGAACCGCCTCGGTGAAGGCCTGCGCGGCGCGGCCCGGCGTGGTGCTGGGGCGGCGCAGCACCACCGCGCGGCGCTGCGGCACCGGGTCGTGCAGCCGCACGCTGCGCAATTCGGGTGACTGCGCGGCGGCGCGCTCGGGCACCACGGTGGCCAGGCCGGTGCGCGCGGCGGTGGCCAGCAGGGCCGACACCGAATCGATCTCCATGCGCACGCGCGGGCTCGCGCCGCAGCTGCGCAGCGCCGCGTCCAGCAGGCGGCGGGTGATGAAGGCGCGCGGTTGCAGGATGCAGGGCAGGCCGTCGAGCCGGGCCATGGGCAGCTCGCGCCGCCCGGCCAGCGGATGCTCGAGCGGCACCACCAGGTTCAGACGCTCGGTGAACAAAGGGTCGGCCAGCAGCCCGCCCTGGTCCGATGCGTCGAAGGAAATGCCCAGATCCAGCCGGCCGGCCAGCAGCTCGGTGTGGATGGCGTCGGCCGTCATGTCGCGCGCCACCACGTCCACGCCCGGATGGGCCTGGTGAAAGCGCGCGATGGCCGGCGGCAGCAGCGTGGTCATGTAGCTGGGAATCACGCCCAGCTTGAGCACGCCGCCGCGCAGCGCGCCCAGGTCGTTCAGGGCCATGCGACCGTTTTCGATCTCCTGCAGTGCGCGCGAGGCGTGGTCGCGAAAACTGCGGCCGGCCTGCGACAGCCGCAGGCCCCGGCCAATGCGCTCGAACAGCGCCACGCCCAGTTCGTCCTCCAACTGCCGCAGCCCGTGCGACAGGGTGGACTGGGTGATGAACAGGTTGGCCGCCGAACGCGTCAGGTGCTCGGTCTCGCAGATGTCCAGGAAGTAGCGCAACTGACGGATTTCCATGGCTAAATAGTTCGATGTTGTCGAATGATTGATAATAAATAAACCATTATACGAATTGATTTGGCGCCGATAAGCTTGAGGCAAGTGATTGATTTGAAACCACAAAACCATGTCCGACTGCACCATTGAGCGCATCGAGGCGCGCATCCTCGACATCCCCACGATTCGGCCGCACAAGCTGTCCTTTGGGGTCATCCAGCGCCAGTCGCCGGTGATCGTGCAGGTGTTCCTGAAGAGCGGGGCGACCGGCTTTGGCGAAGCCGCCACCATCGGTGGGCCGTCGTGGAACGAGGAGTCGCCCGAGAGCATCCTGCACGCCGTCGAGCAGCACCTGAAGCCAGCCCTGGAAGGCCAGGACGGCGCCCGTTTCGAGGCCCTGCTGGCGCGCATGGACCTGGCCTGCAAAGGCAACGCTTTTGCCAAAAGCGCGGTGGAGA
>Ga0209572_1001483_pt1 | contig 15744 bp, 9 predicted proteins | sample EBPBio232012_DNA_FD_185867 | JGI IMG/M metagenome (GOLD analysis project Ga0209572, IMG submission 185867) | Wastewater treatment Type I Accumulibacter community from EBPR Bioreactor in Madison, WI, USA - Reactor 1_1/23/2012_ DNA (SPAdes)... | ecosystem: Engineered > Bioreactor > EBPR >...
TGCACCAATAACAGCCCAGAAAGAGTTGGTTTTGATATCTGCAGAGATAGCTGCTCCTACTTTAGAAGCTTGTAATACTCCTAATTGTTTACCATCATAAGAATTAATGAAATTTTCATAAGAAGTTTTAGTATAATATTTACCTAAAACCTTGTATAACTTTTTATTTACTTCTTCATCAACGTCAGCACTTTCTTCTTTGATTTTATATTTAGTAGTCAATTTTAATTGATCATCATCACCAAATACTTTTGCTTCAACAGCAGTTCCAAATTCTTTAGATAATTCTTCAGAAACTAGAGTTGGTTCTACTGCTTTTTCAAATTTTACTTGGAAAGTTCTACCTCCAACAAAATCAACACCTTCATCAAGACCATTTAAAAAGAAAATTGAAACTAAACTCACAACTACAACTGCAGAAGAGAACAAGTAAGTCCATTTTTTAACACCAATAAAGTCAAAGTGGAAACCTGTAAACCAATTTTTAGTCAATGGTGTAGTGAAAGTAAGATTTCTATTATTTGCAATATCTCTATCAATAAATATTCTTGCAATAAAAATTGAAGTAAATAAAGAAGTTACTATACCTATTAATAAAGTAGTAGCAAAACCTTGAATTGGTCCTGTTCCAAAAATAAATAAAATAGCTCCTGTTAATACGTGAGTTACGTTAGCATCAATAATAGAACGCATCGCACCTTTCCATCCATAAGAAGCAACGACTGCATCACCTAAAGTTTTTCCTTCACGCAATTCTTCTTTTGCTCTTTCATATATAATGATGTTTGCATCTACTGCAGTACCAAGTGTTAACACGATACCTGCAATACCTGGCAATGTTAATACAGCACCTAAACTTGCTAAAATTCCAAATAAGAAAAGTAAGTTAACTAATAATGCAATATTTGCATACCAACCAGCTCTACCATAGTAGAATACCATCCATAAACAAACTAATAAGAAACCTACAATAGAAGAAATGAATCCAGCATGAATAGCTTTCTCTCCTAATGATGGTCCAACCACTTCTGATTGAACAATTTCAGCAGCAGCAGGTAATTTACCAGCTCTTAATACGTTTGCTAAATCTTTAGTTTCAGTAACATCAAAATTTCCTGAAATTTCTGATCTACCACCAGCAATTGGCCCTGTAGAAACACCTGGAGCAGAATAAACTACATCATCAAGTGCAATAGCAATATAACCTTTAGTTGTAAATGCATTTCCTGTTAATTGCTCCCATACTTTAGCACCTTGACCATTCATTTGCATAGAAACTGCAGGTTTACCTAATTGATCAAAAGTATCTCTAGCATCAGTAATTACACCTCCACTTAATGGAGCAACATCATCTTTATTTCCTTTTAAAGCATAAAGCTCAAAAGTCTCAACATCTTTTTTAGTTTTTTCTTCTTTTGTAATTGTTGGTTTACCCCAAACAAATTTTGCGAAACGCTTGTCCGCAGGAAGTAGAGAACGAATATCAACTCTTTTTAAATAAGAGTTAATTTTTGCTGTATCTTTTACTGAAACAACACCTAAAATTGGTCCACCGCCTTGAGCTACAAATTTATCTAATATAGGATTACCTCCTGTTTTAGCAGTAACTGAATCATTAGCTTTATCAGCTAACATATCTTTAATAGAATCGTTTGTTACAGTTTTTACTTCTGGAGTAGTTGCATTCTTTTCAGTTGCTTTTAAAGCATCATTTGCAGCCATTAAGAAACCACCTACTTCATCAATTTTGTAAGTTTCCCAAAACTCTAATTGAGCTGTTGATTGTAATAATTTTTTGATACGGTCAACATCTTTAGCACCTGGTAATTCAACAAGAATTCTTCCTGTCTGTCCAAGTTTAGCAATGTTTGGTTGAGTTACACCAAATTTATCAATACGCTTTCTTAATACGCCAAAAGCAGATTCAACTGATTCATCAACTTTTCTTCTGATAACTTTTTTAGTTTCCTCATCAGTCATTTTAAAATTGATTTCATCAGATAAATTTCTGTTTGCAAAGATATCTGGAGAAGCCAATTTTGTATCACCTTTGATAGCATCAAAAGCCACAAAGAAAGCTTCTAAATAAGATTGATTCCCTTGTTGATTAACCCTTGCATCTTCTAATGCTTTATTGAAAACGGCATTTTTAGAATTGTTAGAAAGACCTTTCAAAACATCTTTAACCGAAATTTGAAGAATAACATTGATTCCTCCTTCAAGGTCAAGACCTTTGTTGATTTGTTTACCGACTACCTCATCATAAGTGTAATCAACAAGACCAAACATACTAAAAACTTTTTTGTTTTTAATATCGTTTAGATATTCTATCTCTTTTTCTTGGTTTCCTTTTGCAAATGCCTTAGCGTCATTTTGAACACCATTGGATACAAATGTGAAAGAAAGTTGGTAAATACTTACCAGTGCAAATAGAATTGCGAAAAATTTAATAAGTCCTTTATTCTGCATTATTACTAAAAATTAATTAATTTTTGTTTGTTGGGTTAAAAAAAACAAGTAAATATAAAGTAAGCCATTGATTTTCAACATAAATCAATAAAAATACTTTTGCACACGTTTTTTGAAACGTGCAAATATATAATTAACCTAAAGATTAACAAATTATTTACACATTAATATCAAAAAAAAGACTGCAAAAATGCAGTCTTTTTAATCTATTGTATATTAATTTATGATAAAATCGATTTCAAATCACCATTCATTGCTCTAACTGCGTCTGCACTCTTAGCAAATTTTGCTTTTTCTTCTTCGTTTAATTCAATGTTTACAATTTTCTCAACACCATTTTTTCCGATTATACATGGTACTCCGATACAGATATCATTTTGACCATATTCACCTTCTAACATTACTGAACAAGGAATCATTTTCTTTTGATCATTTAAGATAGAATCAACTAAAAATGCCACAGAAGCTCCTGGTGCGTACCACGCAGAAGTTCCTAATAAAGCAGTTAATGTTGCTCCTCCAACCATAGTATCAGCAGATACTTTAGCTAATTCATCAGCAGATAAAAATTCTGAAACTGGTACTCCATTGTAAGATGCCAATCTTGTTAAAGGAATCATTGTAGTATCTCCGTGACCACCTATAACCATTCCTTGAATATCGTTAGCTGGTTTGTCTAAAGCTAAAGATAAATAAGTTTTGAAACGTGAACTATCTAAAGTTCCACCCATTCCAATAATTCTATTTTTTGGTAATCCAGTTGCTTTTAATGTAAGGTAAGTCATGGTATCCATTGGATTTGACACAACAACTATAATTGCATTTGGAGAATGAGCTAATAAATTTTCAGCCACTCCTTTTACAATTCCTGCATTAATTCCAATTAATTCTTCACGAGTCATCCCTGGTTTTCTTGGAATTCCAGATGTAATAACTACTACATCACTTCCTGCAGTTTTTGAATAGTCATTTGTACTTCCAGAAACCTTTGTATTGAATCCTAAAGTAGTTTGAGTTTGCATAATGTCTAAGGCTTTCCCTTCTGCAAATCCTTCTCTAATGTCTAATAATACGATTTCACTCGCAATTCTTCTGTAAGCAATAGCGTCTGCGCATGTAGCTCCTACGTTTCCTGCTCCTACTATGGTAACTTTCATTGTATTGTGTGTTTATTTATATTGATAAAAATTAAAATTCGTATTGTACGGATAAGTTTGTGTTTACAAATTTACCAAAAGCAAATGAAGTTTGAACATAAATTTTGCTAAATTGATATCTACCTGAGATTTCTCCAATAGTATTGAATTTTGATTTGTAAATATCTTTTAGTTTTTCGTTCAAAATATATTGCACCGGAATAACATTTTCTATTTCTCCTTTTGGTCCAGACAAATAGTATTTAAAATCACTTTGATTTGTAATAAAACTGGTCATTAATTCAAAATTCTTCCATTCTTTTGAGGCGCTAACTTGAAATTGCCATGTATCTACTTCTCCTGTAATCTCATTAATACCTAAATTACCATAATTAGTATAAGTGTCTAAAAATCCAAAACTTATTTCTTCTTTTGAGTAAGCTACTAATCCAGCTAAATGTATCTTTTTAGATTCTAACGATTTGAAGTACTGACTAAAATTGTGTTTTAATCCAAATCCGTATACTTGATAATCTCCACGTTTTAATTTGACTTTTGAAGAAAATTTAACAACAGCTTCAAATCCTTTCCAAAGTGAGATTGAACCTTGCAAATAGGTATAAATAATAGTTTCTTGATTGACTCCTTTTGGTGTTTCAATACGAACTTGGTTATTGTCAATTTCTCCAATTAAATAGTATTGCGAGTCACTACCTAAAGCAGTTGGAACTGTTGCTGAAGAATTATTTTCTATGGTAAAAAAAGAAAAATCAGAGTTTTTAATTTCAAAGCTTCTGTCTCTTTTTGGTACAAAAAACACATTACCATGCAAACTCAAGGTTACATCATACAATTTTCTCTTTTTTGGAGAAGTCATCCAACCTGAAGATGCTTGATATACAGCAGCATCAGTGGCTGGAGTAATATATTTTTCAGAGTAAAATGTTGCATCTGTTAGAAACAAACCAATATCTTCTATCGTTTGTATAGATTGAGAAAAGGATTTGCCCGAAAAAATCAGACAAATCCCTATCATTATATATTTTAAAAACTTATTACGCATCGATGTTTGCGTATACAGCATTCTTCTCGATAAATTCTCTTCTTGGTGGAACTTCATCACCCATCAACATTGAGAATACTCTATCTGCCTCAGTTAAGTTATCAATAGTAACTTGACGCAAAGTTCTGAAGTTTGGATCCATTGTAGTTTCCCACAATTGCTCTGCATTCATTTCTCCAAGACCTTTGTAACGTTGAATTCCTGCGCTTCCGCCCATTCTTTCGTTAGCAGCATCACGTTGATCATCTGTCCAAGCGTATTCTTTTTTGTTTCCTTTTTTAACTAAATATAAAGGTGGCGCAGCAATATAAACGTGTCCGCCTTCAATTAATTCACGCATAAAACGGAAGAAGAAAGTAAGAATCAAAGTAGCAATGTGACTTCCATCGACATCGGCATCACACATGATAATTACTTTGTGGTATCTTAATTTATCTAAATTTAAAGCTTTAGAATCTTCTTCAGTACCGATTGTAACACCAAGTGCTGTAAAGATATTTCTGATTTCTTCGTTTTCAAAAACTTTGTGGTGCATTGCTTTTTCAACATTCAAAATCTTACCTCTCAAAGGCATAATGGCTTGAAAGTTTCTATCACGACCTTGTTTTGCAGTTCCACCAGCCGAATCTCCTTCGACTAAGTAAACTTCACATTTTGCTGGATCTTGTTCTGAACAATCAGATAGTTTTCCTGGTAAACCTCCACCGCCTAAAACGGTTTTACGTTGTACCATTTCACGTGCTTTTTTAGCAGCGTGACGTGCTTGAGCGGCAAGGATTACTTTTTGAACAATGATTTTAGCATCGTTTGGATTTTCTTCCAAATAATTTTCAAGCATTTCTGAAACTGCTTGAGAAACTGGAGAAACAACTTCTCTGTTTCCTAATTTGGTTTTTGTTTGACCTTCGAATTGTGGTTCAGAAACTTTAACCGAAATAATAGCTGTCAATCCTTCACGGAAGTCATCACCAGCGATTTCAAATTTCAATTTGTCTAATAATCCTGAAGCGTCAGCATATTTTTTCAACGTACGAGTTAATCCCATACGGAAACCTTGTAAATGCGTTCCTCCTTCGTGCGTATTGATATTATTTACATAAGAAAAAATATTTTCAGAATAACTAGTATTGTAAACTAAAGCCACTTCTACAGGAACTTCTCCTTTTTCGTGCTCCATGCTTATTACGTGAGAAATAATTGGCTCACGACCCATATCCAAGAACTTAACGAATTCTTTCAATCCTTCTTTTGAATGAAAAACTTCACCTTCGTATTCTCCGTCATCTTTTGTACGACGTTTGTCAGTTAATGTAATTGTAATTCCTTTGTTAAGGAAAGACAACTCACGCATACGAGCTGCTAAAGTATCGTAGTTATACTCAATGGTTTGAGTAAAGATAGTTTTATCAGGATGAAAAGTAACCATTGTACCACGTTTGTCGGTTGTACCAACTTGCTTAACAGGATACATAGCTTTACCTCTTTCGTATTCTTGCTCGTATATTTTTCCGTCTCTAAAAACGGTTGCTTTTAAATTATCAGAAAGTGCGTTAACGCAAGAAACCCCAACTCCGTGAAGTCCTCCAGAAACTTTATAAGAATCTTTGTCGAATTTTCCACCAGCACCAATTTTGGTCATTACTACTTCAAGAGCAGAAACGCCTTCTTTTTTGTGCATATCAACTGGAATACCACGACCGTTATCTTCAACAGAAACTGAATTATCTTCGTTGATGAAAACTCCAATAGTATCACAATGACCTGCTAATGCCTCATCGATTGAGTTATCTACTACTTCATAAACTAAATGGTGTAAACCTCTAACGCCAGTATCTCCAATATACATCGATGGACGCATTCTAACGTGCTCCATTCCTTCTAATGCCTGAATACTGTCGGCTGAATAGCTATTTTTTTTAATTTCGTCGCTCATAATAAATTATATCGTATGTATGATTTTTGTCTAACACGCAAATATATAATTATTAAGATGATTTTAAAGCATTTTAAAGCATTTTGTCGTAGAAGTTATTAACATTTATCTTTTAATAAATTTTAATTGATTTAAAACGATTTTTTGAAGTTTGCAGAAAAATAGCATTTACAATTGATTGATATACTGATAACTACTAATTTGTTTTGTTGTGTTCGGATAGCAGTTTTAAAAATTAAACAAAAACGCTTATCATAAATGACAAGCGTTTTAAACAAACAAACTAAACTTCAATCTAAAATCAAGAAACTACGCTTGACTTTATGCTTTTACATAGGCATCGTCGTGAACATTAGCCACGGCTCTACCTGATGGATCATTCATATTTTTAAAAGCTTCATCCCATTCTAATGCAATTTTAGTACTGCAAGCAACACTGGCTTCTTGTGGAACGCAAAGTGCCGCAGTATCGCTTGGGAAATGCTCTGTAAAAAGAGAACGATAATAATATTCTTCTTTAGACGTAGGTGTTTGAATTGGGAATTTGAATTTTGCATTCGCCAATTGCTCATCAGAAATTTCTTTTGCGACCATTTCTTTTAAAGTGTCAATCCAACTGTAACCTACTCCATCGCTAAATTGTTCTTTTTGTCTCCAAGCAACACTTGCTGGCAACATATCTTCGAATGCTTTACGCAAAACCCATTTTTCCATGCGTTCGCCGTTAATCATTTTATCTTGTGGATTGATGCGCATGGCAACATCCATGAATTCTTTATCTAAAAATGGTACGCGTCCTTCAATTCCCCAAGCTGCCAAACTTTTGTTGGCACGCAAGCAATCATACATGTGTAATTTACTTAATTTACGTACGGTTTCTTCATGGAATTCTCTCGCATTTGGAGCTTTGTGAAAATACAAATAGCCACCAAACAACTCATCAGAACCTTCACCTGAAAGTACCATTTTTATTCCCATAGATTTAATAACTCTTGCCATTAAATACATTGGTGTTGATGCACGAATTGTAGTAACATCATAAGTTTCTAAATTATAAATTACATCACGAACCGCATCTAAACCTTCTTGAATGGTGAATTTAATTTCGTGGTGAATTGTTCCTAAATGGTCTGCTACAACTTGTGCTGCGGCTAAATCTGGTGAACCTTCTAAACCAACTGCAAATGAGTGCAATTGTGGATACCAAGCATCAACTGTGTCGCCTGATTCAATACGTTTTTGAGCATATTTTTTGGCAATAGCCGATGTAATTGACGAATCTAAACCTCCAGAAAGTAAAACTCCGTAAGGAACATCACTCATCAATTGACGGTGAACTGCTGCTTCTAAAGCAGTTTTTATTTCTTCTATACTCGTTGCGTTATCTTTTACGGCATCATATTCTGTCCATTCTCTGTTGTACCATTTTACGAATTCGCCATCTTTACTTGACATGTAATGTCCAGGTGGAAATAATTCTATTTTTGTGCAATATCCTTCTAAAGCTTTCAGTTCTGAAGCAACGTAAAATGTTCCGTATTGATCCCAACCAATGTATAATGGAATAATTCCCATGTGGTCTCGAGCAACAAAATATTCGTCTTTTTCTACATCGTAGATTGCAAATCCGAAGATTCCGTTCATTTCATCAATAAAGTGAACTCCTTTTTCTTGGTATAATGCAAGTATTACTTCACAATCACTTTCTGTTTGGAATTGGTATTTACCTTCAAATTGTTTACGTAATTCTCTGTGATTGTAAATCTCTCCGTTGGCTGCAAGAACCAAACTTTTATCTTGACTAAACAAAGGTTGTTTCCCTGAAGCTGGATCAACAATTGCTAATCGTTCATGAGCTAATATAGCTTTATCGTTACTAAAAATTCCGCTCCAATCTGGTCCGCGATGACGAATGATTTTAGCCATTTCTAATACTTGAGGTCTTAATGATTCTGATTTTTGTTTTAAATCAAAGGCGCATACAATTCCACACATAATCTTTTCTTTTATTTTTTATTGTGAAGCAAAATTGAGGCAACACTTCAAATATTAAAACCAAAAAAGGATAATTAGTTATAAATTTAAACTAAAAATTGATTTTATATAAAAATTATAAAGTAAAATTGTTTTGAATTGTGGTTTTGGGTTTGAAATTGTTAATTATTGAACAGATTCTATCTTAAATTTAGTTGAATTAATCTCAAACTCAAATCCCACTTCATTTCCCATCAACTTACTTCCAAGTGGTGATTGTGGTGAAACTGCGATAATAGTTTTATCTTCAATAGTGATTTTTGGCAAAGCCGCACTTATAAATAACAACATTCCATTGGCTTGAACTAAACTTCCTAATGCGATTTTAATATGATTTGCGGAAGCGTCAATTTTATCTAAAATTGCTTTTTGGTCAAGGATTTCTTTTAGTTTGTGGTTAAGTTTTTCTTGTTCAATGTGCATCATTGACAAAGCGGTTTCATGCTTATCACCAGCTGAACCTTTAGCATCATTTTGAGCATCTTCTGTCAGTCCTGAAATCATATCACGAAAAACATCGATTTTATCTTGAAGCAATAGTTGGTGTTGTTGAAGGATTTGTTTTTTCATATAATTTGCCACAAAGACACAAAGGCACGAAGTTTATTATTAAAAATATTAGAAAAATTAAAAAAAGTTTAAAAGCATTGAGATATAAAGATTCATTAAGATTTAAAAAATTATTTTTATAAAATATCAAAGAAAATAAACCTTAATCTTAAATTTTCTTTGTGACTTCGTGGCTTTGTGGCAATAAAATTAAAAATCAAATTTATAATTAGCGCCTAATAATCCTTGCAAACCTTGCACTGGATAGTTTATCCATCTTTGGTAACTTTGATTAGCTAAATTATTTCCTTTTAAGAAAAAGGTTAATCTTTCATTGTATTTGAATCCAATATGAGCATTCAAATCGAAATAACTATCAAGTGTTGTTGTTTCTGTAGTATATGTTGGTGGAAAAATTGCTAAAGCTGTTTGCACAAACTTAAGATCTTTTCGTTCTCCAACAAAGAAAACACTTGTTCCAGCATACCATTTGTCAGTAATATTAAAGTCTAAATTTGCTCCTAATTTCAAAGCAGGTAAATTCCAAGCTTCTTCTTGAATATCGGTTGTGTAACTGCTAAAAGTTCCGTTAACACCAAAAGATACATTTTTAGAGAAATCTGCTTTTAATTCACCATAAAAACTCACTGTTTTAACATCATCATACACAACATCAAATGAGTTTCCGTAAGCGTAACCATTTTTATTTGTATTGTAATGAGAGAATTCATTTCTTAAGAACATTGGTTTACCTCCTTCATTCATCAACGAACCACGAATGTTGTATCCGATAGTATTGGCTAATTTACCTTTTAATCCAACATAAATGTCAAATTTTTGATCGGTTGGTCCAATTCCTAATGTTGGTGAAACGAAGAAATTTTCTTGAACAAATTCTTGATACGAATTTTGTTTTAAAGCTCCTTCTGCTCCAGCATAAGCTACCATTAAATCGCCAACCACTTTGTAAGATGCTGTAATATTTGGATAGATAAAGAATTTATTTTTTCCAGATTCTGTTGCCATGCTGTAAAAGAATCCAACACCTAAATTTACAGATAAATCATCTTTATTGATTTGGAAACTTGGTTTCATTCCTACGTTGGTGTAACCATATTTCAACTCAGTTATTCCGTTATAATCTTTGTCAAACTTACCATTGATGTAATCAAAAACAAAATCTACTTTTATCTTTTCATCCATTACATCAAATGCAAGAGAAGGTTTTGCTACTAAACGATTTTCTCCAGAAGAAAAAGCATCTGAAAAACGATTGAATTTGATTGTTGCCTCTTTCAAAACACTTTCTCCAAGCGCTAATCTTCCACCAAGTGAAATGGTTTGATAGGTTTGTTTAGAATCGATTGCTTTAATAAAAGCATCCTTATCGGCAGGAATAAAATTTTCATAGAACAATGGATTCAATCCATACCAATTATACATTTGATGCTGATAACCCAAATCGGCATTCCAAGATAGATTTCTAGATTTACTACCGTAAGTTAAATCTATAGAAGAGTTTGAAAATTTATCATCTAATTCCAAATCTTTAATTCCGCCTTGAGAGGAAAGATGACGTAACATTGCTCCTACATAATCACCACTTTCTAATGTTTGCGTTACAAACAATTCGGCAGTAATGTTTCCATAGTTTCCTGCTGCTAAAGTAGCGTAATTACTATACAATTTTTCTTGCTTTCCTTTATCAACTCCAGCTGCTTTTCCTTTAGAAGGTGTAAAAGTTGAAGCTACTGGAAAAGAGAAAATATTGTACTGAATATTCTCTTTTTTAGTGTTATCATCGTCTTCTAAAGATGGTGTTTCTTTTACTTTAAAAGCATCTGAAATAGTTGGTGTGTATGGTTTTACAACGTTAACAACTTCTGTTCCGATGTTTTCGTCTTTCTTTTGAGCAAAAGTGATTTGAGTCCCTAAAATTAGACAAATAGATAAAAGACGAATAGATAATGGACTTTCAAATATTGTGAATTGAGATATATTTTTTGATAAATTCATATGTTTTAATTTAATGTATTTTGAAATGACATTGTTGCTTTTTGAAATTCTTCTAATTTAAGTTCTATGCTATTTGAAACGTCATCAGAAATAAAGTTACAAGTATTAGCTATTAATAATTGTGTTTGAAGTTCAAAAGATGAACCTAATGCAATATCTAAAAAATGACTAAACGATTTATTTGTTCTACTTGAACCTTCGGCTATATTTGACGGAATTGAAACTGAACATCTATTCATCTGACTAATCAATCCATACTTTTCTGCACTTGGAAAATTTGATGTCAATTCAAAAATTGTTTTAGTCAATTCCATTGACATTTGCCAAATTTTTAATTTTTTGAAATTATGTCTCTTAAAATCATTCATGCTTTTAATCTATTATCTATTTGTCTATTATCTAAACAATCTATTTCTCAATAGAAGAATTCGTTTTACTTTCCTCTGATTTAATAGTATTCAATTCTGTTTTGGCTTCTTCAACAACATCGGTGAATTCTGCAAAATTTTCTATTACACTTTCTAAAATTGCTGTTGCTTGGAAACTATCTTTCAATCCGTAATAATTTTTCGCCATTACCACTAAACCTTTAGCTCCAAAATATTTGTAACCCGAATAGTCTTTAGCAATTTTTTGAACCACTTTATTAGATTCAGCAAATTTTCCATCTTTATTTTTGAAATAAGCATCATAAAACAATGCCTCAGCTGCTAATTCTCCTTTAGCAATTTTCAATAAATTAGCATAAGCTGTTCTTGCTTTAGCTTCGTCATTAGCTTTTATTGCTGAACGTGCTACAATAATTTGAGCATCACTTTTTACTTTATTATCTGTTTTTGGATTTGCCAAAACTTTATCAGCATAAACTACAGAATTTGGATAATCTTTTTGTGAATAATACGCTCTCATTAAATTAGCTTGAGCAAAAGTTACATTTTGCGGAAAATCAGCTTCTGTTTCTAATCGTTTTAAAACTGGAATGGCTTTAGTAAAATCATCTTTTTTCAAATGAATTTCGCATAAACGAGCAAGAGATTGTTCTGTAAATTCGCTTTTTGATTGTGCAATTACGTATTCATAATTTGGAATTGAATTTGTTTCCAAACCATCAGCATAATACGATTGTGCTAAATAGAAATTGGCTTTCAAAGCATGAATTCCTTTTGGAAACTTAGCCACATAACTACTTAAAGTTGCGATGGCTTGTTTGGTGTTATTTTGCAAATATTGTTTTTCTGCAGCTTCATATGTATCGTTATCTAATTCAGCATCGGAAACTTCTACGAAATCTAAAGTTCTAACCCAAGTCGCATACTCGTCTACTTTTCCGTTATCAACATAAATCAATCTTGCTGTAGAAACAGCTTCTAATGCTTCTGGAGTTCTTGGATAATCGGCAGCTACTTTTTTGAATTTTGTTATAGCTTCATTATCTTTATTCGCATTGTAATAAATCAATCCTTGACGTAAAACCGCTTTTGAAGCATATGACCCATTTTTAAACTCTGATAATAATTGATCGTAAGTTTTAATTGCTAAATCAGTTTTATTGTCAGCCACATAAGTATTTCCTAATTCAAATAAGGCATCATCACGATATTGAGAGGTTTTGAAAGTTGACAAAAACTTATTGAAGTCTTCAATTTTCTTATCATTTTTACTTACAAAACCATAAGAAATTGCTTTTTGAAACGCAGCATAATCAGCATCAACACTTTTTAATTCGATGGCTTTATTGTAAGCATCCATTGCAGGCCAATATTTGGAAGTTACAAAACGGCTGTCTCCAAGTCTCAAGTAAGAATCATTCAATCTGATTTTATCATCTTTGACAGCATCAATTTGGGCTTGAAAATAATTTCCAGCTTGATCATATTCTTTTTGCTTGAAATAACAATAAGCGATATTGTAATTTACATTTTTAAATTCAGGTGTGTTTTTAGCTTCAGCCATTCCTTCAAATTGCTTGAAACTTAGCAATGCTTCGTTGAAATTATCTAAAGTAAATTCGGTTTCAGCTTTCCAAAAGGTTGCTCTTGCCGAGAATTTTGCATCTTTTTGTTCTTTCAACGATTTGGCAAACATCTTTTGAGCTTCTTGATAATTTCCGTCTGTGTATAATTCTAAACCTCTATAAAAAGTTACTTTTTGATACGCCAATCTGTTTTCTGGGTTTTTGTTTTTTTCCAACAAAGTCAAAGCTTCTTTGTAATTTTTAGAAGTGATATACGAGTTAATCAATAAGTTTTCAATTTCATTTTTGCTAGGTGAATTTGGATATTTTGCCAAAAACGAAGACAGAACATCAGGAACCGATTGATATGAATTTCCAATTTCATAACTGATTTTAGCATAATTCAAATTGGCGTCTTCTTGAATTTTTTTATCAAAATCCATTTCAGATGCAATCTTGAATGCGTTTAAAGCTTGTTGTTTCTTGTCGGTTTTCATGTAGCTTTCGCCCAAATGATAGTAAGCATTTTGAGCAACGAAATCTTTCCCATCAATAATCTTATTGAATTGCGAAATAGCATTTTCATAATCCTTTTGTTGGTAATAAGTATATCCTAATTGGTAGAAATCAGTGTTACTCCATTTTCCTTTTTTCCCGTTATATTCTTTCAAATAAGGAAGTGCTTCATCATATTGTTTCAAATTGAAATAACTTTCTCCAATAATTTTATTCAATTCTGATTTTTCAACCGCCGATGATTTTGCCATGGCAGCCTTACCCAAATCGATTGCTTTTTGGAAATTTCCAAGTTTAAAATTCATATCAGCTTGAAAATATGACATCTTTTCTTTATATTTCTCTTCACCAGAAACTTGGTCAAAATACTTTGTTGCTTCTTTGTAGTCATCGCCTTCATAAGCCATAAATCCTAAGTAATATTTGGCTTGTGAACCATATTCTTTAGAATTAGCAACTTTATTAAAATAAACAGTAGCCTCTTTTTTATTTTTTGCTGTAAAAAAAGCATATCCTTTTTGAAAATTATAACGTTCTAACTCATCATAAGTCAAGGCACTTTCGTCAACTTTATTGAAATATTCTAATGCTTGTGGATAGTTTCCGTTTTCAAAATAGAAGGTCGCAACACCAATGTAAGCTTGATTTTGCTTAGTACTTGTTGGATAATCCGCTACAAAATCTTCCATCAATTTATCAGCGCCTGATTGATTTAAACGAATCGCACAATTAGCTATATAATAAGCACAATCAGCTTGTACCTCTTGTTCTTTATTATTTTGTTGCACTTTTTCGAATAAAATCTGAGCAGCTAAATATTGTTTATCATTATATAAATCTGTAGCTCTATCAAATTCAGAAAGTTGGTTGGTATAAATAGCAGTTTGCTGTGCCGAAATTGTAGCTCCAGAAACCAATACATTTAAAAATAAAAAAGCTGTTATTTTACGCATTTCATATATTTTTTAATAATCATTCAAAATTACCATTCTACTAAGTATAACGAGACATCGTTTGGTTTTATTATAAACATTTTTCTTAACAATCTATATTTAAAGACGAAGAAGATGATAGACAAAGAGATGATAGACCGAAAAACAATGTCAATAAAAAGAAAAACATATTATATATCAGTCTATTATCTATTATCTCTAAGTCTACTCTCTTTTTGTTAAAATTTATTTTGAAAACCTACGTTATCTTATTACTTTTACCCAATAAACAAAATTTCCTATGTCACAACCAGTATTATCTTTAAAAGACGTTACTATTTATCAAGAAAATAAAGTCATTTTATCTCAGGTGAATCTTGAAGTAAATCACGGCGAATTCCTTTACATCATTGGAAAAACCGGAACTGGAAAAAGTAGTTTTATGAAAACACTTTATGGAGATTTGCCTTTAACAGAAGGTGAAGGTCATATTGTGGAATATGATTTGGCGACGCTACAAGAAAAAGACATTCCCTATTTGAGAAGAAAAATAGGAATTGTTTTTCAAGATTTTAAATTGCTTCCAGATAGAAATGTAAATGACAATATGCTTTTTGTATTAAAAGCAACAGGTTGGGTTGACATGACTGAAATGCAAAATAAAATTGATGAAGTTTTAGATAAAGTAGGAATGAAAGGTTTTGCCAATAAAATGCCTCACCAACTTTCTGGTGGAGAGCAACAACGCGTTGCTATTGCAAGAGCTTTGTTAAACGACCCAGAATTAATCTTAGCTGACGAACCAACAGGAAATCTTGATCCTCAAACAAGTGCTGAAGTGCTTGAAGTTTTAAAAAACATCAATGCTAACGGTAAAACCATCATCATGGCAACACATGATTATGCTTTATTAATGAAATTCCCATCTAAAACACTTAAATGTGAAGATGGTGCTATTTTTGAAGTGGTTCAGAGAAGTGTTTAATACTTCTTTTAAAATTGTAATTTAAACAATTTGTCAAAACAAACAATCGTTATATCAGGAGTAAACATGAAAGATGGTGGCATTTTCACCATCATGGACAATTGTTTACAAAAGATATCTCATTACATTGAAAATAAAAACATTAAGGTTATAGCCT
>Ga0209572_1001485_pt1 | contig 15723 bp, 18 predicted proteins | sample EBPBio232012_DNA_FD_185867 | JGI IMG/M metagenome (GOLD analysis project Ga0209572, IMG submission 185867) | Wastewater treatment Type I Accumulibacter community from EBPR Bioreactor in Madison, WI, USA - Reactor 1_1/23/2012_ DNA (SPAdes)... | ecosystem: Engineered > Bioreactor > EBPR >...
ATTTTTTACATTTGTCCTGATGAAAAACAATACCAACACTACTACCAATAGCACTTTCACGCTAAAAACCAATTCTGGTTTTCAAGTACTATGTGTTACGTTTTTAACATCTATTCGAACTATTTTAGGCTTGTTTTTGGAATTATTCAAATCTGAAACTGAAAAACTACCTATTGTTTATGCTAATATTAGGGTTTGAGAAAATTAGGTTAACTGTTTTTTTAATAATCTAATAAATTTTCAAAATCAAATGAATACAAAATATTTCGACCTAATTAATCAAACTTATTACTTTCCACAAGAAGAATTTACTTTAAATAAAGATAGTACGCTTCAATTTCACAACATCGATTTAATGAAATTGGTAGAACAATATGGTACACCTTTAAAATTTACTTATTTACCGCAAATTTCTAATAACATTAAAAGAGCCAAAAATTGGTTTAGAAATGCAATGGAAAAAAATGATTACGATGGTAAATATTACTATTGTTATTGTACAAAAAGTTCTCATTTTGAATACATTATGAATGAAGCTTTCAAGAATAATATTCACGTTGAAACTTCGTCTGCATTTGATATTAATATTGTTGAAAATTTGCTTGAAAATGGCAAGATTAACAAAAGTACTTATGTAATTTGTAATGGTTTTAAAAGAGATCAATACGTTACCAACATTGCTCGATTGATTAATAACGGTCACAAAAATACAATTCCAATAATCGATAATTATGAGGAATTGGATTTACTTCAAGCGGAAATCAAAGGAAAATTCAAAATAGGAATTAGAATTGCTGCAGAAGAAGAACCAAAATTTGAGTTTTATACCTCTCGTTTAGGAATTGGATATAAAAATATTGTACAATTTTACAAAAAACAAATTCAAGAAAATGATAATTTGGAGTTGAAAATGCTTCACTTCTTTATCAATACTGGAATTAATGACAATGCCTATTATTGGAATGAGTTGGTAAAATGTATTAAAGTATACATTGCATTAAAGAAAGAATGTCCTTCGCTTGATGGTTTAAACATTGGTGGCGGATTTCCTATTAAAAACTCTTTAGCTTTTGAATATGATTACCAATATATGGTTGATGAAGTTATCAATCAAATAAAAATTGCTTGTGAAGAAGCAGAAGTTGATGTACCAAATATTTTTACAGAATTTGGTTCGTTTACTGTTGGAGAATCTGGTGGTGCTATTTATCAAGTTTTATATCAAAAACAACAAAATGATAGAGAAGCTTGGAACATGATTGATTCTTCATTCATCACAACATTACCAGATACTTGGGCTATCAATAAGCGTTTTATTCTCCTAGCCATAAATCGCTGGAATGATAACTATGAAAGGGTTTTATTGGGCGGAATGACTTGTGATAGCGACGATTATTACAATTCTGAACAAAATATGAATGCCATTTATTTGCCAAAATACAACAAAGAAAAACCATTATATATTGGATTTTTCAACACTGGAGCGTATCAAGAAACTATTGGTGGATATGGCGGATTACATCACTGTTTGATTCCGCAACCAAAACATATTTTGATTGATAAAGATGCCAACGGAATTATTGCAACCGAGGTTTTCTCTGAACAACAAACCGCAGAGGAAGTATTGAAAATTTTAGGTTACACAAAAAAATAATAAATAAAACAGTTTGAAATTTTAGAAAAAAAGATTTTCTTTGATAACCAAACTACAATCATAAATATTAAATATACAAAATGAGCAAAGGACCAATAAGTCAGTTTATTGAGAAGAATTATCTTCACTTCAATGCAGCTGCTTTAGTAGATGCTGCCAAAGGATATGAGCAACATTTACTAGAAAATGGAAAAATGATGATAACTTTAGCAGGTGCCATGAGTACTGCTGAGTTAGGAAAATCGCTAGCAGAAATGATTCGTCAAGACAAAGTACACATTATTTCATGTACTGGTGCTAATCTTGAAGAAGATATTATGAATTTAGTTGCTCACAATTCATACAAAAGAGTTCCAAATTACAGAGATTTATCTCCACAAGAAGAATGGGATTTATTAGAAAATCACTACAATAGAGTTACCGATACTTGTATTCCTGAAGAAGAAGCTTTCAGAAGATTACAATCACACTTATACGACATTTGGAATAATGCAGATTCAAAAGGTGAGCGTTATTTTCCTCATGAATTTATGTACCAAATGATTAATTCTGGAGTTTTAAAACAATACTACGAAATTGATCCTAAAGATTCTTGGATGGTTGCTGCGGCAGAAAAAAACCTTCCAATTGTAGTTCCAGGTTGGGAAGACAGTACCATGGGTAATATTTTTGCTTCTTATTGCATCAAAGGTGAATTCAAACCAACTACAATGAAAAGCGGAATTGAATACATGATGTGGTTAGCCGATTGGTATCCTAAAAATTCAAGTGGTAAAGGTGTTGGTTTCTTCCAAGTTGGTGGTGGAATTGCAGGAGATTTTCCAATTTGCGTAGTTCCAATGTTGTACCAAGATATGGAAATGCACGACATTCCTTTCTGGAGTTATTTCTGTCAAATTTCAGATTCAACCACGAGTTATGGTTCGTACTCAGGTGCGGTTCCAAATGAAAAAATCACTTGGGGTAAATTAGATATCCATACTCCAAAATTCATCATTGAGTCGGATGCAACCATTGTTGCTCCATTAATTTTTGCATATTTATTAGACCAATAAAATACATTTATGAGAAGAGTTATTGTTGATTATGCTAAGCTAACTGGCGATATTTTAAACTTATTAGTTGAGAAATTTCCTGAAGGATATGACGATAGTGATATTATCCGTTTCAGAAATGCTCAAAACGAACTTGTTGAAGCTGTTGAAGTAAGAACAGAAGACACTATTTATTTAGTGAAAGTAAGTACAAAACTTGCAAGCAGAATGGAAAAATTTGATGAAGATGATGATTTAGATGCTGTAATTGAACCAATTATTCCTGTTGCTGGTCTTGATGACGATGAAGATGCTTCAGGCGATGATGACGATGTAGAAGAAGATTTACTAAAAGACAAAGGAGGTTCTGATGATGGAGACGACGACGATGACGATGATGATGAGCCATCAGATAACTTTGATGATGACGATGACGACGAAGAATAATAGTTAAGTACAAAGATAGAAATACGAAGTACGAAGTAAAAAACCCAAATTTAGAAAGCTAAATTTGGGTTTTTTTATGTAGTAAAATTAAGCGCTTCTTAACTCATACTTCGTACTTCTCGCACAAGTATCTTTCTTCAAAAACTTTTTGATGGTGGTTTTGATGTCCAATAATCACAAAACCAAGTGCTCGAACCGACATTGGATTATTATTTGCATAACCAATTCGTAGAAGTTGTTCTTCATTGAAAGACTTGAACAATAACAAAGTAGCATGTCTAACTGCCGAAAACTCCGTTAGTAATTCCATGATACTTCGTTTGTTTCCGTTGGCTTCATTGGCAAAATCATTCTCTTCATATCCAGGCAATTCGGTTTTGTCATTTCTAGCAAAACGTAAAGCTCTGTAAGCAAAAACTCTTTCGGCATCAATCGTGTGCTGAATTATATCCTTAATAGTCCATTTTCCTTCAGCATAACTGTAATCAAATTTATCCATCGGAATGTCTTGCACAAATTTGATATAACGATGCAAAGAAATTTCTAATTCCTCAACAAGTGTATATTCATCAGAAACTTGTGTGATATAGTTTGCGTAAAATGGTGCGTATTCGTTGGAGTTTAGTTGGGTTGGTTTCATTGGTTGTAATAAGTTATTTTGTTTTTTAACTTTTCGTGGCTTCAAGAAGTGGCGATGAACCAAGACCAAGCCTTTACAAATATAAACAAAACTTTAAATTAAAAACCTTTGCAATTTCTGATAAATCCCATACCACGCCATTTCTTGAAACCGATGTTATGCTTTCGGCTTTTATTCAATTTGATAAGTTTCTGCATCTCTTAATTGTAATGTCTTAAAGTAAGATTTTATTACATCAAAATATTTTTTTAACTCACTTTTCGTATAATTTTTTTCAAATTTAAAGTCGTTAATATTGAAGTCGTTATTATCATATACTTTTTCAATCAAAATAGACATTGAAATTTTATCAGAAAATAATTCCATAATAAAAGAATTTGCTCTTTCGGATAATTTTACTGTTGTCGTGTGAACAAAGTGATTTAAAAGTTGTTGATGGACTGGATTTAACTTTTCATAAATGACAATTAATTTTGTGGGTTGTTTTTCAACTTTTTTTATGTATTTCAACTCACTATTACTGATACAAATTTGTATTAATTCGTAATTCGATTTTTCACCACAATTTTTGAGTTTTAGAAAGTTGCCATTTACATTCAAATATAATACTAATTCTTCTACAGTTTCAATTCCGGCTCTTTTACAAATTAAATTTGATCCAGTGCTTAATTTATTCTGTTTTCGTAAGTCATTTATGTTCATGTTTAAATTTTAGGTCTGATTGGTTTAAATCTTGCGTATAACTTTTTTTTATGAGCTCAACTTAAATTTCTATTTGATCAAATTCCATTAACTTGTAGTCATAATCAATTTGAAATTTTTGGTTACAAAATCTAGTAGTAATTCATTTATTGAAGCTCTGAGTTTTGGTTTGTCTTCATCTGAATTTTTAATTACATTTTCGGCATACTTTTTCAAATCTTCAAAATCAGACATCATAAACCAAAATGCAATGCTTGACCAATTTTCAACTACTTTTTCATGTGAATGCTTTCCGTTATCTGGAATTCTTTTTGCTAAAGTTGACTTTTGCAATTTTTCGCATTGTTCTTTAACTTTTTCAAAATCTGTTTTCATAATACATTATTTGTTTTTTCTATTGTATAATACAAAACTATAATAATATTTGATAGTAAATTTATTTAATTATATAATTTATTAACATTTTTAATTTTTAATTGTTAAATTAAGATATTGAATTTAAGCAGGTTGTTTAAGCTGACGCATAACTTATAAATATACGCATGATTATTTATACTTATCATCAAATGTAAAATAAAATTCAAAAAAATCTAAACCCATCAAGCCGAATTCCTGCTAGCATTAGTATTTCCAAAAAGAGATCTCATTACTAATTTTTCATAAACTTCCAGTAATTTAGCATCACTACTACCCTTTTTGATTTCGTTGATTTTCATCAAAGCGTATTGTTGAATCGTTAACAATGGTAACACAATATCTTCACGCATTTTGATAGATGCTTTTCCATCTGGATAGTTTTCCATCAGTTCTTTGTGTCCAGCAATTTTTAGTAATAATCGTTTGGTTTCTTGAAACTCATCAAAAATGATTTGCCAAAAATCACCAAATTCAGCATCGTTTTTCATGTACTGCGTTAGCGGAAAAAATGATTTTGCCAACGACATCATACTGTTTTCTAATAAAGTTCTAAAAAACAAAGACGTATCAAATAATGTTTGTACTTTTTCCCATTGATTGGTGGTTTCAAAATGTTTCAATGCCGAACCAACACCAAAAAATCCCGGTACATTTTGTTTCATTTGACTCCACGAACCTACAAACGGAATAGCTCGTAAATCAGCAAAATCAAGACTTTCGCTTGCATTTCTTTTGGACGGACGACTTCCAATATTGGTTTTGGAATAATAATTCAACGTACTCATTTGCTCCAAATAAGGAATAAACTTGGGATGATTTTTGAAACTTAAATATTTCTCGTATCCAATTTCAGAAAGTTCATCAATGATTTCCTTATCAGAATTAGACAAATTAATTTCTTCTTTTTTATAAACTTGATTAGAAACTCCTGCACTCAAAAGGTTTTCTAAATTATAACGACATGATTCTGTAGTTCCAAAATTAGAACTAATAGTCTGACCTTGAATTGTCAACTGAATTTCTTGATTCTCAATTTCTGAACCTAATGACGCATAAAATTTATGCGTTTTTCCACCACCACGAGCTGGCGGACCACCGCGACCATCAAAGAAAACAACTTTAATTCCGTATTTTCTTGAGATTGTTGTTATGGTTTGTTTGGCTTTATAAATTCCCCAATTTGCCATCAAATAACCGCCATCTTTGGTTCCGTCGGAGAAACCTAGCATTACTGTTTGCTTGCTGTTTCTGTTTTTTAAATGTGCAGCGTACTCTTTATTAGTGTACAATTGCTCCATAATTTTGTCAGCATCTTTCAAATCTTCAATCGATTCGAATAACGGAACAATATCTACCGATGGATTTTCCCAATTGCATAACTTGAATAATGCAAAAGTTTCCATAACATTCAAAGCACTTTCGTTATTTGAAATAATATAGCGATTTGCACCTAATTCACCATTATTGTCTTGAATTGTTTTGATAGCAAAAATAGAATCTAATGTTTGCTTAGTCATTTCATCGTTAAACAAATCTGAAGTAATGTTTCCGGAAATTGTTGCTAGCAATTCCATTCGCTTTTCACTTGAATAAGAAAAGTAATTTTTGAAATCTTCGTTACCTGTTCCGAAGGAATCAAAAATAGTTTTAATGACTTTATTGTGAATTTTACTATTCTGACGAATGTCTAAAGAAGCAAAATGAAATCCGAATAAATTAACTTTATTTATCAAATCATTTATGTCATCTAAATACAACGATTGGTGTTTTTCTATACAAAGTAACTTGATTTCATTTAGTTTATCTTTTAGTTCCGATAAAGCTATATAAATAGTTCCTGTTGAATAAAATACTGAACGATATAATTTATTTTCAATGTCTGCAATTATGGTGTCAATTCCAGAAAATGTTAGTTTTCTTTTTAGTTTTCTAACATCCAAATAATATGATTTCAGAATTGAGGTTCGCAATCTATCTGCAACTTTTAACGTGATTTCAGTGGTTACAAATGGGTTTCCATCTCTATCGCCACCAGGCCAAAATCCTAAATTTATAATCGAATTTGAAATAGGTCTATCCTTAAAAATATTCTTCTGAATATATTGCAACATTTCACCTGATGTTTGATAAAAAACATTTTCCAAATACCAAATTAAACTAACTGCTTCGTCAAAAGGTGTTGGTTTTTCTTTTTTAATAAAAGGTGTTTTTCCTAATTGCGCTAATAATTCTTTGATTTTATTCAAATCATTTTCACGAATAGCATCAGTCAAATCGGTTATAATTCCTAAAACTGAACCTGGATAAAATTGGGTTGGATGTGCTGTCAAAACTGTACGAACATTGAAATCTTCTAAAAAAGAAATCAATTCTTGTTTCAACTCTTTTGTGTCTGCACGTTCTTTTACATCACGAAGCGAACCTTTTCCTTCCATATTATTCACAACAGGAAAAGCTGCGTCTTCAATAGCGTCAAAAAGTACAATTTGACGTTCTACATATTGAATAAAACGAAACATCAAACCAATTTTTTCTTCCTCAGAAACATTATCTAAATATTTCTGCGAAAATGAATTTACAATTTCAGTCGGAGACAAATTATTTTTGAATCCGTTATCGCAAACCTCTGTAAAAAGTGGCAATAAAACTCCTGTATTATCAATAGCATCAAAGGGTAAAGTTATAAATACACTATTGTAAATGTGGTATTTGGACAATACATTTTGATTGAAACGTTCTATTTTTGGTAAGGTGTACATAGATAATATTTGAATTTAAATATACAAAAAAACCTCAAGCAAAAAACTTGAGGTTTATATAAATTGATTTTCATTAGAAAATTAAATGTCTTTGAAAATGGTGTGCATCAAACGCTTTTTGTCGTTGATACTTTCCTCAAGAGAAATCATTGTTTCTGTTCTGTAAACACCTTCGATATCATCAATCATGAAGATTACATCTTTAGCGTGTTTAGTATCTTTAGCTCTTATTTTACAGAAAATATTGAATTTTCCAGTTGTTACATGAGCAACGGTTACGAAAGGAATTTCGTTGATTCTTTCTAAAACAAATTTAGTTTGTGATGTATTATTTAAGAAAACACCAACGTAAGCAATGAATGAATATCCTAATTTTTCATAATCCAAAGTCAATGAAGAACCCATAATGATTCCTGCATCTTCCATTTTCTTAACTCTTACGTGAACTGTTCCTGCAGAAATTAATAATTTTTTTGCGATGTCAGTAAATGGAACTCTTGTGTTATCAATTAACATATCAAGGATTTGGTGATCTACTTCATCTAAACGAAACTTACTCATAATTACTAATTTATATTATTGTTTTGATTTATAAATACAAATTAATACATTTTATTTAATAAAAAACAAAAAATAATGTTATTTTTTTAAACCATTAACAAAATTCATGTTATTTCCTAAACAAAAGTTAGCTTTTTGATTTAATTTCGGAATATTCTCTTTATCATCAGAATACAACATTTTGTGTGCGTTGTACATAAAATGACCGAATTTTCCTTTCAATTCTCCAATTTCAGCTACGTAGGCGTTTAATTGGATGTTGTCATCAATAAGCTCTTCTTTGTATTGAGCAGCAAAATTCGTAATTATTTCTTTACCATCATAATTTATTTTGATGTTTTTATAAAGAAAATCATAAAAAACGATATTATTTTGAGGAATTGACAAATATTTTGCGATTTCATTATCAACTACATCGTTTTCGTAAATATGCTTCAATCCTGAAATCAATGAAATAAAAATCATTTTACGAGTATATTCTCTGTAATAATCGTCTTGATAATGTCCAGCTTCAAATAAAATAGTAGGAACATTTAATGAAGTAAACATATCTCCAATACAATTAATATTGAATCCATCATCGAATCGTCCAACTTGATTTGGAATATGATTTTGTAATTCTTCATTCATAGCCACAATAACATTCATAGCTTTAGCACGAACATCATTTACATCTCGACTTTCGTTAAACGATGGAGCTAAAAATGAAACTGTTGCTACATTTCCATTGTTTCCTGCACCGAAAATGGTTCGTTGATCGTGAAGATTGTAACAAAAATTAGGTTTGAAATAATCAAATGTTTTACGAAGTAATTGACTTTCTGGTTGAGACAAATCAACAGAATCTCTGTTCAAATCTACTTTATTAGCATTTTCACGAGTATATAATTCGGCACCATCTGGATTCACCATTGGAAGAAAGCAAAAAGTAAATTCTTGAAGCAACTTTACTCCTATTGGTTCTTGCGAATGAATTACATTGAAAAAATCAAACAAAGCTTTGGTTGTTGTACTTTCGTTTCCATGCATTTGCGACCACATGAAAATTCTGATTTTTCCTGATCCAATTTCATATTTATAGATAGGTTTTCCTAAAACTGATGTTCCAATAACTTCTGTTTGAAATTTTTCCAAAAGTGGTTCAATATCTTTTAAAGTGATATATCTTCCGAAAAGTGAATTGGCTTTATATTCTTTATGTAATTCGATGTAATCCATAAACTAAATTTGACACAAAGGTAATCAACTAGAATTATTTGAAAACAAAAAAAACCTTCAATAAAACTATTGAAGGTTTCTAACAAAACTATAACAAATCAAACTAATTATTTTCTAATAAGATACACACTGCTAATTCCTAGTTCTGGTCTTGACATTGTTGGAGCTGTATCACCATTTGCAGTTGGTAAATTGAACGTTAATAACTTTCCACCAGCATTTAAACGTTCAGCAACAAATACTTGTTCAGTCACATCATCATAACTCACATCTACTGGATTTCCAAGTGTTGAATTTGGACCATAAAGTCTTATTTGACTTGATGTTGCAATTGTTCCCATATTTGGTGTAGCAGCTAAAACACTTGAAAAATTGTTGATGATTATCAATCCACCATCTGAATCTGAAGTTGCTGCTCCTACATCAGTAAGTACCATTCTATTATCTACTGATGAAAAAGCAATTCCGTGAGTTCTAACTAAACCTTGAATGGTAACTCTTTTTGTTGGAGTAATTGCTCCATTAGGATTTGAGAAGAAATTTTCAAAAACTACAATATCTCCTGTCAAATCTGCAGTAGCGTATAACGTAGTTCCATTAAGAAAGATTCCCCAATTTTTAAAGTTCACTGTATAAACATTCAACAAATTTAGTCCAGTTGCTGTTTTTTGGTAAACCAATAATTTATTTGTGTTTCCATTAGAAGCCGCTTGATCTTGAGTAACTACAACTTTATCTCCATAAACTGCCGTTTCTCTTGGGTTACTGAATTCAGCTGCACTTGAGAATTTTGTTGATAATGAAGTTAAATTATTAGTTATAGCTGATTGCAATCCGCCATAAACTTCTAATTTGTTGTTTGATCTTGAAGCTAAGATTACTTCATCAGTTGTTGAATCATAATAAACGCCGTCTGTATCAAGTGAGCTAATTGTAAAACTTTTAACAGTTGGTGACGCTACCGACAAATCACTATAAGTAACTTTTCCAGAAGTATTGCTTGATGTTACAATTTTGAATTCTGATGTTGGCATTTGTGTAGCCGGTGAATCATCATCACTACATGAAGTAAAAGCAATTGCTAAAGTTGCGAGTAATAAAAAATTTGTTTTCATAAATACTATATTTTTTTGTTTATGATAGTATTTACGAAAAGAAAAGAACTATGGTTTTTATTCGTTAAAAAATTGTCTTTCAGGATAACGACCTTTAACACCTTTATAAAAACTCAAATAGGTTTTCATATCATCTTCAATATTTCCTGAAGGATATAATGGCTGACCAATTTTTACCTCTTTCTTACTAAAATCGAATGCAACTGGAATAATTGGCACATTAGCTTTCAATGCAATATAATAAAATCCTGTTCTTAGTTCTGTCACTTTTTTTCTAGTTCCTTCAGGAGCAATTCCAAGACGAAAAACTTCTCGACTATTATAAATATCAACGATAGAATCAACAAGATTTTTACCTCCACTTCTATCTAATGCTGCACCGCCAATAGAACGAAAATAATAGCCAAATGGAAAAACAAACAATTCTTTTTTACCAACAAAATTCATTTCTTGATTTGCTATTCCTCTTACAAACAATCCTATAAAAAAATCAAAATTACAAGTGTGTGGCATTACAGCAATTACACATTTTTTGATATTCTCATCAAAACTTCCTATTATTTTCCATCCCATTAATCGGAAGAAAATAAATTCATAAAGTCGTTTCTTCATCTCAAATATTTTGCGTAAATTTAGCATTAATCTATTATTTTTGAGAAAATATTTTTATTTATGTTATCAAAATTCTTAAGCTACTTCATTCCTATAAATGTTATCAAGAAAAATTCCTCTATTAGTAAAACGCTGGAGGTTACTTGGAACAATGGTGAGTTGGTTTTAGATTCAAAAAATACCAATTATTCTTATGGAAGCTTGCAAAGAATATTAAAAAAAGGATTGAAATACATTGGTTTTGAAAGAATAAGAAAATTTGATAATATACTAATTCTTGGAGTTGCTGGTGGAAGTGTTATTAAAACATTAGTTGACGAAGTAAAATTTAAAGGAAAAATAACTGGAGTTGAAATTGATAAAGAGGTAGTTGAAATTGCTAATAAATATTTCAAATTAAACGAAATTAAAAACCTTGAATTATTTGTCGATGATGCTTTTGAATTTGTTTTGAAAACCAAAGATAAATACGATTTAATCATCATTGATATTTTTCAAGATACTACAATGCCTAATTTTTTGTTTGAAGATTTTTTTATAAATAGAATTAACTTTTTGCTCAATATTGATGGTTTTATTCTTTTCAACACGATGGTTATCAATGAAAAGAATCGAATTAGAAATTTAGATTATAAAAAGAAATTCGATGCTAATTACTCCATAAGAATGTACCCAAAAGTAGAAACTCATAATGAATTATTTACTATTAAAAAGCTAACAGAATGAGAGCGTTCTTCTATAAATTATTTGTTGGAAAAGTATCTAGCAATTATAAGCCAAAATACAATCCAATACAAAAACGTATTCTGAATATAAAATCTATTTGGAACAACGATCATCAAGACGATAATGGAATTGAAAAAATTGTTAGATTGTTACTTTCTATTTCACAATTACTTTTTCCAGGAATTTATATAAAATATATCGCCTGCAAAGTTGGCCACGAGTATCAAGATTTAGTAATGGATATTTATATATTATTGAAAGTAGCATTTCCAATTATCATTTTATCAAATAATTTACAATCGAATTTCTTCCTTATTTATTTGATGATTTATGTTCTGGCAGAAACGTTATTATATATACCTACATTGATATTTGCTTCCGATTTGTTCACTCGTCCGCGTTCTTATAAACGCTCTATGTTGCTACTTTTCTTTAATTATATTGAAATCGTAGTTGCGTTTGGAGTTTTGTATACTTTAGGAGACAATATGAACAAACCTTTTGCTCATTGGTTTGATTCTATTTACTTTAGCTTGGTCACTTCTAATTCTATTGGCTTTGGAGATTATTATCCAATCACTACTTATGGCAAAGTTTTAGTTAGTATGCAAGCCCTTTTCTTCTTGTCTTTTGTGATTTTGTTTTTGAATTTCTTCTCTACAAAAGTAAAAGGAAAAGGATATTTTGATAATGATGAAGTTGCGTAGAAAGTAAGAAGTTTGATATACGAAATACGTTTCGACGCTTGCGGTTGTGCGTTTTACATTTTAGTTTATGAAATCACTTTGTTATACATTTCCCAAACATTATCAGCGTCACTTTTAAATATTCTATTTAAACACCAAATACATGGAAAAATTAAATTTCCTTTCCAATAATAAGGGAAGTTATCCGTTTCTATTCCAAGAAGTCTTCTTTCTAAATATCCTTTTCCATGATTTCGTTCCATCACTTCAATAATATATAATCCAAAAGTAAGCGCAAAACTCTCAAAGCTACTTTTGTTTTTAGTTTCTAAATACTCATTTCCGAAAATAGTCAATAATTTATCCAATTTTTTTAAAGAGTCATCAGAATAATCCAATTTGAAATTATAAGCTCGAGCACACTCAACTGCTAGTTCAGCTCCTTCCTTTTGGATTATTAAAATTTCTTCATTGGTCGTTTTTTTAGATTGAAACAATGATGATATAATTTTGAATATTTTCATTTTAAAAAAAAGTTCTTGAGTCTGCGAGCGCGTTGCCGCTAAAGAGTTTATAACATCTTTCTAGCCTTATCCAAATCTTCTGGAGTGTCAATTCCAATTCCGACGTGAGTTGTTTCTACCATTTTTATTCGTTTTCCGAATTCTAAATAGCGTAATTGTTCTAGTTTTTCTGATGCTTCTAATGATTTCATTGGAAGTGAATAGAAATCTAAAAGTGCTTGTTTGCGGAAAGCATAAATTCCGATGTGTTGAAAATAACGAACGCCAACGTTTACTTCTCTTGGATATGGAATTACAGAACGTGAAAAGTACAAAGCAAAGCCATTTTGATCGACAACCACTTTCACATTATTGGGATTATTGATGTCCTCTTGATTGGTGATTTCTCTCATTAATGAGGCTAAATCTACTTTTTTTTCCGTATCGTTTTTAAAAACTTCAATGACTTTTTCTAAAGGTTCTTTATTAATAAAAGGTTCGTCACCTTGAACATTTACAACAATATCAACATCAAAATTAGCAACAGCTTCAGCAATTCTATCGCTTCCGCTTTCGTGTTCTTTTATAGACATGATGGCTTTTCCACCATTGGAAACTATTTCGTCAAAAATCAAATTTGAATCTGTTACTACAAAAACATCGTCAAAAAGATGGGTTTCTTTAGCAGCTTCATACGTTCTAAGAATTACGGTTTTTCCACCTAAATCTTGCATCAATTTAGCAGGAAAACGTGTGGAAGCATAACGAGCTGGAATTACGGCGATGACTTTCATATTAATTTGCCGCTAAGACGCAAAGGCGCAAAGCTATTTTTTAATTTTTTTAAATATCCAATAAATTACTCCAAAGATAATAACAACGAGGATAACTGCAACAATTGGAAGAAAAATTGCTAAGGAACTTAGTGTGATTGCGGTTCCAGTTTCGGCGGTGGAAACTACTGGATTTCCTAAACCTGCTGTTTTTACAGATGATGCTAACCGTGTTGTGGTTGTTAATCCTTGAAATGCTGTTGCCGAACCACTTCCTGCAATTATGGCTAAAATGGTAGTCATTGTTGGAGAAATATCTACCATGGTGGAAGCCATAACTACAAATCCGGCAATGGCTGCCAATGGCGTTGCAATAGTATCTAACAAATTATCAATAAACGGAATATAGTAACCAAATATTTCAAATACCATGGCTACACCAAAGCTTATCAACGCTGGCAAACCACCAATCCAAGCCCAACTTTCATTAAGTGGAATTACATTAAAATAAGATGCCAAACTTAATGCAAAAACTGGCAAAAAAACTCTAAATCCTGATGCAGAAGCAAGTCCGATGCCGAGGCAAATTGATAAAATGGTTTCTAAATTCATTAAATTTATTTTTACAAATATACTAAAAAACAAATCCTCGTTTTACAATTAAAAACGAGGATTTGCTTGATTACAATTAATTATATATTGAATTATTTTTGTGGTGCTTCATCAAAATTCATCATCCAATTGATTCCGAATTTATCAACAAACATTCCAAAGTATGCACCCCAAAATGTATTTTGCAAAGGCATTTTTATAACACCTTCTGCTGACAATCCGTTGAATAATCTATCAGCTTCTTCTCTACTCGACGCATTTATTGAAATTGAAATATTATCACCAACAGTTATTGTTTGACCAAAAGCTTCTGACGTATCACTTCCAAATAAAATGGTCTCTGCACTTATTGGTAAAGAAACGTGCATTATTAAATTTCCTGCTTCGTCAGAAATTGGTTCGCAATTTTCTGCTGGTGGCATTTCGTTGAATCTTCCCATATAGGTAAATTCTCCACCAAAAACTGATTTGTAAAAATTGAATGCTGCTTCGCAAGTTCCGTTAAAAGTTAAGTAAGCATTTACTGTTGCCATGATTATTTATTTTAAGAATTGTTTAATGTTTCAAATATATAATTTTTGCTTAAAAATTCAAAACTATACTCTCAATGAACCACGAAAACCTCTTACTGCATAATACGATTGTGCACCATTATGATAAACAAAAACCGTTTCATAACGAAAATCGGCAAAAAGAGCGCCACCTAATTTTCTAATTTCTGCAGGAGTTTTTATCCAACTTGACGTTTTTAAATCAAATTTTCCTAGTTGTTGTATGTGACGATATTCTGTTTCTGATAGTAATTCAATCCCCATAGAAGTTGCCATATCAATGACATTATTCTCTGGTTTGAATTCTTTTCGTGCCTCTAAAGCTTCTTTGTCATAACATAAACTTCTTCTGCCTTTTGGTGTTTCTGTTGCACAATCGTAGAAAATATATTCGTCTGTTTCCTTGTCATAACCTACAACGTCTGGTTCGCCTTCAGTTCGTTCCATTTCGTTTAAGGACCAAATTTTGTCAGGATTGGCTTCTAACTTTTCTTGAATTTTCGACCATTCCAAGCCAAGATGTCGGTTTGGATATTTCTCAAAACGCTTTTTTAAAATGGCTAAAAGTTCGGTTTGTTGACTTAATGAGAGTTGATTTTTTGACATTTTGATGAAGTTTTATTGCCACAGATTTTTAAATTAATACTTAAATTTACAAAAGAACTACAATGAATGTGTAGTTTTTGCAAGACTCTTTGGCAAAATGATTAATT
>Ga0209572_1001486_pt1 | contig 15719 bp, 12 predicted proteins | sample EBPBio232012_DNA_FD_185867 | JGI IMG/M metagenome (GOLD analysis project Ga0209572, IMG submission 185867) | Wastewater treatment Type I Accumulibacter community from EBPR Bioreactor in Madison, WI, USA - Reactor 1_1/23/2012_ DNA (SPAdes)... | ecosystem: Engineered > Bioreactor > EBPR >...
AAGTATTTATTAAAATCATTCCTGATTACATTTACTACGGTATTTGTAATCTTGTTTTTTATATTCATACTTCAAACCGTTTGGCTATTCATTTCAGAGTTAGCTGGTAAAGATTTAGACTTTCTTTTGGTCGTAAAATTTTTACTCTTCTCCATGCCAAGAATTGTTCCTCTAGTATTGCCATTATCTGTATTACTCGCCTCTATTATGACTTTTGGTAGCTTGGCAGAAAACTACGAATTTGCCGCTATGAAATCTTCTGGAATTTCTTTTCAGAGAACCATGAGAAGCATCACCGTATTTATAATTTTACTAAGCATTTTATCCTTTTTCTTTGCCAACAATGTAATTCCTTACGCAGAATATAAATTTATCAACTTTAGACGAAATATTGCTCAAGTTAAGCCAGCTATGGCTATTGCCGAAGGTCAATTTAGTGAAGTAGGTAATTATACCATTAAAGTTGAAAAAAAAACTGGAGAGAAAGGAAACTTTTTAACTGGCGTCACCATTCACAGAAAACTTCCAAATGGTGAAGGAAATACAACAGTAATTAAAGCTAAAAAAGGTGAATTAATAAGTAGCGAATCATCCAATACTTTAAAGTTAGTTTTAACAGACGGAAATTACTACGAAGACATTATTCCTAAGAAATATGAAGAACGTCCTAGAATTCCATTTGCTAAAGGAACCTTCAAACGTGATGTAATCAATATTGATTTATCAAAATTGAATCAATCGAGTATGGATGAAGTGGATATTTCAAACACTAATACCATGCTTAATATAAGTGAGTTACGATTTACCATAGATTCACTTAATACCAATTACAAAAAGGACCTTCGCTCCTACACCGAAAACATTTATTTGCGCACAGGGATAAACAACACTTTCTATCAACCTGATAGTACGCAAGTAAGAACCAAAGTTTCTTCCAATAATTTATTGGCTAATCTTACTAATAGTCAAAAAATTGAGGTGGTAAAAATTGCCTTCAGTAATATAGAAAACACTATTTTTTCAATTGACAGTTCCGTTTTTGAAATGCAAGCTAAACAGAAAAGCATCAACAAACATTGGATTGCATTACATGATAAATACATGATTGCCTTTTCATGTCTATTGATGTTTTTTATTGGAGCTCCACTGGGTTCAATTATTCGAAAAGGTGGTTTGGGATTACCTATTGTATTTGCAGTAGCTATTTTTATTGTATTCCATTTTATCAATACTTTTGGAAAAAGAGTAGCTCAAGAAGACGGAATGACACCCTTTATGGGCGTTTGGATGTCGTCGATTGTATTAACTCCTCTAGCAGTTTTACTTACCTATAGAGCTATTAATGACATTGGAGGTATGGTTAGTTTTGATGGTGTTTTACTTCCTCTTCAAAAGTTTTTTACAAAAAACACACAAGAGAATGAGAATGCAACTCCAAAAACCATTGATGCCTTATTTGATACTAAATCACATATCGAAAAATATCAAAAATATGCCAATTTTGGGTTAATCGCTTATGCCATAACATTCATAACATGCATACTATGGTTTATGAATAGTTCAATTATCACCACAATTTTGGTTGGATTAAGTCTTATAGTTTTACTATATTTTATATATCAATCACAACAAATAGTTTCAAAAATAAGCAAGGCTCATTGTATAGCAATCGAACCTGGTATGGGTATTTCACTATTAACTGGTTTTCCTTTTTATGGTTTGCTTTACCTTTACACAAAAAAAGCTTTGAACACATTAACTACTAATTAAGATCATGTCAAATAATATACAACTCAACACTATAGAAGAAGCTATCGAAGACATTCGTCAAGGTAAAGTTATTATTGTTGTTGATGATGAAGATAGAGAAAATGAAGGCGATTTCTTGGCTGCTGCCGAAAAAGTAACTCCCGAGATGATTAATTTTATGGCTACACATGGTCGTGGATTAATTTGCGCACCATTAACTGAAAGTCGTTGTAAAGAATTGGATTTACACGCGATGGTTAGAAACAATACAGACCATATGGAAACTGCTTTTACGGTTTCTGTAGATTTAAAAGGCAATGGCGTTACTACTGGTATTTCTGCCGCTGATAGAGCCAAAACGATTCTTTCGTTAGTAGATGAAAACACAAAACCCTATGATTTAGCACGTCCTGGACATATCTTTCCGTTGGTTGCAAAGCAAGGTGGTGTTTTAAGAAGAACTGGTCATACAGAAGCCGCAATTGATTTTGCACGTTTAGCTGGATTCAAATCGGCAGGTGTTATTGTTGAAATCATGAACGAAGATGGAACAATGGCTCGTTTACCACAATTGGTTGAAGTGGCTAAAAAATTTGATTTAAAATTAGTTTCCATTGAAGCTTTGGTGGCATACAGAATGCAACACGATAGCTTAATTGTAAAGAAAGAAGATTTTGAAATAGAAACTCGTTTTGGACAATTTCGTTTGCGAGCTTATCTACAAACCACAAATAAACAAGTTCACGTAGCTTTAACTAAAGGAAGTTGGAGTAAAGGCGAATCTATCTTGACACGTATCAATTCGACGCAAATCAACAACGATATTTTAGGAACCTTGACCAACAACGCCGATAAGAAACTAGATGATATGTTCCAATTAATCAATGAGGAAGGCAAAGGTGCCGTTATCTTCATTAATCAAGAAGTACAATCATTGGATTTATTAAATCGTTTAAAAGAACTTAAAGTATTGCAAGAGCAAGGAATCATAAATGCACCACAAATTAGAATGGATGCGAAAGATTTTGGTATTGGAGCTCAAATATTGCACGACTTAGACATTTCTAAAATACGATTAATCACCAATACGCAACACACAAAACGCGTAGGAATGATTGGATATGGATTAGAAATCACGGATTACGTAGGTTATTAATGCAAAAAAAACGCAGAATTTAAGTTTCTAAAGTATAGAAAATGAAACGATTAGTTTTTATAATAAAAATTAATCGTTTTTTTGTTTAAAATCTATTTGGAAAACAAAAAAAGGTTACTATATTTGCATCCGCAATACGGAAGTATGTGCGTCTTACTGGAGAAATGGCAGAGCGGTCGAATGCGGCAGTCTTGAAAACTGTTGACTGTAACAGGTCCGGGGGTTCGAATCCCTCTTTCTCCGCAGAAAAAATCCTAAATGGTATCAAAACCCTGTAAATCTTATGATTTACGGGGTTTTTGCTTTTCCAGAAATACCAAATTATTCATTCAATCTTATTACAATCGAGATAAAATCGAGACCCTAAAAAAATCACAAATTAGGGTCTCGCTAAATCACCTCAACCATTACAAACATTAGGTTCAACGACTTGTTCAATAACAAGTTCAATCAGTAGACATCTTGTTTGTTTTGATATTGAAATTTAACTTGAGTAATAATTAATTGGTCACCACAATGAAAACAAAAATCACACTTCACTTTTATGCAAAGAGCACGAAAGCCAACGCAAACGGATTACTTCCAATTTATGTAAGATTAACAGTTGATGGAAAACGACTTGAATTCAGCACCAAAAAGTTTGTAGAAAAAACCAAATGGTCAAATGAACTCTCTAAAATGAAAGGAACAAGTGAAGAAGCTCGTTCAATCAACAGCTATCTTGATTTAATGAAATCGAAGGTTTTAGATGCCCAAATGGAGCTACTACACCGAAACGAAGCTTTATCAATTGAAAACTTTAAAAATAAATTACTAGGAACTGGAGAACGTCAAAGAATGCTAGTACACATCTTCCAAGACCACAACAACAAAATAAAAGAACTGGTTGGAAAAGAATACGCTCTAGGAACATTAGAACGCTATACTACTTCTCTCAAGCATACTATTGAATTCATGCAATGGAAATACAATATTTCCGATATCGATATTAAAAAGATTGATCATGCTTTCATAACCGATTACGAGTTTTGGTTACGAAGTGTTAGAAATTGTGCAAATAATACAGCAGTCAAATACCTTAAAAACTTCAATAAAATCATCAAGCTTTGTTTGGCCAATGAATGGCTAGAAAAGAACCCATTTGCAAACTACAAATCAAAAGTCAAAGAAGTTGAACGAGTTTATCTTACTGAAGCAGAAATCCAATCAATAATTGAAAAAGACTTCAAAACAGAAAGACTTTCATTAGTTCGGGATATCTTCCTTTTTAGCTGCTTTACAGGTTTGGCATACATAGATGTCAAAAACTTGACAAAGTCGCATATAAGCATTGGTATTGATGGTGAGAAGTGGATATTTACTCACAGACAGAAAACTGAAACCGCTTCTAAAATTCCAATCCTTCCAGTAACGCAAATGATTATTGATAAATACGCAGACCATCCAAAAAGCAATAATGAAGATAAACTACTTCCTGTTTTGACAAACCAAAAAATGAATGCTTATCTAAAAGAAATTGCAGGAGTTTGCGAGATTGAAAAAGAACTAACCTTCCACATTGCTCGACATACTTTTGCGACAACAGTAACGCTCACAAATGGAGTTCCTATTGAAAGCGTGAGCAAAATGCTTGGTCACAAAAATTTAAGAACAACTCAACATTATGCGAAAGTGTTAGATAAAAAAGTAAGTGAGGATATGAAAATTTTGAGGGATAAATTTTCATCAAAACTAAACATTAGTATTGCAAAATAATCAATACTAAAATTATTTTAAGAATACAAATAACATCAAATTATAGCATTTAAAATTTAAAAGATTATTTTTGAAATCAATTATCAATCAAAAACAATCAAATAGTATGCTTTATCTTGTCGGTATTATAATTACTTTTTTTTTAACTTTCCTTTTATTGGGAAAAAATAATAAAACTTCTGCTGATAAGATTTTATTTTTTTGGTTACTATTTATTGGGTTTCATCTCTTTTTATATTATCTTGTATTCAGTGAAAAATATTTGCAATATCCATATTTCCTAGGAGTAAACATACCATTACCTTTATTACATGGTCCATTTTTATATTTATATACAGCTTCTGTTACAAATCAATTAAAACACTGGAAAATAAATATACTTCATTTTATTCCCTTTATTATTTCATGTTTATCAATTCTTGATTTTTTCATATTGTCTAGTGAAGAAAAGAAATTAGTTTTTGAAAACCAAGGTCAAGGATATGAAGTAATTAGTTTAATAATTTATATAACTGTATTTTGCTCTGGAATTTTCTATGTCATTTGGTCTCTATTATTATTAAGAAATCGCAAAAAAAATATTTTAAATCAATTTTCTTATTCAGAAAAAATAAATTTAAAATGGTTGCGAATTTTAATATATGGTATAGGACTAATTTGGGTATTTGTTATTTTAGGAAATGATAAACTATTGTTCTCAACAGTTGTTTTCTACGTTATCTTTATTGGTTATTTTGGGATTAATCAAGTAGGAATATTTACTAAGAAAGTCACAATAATTGAAAATGATATTATAATTAGTAAAGCTATCGAACCATCATTTAATAATAAAATTATAGAAGAAAACAAACCTAATAAATATCTAAAATCTGGTTTAAACCAAGAAGCTGCAACTGAAATTCATGAATTGCTTAAAACCACAATGGACAGAGAACAGCTATATATTAATCCAGAGCTTACATTACTAGAATTAGCACAAACTTTGAAAGTTCATCCTAACAATTTATCTCAAGTCATCAATACTTTTGAGGGAAAAAATTTTTACGACTATGTTAATTCAAAAAGGGTTGAATTATTTTTAAAACTTGTCGTAATTCCAGATAATAAAAAATACACTATTCTATCACTCGCCTATGAATGTGGATTTAATTCAAAATCATCTTTTAATAAATATTTTAAAAAAATGATTAACCTTACTCCTACAGAATATCTAAACTCACTAAAAGAAAAATAAAATTCTAATTTTTAAACTTCATTTTATTATTAATGCATCACATTAATTAGTTCGTGCTTTCAAGCAAGGTCGATTGGTTAACGCTATTGGTTAATCTTTGTCAAAAATTAAAAATTTATTTAGACAATGAAAAAATCAATTATCCATTCAGTTATCATGCTTTTTATGTCAATCATAGTTTTGGCACAACAAAAAAATCAAATAGGAATATCACAAGGAAATGATATTATAATAGACAACAAAAATTATTCAACACTCATTGGAAATATTGAAGTTTCAGAGGATTATAGTAATATCAATTCAAGAAAAATTCAAATACCAATTTTTGTTGTAAAATCTTCTAACACTAATTCATCAGAACCAATTTTTTGGCTAGATGGTGGTCCAGGAGCATCTAATATTTTATCTGAAAATAAAATTATTTCTGCAAGTCCAATAAAAATACTAGAAAATCATGATATAGTTTGTATTGGTTATAGAGGTGTTGATGGGTCAACAATTTTAAAATCAAAAAAAGTAAGCAAAGCATTAAAAGGTAAAAATAATCAATTACTAAGTGAAAAATCTTTAAATAACCTAGAAGAAAAAATAAAAGAATATCAACTTCAACTTCAAAAAGAGGGTATTGATATTAATAAATATACCATGCTTGATGTTATTGAAGACTTAGAAATCGCCAGAAAACAATTAGGCTATAAAAAAGTAAACATTTTGTCCATTAGTTATGGTACAAGAGTAGCGTTATTATACAGTTATAAATACCCGTCAATCATAAATAAAACAGTTATGATTGGTGCTAATCCTCCTGGGAATTTTATTTGGAATCCCGAAAAAACAGAAAGTATTCTTACCAAATACGATAGTATTTACAGAAATCAAAACTTGGTTGATTACAAAGGATCTATTAAAGACATCATGAAAAAGGCGTTTGATAATATGCCAAAAAGATGGTCAATCTTTAAACTAGATGATGACAAAATAAAAGTTGGAACTTTTACAGCACTATTTACGAAAGATATGGCGGGGCTTGTTTTTGAAGCTTATAATAGAGCCGCAAATAATGGAGATTACAGCTATTTATTTTTGATGCAAAAATTGGTAGATAATGAAAGCTCAGGAACTGTATTTGGGGAAATGTCATCAAAAGGAGTTAGCGCAGATTTTGAGCAAGGTGTAGATTATAGAAAAACTCTAGAAGGAAGCAACACTATTTTGGGTGGTAATATTTCTAAGTTATATTGGGGAGCTGCAGGTGCATGGCAAATGAAAAGAATACCCGAAGAATATAGAAAATGTAGAGAATCTTTATCAGAAACTTTAATAATAAGTGGTGACCTTGATGTTTCTACACCATCAGATAATGCAAAAGAAGAGCTAATGCCTTTTCTGAAAAATGGACATCAAATAATTTTAAAAAATATGTCACATTCTGATATTTTTATTAAAACAATGATGACCCCAAACTTTTTATCTGATTATTTTAATAGTGGTATTATTAACAATGAGGCCATATCAACTCCAGATTCAATAGATTTTAAACTATCAATGAAGTTTAGTAAATCTAAGATTTTCATGATGGGATTAATAATGTAAATCTACAATTATACTTTCAATAACAACTCATTTACAATTATAACCATAATGAAACTAAACTCTTGTTTAACAAAAGTAACACTCTTACTTTTATTTAGTATTCTTTTTTCTTGCACTCAAATCGATCCAAATGAGCCAGGGTCTTTAGTTCCTAAAACCGTTGACCAAAATGCTACGCTGCCTTCTATTTCTGTTAATGGTACTTTGTTACACGCAGAAACTTTTGGAAATCCAAACAATTCAATGGTAATTTTTCTACACGGAGGTCCTGGTGCCGATTATAGAAATGGACTAAATGTTAAACAATTAGCCGACAATGGCTACTTTGTGGTTTTTTACGACCAAAGAGGTGCAGGTTTATCAAAAAGGCACGACAAAAACAGTTACTCTATTCAATTACTTTTAGATGATTTAAACGCAGTAATTGAGCATTATAAAACTTCCTCTAATCAAAAAGTGTTTTTGTTTGGTCATTCTTGGGGCGGAATTTTGGTATCGGCTTTTATTAATAAATATCCAACTAAAATAACTGGAGCAATTTTAGCTGAAGCTGGAGGATTAAAGTGGGATGATCTTAAAGAATATATCGAAAAAAGCAAAAAACTAGAATTCTTTTCCGAAGCCACTAATGATGCTTTGTATTTAGACCAGTTTTTTACGGGTACAGAAAATCAACACGAAATACTGGATTATAAAATAGCAGTTCAATCCTCTTTTTCTTACGCAAACGGCAATGTAGAAGGTATTGAAGGGCCATCTCCGTTTTGGAGATATGGTGCTGTAACATTAAATAGCTTGGTCGATATTGCAGAAAGCGAAGGATATGACTTTACCACAAATTTGAATCAATACCAAAAGAAAGTATTAATTCTTTATAGTGAAAACAATAAGGCTTACGACTTATCAGTAGCCCAAAAAGAAGCAAATTATTTTCCAATTCATCAAATCGAAAAAATTGATGATACAGGACACGAAATGATTTACTTCAAATGGAATAGTATTTATCCAAAGGCACTAGCTTATCTAAATTCACTTTAATACTTTAAAAATGAAATCTAAAATTTTAATAATCCTATTTTTTTCAATTGTTATAAATTCATTTTCCCAAAACATAAACTGGCGAAACCTTACAAAAGAACAAAAGCACATTGTCAACATAAACATAGGATTAGATTATGGAACTACAATTGGCATCGGTTATGCTTATAAGTTAAATACTAAACTTCCTATTGTTTTAAATACTGAATTCTCAATTCCCTTTGGCAATAAAGTTTTTGACGATTTCAAAACCAAAATCGGAGCACAAGCTGAAATAATTAAGATTGGTTATTTTTCTACAACGCTCAAAGCACATGGAATCTTTAGAAAATATGAAAATCAAATGGCTCGTTTTTTAAATTTTGGAAGTGAGTTCTCAGCTTTAGCTGGTATCTATAAACCAAAATGGTTTTTATCAGGTGAACTTGGTTTTGACAAGGCAATAACAACTCATGTTAAACACAGTAAACTAGCTCAAGAATATTATCCCGAAATTAAAAATGGTTGGTACGTCCCATCTGGTGGAAACTTTTTCTATGGTTTGCAATCTGGGTTTTCATTTAAAAAGAATGATATTACCTTAAAGTTTGGTAAAATGATTCAAGAAGACTTTAAAACGAACTCAACTATTCCTTTCTATCTTCAACTAGGATTAAATAGAAAATTATAGTAAATATTTTGTCAAATATGTACTTCTTATCATATTTAAATTATTAAAAGTATCTAAAATGCTCATAAAAGTAAACACTAATTATTTGTCAACTTAGTAATCCTTACTATTAATTAGTCCGTACTTACATGCTCGGTCGATTAGTAGTATTCATTTTATCAATTTTGAGATTTTAAAATAAGAAATGGTAAAGCTTAAAACAGGAAATGGAATTCATAAATACAAATTTAAGAATTCTCAACACCAAAATTGATTCTCATTAGTTAATAATTTTTAAGTTAACTCTTTTAAAAAATATAGATAAAAAAATTGCTAATTAATAAACCATTAAAAAAAAACGCTATGAAAAAATTATTACTCTCGTTACTACTTGTAACACTATTATCGCAGAATTCAATCGCTCAAAACTGGACATTCTATAAAGATTTCCCAGTAAATACGGTGCCTAGAGACATTGACACCAACAATGCAGGGACATTATTTATGCTAACACTCGACTTTAAACTTTTTTACAAGACAGTAAACGGACAATGGACATCTATTCCGATGATTGGAGCAGGTTTTAATCCGCTTTGCATATCTGTTAACAAAAGTTCAAATTTATTGCTCTTTGGCGATGGTCAAAGTGGACTTTTCTTTACTAGTAATTTTGGTGCTACATGGGGTCAAATAGCACTTACAACTGATCCAAATACAGGATTTAGTGAGGGCATAAGCACTCTTAGTAACATGGATAATATTAAAGCTTATGGTGGAGGTTTTGGAGTCACCGATAGTAATGGAAATCTTGGTGCATTCATTACCAAATACACTTCAACAAGTTCAGACGTTTATGTGTTTGACCCATCTGATATATGGGGAAATTCAACACCACATGGACTAATTTATACAGAAAATCAAAAATTAGTTATTGGAACCTTTAATAACGGTATATGGATTACTCAAGACAACGGAGCCACTTTCCAACAAACCAATTTTAACCAACACCAAGTAAACAAGTTTACAGAAGATGCAACTGGAAGAGTGTATGCATTGGGTACAAATTTATCTACTAACACGGATTTTCTAATCTACTCCGATGATTATATCAATTGGACTCCGATGCTCCTTCCCAATAACAGTGAAAAATACACTACAATCTATTTCGATACTGTTGCAAATAATTTATGGCTTGGAAGCCAAAATGGGATTTACAAAATTTTAATTACACCAACTAGCACAACAGCTTGGGCAAATGCCAATTTGAACAATGGCAACCAATCTATAGTAGAAATAATTGGCACCAACAATGGAGAGATATATAATTTTTCTACACTAAATGTTGCGCAAAAACTAAATGCAACAGGAACTATTTGGAATACAATAAATAATGGACTAGAAGGGAATTTAACAAGTGTGGGTTTTGGAAGTAGTAATAAACTTTTTGGTTCATACTACTTTACTAACATTCTCTCAACTGCAAATTCCTCCACTGCAGCTTGGCTAAATACTGATCTTAGCGAATATCCTATTCAGCGTATATTCACAAAAGCAAATGGTAAAATTTATATTGAAAATGGATTAAATTTAAAAAAATCGATTGACAATGGCATGACATATACTAACGTTGAACCATCAGATGTTACACTAACAAATACAATTTTTAGTTCATATGTCGGAGAAACAGGTGATTTATTTATGGTCAAACATCAAGAACAAGATAAATTATATTGGTCTCAAGATGAAGGGGTAACATGGTCTTTTTTGCACACATTCCCATCTGATTTTCCATTCTTGCCAACTACCATTACTCAAATTTCTCAAGATAGTAATGGGGTAATTTATGTCACAACTGATTCAATAGATCAATCACTTGGTTTTTTTGAACTATACTATTCTAGTGACAATGGTTCGACTTGGAATTCTAAAATATTATCAGATTCCAATGCAAGTGGATTTGGTGCTTTATTTTCTAAAAACAATAAAACCTTTATTACCATAGGCACAAAAACATATAAATTTGATTATAGCTTACCTTCAAATAATTTTACTCTAATCAATAGACCTCCAAATTTCATAGCACAAAACTACTCTCTAGGAGGTTTAACAGTGAATAATTTAGGACACTATTATGTTTTTGGAGATAATCTTTATAAATCTATTGATGAAGGAGCTACATGGACAAATTTAGGAAAGCCATCAAATCTAACTAGTAATTTTGTTAATGGAGTTTTCTTTGACAATAATAATCAAGCATACATTTTAGCAGCACAACCGCTCCCACAAAACCAAAAAGGTATTTATACAGTAACTGAAACATTAGGCTTTGAAAATCCAATCCAAGAATACGTAATAACTCTTTTCCCTAATCCCGTTCAAAATATCCTAAACATTCAAACACAAGAAATAATAAAAGAAGTTTCAATCTACAATTTATTAGGTGAAAAAGTAATTGTTAATGAAATCTCTAATCACGCTATTGATGTTTCTAACCTTGCCGTAGGAATGTACATCATCAAAGTTACTGGAGAGAATGATAAAACCTTTTCTGCAAAATTTATAAAAAGATAAAACAAATGAATGGATTCAAATTGAAAATAGTAGTTGCTCTTTTTGCCATTTCATGCACAGTTTTTTCACAAGAAACCAGAAAGGTTTTGTTTTTGGGTAACAGTTATACTTACGTAAATAATTTACCTCAAATTGTTTCTGATCTAGCAACAAGTGCTGGCGATGTTTTAATTTATGACAGCAATCTGATTGGAGGTTATACACTTATTAACCATTCTACAAATACAATTTCACAAAATAAAATCGTGTCTAATGATTGGGATTATATAGTGTTACAAGAACAAAGTCAAATACCAACATTTATAATCCCAACAGCGTTTATGGGTGGTTTTTCAAACTTGAACACTTTTATTAGTCAAAATAAACCTTGTGCCCAGATAACTTCATTTATGACTTGGGGTTATGAGAATGGCGATGCACAAAACTGCCCAACTAACCCAACTGTATGTACCTATGATGGTATGCAAAACCTTTTGAGAGAACGTTATTTAGAATTTTCAGATCTATTTGAGTCAGAAGTAACTCCGGTTGGTGTAGTTTGGAAATACATAAGAGAAAATCATCCAAGCATCAATTTGTACCAATCAGATGGTAGCCATCCATCAGTTGCGGGTTCATATATTGCGGCTTGTTGTTTTTATACTTCACTATTTAGAAAAGACCCTACTCTAATTTCAAATAATTATGGTCTAGATGCTACAACAGCTTCAATAATTAGAAATACTACAAAGTCATTAGTATTTGATCAAATGTTGACCTGGTACATTGGTAGATATATCCCGAACTCTAATTTTAATTATGAAATTGGTAGTGGTTCAAATGAAATTATCATTAATAATAATAATCCAACTTACCGTGATTCTTTTATTTGGGATTTTGGAGACGGAACAACATCAACTGATATCTATCCATCTCATACTTATGCATCAGACGGTTCTTATATTATTCGTCTTACATCAAATAAATGCTTTATGGGGCAAAATCTTACATCAATTTTTGAACGAACAGTCAACTTTTGCTCTCACACTAATACGATTTTTCCAAATAATTTAATTCTTTGTCCAAACACAACAGATACAATTTGGACACAACTTGCAGATAGTTACCAATGGCTAGATTATACAGGAGACCCAATCGATGGTGCAATCAATCAATCACTTGAGGTATATTCTGGATCATATAGTGTACTTACAACCATCAATGGATGTACTGAAAGATCTCCTGAAATGTTTGTTGACCAGTGGATTAGTATAGGTGACGAACCTTGTAGTTTAAATATCAATGACACTGAAAAACCACTCGAAATAACTTTGAATCCTAACCCAGCCCAAAACATTCTAAACATCAAAACAAAAGAAACAATAACAGAAGCTTCTGTTTATGATCTGCTAGGAAAAAAAGTCTATGCTAATCAAATATCTACAAATTCTTTCGATGTTTCTAGCCTATCAAAAGGAATGTATATCATAAAAGTAATTACTAAAGATGACAAAACCTTTTCTTCAAAATTCATAAAAGAATAATAACAATAAAAAATAATAAACTTTAAATTTTAAAAATCATGAAAACAATTAAAAATGTACTTTTTGCTTTATTTATCACAACTATTTTAACATCATGTAGCAATGATGAACAAGATTATTCAGTACAACGCTTTGACAGAAATATTACGTTTAAAGTAATTGGCGAATATTCGGGTACTTTAACTGTAGCTTATGGAAACCCAACAAGTGAAAATGGAGTAACTCCTGGTGAAATTTTAACAGCTTTTCCTTGGGGAAAAAACCTAGATTATAACAGAAACATAAAGTTAACTGCGGCTTACGTTTCCGGAGAAAACGGACAACCTAATGAAATAATTCAAATACAAGTTTTCTCTAATGGGGAATTAGTAGAAACTGAAATTGGTATTGCAGACGAACAGGGAAGAATGTTTGCAGGAACAAGTACTATTTATTTCAAATAAAATCATTCAAAATGAAAAAATTAATTCTGTCAACATTATTACTACTGTCTTCAATATCACAAGCACAAGAGAATAAAGAAGAAACAACTAAAGATGAAAAACAAAAGTTATTTTTTATTGTAAAAGGAAAAATGGGCTTTTCACAATTACACCTTTTTGAATACAATGACATTAATGGAAATGTAACTCAAGCAGACTTTTTATTATCAAGCAGATTATCTGATAAGTTTCGTCTGGAATATGGTTTTGGAGCTTCTGAGTTCAATGGAAATACAATTTACAATAACCAATTAGTTTCTGTAAAAAACGAATTCATAAAAGTGCCTGTTAACCTAATGTATAACAAAGAGTTCAACAATAACATTTCGCTTATTTACGGTATAGGCATTTACGGTAACTATTTATACAAAAGTTATATTCCGGGTTACTTTGAAGGTAAAAATGTTGGTTTCAATATTGGTGCAAATATTCAAATTGGTGCCAATTTTAAAATTACTGATGTGCTTGATTTCAGAATTATGTTTGAAAGCCAGAGTGATTTATCTAAAATAAGTAAGCAAGGCTTAATCAAACAACAAGAAAAAAAGACAAACCTATTTGCAATTAATTTAGTGTATAAATTGTAGCATTTTAACCGTTGGATGTAATTTGAAATAGGTTTTTGGTTAAGTAGTCTTTTTAATGTTCAAAGTTAATTTTAATGTATTATATACCAATCTATGGATGGAAAATTACTTTAAAAAAAACATTTTCAGAAACGATTGCAAATATTGATTTATCAACTTTAGCAAATAAATATTACACAACAAAATTATTCTACAATGATAAAAATACATCTTTTAAGATAATTAAATAATAAAGTCCTAAAAAAATAAAACTATGAAAAAAAACACATTTTACTCAATTCTTCTATTGTCTTTTTTTTGCTCATGCAGTATAGACAATACTAATTCTAATGTAGAACCAATTTCGGAGCTAACATTAAATAATTTAATGGAATTAAATTCAAACATTCCTCAAGATTTTTATGACGATCTAACTTTTACCAGTGAGAACACTGGTTATGCTATCTCAAGATTAGGGAAAATAATAAAGACTGCTGACGGTGGGACAAACTGGACTTTGCTCAATTCAACTGTCTCCTTTCCACTAAAAAAAATACAATTCATAAATGATAATATTGGTTTTGTGATTGGTGGAGACGACACAGGAAGTTATCTGCTAAAAACTACAAATGCAGGCCAATCCTGGACTACAATTAACTTAAACACTACCGAAAATGGTTCGCCAACAGGTATGTTTTTCAAAAATGAAAATGAAGGTTACATCACAGGAAATAAAATATTCATAAAAACAACAGATGGTGGGTTAAACTGGACCAATGTATTAACAAACACAGACGAAAACTTTAATGATGTTAAATTTAGAGATGAGAATTACGGAATTGCAACAGCAAATACAAGTGATTACTACAGAACAACAAATGGAGGTAACAGTTGGCAAGTAATTGAGTTGAGTAACCAAAACAATTTAACTACAATTTATTTTGTTTGTGGTAAAATACTAATAAAGAGTAGTAATAAATTAGTTGATTTATCTAATAGTAGTTCCATAACATTGCCTAATCCGGTAAGTAAACTACTTTACTTAAATGCAACCAAATGCATTGGTATTGGTCAACATTATGAGATTGGTTTTTTCCCATATGGAGATATCTTATTGACAAATAATAACTGGACAACTTTTCTGCAAAAAAGCTATCAATTTTCTAGTGAAGCAGGTGATTTTACAGCAATTGCTAAAATGAATAATCATAAAACTATGATGATTGGAACAGGACAATTAAACACAAAAATAATTACAATAACATATTAGATCTTAATAGACAATCAAAAAAACAAACCGTTGGGAAGTAATTAACAATTGTGGTTTAAAAGTTAATTAGTCATAAAAAATGTAATTTTTTTACATCGATTACCAACCAACGGTTTTTAAAAATAAGAAAATA